>Ga0335083_10000472_pt1 | contig 62103 bp, 50 predicted proteins | sample Lox_Sample_42_FD_206716 | JGI IMG/M metagenome (GOLD analysis project Ga0335083, IMG submission 206716) | Soil microbial communities from Loxahatchee National Wildlife Refuge, Florida, United States - Lox_Sample_4.2 | ecosystem: Environmental > Terrestrial > Soil > Wetlands | place: USA...
GCCGAAGCCGATCAACCAGTACGCGGAGATTTACCACGAGATGGAAGAGCCGCCTCCACCGGCGGGAGCGCCGGCCAGGCCTGATCCTTACGAGCGGTATCTCGCCGAGATCAAGGTGCGGAACCAGTTCTTGAAGGAGCAGGGAGTGCTGGCGGTGCTGCGCGACGCAAACAAGCCACACGCGCTGCTGAACATGACGGATGCGACCACGGTGCCGTTTGAGATGGGGCCGCTGACGACCGCGTTCATCACGGGAGAAGGCTACCGGATGATTTTCCGGATGCTGAAGAAAGGGCCAGTGGAGGTGGAGCTGAATATCTCGAACGCGCTTTCGAAGAAGCCGGTGGAAGTGTACAACACGGTGGCAGAGATCCGCGGAACGGAGAAGCCGGACGAAGTGGTGATCCTGGGCGGGCACCTGGATTCGTGGGACCTGGCGACGGGCTCGACGGACAATGGAACGGGTTCGATGGCCGTTCTGGAAGCGGCGCGGACACTGGCGAAATTGAATCTAAAGCCGAAGCGGACGATCCGATTCATATTGTTTACGGGCGAAGAGCAGGGGCTGATCGGGTCCGAACAATATGTGAAAGCGCACAAGGCGGAACTGGACAAGATTTCGGCGGCGCTAATCCACGACAGCGGCACGGGGCGCGTGCTGGCGATCGGGCTGCATGACAACTACCAGGACCGGGCGATCGTGGACCAGGTGATCGCGCCGCTGGGAGAGCTGAAACTGCTGGAACCGACGATGGACAGGGAGTACGGGACCGACAGCTACTCGTTCGACGAAGTTGGCGTGCCGGGGTTCTGGTGCGCGCAGGACCTTGCGGAGTATCCGAAGACGCATCATAGCCAGTCCGACACGTTTGACAAAGTGTGGAAGGACGACATCAACCAGGGAGCGCAGGTGCTGGCGACATGGGCGTACAACACGGCGGAGCTGCCGGAGATGATGCCGCGCAGGGCGGTATCGCTGGCGGCGCCCAAGACGGAGGCCGAGGTGCCTCCAAAGGCCGATCCGATCGAGGAGATGGACAAGAAGATTCTGGAGCAGGTGAAGTCCGACGAAGGGCAGCTGAAAGCGGACTTGACGTACCTGACGACGAATATCGGGCCGAGACTAACGGGCTCGCCGCAACTGGATCAGGCGAGCCACTGGACGGAGGAGCAGTTTAAGGGGTTGGGTCTGGATAACGCACACCTGGAATCGTGGAGTATTGCCAACAGCTGGACGCGAGCAACGGCGTCGGCGAGCGTGATTTCTCCCACAGTGCACGTGATGAGGCTGGCGCAAATTGGCTGGACGCCTTCGACCAACGGAACGATTCGAGGAGAGGTGATCGGGATTGAGGCGGAAAAGCCGGAGGACCTGGAGAAGTACAAAGGGCAGCTGGCGGGAAAGATTCTGCTGGTGGGACGGCCAAAGGAGATGGAAGCGCCGATGGATCCGATGTTGACGCCGTGGGGCGAGCCGAGCTTGCCGATCAATCATCCGAAGGGGCAAGGACGCGTGGACTATCGCGAATACATAAAGATGCGGAAGTCGCTGTTCGCGATGATGGCGGAGGAAAAGGCGGTGGCGATACTTGCCGGTTCGGAGAAGATGTTCGGCTTGCTGAACATGGGAAGCTATTCGCGGGACTACAAGTCCGCGCCTTTTCCGGCGGCGATTCTGGCGCGCGAGGACTATCTGCAACTGTGGAGGATGCTAGACGCGGGAGGACCGGTGCAGGTGGAGCTGAACCTGCAGGCGACGTTCAGCGAGCGGCCGGTGGAGGTGTACAACACAGTGGCGGAGATTCGGGGAACCGAGAAGCCGGATGAAGTGGTGATCCTGGGGGCGCATCTGGATTCGTGGGACCTGGGTACCGGAGCGACGGACAACGGGACGGGTTCGATGGCCGTGCTGGAGGCGGCGCGGGCGTTGCAGAAGCTGGGCGTGAAGCCGAAGCGAACGATCCGGTTTGTGCTGTTTACCGGGGAGGAGCAGGGGCTGAACGGCTCGCGGGCGTACGTCCAGGCGCACAAAGACGAGCTGCCAAAGATTTCCGGCGTGCTGATCCACGACACGGGCACGGGGAAAGTGCTGACGATTGGGCTAATGGGCAACTACAATGTGCGGGAGACGATCGACCGCGTGATGTACCCACTCGCGAAACCGGTAGGTTTCATGGAGCCGACACTGCGAAGCGAAGGCGGGTCGGATCACGTGCCATTCGACGAAGCAGGCGTACCGGGATTCTGGTGCGTGCAGGAAGTAGCGGATTACGACAAGATGCACCATTCGCAGGCGGACGTACTGGATCACGTGCGGTGGGACGACCTGACGGAAGGGGCGCAGGTGCTGGCCGTGTTTGCGTATAACGTGGCGGAATTGCCGGAGATGCTGCCAAGGAAACCGGAAGTAAAGAAGTAAGGAAGCAAAGAGGCAAAGAGGCAAAGAGGCAAAGAGGGGAAGAAGAAGGCAAGATGCGAGCGGTGGTGCAGCGGGTGAGCCGCGCGAAAGTGATGGTGCAGGGACAGGTTACCGGGGAGATCGGGCCGGGCTTGATGATCCTGCTCGGAGTGGGGAAGGAAGATACGCCACAGGTAGCGGCGGCAATGGCCGAGAAGCTGGCCAACCTGCGGATCTTTGAAGACACACAAGGGAAGATGAATCTTTCATTGCTCGAGGTGAAGGGCGGCGCACTGGTGGTGTCGCAATTCACGCTCTACGGGGATGCGAGGGGACAGAGGCGGCCGAGCTTTCTTGCGGCGGCGGCGCCCGAAGTTGCGAAAAAACTTTATGAAGAGTTTTGCGAAGAGCTGCGGAAACTGGGCGTGACGGTGGGGACGGGGATATTCCAGGCGATGATGTCGGTGGATCTGGTGAACGAGGGGCCGGTGACGATTCTGGTGGATTCGGAGAAGACATTTTGAAGAGGGTGACTGGGAATTGGTGACTCGTGACCGCTAATAAGAGCAGGATTAGCGAAAATAGAAAATGGAGAAGCGAGCACGGTAACAGCACTGGGTCGAGAACGGACACGAGAGAAAAGGCGCCGAGGGGCATTGGCGAGAACCCATAAATCGGCGGGAGCCCTATCCTTAGCATAGGATGCTGCCGACGTGCTTGGGTAGCTGCGTTGGTTAGGGTCGCAGCCGGTGTGCTGCGGGAATCGCAGAGCGAAGCGGTGGAGGCAAGTCTGCGCGAAAAGGAGCGGCGGAGGAATGGCTCCAAGCGGAAGCAAGTTGCGTGTACGACGGATTCGAAAGAGGGATGCGGGACGGGCGGCGGAGCTTTCCAGCCAGTTGGGATATCCAGCGAGCGAGAAAGAGATGAAGAAGCGGCTTGCGGAAGTGCTCCGGGACAAGGAAGCGGCTTGTTTTGTGGCGGAGATTCCCGGAGAAGGCGTAATAGGCTGGATTCACATCAGCGTGACGCCGCTGCTGGAGGTGGAGCGACGCGCGGAGGTGAACGGACTGGTGGTGGACGAATCGGTGCGCAGCCAAGGCGCGGGTGCAAAGCTCCTGGAGGCGGGAGAGAAGTGGGCGCGCGGGAGACAATGCAAGGGGATGTCGGTGCGATCGAACGTGCTGCGGGAACGGGCGCATGGGTTTTACTTAAAGCAGGGATACCAGCATTACAAGACGCAAAAGGCGTTCCGCAAGAGCCTGTGAATTGCGTCGCGAGGTGGAAAAACCAGGCGGTGAAGAGGAATCTGGTAAGCGAAGTGAGGCAGGTGTATGAATAGCCCCTGGCGAGGAGGATGGGCTGGTTATATGTATCGTGGTACGATAGACTTTGGCTATGGCCACCAGGATGACCGACGGGGAATACCACGCGTTGTCACAGCTTCGCTACTTGATCCGGAAGTTCCTGCAGGACGGAGATCAAACGGCAAGGCAGGCGGGGCTGGAGCCGCAACAATATCTGTTGTTACTGGCGATTCGGGGACTGGATCCCACGAGCGACGCCAGTATCCGAACGCTCGCGGAGCGATTGTCGCTGCGGCACCACAGCACGGTTGAGCTGGTGGACCGACTGGAAGCCCACGGGTTGGTGAAACGCACGCGAGGAACAAAGGACAGGCGGCAAGTGTTGGTGTCACTCCAGCCGCGAGGAGAGAAGTTGCTGGAGAGAGTGGTGGCGCAGCGGATAGTGGAGTTGCGGTCGCACGGACACGCATTGGTGGACGCGATCGGTAAGCTGCTGGAGGCCGGGCCGAGACGTTCGAGAAGAAAGCGAACCGGTAGGAACAGAGCGAAAGCGGCATAAAACCTGCCCCGGAAGGCACCACCAGGAATAGCTCTGTTCGCGGGACATCCAGGAATACGCAAAATTCCTACGCGGCGCTATGCGCCCTGTGCAGATGCCCGGTGCCATCCGTGCTTAGGGTTTTTCTGGTCCTGCTATCGAAAGTCCTCGATGCGCCGGCTGAACTGAAGTTTCGCCCTCCTTCACGCTATGTGACAGAGTTCTTAGTAGGGGGCGGGAAATTCCTCGTGGGATTTGCGGTAAGCCTCCATCACATCTCCCAGATCCAATACACCTAAAATTTGAGAAAGATCGGCGCGGTTGACGACCGGAATGAACGAATGACGGGTCGCGAGCGGAAGCGCGTCTTCGAGATCTTCGTCGGGGTGGAGATACGGAACCGGCGAAATCGCCTGGGTTTCGCGAAGCGGGCGATGATCGTCCGCCTCGACGAGATGGCGCAGTTCACCAAAAGAGATTTGCGCGGGTGGCTGGTTAGGGAGAGATACCAGGAAAAAAGGCTCGGCGGTGTGGCTGACGAAGGGCCAGGCTTCGGCGGGGGACTTGTCGCCGTCGAGAACGATGGAGGGACGTGGACTCATGGCGTCTTCGACGTTCAAGGTTTCTTCCTCGCGCTTTTCTTCCATGGCTGGGAGAGAGAGGCCATCGAGGCGGGTGAGGACTTCGAGGACAGGAGCGGCCTGGAGCCGGCGAGAGATGAGGTATGAGAAGGTGTTCGCAACGAGGACGGGGAGAATAATGGAGTAATCGCCGCTGACTTCAAGAGCCATGAACACCGAAGTGATGGGAGCGCGAAGGAATCCCGCAAAGAGAACGCCCATGCCGACAAGTGCGTAGGTGCCGACCGAGCCGGTGAGGTAAGGGAAGAAATTGTGCTCGACGGTGCCAACGGCGCCGCCAAGCATGGCGCCGATGTAGAGAGTGGGAGCGAACATACCGCCAGGAGTACCGCTAACAAAGGAGAGCGTGGTGGCCAGGATTTTGAGGCCGGCCAGGAGGCCGAGGATTTCCCAGGTGTACTGGTCGTGCATGGCGAGATCCATGAAGTCGTAACCGGCACCCATGACTTGGGGAAAGCCGGCCACCGCAATGAGGCCGATGAGCAGGCCGGCAATGCCGGGGTAGAGGACCTGAACCGTCATCGGGGTCTCTTTGACCTTGGGTCGCAGCCAACCGATGGCTTTCGAGAAGACGACGGAGGCGATGCCGCCGAGGATGCCGAGGACGGCGTAGGCGACGAGTTCCTGCCAGCGGATGACACCGACCGAAGGGATGCGGAAGAGGGGTTCAGCGCCGAGGAAGAGGCGCATGGTGACGACACTGGAGACGGCCGCAAGGACGATCGCCCCGAGAATGCCCGCGCTCCAATGGCCGATGACTTCTTCGATGACGAAGAGGACGGCGGAGATGGGAGCATTGAAGGCGGCGGCGAGGCCAGCGGCGGCACCCACGGGAGCCAGGAGGCGCATTTTCTTGCGGGAGAGTTTGAGGCGAGTACCGACGGCGGAAGCCAGACCGGCACCGATCTGGAGCGCGGGGTCTTCCGGGCCCAGGGAGTGGCCGGACCCAATGGCGAGAGAGGCGGTAATGAATTTGCCGATGACGGTGCGGAAGGGAATGTAGCCGTCGAAAATGTAGAGAGCGGCCTTGGTCTGATTGAGGCCGCTGCCGGCAGCGCCTTTGAAGATGGTGAAGATGAGAAGAGAGATCAACAGACCGGTGAGGCATGGGGCGAGGAAGGCGCGGAGCGGGGGAGGATTCAAGGTGCTGCCGAGGAGGTAGAGGCGGACCCACTCCATGGTGATTCGGAAACAGACCACTGCGAGACCGGCGAAGATGCCAATGAAGACGGCAAGAATCAGGAAGAAGCGATCTTCATCGAAGGAAAGCTGTGCGGTGATGCGGCGGCGAAAGGCATCCGCGGCGGCGACGAACGAGTCCGACGAGGGCGAGGCGGGGTTCAGAGTTGTGTCGGGTGTGCTCACTTTTCATCCAACGGGTGAGAGTTCGCCAGGGCCAGCAAGGCGGAGTCCTCGGCCGCAGGCTCTCCGCAGACAGACTGAGACTGTTTTTCGATTTCGGTGGCAATGACAAAGAGAGGATCGATCTGATCCGGGTGACGGGACAAGTAGCGGGGATTAGCGTTTGGCTTCCACTGATTCCGCCGCTGCTGAAGCGGGGCGAGCTTGGACGGAAGCGAGCCGCCAGAACGAGACGAGCAGGCATCGAGGCGCCCGGAGGCAATCTGAAACGAGCGGAGAACACGCTGAATTTTTTCAGATTCACGAAGGCCACGCTCGAAGGGATTGAGCGCGGAGGCGGCCTGGGTGATCTGGAGGAGATTTTTGACTTCGGGCCCGGCGGCGTCCTCATGCGAGGCGCGGGTCAGATAGGTCTCCGCGGCGTGGTAATCGCCGACGTGGAATGCGGCCTCGCCGGCGCCGAAGAGTGCGGGGAAATACTTGGGATCGAGGTGGAACGCGCGGCGGTACTGGTCGAGAGCCCGCTGGTAGTCCCCGACGTGCGCGTAAAGATCCGCAACACGCGAATGCAGGACGGGATCCTCTGGGAGATTGGCGGAAAGAATGATGAGCTGGGACTCGGCCTGGCCGGTATCGCCGCGCTGCAGATAGAAATTGATGAGCTCGAAGAGGGCTTCGCGGCGATGATCAGCGGAGTTGTTGGGCCAATCGCCAAAGATGGCTCCACTGAAATAGCGCTCGGCATCGGCGACTTGACCAGAACGGACGGCGAATTCAGCGAGATGGAGATTGACCACGCCATTTTTCGGGTTGAGTTGCCAAAGGCTCTGGTAGTAGTTGAGGGCTTGCCTGGTCTGGCCCACCTGAGAGAGGGCTTCGGCGAGATGCAGACGGTAGTCCCAATTCCTGGAATCGTAGATGAGCGAGGTGCGAAAAGCGTCGACGGCAGCCGCAGGCTTGTTTTTCTGGAGTTCGGCGTTGCCCTCGGCGAACCACTGCTGGCCAAGTTGATTGCGGCGGCGGTCGTAGGCCCGGCTGTAGGCATGGGTGAGCGTGGAGAAGACGATGGTAATCAGAACCAGGATGACGACGAGCAGCGGTTCCCGAACGACAAAATCGCGCCTAAGAACGTTCATTTCCTTCCAATCGTGAAGCATTCTGCCCCGCCGGGGCGAGGGAAAACCGCAGGAATTACGACGCGGTGAAGGCGTCAAAAACGATTATATCGCATTACGACATGATTATGGAAAACGGGCCTGCGTACTTGTTCACGGCTGGTAATCGGGGAATTTTTGGCGGACTTCGATGAAGCGAGGAGAGCTGGTGCCGCGACGCAAATGGTGATTCAGGATGCGGCGTTCGTCGGCATCGGGGAGGGGCTGATTGCCGCGCGAAGAGCCAGCTTGAGCGACTGTTGGGAGGCTGCGTTCGACTTCGCCACGATTGAGGATGGAGGCGAACTGGAAGGCGATGCGGCGACCGGTAGGGGCCACGCGGATGACAAGATGCTCGCCGGTGCGATAAGCGCCCTGAGCGTCGGCGAGATAGTTGAGATGGTCGCCGCGAAAGTTTTCGTAGCGAATGCGGATGGCATTGCTTCCGGGCACGAAATCGCCACGCAGATGCGGAAAGACGGAGACGGCATCTTTGTTCTCGATGCGGTTCTGGTTTGCTAGTTCGGCGTGGGCGGAATCAAAGTTCCGGCAATTCGGATTGGGACATTTCGTTTTCCAGAGAAGTCTTGCGGCGCGACGGGAGCCGCACGCCGGGCATGTGGCTGGAGTTCCCTTGAAGTCGAAGAATCCCATACGCACCTCCCCCAAAGAGTTTTCCAGAGAGACGGCCAAAGAAACGTACGCAAATCTTCAGATTTGCGTACTTCGATAAGGCCCTTCTACAGGTGACCCTCTCTCCCACGAGAGTCTCCGTACGGAAACTTACGTCACTGCTTCGGGGCTTGGAGAGAAAGCCGGCGGCTCCGCGGTCGGCGGACGCAGCTTGACGGCTGCCTCTCTGGAACTCTTTTGCCATTGATAGCTCTTCCAAATGAAGAACGGGGCTTCGATTTGGTGATGCCGGATCAGACGGCGGCGATGGACGAGGGAGGGGAGGCCCATGGCGCGAAGGGCCTCGTAGGGCAGAAGGCGAAAGTAGCCCCTCTTGTGGCCGCCGCGAAAGGCGAGGGAGAGGACTTCTTCGGCGAGCCAACGGTCGAGGAGACGGAGTTGCTGCTCGTCATTCACGTGCTTGAGGTAGTAGTCGATGATGGCGACGTTGCGGACGCATTGATCGAGAGTGTTTTTCGCGAGTTCGATGGCGAACTGGGCGCGCTTACGGTAGTCGAGAATGCGCGCGAGTTTGGAACGTTTGCGGCGAAAAGCGAAACGAAAGAGATTGCTGATCTTGCGGAATTTGTCGCGCGAGAGGCGGACACGGCCGTCGGCGTGGAATTCCAAACCGAGATGGCGGATGGAGCGGGAAGGGAGGAAGCCGGAAGAGGCTGCGCCGGTAGAGGAGAGGAGGACGTTTAGTTCGTGGCTTGGCTTACTGGCGAGGCGCAAACCGGCGAGGGCATTCTGGAAGACATGGATTGCGTGTTCAAAGGCAGGGCGGTCTTCCGAAAAGAAGAGGATGTCATCCGCGTAGCGGAAATAATGGAGCCGGGGGATGGAGTCGAGCCGGCGATCGAGGGGAGTGAGGTAGAGGTTTGCGAAAAAGCAAGCGATGGGAGTGCCAAAGGGTATTCCCTGATTGGCCGTGCAGAGTTGCTCGCCGTCGAGGTAGGGGAAACGGATGCGAGCTTCGAGCAGGTGGAACAGGTAGTCGTCCTGGGAGACGAGGCTGCGGATTTGGTGCAGGAGAAGTTCGTGGGTGACGGAGGGGAAGTAGGAGGAAACGTCGCGTTTGGCGACGAAGAGAGGCGTATCGCTGGCCGCGAAGAGGCGAGCGATTTTGCGCTGGCAGCGATCGAGACCGAAGCCGCGAAGCCGGTAAGCGTAGGAATTGCTCGAGATAAATTTATGGAGGCGAGAGGAAAGCAGGCGGTAGAGCAGGAGATCAACGAGGCGTTCTTCCCAAGGATAGATGTAGAGAGTGCGTTGTTTGCCTTTAAAATTTCGATGGAGAACGATACCTGGACGATACGCGAAGTTTTCGGACCGAAGCGAGCGATGGATGGAGTCGAGATTTTGCGGGCCGCGACGAGCGAAGTCGTATAGATCCCGTTTATCGGAAGAAGTGATCAAGGCCTTTCGCCAGGAAAACAGCGGCTTGGTGTAGAGGCGAACGGCGGATTTATAGAGCTCGGTTTCGGAGTAGAGATCGCGCCAGCGGAGTTTTTGATCGGATTGAACAACGGTGCGAATTGGACGGGCTTCAGATGGCATCGCAAAGATGGGCGAATTGTATGCGGGACTTAGAGGAGGGTCAATCATTTCGCAGCGTGTGATAGCCCGTTGAAGGAGCGAGATGATGAGGCCCCAGCCCGTGTCATGCGGGCTAGAAGGCGTCGCCGCCGCCACCCCCGAAGCCGCCGCCGGAGAAGCCGCCTCCACCCCCTCCGCCAAAGGCAGAGCCACCAGAACTGCGCGGGGCGGAGGCCATGGCGGTGCCGGCCATGGAGGACATGGAACTGAGGTTGTTGGCGAAGGCGTATGGGTAGAAGCCGGGGCCAAAACTGCCACCTTGGTACCACTGGGGGGGCTGCGTGTAGATGCCCTGGAAGGCGCGGCTCCAATTTTTTTCGACACCCAGAGCCATGGCGAACGGAAGGAACTTTTCGAACATTTCGGGCGTTTTGATCATGCGATTGAAGCGGTCGGACTCGACGTGGGCGAGAAAATCCTCGAAGCCGAGGATGCCTTCGAGAGCGCGGGCACCGGTTTGCGTACGCGCGGGCATAACCAGGCCGAAGCCGCAGACGATAAGGCCGGAGATAATCCCGGAGACGATGAAGGGCATGGGGGCCATGCCGAGATGTTGGGAGAGCCAATGGCCGAGACCTATGAGGATGGCTCCTGTGACGAGGCCAAAAGCGAGGTAGGAGGCACGTACGCTGTCCGGGCGACGAGCGTAATAAGAATTGCCGACGAGAGAAGCAAAGATTTGGTCCCGCATGACGGGGATGTTCGTGTAGAAAGTGTTGTGCAGCTGGTCGAGGGTGACGAGATCGCCGGCATTGCCAGAACTGAAAAGGCCGTTGAGAAGGGTTTGTTCATGGGGCTTGAGAGAGGCCCACTCGGCGCGGGATTTCTTGAGGTGGAAGATGTAGTCCTTACTGTGAGTGAGGCCGAGGAGATGATCTTTCTGTTTTTCCTCGATGACGATGTAGCCACGGACGGCCAGGTCAACGATGGAGGCAGTGATATCGCGCATGTCCACGGAGTTGTCGATCAAGGTACCCACTTCGCCGGGAGAGAGCTTGTCGGGAGGTTCATACTGTGCAGCGATGGGGCGCAGGCGAGGATCGCGGCCGCGTGTCCACCACCACCAGAACATAAATACGAAGACGAAAACGGGAAGGACAAGCGGCCAATTGCTGCGGAGATAGAGGAGGAAGAGGGAGAAGGCGGTGGGCTCGCGGACGGCGCCCTTATCGAATGCGGTGGCGAGCGTGAGGCCTTCGTGAATGTTGAGAGGAGCGGTGGTTTGCACGTCGACGCCGGTGCCTTCGACTCGGGCGCTGGCGGCGGAACCGGTGGAACGAAAGGTGCCGGTGAAGGCCTTGGCACGGAGGTTAGCAGTGCCTTCGGGGAAGACGACGTGGGCGCTTGCGGAATCGATCGGGATGGGCCATTCGTCGCCAGTGACGTTCCAGTAGAACTCGTCGTGGTCGTCGAAGTATTTGAGGGCGTTGGAGACGGTGTAGTCGATGGAGACGGTTCGGGTGGAATTGTCAGCGCCGGGGATATAAATCTTGATTCGGAGATAGTGGCGGACGCGGCTGGTTTCGTATCGGAGCTTCTGGCCGGAATCGTCGGTAACGCTCTTGACGCTGAGGAAGAGGGAATAGTTGAGTCCGCGAGGGCCGGAATATTCGACGGGGATGTCGCGATAGATGCCGTGCCAGGGACCGCCAACGAATTGGAAGGTAATGTTTTCGGTGACGTCAATCGTGCCGTTGGGGAGGACGGCAATGTCGGAGAAGAATTTTCTGAGGTAGCGCTCCTTGGCAGCGGAGGGAGAAACGAGCGCGGTGAGGACGAAGAGGAGAAGAGTCAGGGCGCGCACGAAGCGGATATGCGCGGGAGAGGAATTTGCAGAAGGGGAAGGGAGGGAGAGCAGTGGGGGCGCAAAGCGCACAGCCAGAAATGGCCGTGGGACATGCTGCGCTCGCCTCAGAAGGCAGCCGCTACAAGGATTCTGACGTGGCTCCATGGCTCGTTAGAGAGAAGAATCAAACCGTGGGAGTGCCGAAGCTGACCTTGGGAGCTTCGCGCTCGGCGGCGGCCGTGACTTCGAAGAATTCACGCTGTTTGAAGCCGAGCATGCCGGCAAATATGTTAGTGGGAAACTGCAGGATTTTGGTGTTGAGGTCGCGAACGACGGCGTTGTAGTAGCGCCGGGCGTTCTGGACGGTGTCCTCGATCTGGGTGAGCGAATTCTGGAGCGAAGTGAAACTCTCGATGGCGCGGAGTTGCGGGTAGGCCTCGGAGAGGGCGAAAAGGCTCTTGAGGGCGCCGGTGAGCATGTTTTCAGCCTGAGCCTTGTCGGCAGGCCCGGTGGCGGTCATGGCGCGGTTGCGGGCGTTGATGACGGCTTCGAGGGTGCCCTTTTCGTGGCCGGCGTAGCCTTTGACGGTTTCGACGAGATTGGGGATGAGGTCGTAGCGGCGCTTGAGTTGAACGTCAATGTCGGCCCAGGCGTTATCGCACTGGACTTTGAGACGGACCAGGGAGTTGTACATGCCGATGCCGAACAGCACCAGCAGGACGAGGACGACCAAAACGATAATTCCAGCCATCGGCCAACCTCACGGGAAGGGATTTGAATACGCTGTAGATTCACTATACGGAGGGAAAGTGGGGGAGTAAAGATCGGTGTGGGCGCCGAGTTCGGGGAGGAAAGCCTCAAGACGCACAGATCCTTGCAAGGCAAGCAAGAGGTGTCACGGAAACGGGCATGAAGGGGCGGCGATGCCGATACCACATCGATGGTCATTTGCGTTGGCGTATCTTAACCAACTAATATATGATTTGCGCGCATTGAGGGTTGGAGCCGCATGCTATTCAAAACGCTGAGCGCTTCGGTTTATGGGATTGACGCGCACCTGGTACAGGTGGAAGTGGACGTGGGTGTGGGACGGATTCAGGATTTCAACGTGGTGGGGCTGCCGGACAACGCGGTGAAAGAGAGCCGGCAGCGGGTGCAATCGGCGATGAAGAACTGCGGGTTCGAGTTTCCATACGGGCAAGGGGTGACGATCAATCTGGCGCCGGCCGATTTGCGGAAGGAAGGGTCAGCGTTCGATTTGCCGATGGCGCTGGGACTGGCGGGGTGCCAGGGACAATTTTTCGGGAAGGCGCTGGACCGGATGATGTTTTTGGGGGAGTTGTCGCTGGACGGGAGCGTGCGGCCAGTGCGAGGCGCGCTTTCGGCGGCGATTGCGGCGAGGGAGAAGGGGATCAGGGCGGTGGCGGTGCCGGAGACGAACGCGCGGGAGGCAGCAGTCGTTGAGGGGATAGAGGTGTACGCGCTGAAGTCCCTGCCGCAGGCGGTGGACCTGGTGAATTCGCCGGAGTCGTTCGAACGGGTGCGGGTGGACGCGCAGCAGATGCTGCGAGAGTCCGCGCAATACGGCGTGGATTTGCGGGACGTCCATGGGCAGCAGGCGGCGAAGCGGGCGCTGGAGGTGGCGTGCGCGGGGGGACACAACATTCTGTTCCTCGGGCCGCCAGGCGCGGGAAAAACGATGCTGGCGAAACGGATTCCGACGATATTGCCGGCAATGTCGCTGGAGGAGGCGATCGAGACGACGCGGATTCACAGTGTGGCGGGAATCCTGGAAAATGCGCAGGGGCTGCTGGGGACACGGCCGTTCCGCTCCCCGCACCACACGATCAGCGACGCGGGGCTGATCGGAGGAGGAGCGGTGCCGCGGCCGGGCGAGGTGTCACTGGGGCACAACGGGGTGTTGTTTCTGGATGAGTTGCCGGAATTTCAGAGGAACGTGCTGGAGGTGATGCGTCAACCGCTTGAGGACGGGAGCGTGACGATTTCGCGGGCGGCGGTGTCGGTGACGTTTCCTTCGCGGTTTATGCTGGCGGCGGCGATGAATCCGTGCCCGTGTGGATATTTCGGAGACCCCGGCCACGACTGCCACTGCACGCCGCCGATGATTCAAAGGTATGTGTCGAAGATATCGGGACCGCTGCTGGACCGGATAGATATCCATATCGAGGTGCCTGCGGTGAAGTACAAAGAGCTGCGAGCGCCATCAACGACAGAGGATTCGGCGGCGGTGCGAGCGCGGGTGATTGCAGCACGGGAGCGGCAACTGGAGCGATTTCATGGAGAAAAGACGACTTATCGCAATGCGCAGATGGCCCCGAAGATGATCCGGAAGCACTGCGGGATTAATGCGGAAGGAGAGGCATTGCTGGAGAAGGCGGTGACGAGGCTGGGGCTATCGGCGCGGGCGCACGACCGGATCTTGAAGGTGGCGCGGACGATTGCAGACCTCGACGGTGCGGAGAATGTATCGGGAAAGCATTTGAGCGAGGCGATTCAATACCGGACGTTGGACCGGGACTACTGGGCGTGAAGCAAAGAAGAAGAGTTGCCACGGAGGCGGCACAGGACTGCGGAAAGCCGGAGCCGCCAATGATGGGTACACTTCGGCACGATAGAGAGGGAGTGAACTAGGGAATCCGCTCCATTGACTTCTGTTTAGGCGCTGTGTTACGGATAGGAACGCGTTTCCAAGGGAAAAGCCGGCTTAACCGAGCAGGAATGGCGCCAGAGACCAAGCACCTGGAAGTGACGCTGGACACCCACGTCGAGAGCGTGAATCTCGCGGAAGAGATGTGCGTGCGCGTGGCCGAGGCGGCGGGATTCAACGAGGATGAGTGCTATCGCATCGGGATGTCGGTGCGCGAAGGCGTCATCAACGCATTTCATTACGGGAATCAGGAAAAACCGGAGAAGAAGATCCATCTGGCGATTGAACTCACCGACGAGCGCATGGTGATTCATGTGATGGATGAAGGGAAGGGCTTCCGGCTGAACGACGTGCCGGACCCGCTCGCGGAGGAGAATCTGCTGAGCACCTCGGGCCGCGGGATATTCCTGATGAAGGCATTCATGGACGAATTTGATGTGGTCCCGGGAAGAACCGGCGGGGCGGAGATCGTGATGGCCAAGCGCCTGCCTCTGCTGGGGAGCCCATCGAGCAACGGAAACGGCAACGCGTCGAATTCCGGCGCAGCCCCACAGCAGGGAGCGTAAGAACATTATGGCTTCACTTTTTGCCACCACGCGGGAATTCAGCGGCATTGCAATTGTGGATTTGAGCGGACGAATCTCGCTGGGAGACGGAAGTGCATTGCTGCGGAAGACCGTGAGAGATTTGCTGGAAGAAGGAAAGACAAGGATCGTGCTGAATCTTGGAGACGTAAATTATATCGACAGCTCCGGGATTGGCGAATTGGTGAGCGGATTTACGGCGGTGCGGAACCGTGGCGGCGAATTGAAATTGCTGAACCTGACAAAGAAAGTGAACGACTTGCTGCAACTGACGAAGTTGTTCACGGTCTTTGAGGTGTACAACGAAGAGTCGACGGCGGTTGGTAGCTTCAAGTAAAGCATCTTAAATCGCTGACGAAGAGTGAGAATGGCAGGGGTTGGCCGATCGAAGGATCGGCCAATTTGTTTTTTGGCGCATGGCGAGGACGAATCAGGACCTGAGCAAATTGCCAGCACAACCCGAGTGAGGAGGAACGGCAATGCAGGCCGGAGTTCCGCGGGGCTTTGTGCAGCTTGGACTAAGAACAGGTCTGTGAGTACGCAGTCAGAGCCTGCCACGGACGAAGAGCTATTTGCGAATGCTGGAGAGATGTGACATGCGAAGAGAATACCGGGCAGAACACATCGGGAGCTTGTTGAGGCCGGTGGAATTGCTGGAAGCCCGGAAAAGCGCGAGTCCAGAGGAGCTCCGAAGGATCGAGGACAGGCATATTTTGCACGTACTGGAGAAGCAAAAACAGCTGGGATTCGATATGGCGACGGACGGTGAGTTGCGCCGGCGGAATTTCATGAGCGACTTTACCGACGCGGTGGAAGGTTTCGACCTGGGGGATGCGGTGGGGAGGAACTGGCAAACAAGAGAGGCCGGCGCGGCAGCCGCAAGCAGCGTGACGGGTATCGTCACGAGGAAGCTGAGGCAAGTACGCCCTCTGACCGGACACGAATTGCCGTTTCTGAAAGCGAATACCTCTCTGCGAATCAAGATGACCCTTCCGAGTGCGACACAATTTCCAGCGATTTCGTATAAACGTGGAGTGACAGACAAGATTTATAAGGACCATTCGGCGCTGCTCTGGGACATCGTGGAGATCATGAAGAGCGAGCTGGAGACGCTGGCGCCGCAAGGCGTGAGCTATATCCAGATTGACGCGCCGCGGTACAGCTATTACGTGGATCCGAAATGGAGGACGTGGATCAAGTCAGAGTTGCACGTGGAGCCGGATGCTGCGCTGGATGAAGCGGTGCGGGCCGATAACGCCTGCTTTCGCGCGGCACGACACATCGGCGTGACGCTGGGGATTCATTTGTGCCGGGGAAACAACCGAAGCCACTGGTACGCGGAAGGTGGCTACGACGCAATTGCTGAGAAATTGTTTGGGACGTTAGAAGCGGACAGGTTCCTGCTGGAATATGACGACCAGCGCTCCGGAACGTTTGAACCGCTGCGATTCGTGCCGAAGGGGAAGACCGTGGTGCTCGGGCTGTTGAGTTCGAAAGTCCCACGGATGGAGGATCCGGACCTATTGGTGAAGCGAGTTGAGGAAGCGTCGCGGTTTGTGCCGATGGAAAACCTGGCGCTCAGCCCGCAGTGCGGATTTGCTTCGACGGCCGAGGGGAATCTGCTGTCGGAGGAGAGACAGTGGGACAAGTTGAAATTGGTGGTGGATACGGCCCGTCAGATATGGGGCTAACTTTTTTGGGCTGAGCAAGCAGGCCGTGGTGAATCGGGCTGCCATGCAGCGCGTTAACCATCGAAGAAGACGGTTTCGTTGGGGCCTTGCAACACGACATTCCATTCGAGTTGATTTGCGCCGATGGGGGACTTTCGGGCAATGAGCGTGCCGCGGCGTGGGGGATCGACGAGATTTAGCGCAAAGTCGGAATGATTTGCAGGATCGTCTGGAAAGTAGATGCGGGTGACGAGGCGGCGGAGCAAGCCGCGCATGAATACGGAGACTGCGATGTGGGGCGCCTGCAATTTGCCGTCGGGACCGGGAACCTGGCCCGGCTTAATGGTGGAGAAGCGGAAGGAGCCGTCTTCAAAAGTAGGAATTCTGCCAAAGCCATGAAAGGCGGGGTCGAGCGGCTTATCCTGGGTGTCCTCGGGGTGAGCGTATTTACCGTGGGTGTTAGCTTGCCAGAGTTCGAGAATCGCATCTGGGATTCCCTGGCCATCGGCATCGAGAACTCTTCCGGAAATTTCGACTTTTTGTCCTGAGGCGGAGTCGGCAGCGAGGTCATTGGAATAGAGCCACTCGAAGCCGATCTGAAAGAAAGGCCCGACGGTTTGCGAAGTGGTGGCCCGAAAAGACATTTTATTTCTCCCACGGAGTGGCCAGGCGGCCGCTGAGAATTATGTCAAATTTGAAACCGAGGGCTTGCTCGGGTTCGGTGGTCTCCCAGTCGAATTGGGAGATGAGACGGTTGCGAGCGGCATCGTCGGCGGTGCAGTTGAAGATCGGGTCGAAAGGCAGAAGAGGATCGCCGGGGAAATACATTTGGGTGACGAGACGGGTAGCAAAAGCGGGGCCGAGAACGGAAAAATGGATGTGAGCGGGGCGCCAGGCGTTGTGGTGATTGCGCCAGGGATAGGCGCCAGGACGGATGGTGATGAAGCGAAAGCGGCCGTCGGCGTCGGTGAGCGCGTGGCCGCAGCCGGTGAAGTTAGGATCGAGCGGCGCGTTGTGCTGGTCCACGCGGTGCAGGTAACGGCCGGCGGCGTTGGCCTGCCAGACTTCCACGAGGGTGTGCGGAACGGGGCGGGCGTCTTCATCAAGGACGCGTCCGCTTACAATGATGCGTTCACCGAGAGGTTCGCGGAGGTGTTGGCGAGTGAGATCGAACGCTTTGGCATCCACCCGAGGGGCGGGAATCGAAGGGCCGGTGATTTCGGAGAGGGTATGCGGCAGGTAGACGAGTGGTTGGGAGGGAGCGCGCTTGATGGAAGAAACGTAAGGTGGATGCAGGTGATTGGGCTGGGTGCCGGGTTCGGGCCGACGGTAACCGGCCAGAGTGGACATGAGAGAGACCTCCAGAGCGTCGCGTTCAAGGATACAGCGAAACGGGTGCGGATGCGGAAAGGTGAGGGGAACGCCGAAGGCCGGGAATCCTGATAGGCTGGACACGGCGAGGATTTGGAAGCGGAGCACAATTTTATGGACAGGATGCGCCGATGCCGATGAGTGAGCTGATGATCGTGGAACGTACGTATGGAGTGGCGGTGCTGCTGCTGAATAATCCGCCAGTGAACGCGCTAGGGGCGGGAGTTCCCGAAACGATTGGGGCGGCCATCGCGTCGGCCGAGGCGGATGGGGCGGTGGAGGCGGTGGTGTTGATGGGTGCCGGGCGAACGTTTATTGCCGGGGCGGATATCAAACAGCTTGAGGAGGCAGCGTGGGGGCGAGGGGCGGGGGCCCCGAGCCTGCACGGATTGCTGCAGCAGATTGAGGATTGCGGGAAGCCAGTGGTGGTGGCAATCCACGGTACGGCGCTTGGCGGAGGGCTGGAGGTGGCGATGGCCGGGCACTATCGTGTGGCGACACCGGACGCACAATTCGGGCAGCCGGAAGTGAACCTTGGAATTATTCCCGGAGCGGAGGGGACGCAGAGATTGCCGCGACTGGTGGGGATCGAGAAAGCGATCGAGATGTGCGCTAGCGGCAAGCCGATCAAAGCGAAGGAAGCGTTGGAGACGGGGCTGGTGGATGCAATCGTGATGGGTGATTTGAAGGCGGAGGCGGTGCAATATGCCACGGCGGTCGCGAAAAAGGGCAGACCGAATCCGAAGACGAGAGAGAAGAAAGCAGAACGCCGAACCGCAGGGACACTTGAGGAGGCGCTGGCGGTGGGGCGCGCATTGGCGGGGAAGGCAAAGAGGAACATGATCGCGCCGTTGAAGGCAATCGAGGCGATACAGGCCGCAGCCACGCTGCCGTTTGAGGAGGGCTGGAAGCGCGAGCGCGATTTATTTCTGGAATGCGTGAAGTCGGAGCAGTGCCGGGCGCTGATTCACGCGTTTTTCGCGGAACGTGCGGCGGCGCGGGTTCCGGGGATTGGCAAAGATGTGCAGGGAGTGCCCGTGGCTCGAGTTGGGATTGTAGGAGCCGGGACCATGGGCGGCGGAATCGCGATGGCATGCGTGAATGCTGGAATTCCAGTGCTGCTGAAAGATTCGGAGCAGGCGGCGCTGGACGGCGGGATGGCGAAAGTTCGAAAGAACTACGAGGCTTCGGTGCAGCGTGGAAGGTTTACGGCGGAGAGCGCGGCGGAGCGGATCGCGAAGATTCATCCGCAGCTCGATTACAGCGGATTCGAGTCCGTCGACCTGGTGATTGAGGCGGTGTTCGAAAACATGCAGTTGAAGAAGAAGGTGTTCGCGGACCTGGCAAAGATCGCGAAGCGCCAGGCGGTGCTAGCGTCGAACACTTCGACTCTAAGCATTGACGAGATCGCGAGCGCGGCCGAGCACCGCGAGAATGTGGTTGGGATGCATTTTTTCAGCCCGGCGAATGTGATGAGGCTGTTGGAGATTGTGCGCGGGAAGACGACTTCAGCGGCGACGATCGCGGCAGCGCTGGCGGTTGCGAAGAAAATCGGCAAGGTGGGAGTGGTGGTGGGGAATTGCGAGGGCTTTGCGGGAAACCGGATGATGTTCCCGTACATGTATGAGGCGCAGTTTCTGGTGGAGGAAGGGGCGACACCGGAGCAAGTGGATCGCGCGCTGACGCGCTTCGGGATGGCGATGGGGATTTTTGAAGTGGACGACATGGCGGGATTAGACGTCGCGTGGCGCATTCGAAAAGAGTTGGGCCATTTCATGGAACCCGGAGCGCGGCGACCCCTGGTAGCGGACCGGCTTTGCGAGATGGGCCGTTATGGGCAGAAAACGGGGAGAGGGTGGTATGTGTACGGCGAGGATCGCAAACCCAAGGCAGACCCAGAGGTGTCGGCGCTGATCCGGAAAATGGCGAGCGAAGCGGGGATTGTACAGAGAGAATTCACGGACGAGGAGATCGTGGAGCGAGCACTCTACGGGTTGATCAATGAGGGCGCGAGGATTCTGGAAGAGGGTTTTGCGGTGCGGGCATCGGATTTGGATGTGGTGTACCTGAATGGCTATGGTTTTCCTGCGTGGCGAGGCGGGCCGATGTTTTACGCGGACACGGTGGGACTCGCCCGAGTATACGAACGCATCCGCGACTTTGAGAAGACTTTGGGACAGCGATGGAAGCCGGCGGAACTGCTGGCGCGGCTCGCGGGGAAGAGGAAGACATTCCGCGAATACGATCAGGAGCGCGAGGCACAAGCGGGATGAGTGACACGATGGATTCCAATAGCGGGCGAGGTGGAACTGCGCCGCCTCACCGTAGTGGGACGGGCCGATGAATGTGGCGGCAAGGACGGCCTGGATTGTGGAACGGGCGCGGGAACTCGGGTTCGCGCTGTGCGGCGTGACGCCGCTGCAAAGGTTTCCCGAGCATAAGGGATTCGAGGAGTGGCTGGCCCGGGGATATGCGGGAGAGATGGGGTATCTGGCGGACGCCAGGCGATGGAAGCCGAAGGAAGTCTTGCCCGGGGCGCGGAGCGTGATTGTTTGCGCGCTGCAATACAACACCGATCATCCGTATTCGACGGAAGGTGGGCCGGCCGGAGCGAGCGAGAAACCCGCCGGATGGATTTCGCGATACGCGTGGGGGCGCGATTATCACGAAGTGATGTGGGAGCGGCTGAACGCACTGGTGGAGAAGTTGACAGGGGAGTTTTCGGAGAGCCACATCGCGCGAGCGTATGCAGATACGGGACCGGTAGCGGAACGGATTTTTGCGAAGCACGCCGGTCTGGGCTGGCTGGGGAAAAATACGCTGCTGCTGAACAAGGACCTGGGATCGTGGTTCTTCCTGGGAGTCATTCTGACCACTCTGGAACTGGAACCAACCCTAGCGCCGGGAGAAATGCCGGCCGGGGATTTGTGCGGGCATTGCCGGGAGTGCTTGGACGCGTGCCCGACCGGAGCACTTGTTGAACCGTATGTACTCGATGCGCGGCGGTGCATTTCCTATCTGACGATTGAGTTGCGCGGGAGTATTCCGGAGGAGTTTCGCGCTCCGATGGGGCATCACGTGTATGGGTGCGACGTCTGTCAGGAAGTTTGCCCGTATAACAGGGACGCAGTTTTCACCGAGGTGGATGAGTTTGAACCGCGAGCTTGGGGAACGGAAACGAGTCTGCTGGAGCCGAAGCTCGAAAGGCTGGCAGAGATGAGCGAGGAGGAATTTCGCGAGAAGTTCCGGGGCAGCGCCATCAAGCGCACGAAATGGCGAGGGCTGGTGCGAAACGCCTGCGTGGGGTTGGGAAATGCGCAACTGGAGAATGGGTCAGAGCAACATCAGCGGGTGGTGCAGGTTCTGAAGAGATTGGAGAATTCATCGGAAATGGTGATCGCGGAGTCTGCCCAATGGGCCCTTTCGCGCATCCTATAAGAAACACCCGAGAACTCGCAACGCGGGAGCTGGAAAAACGGAGCGCGAGCGGTTGAGCAGGAGTGGCGGAGGAGCTATAATTCGCCCGCGAGCGCACCCGCCCACCGAAGCTGAGAAACTCCATGGATCGGAGACAGTTTCTTGCGAGCAGTGGAATTGTCGGCGCGGGCCTACTCGGAGCAGGCAGTGCAGCTCCCGGTCTGCTTCACGCTGGGCCCAGGTCGGAACTCGATTCACACTTCAAAATGGAGGAAAAATCCGTGGCATTCACAGTGCCCCCCTTGCCGTACCCGAACGATGCACTTGAACCGTACATAGACGCGCGAACGATGGAAATCCATCACGACAAGCATCACGGCGCCTACGTGGCGAATCTGAACAAAGCACTGGAAGGACATCCCGAGCTGCAGGCCAAATCGATAGATGATATTTTGAAGAATCTGGACGCTGTGCCGGAGAGCATCCGTACGGCGGTGCGAAACAATGGCGGCGGCCACTGGAATCACTCGTTCTTCTGGCCCTTGATGAAGAAAGGCGGCGGAGGCGAACCGAAGGGCGATCTGGGGATCGCGATCAACGCGAGTTTCGGGTCGTTCGCCGGCCTCAAAGAGAAATTCAAAGCGGCCGGAATGGGGAGATTTGGATCGGGCTGGGCCTGGCTGCTGGTGAAAGATGGAAAACTGGCGATCGATTCGACTCCGAACCAAGACTCGCCGTACTTTACCGGCGGAAAGGCCGTGCTGGGACTGGACGTCTGGGAGCACGCCTACTACCTGAAGTATCAGAACGTGCGGGGTGATTACATTGACGCGTGGTGGAATGTGGTGAACTGGGACAGGGCAGCAGAACTGTACTCCAGCGCAAAGAAGTAATAGCGCCAAAGAGATGCCCCGCAAACGCGGGTCACATCGAGCGCCAGGGACTCACTGACAAATCGAAAGGCCCGATTCGGGGGAAGCCGGATCGGGCCTTTTTTTTGTAACTCAAATGCAGAGCGATCAGGCCATCATGCGATGGCGTGCCAACGGCAGAACTTTACCGGAGTGGATCGGGCGCCGATAACTCTCGCGGTGCTGCGGGACGGGAGCCAGTTGCGGGGAGGGAGCGCTGAGCGCCTGAGGAATGCTGTTGAGAGTATGGCGTGAAGCTTCGCGCATAAGTTCGAGACGGCCGCGGACCTTGAACTTGGCGAGAAGAGAAGAGACATGGAACTTCACGGTGCGCTCGGAGAGATTGAGCTCGTTGGCGATCTCCTTGTTGGCAAGGCTGCGGAGGATGCCGTCGAGGACCTCTTCCTCTCGCCGGGTAAGGCGGACGGCGCACTTCGCGCTGTTGCCGGCTTCGAGAAGCTGTTGAGCTTTCTCGGTCAGGCTGCCGAGAGAATCGGGAGCCGCAGGGACCATGACGAGATAGTCCTTGGGGGATTGGCCACGAACCATGCAATGCATGGCAAGGAGGCCTGCGGCATGGTCGACCGGGAGTTCTCCGGAAGGACCAGCTTCGACTTGGAAGTGGGCGGTACCCGTGCTCTTTTCGTAGAAAAGATAGACGGTGGTTGACGGCGAGTATTTAGATTGGGTGAGCGAATGCGTCGGTACTGACCTGCGGATCAACTTCACGTGCACTCCTCCGATTGTGCCTCGAGGTGGGACCGAAGCCACTCATTAGGATTTGACCTACAAGAACCTCCGGTGGAGGTCGGCCGGAATGACCGAGCAAGCGACAGGGAAGAAGGACTGGTTCAGGTCCATTTACACCAGAGAAAATCCCTCAGAAGCCCTCTGGGGCAAAGTAAAGGATCCCTATCATTTACTTGCGAAAGTTACACCTGACCGAGGGAATGCTTTGCATCCACTTTGCCGGACTGTCATTTATTACAGGCTTCGAATTCTCAATAACTTAGAGCGAGGCTTGGGCGGTTAAGCTCGAAGGTCGCGGGTAGAAATTGCCCGGCGCCCGCAATTTTTTCCGGAAAGAAAGTTATCCACAACCTATGGGGTAAGAACGCGGGTTTGCTCGGTGGAGATGAGTTCGTACTGAATACCCCGCCAGCGGATGCGGCGCCCGGCGAGGGAGGCAAGGAAATTGACCAAGTACAGGAATGGAACAAAGAGAGTAACCAGAATGTAAATCCAGGACTGAGCCATAACCTGGCTGCGCGCGGCAGGCAGCGACTCCGTGGCACCGACGACTCGGAGCGCTCCACGAATCGCGGAAAGAAGAAGAGGCAAAAACCAGAGGGTGACGATCTGGGAGGCAGGCCGGGAAGCGAACTCAAGATTGAAGGTGACCAGAAGCCCCAGAAGGAGAGTCAGACAGAAGAGAGCGTGGGTGACGAAGGCGATGGCCCACATTTGGGGCCGATAGACTCGCGTTATTTTGACCTGGCGATTGGTAAATTCCAGCAGATTGGAAAAGTCGGTCTGAACGTAGGAGGGAGTGAGACATTCGGGAAGAAAGACAATCTGGCGGCCTGAACGTTCGATCGCGATGGTGAGGGAGTAGTCGTCGCTGAACGCGTATTGCCAGACTTCGAGCATGCCCAGCTGTTCGAAGATATTGCGGCGAATCGCGGTGCCGCCGCCCCAGCAGAAATTTTTTGCGTGGCCGCCGAGCATGGTGACGACCGAGGCGTTCCAGGCAGCGAGGAGAGCGGTGGGAAGGCTATTGTTGTTGGGAATGAACCAGCGCATGGTGGTAGTGGCGCCGATGCGGGAATCGGTAAGCGGAGCAACCATGTGGTGCAGCCAGGCCTTGCCGGGCCGGCCGTCGGAATCCGTGAAGACGAGGACTTCAAACTCGGCAGGGAGCTGCTCGATAGCCACGCGCAAATTATTGACCTTTTCCGATGTGTTGGCGGGTTTACCAGCAATGACGATGTGGGCTTTCACACGCGAGGAGGCCGCGACACGCTTTACGGTGCTGTAAGCGGGATCCTCTTCGGAGGCGAGAACGAAGAAGACTTCGTAGTTCTGATGGTTAAATTCGCAGAGAGAGACGAGATTGCGCTCCAGGCCGGGTTCCATGCCGCGGCAGGGACAAAGGACGGCGGTGCGCGGGGCATAGAAGCCAGGGTCAGTCTGCAATCGGCGACGAACGTAGACAAGCCACTGGATTCCCTGCCAAAGCAGGAAAAGGCCCGAGGCGATTTGAAGAATCGCCAAGAATTCGAAGAGAGCTTCCACGCAATTCGAGCATAGCAAACAGAAACCGGGTGGGAAGAACGATGAGCAGAGGTAGAATCGGACCGGTAAACAGGCGAAAGCCAAGGAGAAGCTTATGACAGGGCGCGTGGACAGCTCGATGGTAACGACGGGGAATGAATTGCCAGGTTACCGGGTCGTGAAGAATTTCGGAATCGTACGGGGCATCACTGTGCGTTCGAGAAGCGTGCTGGGAAACCTGGCGGCGGGGATCCAGACAATCGTGGGCGGAAATATTTCCGTGCTGACGGAGCTTTGCGAGAAAGCGCGCGAAGAAGCCTACGAAATATTGCTGCAACACGCGGCTCAGCACGGAGCCAACGCAATTGTGGGAATGAGGTATGACGCAAACGAAGTAATGCAGGGCGTGACGGAAGTGCTGGCGTACGGGACGGCGGTGCAGGTCGAGCGAGCCGGTTAGAACTGGCGGCGCGCGAGTTCAATGCAAGTGTTTGATGAGCTCTGACTTCACAAGGGCGAATTGGTTCCAGGGAAGGAAGTGGTTCTGATCGGGGATGCGGATGATGTCGAGAGGATATGCGCGGGTGAGCACCTTGGCGGCAAAATCGGCGTTTTCGGGAGGAACCAAGTCGTCGTTTTCGCCCTGGATCATGGTGACACGCTGGGTAATTGTCGGCCAAAGCGGGAGCATCACGGTGAGGTCGCTTTTAAGGTGACGGATTTCCCGGTTGGCGACGATGAGGTCTGAGGGAACTATCCAAGAGAATATCGGCCAATCGGCGGGGTATTGAAACCATTTGGTGTGTTCCTGGACAGGATCGATGGACCCGGCGAAGAGGATGAGATCGGTGATTTTGTTGCCGTAATCCATCGCGAGCCGCGCGGCGACGGGGCCGCCGTAGGAATGGCCAATGACAACTATGCGCTGGCCAGGAGCGGCCTTATCCAACAATGGCGCGATTTCCTTGCATTGCTGGTCGAGTACACGTTCTGCCACGCCGTGACCAGAACCTCCGAATCCGGGGCGATCGACCGAGATCATGTGGGCGAGCCTTTGGAGATCCGGGTCGCTGAGATAGTCCGCCCACACCTGCCAGGAGCCGGGAGAGCCGTGGATAAAGAGGACCAGGGGCTTGGGCATTCCGTCCGTGATTTCGACGAAGTGGATGTTCCGTCCATTCGAAGTATAGTTTCCGGAGTGAAAGTCACTTTCCGCCGAGAGTTTCCGGGCGAGTGCGGATGTGCGACTCTCCATTTGCTGGATTTCCTTGGGCATCATTGCGGTACAGCCGGAGAGAAGCGAGCACGAAGCGAGCGCGGCCACCGCCGGGAGCAATCTGCGGAAGAGCGAGACTAGGTGTTGGGTCATTGCAAGATTAGGCCCGGGAGAATCGTGACGAGGCTTGGGAACACTCGCCAGACGTCCCTGAGAGCAACAAGCGATTCCCGGAGTTGGATGCTTCCGCTAAAGGTGGGGTGATAAGATTCCGTGGCCATGTTCTGTTCAGCGTGCGGGTCCAAATTGAGTGAGGCGGCGAAATTCTGTGCACGCTGCGGCACGGCCGTTGTAGGGCTGGATGACGAAACCATCCTGGGAGACGCATCGCTGCTGGATGCCAATGCCGAGACGCTGGCGCCAGAGCAACAGGCGCCGGCAAAACCGAAATCCGTTGGGGCAGCGCATTCTCCGAGGGCAACTCCCGTGAGTGGGCATCCAGGAACCCCAGGCCCCTCAATGCTCAGCAGTTCGGATCCCATCGGCGGGGGACGGTTTGCGCCGGGCTCGATCATCGCAGACCGTTACCGGATCGTGGCGCTGCTGGGTAAGGGCGGCATGGGGGAAGTGTACCGAGCGGAAGATTTGCGCCTGAGCCAAGTGCTGGCCATCAAATTCTTGCCAGAAGCGCTGTCCAACGATGCCGCGGCGCTGTCGAGATTTCATTCGGAAGTGCGAGTGGCACGGCAGGTGTCCCATCCGAACGTTTGCCGGATGTTCGATATCGGAGATGCGGACGGTCTGCCATTTCTGTCCATGGAATACGTAGATGGGGAGGACCTCTCTTCGCTCATCCGCCGAATCGGGCGGCTGCCCCAAGACAAAGCGGTGGAAATCGCGCGTCAGATTTGCGCGGGGCTCGGCGCCGCACACGATTTGGGGGTGGTGCACCGGGACTTGAAACCGGCCAACATCATGCTGGACGGGGCAGGCAAGGCAAGAATCACGGATTTCGGGCTTGCGGGAATTGCGGCCACGATTCAAGGGGCGGACGTGCGCGCGGGCACGCCCGCCTACATGGCTCCGGAGCAGCTCTCGGGCAAGGAGGTGTCGACCAGGAGCGACATTTACTCGCTTGGGCTGGTGATGTACGAACTGATGACCGGGAAACGCGCGTATGACGCCGTGAGCTTGCCAGAACTGATGAAGGCCAGAGCTGAGGGGAAGCTAACAAATCCCTCTACCCTAGTGAGGGATTTGGATCCCCTGGTGGAGCGAGTGATTTTGCGCTGCCTGGAGAACGATCCCACGAAGCGGCCGAGTACGGCACTGCAAGTTGCGGCAGCACTGCCGGGGGGAGATCCGCTGGCAGCCGCGCTGGCCGCCGGGGAGACTCCTTCGCCAGAGATGGTGGCAGCGGCGGGGGAGAAAGAGGCTATGCGCCCGAGCCTGGCGCTGGCTTGCCTGCTCGGGATGTTAGTTCTTTTGGGGCTTTGCACTTATCTGGGGCATCGGGAAAGCGGGTTGAAGTACATTCATGCGGAAAATTCGGGAGATGTTCTGGCGCATCAGGCGCAGCAACTGATAGCAGATCTGGGTTACACGTCTCCAACTAAAGATTCCGCATGGGGATTTTCGTACGACGATGATTTTCTGGATTACCTGGCGAACAAGGAAAAACCAAAAGGAAAGTGGCCACAGGTGTTGCGGGAACGTCCAGCGTTGATCGACTTCTGGTACCGGCAGAGCCCCGAACGAATGAGGGCTTTGGAACTTCGGAACATGTCACTGACGCCCGGCGAGGTGACCTTCAACGACCCGCCGGCGACGTTTTCGGGGATGATCAACCTGACGCTGGAGCCGAGCGGAAAGCTGGTCTATTTTCAGGCCATACCCCCAGAGAAAGTGGAGAGCTCAAGCGAACCCGCGCAAATGGTGGATTGGAGCAAATTGTTTGATGCGGCGGGACTGCGGATCGAGGATTTTCAACGGGGCACTTCCAGCTGGAGTTCGCTGGCGGCCTCTGACGTCCGTGCCGCATGGGATGGGACATGGCCAGATTCCAAGCGGCCGTTGCATGTGGAAGCCGCGGCGCTCCGGGGGAAGCCGGTTTTCTTCCAATTGATGGGGCCGTGGACGGCGCCGAGCCGAATGCCCGGTCCGAAGGAAACCGGAGCAGCGCGAGCAAGCACGATATTCGGCATCGGTTTTCTGCTGCTGCTCACGGGCGGCGGATTCTGGCTGGCAAGAAGAAACTATGCACGGGGACGAGGAGACCGCCGCGGGGCGACACGACTCGCGTTCGTAGCATTTGTGGTAGAGATCGCGGTGTTTCTGGTGCGGGGACATCTTTCGGTGTCCGGCGGAACGCTGTCGCTGATGGTGATGGCGATCAGCACGGCTCTATTCGTGTCTGGATGCCTGTGGATCCTGTACATTGCGCTGGAGCCGTACGTGCGCAGCAAGTGGCCGCAGACGATAGTTTCCTGGACGCGGCTATTGAGCGGTAATTTGCGGGATCCGATGGTGGGCCGCGACGTTTTGTACGGGATTCTGCTTGGGCTTGCCTGGGTGCTGGTGTTTTTTGTGGGATACGTGCTTGACATCCGAGTGGGAGAGCGACCGCTGCTGTCGCAACTGGAATATCTGGAGGGTTTCCGGGCGAGCGTAGCGGTTTGGCTGGAAAATATTGTTCAGGCGCTGCTAGGCGTCCTGATGTTTTTCTTTTTGCTGGTTTTGCTTCGGGTGTTGGTGCGAAATAGATGGCTGGCGGCGGCATTGTTCGTGATCCTGTTTACCGTTCCAAAGGTTTTGGGAAGCGATCATCCGCTGATTGACGGGCCGGTGTGGATGATCATCTACGTGATTTCGGCGTTTGCCGTGGTGCGGTTCGGCTTAATTGTGCTGGCGATGGCGGTATTTAGTGCGAATCTACTGTTGAACCTGCCGCACACGCTGGATTTTTCAGCATGGTATGCCGGGAACGTGGTTTGCGTGGTGCTGAGCATTGTTGGGATTGCGGTATGGGCTTTCTATTCGGCGTTGGCAGGGCAGAGGGTGTTGAAGGACGAACTGTTCGAGTAGCCGAGCAGATTTCAGCGGGAGGGCTTTTGCTGCTCGAACAATGAAGAGACTTCGCGGGCAGCAAGCGATTCGAGATCTGTCAGTGCACGACTCGCGGCAATGCGCGCCTTTTCGAGAAAAGACGAATCCAGAACGAAGGCGCAGCGGTCCACGAAGGGGTGATTGGCGGGTTCGAAGGATTTTCGCGGGCGCCGGGTTGCGGCGGCACGAGCGATGAGTTCCTCATACATCCGCAAATCGGACTGAAATTCCAAGGCTTCCCCAACATTCCAGCGCTGGTGACGCGTGACGCCGGCGAGAAATTTCTGGCGAAAGGCGGAGGCCTCTTTGCGTGTTAGGGATTTCGGTTTTTGATCCGGAGCCGCGTGGACGCCACCGGCAACCATTTCGAGGGCACGAGCAGTTATGGTAAGGAGCGCCTCGCGCTGGAGGAGTTGAAGAAGATCGCGATAGAGGCCCGCGTGAACCTGGAGGGAGTGGCGGCCGTGTTCGACGACGTAGGAGTCGACAAAACGCGGGATGCAGCGCTCACGAAGGAGGGCCTCGCCGAGGGCTTGCGCGAGCGCCCCTGCGATGTCGAGTGTCGCAGATTTGGGTTTCGCCAGCATGCAAGTTTTTATAGTAGCAGGTGCAGAGAGCACATACGCAGTGGGCGCGGAGGCTTGCAGAACATGGAGATAGAAAAAATGGGGCCGGGCAGGCAAGCCCAGCCCCTACAAGAAGTTTACGATTAGGTTCTATTGGGCCACCCGTTCCTTTGTCAAGGCAAGCCTGCCGGTGGCCGGTAGGTTTTAATGGACGGCGCTGGGGGAGTCACCGACGCTCGACTGGGCGGCGGGTTCAGGCTCCGGGACGACCGGCGCGATCGGGTCCTTTTCGAGCGCGTGCTCAAGGACTTCGTCGAGCGTGCGCACGTAGGTGATCTTCAGATCGCCAAGGATTTCCGGCGGAAGATCGGCGACGGCGTTCGGCTCGTTATCGGCCGGGAGCAGGACGTGAGTTACGCCTGCCCGCTTAGCGCCGAGGACCTTTTCTTTGACGCCGCCGATCGGCAGCACCACGCCGGACAAGGTCATTTCACCGGTCATCGCCAGGCGGTTTTTCACCGGGCGATTGGTGAGCAAGCTGACCAAGGCGGTGACCATCGCAGCGCCGGCGGAAGGCCCATCCTTCGGGACCGCGCCGGACGGCACGTGGATGTGGATGTCCTGCTTGCGGAAGAAGTCCGGATCGATGCCGTAGCGTTCCGCGTTCGCACGAGTCCAGGTCAACGCGGCGGTCATGGATTCCTGCATGACTTCGCCGAGATGGCCAGTCATGGTGAACTGCTTGCCACCCCGCATACGGCTGGCTTCGATGAAAACGATGTCGCCGCCAACGGGAGTCCAGACGAGACCGACTGCAACTCCGGGCTTCCTTACGCGCTCGTCGATTTCCTTTTCCGTACGGAACTTCGGCACCCCGAGGAATTCGCGAACGACTTCGGGGGTGACGACCATTTTGTCGGTCTTGCCTTCGGCGATGCGCCGCGCCTGTTTGCGGACGATCGTGGCGATCTCGCGTTCGAGATTGCGGACGCCGGCTTCACGGGTGAAGCTGTGAATGATTTCGCGCAGCCCCTCTTCCGTGAACTCCAGCTGGTCGCCGACTTTAATGCCATGTTCGTTGGCCTGCTTGGGGATCAGGTATTTGTAGGCGATGTGGATCTTCTCTTCGCCAGTGTAGCCGGGGAGTTCGATGATTTCCATGCGGTCGCGCAGAGGCTCCGGGATAGGATCCATCCAGTTGGCCGTAGCGATGAAGGTGACCTTCGAAAGGTCGAAGGGCACATCGAGATAATGATCGCGGAAGGTGGAGTTCTGTTCCGGATCGAGGACTTCCATCAACGCGGAAGACGGATCGCCGCGGAAGTCACGACCAAGCTTGTCCACCTCGTCGAGCATCATGACCGGGTCGTTGGTTTCGGCGCGCTTGAGACCTTGAATGATCTGGCCTGGCAGGGCACCGATATAGGTGCGGCGATGGCCGCGGATTTCCGCTTCATCGTGCATACCGCCGAGCGCGATGCGGACGAACTTGCGGCCGAGCGCGCGAGCGATGGACTTGCCGAGCGACGTTTTCCCCACGCCTGGAGGGCCAACGAAACAGAGAATCGGGCCCTTCATGCCGGGCTGGAGTTTCTTGACCGCCAGGTAGTCGAGGATGCGCTCCTTGACCTTCTGGAGGTCGTAATGGTCCTCATCGAGGATTTCGTGAGCCTTGGAGATGTCAATCTCGGCACTGCCGGAAGATTTCGACCATGGCAGCGAGGTCATCCATTCAAGATAGGTGCGCGAGACCATGTACTCGGCGGAAGCCGGAGTCATTTTGGCGAGGCGTTTCAGCTCGCGCTCGCATTCCTTCTTGGCTTCGGCGGGCATAGCAGCCTCTTCGACCTTCTTGCGAAGTTCGTCGACTTCCGCCTGCGCGTCGTCGATTTCGCCGAGTTCCTTCTGGATGGCCTTCATCTGTTCGCGAAGCAGGTATTCGCGCTGATTCTGGCTCACCTGCTCCTGAACCTGCTCGTTGATCTTGCTGCGAAGCTCGAGGACCTCGAGTTCCTTGGAAAGCTCACGGATGAGCATTTCCAGGCGCTTGCGGACGTTGGAGGTTTCGATTAGTTCCTGACGAAGCAGGGTGGAGAGACTCGGCAGCGTGCCGGCGATGAAGTCGGCAAGGCGGCCGGGATCGTCGATATTCATAGCCGCGTTCTGGAGATCATCGGAGAGTTGCGGCGAATGACTCACGACATCGCGGAAAAGATCCTGAGAATTGCGCTGCAATGCTTCCAGTTCGGCGTCCTTCTCTCCGACGAAATCGGGCTCGGAGGCAACAGCCGCACGGAGGAAGGGACGCAAGCTCAGCAGGTCATTGATGCGGATGCGCTGTAAGCCCTCCAGGAAGACGACCACGTTGCCGTTCGGCATCTTCACGGTCTTGTGGACTTTGGCGAGCGTACCGAGCTTATGGAGGTCCGCTGCGGCAGGATCTTCGATCCGCGGATCCAATTGGGCTACGACCCCGAGCAGCTTCTCATCGCCGGAAAGCGAATTAACAAGGGCGAGAGAGCTTTCGCGGCCCACCGTAAGAGGCAGGACGGCTCCCGGGAAGAGAACAGTATCGCGAACCGGGAGGATCGGGAGAGTATCCGGAACAAAGTGTTTTTTGTCAGCCATGGTTTCCCCTTACAAAAAGACGGGAGCAAGCCGTCATAAAAAGATTGGATGCAAGAGAGGCGGAAAGGGTGCTCGGAAATGCAATTCCAATCAGCAACAAATATTAGTCAATCACGCTTAGATTCTAACAAAGCTTGTTCCTGCTTGCAAACCAGCGCGTAATAACCTTATTAATCAATACATTACATCAATCCTGTTTTCCCGTCCTTAGAGGCTATCGATCAAAATGGCGGAGAGGATAGTGTCTCAGGACGAACTCAAATGCATCTTGCCGAGTCTGGACGGTCTCCTCGAGCTGGGCGTCTTCCAGCAAGAGGAGCATCTTCTGAAACTCCGGACCTGGTGTATAGCCTAAATTCTTTAGGTCGTCACCCGAAAGTAATCGGGGGGGCTTCACCTCCTCAGGAGATGTCCCGGCAATGAATTTGCGGACGGCTTCGTAAGCGTCGAGCTTGCCGTGACTGGAGAGGCAATCGAGACGGTGAAGTTCCAGGTGCTCGTCAAAACGGGGTAAGCGGACAAAGCGCTTGAGGGTGGACGCCCGCATCTGGGAGACGTCCTTGAACTTCATGTGATTAGCGACGAGGGCCTTTATCTGTTCGGTTTCGTCATTGGAGAAGCGCAGACGGTGGCAAATCTCCTCAGTCATGCGGACGCCGACATCAACGTGGCCGTCGAAACGGATGCGGTCGCCGGTTTCCTGGGCGGAGCGAAACGTGGGAGGTTTGCCGACGTCGTGAAGAAGGGTGCCCCAAGCGAGGGCGGCCGAGCAAGGCTGGGGAAGCGCCTCAAGCATGAGCAGAGTGTGGATCCAGACGTCGCCCTCCGGATGATATTGCGGTGGCTGCGGGACGCCTTTCAAGGCGGCAATTTCCGGGAGGACCTCGGGCAGAAGGTGAAGGGTATCGAGGAGTTCGAAGGCAAGGCGAGCCCGGCCCTCGGTGAGGAGCCGAGTGAGTTCGTCGCGGATGCGCTCAGCGGAAACGACCTGGATTTCGCGGGCATGGCGGCGGATGGCGGCAGAGGTTTCCGGTTCGATGGCGTAGCCGAATCGGGCGGCAAAGCGGACGGCTCGGAGCATCCGGAGTTTGTCTTCGTAAAAGCGTCGCGATGGCTCGCCGATGGCCCGGATGATGCCGTCGGCAAGGTCGTCGCGGCCGCCGACAAAGTCAAGAACCTCGCCGGTATCGTGACGCATGAGCAGGCCGTTGATGGTGAAATCGCGGCGCTGAACGTCTTCTTGCGGGGTCTGCGAATAAACGACTTGATCGGGATGACGGCCGTCGGAGTAGCCCAGATCGGCACGGAAGGTTGCGACCTCGACTTTCAGGGAGTCCAGCGACAAGAGAATGACGCCAAACTGAGCGCCCACGTCGAGCCCGTGCGGGAAGAGGTGCAGGACCTGGGCGGGCGTGGCGTTGGTGGCCACGTCGTAATCGGCCGGCGGACGCTGGAGGAGGAGGTCGCGGACACAACCTCCCACAAGGAAAGCCTGGTAGCCGTTTGCGAATAGAGCGTCGCACACCGAATTGGCAAATTCTCGGGATTCCACAGATTGATTATGCGACAAAACGGCGGAACCAACGAGGCCATGAAGCAATGAAGTAATGAGAGAAGTGGATGGCTTAACCCAGAGCCCACAGACATCGCAAAAGACGCACGGAAGAGGTCAGGTGCAGCGGAGGACAAGGCAGGTGATGTCGTCGGACTGACGCGTGGCACCGGCGAAGTCTTCTACGTTCTTCATGAGGAACTGGAGTGATTGCTGGGCGCCGAGATTGGGAAGGCCACTGATCACGCCGACCCAACGGGAATCGGAGAATTCCTGGCCGGCGGCGTTGAAGGCTTCGACGACGCCATCAGTGAAAAGAACCAGCGTGTCACCGGGATTCAAGGAAGTTTCCGCGGAAGTATAGGGGACCTCCGAGGAAATGCCGAGCGGAAGGCCACTGGATTCGAGGCGTTCGATATTCGAATTCGCCCGGCGAAGAACCGGCGCGTTGTGGCCCGCGTTGACGTAGGTAAGGCGCCGGGACGCAGGATCGTACTCCGCAAGGACCGCGGTGGTGAAGCGCCGGCCACCGAGGCTGTGGGCGCAGGCGTACAGGTTGAGACGGTTCGTGAGTTCTGGAAGAGGGAGGTTTTCGGAGGCGATGGTGTGAAGGCTGGCCTGCAGCGTGGCCATAAGTAGGGCCGCGGGAACACTTTTCCCAGCAACGTCGGCCATGACGAGCATCAGCTTACCGCCATTGGCGCCGTCGGCGGTGGGGTAGAAGGCGTCGTAATAATCACCGGCAACAGAGTTCTGTGGGCGGGTATAGAAGGCAACGTCCGCGTTCGGGATCGCAGGAGGGGTAGAAGGCACAAGCCAGGCTTGAATTTCGCGCGCGATCTCCAGATCGCGCTTCATGATGACTTTGTCGGCGAGCTCGAGCGAGAGGAGGAGAAGAAAGATCAAGGCGGCGAAAATCTCGCCGCGGATTTCAATGGTTTCGTTGCCGGATTGGAAAGTGATACCGGAAAGAACCAGAAGAACCAAGGCGATGAGGAGAAGGACACGGCGGGCGGGCGTGAGCTTGTTCATCATGGCCCAGAACATGTGGCGGGCGATGCGGAAAGGACGCTTCCAGCCGGGCAGCTTGTTGATTTCGTCCCAGTCGAGGTCCTTGCCGTAGAAGCCGTAGCTGGAACGGGCGTCGGCGGTGAATTGCGACCAGAGGTCCTCGATGTCGCGCCCCTCGCTGACGCGGAGCCAGAAGTTGCCGATGCGGCCGCGAGCGGGGGGAGGCGGGGAAGTTTCCGGTTGAGGAGGGGCGGAGGAGGCCATGGAGGAAGTATAGGCGATTTTTGGGACAGAATTCAGTGATGGGAAAAGACTAGTCGTCGTGGCGGAGCGAGCCTCCGAATTGGACCGAGCCGAAGCCGAACTTGTCGCGGAGCTGGTCGGCGGCTTTGGTAAGTTTTTCGAGTTTTTCGCGGCGGTCGGCCTCGAGGAGTTCGAGCTGCTGGCCACCATGGGAGAGGGAGGCAAGAGCAACTCCGAGGAGGCGGACCTTGCGCTTAGGGTCACGATGACGACGGAAGAGATCGAGAAAGATAGCAAAGATATCAGCGTCGAGTTGCACGGGTTCGTTGAGGGTCTTCGACCGCGTATAGGTTTCGAAACCGGCGTAACGAATAGTGAGCGTAAGGGTGCGGGTGGAGAGGCCGGCTTCCCGAAGACGCTTGCAGGCTTTTTGCGAAAGGTGGCTGAGCAGGGATTCCATGTTTTCGACGTCCAGCGTGTCTTCGCCGAAAGTGTGATTGTGGGAGATGGACTTGGGCTCAGCGTCGATGAGGAATTCGTAGGCGTCGCCACCGCGGGCCTTGCGATAGAGAGCGGTGCCCCATTGGCCAAAGATTTTTTCGAGTTTTTCCTGGGAGTGCGAGGCGAGCTGATCGACGGTTTCGATCCCGATGGCGCGCAGGGCGCGCTCTGTGACCTCACCGATGCCGGGGATTTTGCGAATGGGAAGCGGGGCAAGAAAGCGCGCTTCCATGCCAGGCGCGACCCAGACGAGGCCGCGGGGTTTGGCCTGGTCGGAGGCGACTTTTGCCGTTAACCGTGTAGCGGCGAGACCGCCGGAACAAGGCAGGCCGGTTTGCGCGGTAATGGAACGAAGAAGTTTATTGGCTGCAGCGAGCGGCGGACCGTGAAGGCGTTCGGTGCCGGAGAGATCGAGATAGGCCTCATCGATCGAGACCATTTCCACGATCGGCGAGAATCTGGCGAGGATGGAGGCGACGCGGTCGCTCCATTGGGAATATTTTTCGTGGTGGCCATCGAGGAAGACGGCATGAGGACAGAGGCGGCTCGCGGTGCGGAGGGGCATGGCGGAGTGAATGCCGTATTTGCGCGCCTCGTAACTGGCAGCGGAGACGACACCGCGCTGGTCGGGGCGGCCGCCTACTACAACAGGTTTGCCGCGAAGGTCGGGTCGGTCGAGGAGTTCGACGGAGACAAAGAATGCGTCCATATCCACGTGGAGAATGGAACAGTGGAGGAGCGCATCCTCGGCTTGCGAGGCGGGGTCGTGCTTGGCGCGGAAGCGGGCAAAGTCCGGCATAGGGACAGCGTACGGCGCAACTATGAGATTAGGCAATGGCGGAGGAAAGGTCTCCAGTCAGAGAGCAGTTTGTGGAATGATTTCGGTGGCTTTTCGGCAAGAGTATTTGAAAAACAGGTGAGGACGTGGAAATGATAAAGAAAATTGGGATATCCGTTTTGTTCGCTGCACTGGGGGGTGGGGCGGTCCGTGCGGTGCCGATTCCTTTGAAGGAAGTCGTTACGCCGTCGCGGGTGTTGATGAAGGATGGGAAGCCCGTGATGTTTGCGATTCATGGGTTCATCGAGTTTGAGTCACTGTCGGAGACATTTCCGTACATCAAGGCGCAGGGCGAGCGGTGGAAGGGCAAAATTAGCGAGGCAGAGATTCAGAGTTTGGAGGGTGCCCTGCTTCGAGAAGCCGTGGAAAGCCGCACCGTGTCGATGGAAGATGAGCGGCCGGTGGAGGCACTGGTGACGCACACGAGTGAGGAGTTACGCGAGGCGATCGCGCAGGTGAAAGAGCCGGTGCCACCCGGGTACGCGGAGGCGTTTCTGGCAGTGCAGAAGAAGTGGAAACATGCCTGGGATTGTTGGAGCGCTTCACCGATCATTGCGGCCAGGGTACTGTCGAACTGGTATCCGATCGAGGAGGGAATCCGGTTGTATGGCGCGACGTACGATTCGACGGAGCATTTCTGGCAATCGGTAAAGTATCACCCGGATGTGACCGTCGAGGAATTGAAACAACTGGCCAAACAGCTTGAAGGGAGGGACTGGAGCAGTTGGCTCGCACGACTTGATGAGGATCCGAAGATTTATCTGCCGAATGCGTACGCGGTGGAGTTCCTGAGGGCCAATCTGAAGACAGAAAAGCTGCGATGGTTTCAGGAACAGTTGAACGAGCACCGGCTGAAGGACGGCGACCATGCGCGGACGGTGCAGGAGCGGGGCGAAACGGCGTTTCGATTTACGGCGTTCGAAGAGAAGGTTCTTTGGGGCGATCTGGCAGACACGTTTCAGCTCGTTTATCTGTTTTCTCCGGACGGCGATCCCTTGAAGAAGATGATGGCCGAGTATCATTTCGACGGGATTTATCTTGGAGACCGAAAGATGGGATTCATCAGTGAAGAGTTCCGGTCGGAGATGCTGGAGATCTGGAAGGTGAAGTACCTGCAGATGCCCAGGTTTCGCGAGGTGATTTCGAATATTCCGTTGGAGATTCGGTTGGAACACTTCCTGAACGACGGAGATTCACCGGACATTCCGATTCCGATTTACGTCGGATATTTGAATCGGATTCGCGAGATGGCGAGAGATGGAAAATAGAAAATGGAGAATTGAAAAACGGAATTGGGGTTTGCAGTATGCGTCTAGCAGGTTACGAGCGCTCACCTGACGCAGGTCATGAGGGTCTGCGTCTAACCGATGGGGAGAGGTTCTGACTGGTGGGCGGTGCGTTCGGCGGAGAGGACACGAGGGATACCGGCGAGGTCGTTGGTGACGAGGAGGTTGGCCCAGTTGGGGGATTCGAGAAGGGGGCGCACGGCGGGGAGCGAGTCGTGACCCAGCTCGAGGACCAAGAGACCGCCCGGATTCAGGAAGCTTGCGGCTTGCGGAATGAGGCGGCCGTAGAGTTCGTAGCCTTCCTCGCCTCCGATGAGCGCGAGGTGCGGCTCGTGTTCGCGGACTTCAATAGGAAGCGAAGGGGCTTCGCGGCGGGAAATATAAGGTGGGTTGCTGACTACGAGGTCGAGAACAAGCGACTGGTGATTGGTGACTAGTGACTGGCCAGAAGAGAAAGCGGCGAAAAGATCGGATTGCGCGAAGTTGATCCGGTTGGTGAAACCAAGACGGTCGGCATTGCGTTGGGCCACGCAGAGAGCTGCGGCGGAAATGTCGGTGGCGTAGATGCAGGCGGCGGGAAGCTCCTTGGCAAGGGCGATAGCGATGCAGCCGGAGCCGGTGCCAATGTCCACGAGGGAGATGTTTTCGCCGGAAAGCTTGGGAGAACGGCCCGCGCGAATCTCGCGGACCGCGAGGCGATCGAGAGCAACTTCGATGAGATGCTCGGTTTCCGGGCGGGGGATGAGGACGTCGGGAGTGACTTCAAGATCGAGCCCCCAGAATTCCTGATGGCCGGTTAGGTGTTGGGTGGGCTCGCCGGCGGCACGGCGACGGATTAGCGCGTAGTACCTTGCAGCGACGGGTGGATCCAAGTGTTCCTCTGGATGGGCGTAGAGCCAGGTACGATCGCGGCCGGTGGCGTGAAGAAGGAGAAGCTCGGCGGCGAGCGTGTCTGAAGGTACGCGGGCTTCGCGAAGGAGATGGATGCCTTCTCTAAGCAGGGAACGCAAATCGTCGGATTTTGTTTCGGGTTCGGCCATCAGAATTTAGTTTTCAGCTTGGGCCTTGATCCGTCCAGCGCGTGCCGCGAACGCCACGGCACTTCGGTCGGAACGACAGAATTAATGCGCATCAGGCTTCGGCGAGCTCGTGCTTGAGGCGCTCGGCTTCGTAATGGGTGACCAGACCGTCGACCATCGGAGCGAGCTTGCCGTCCATGACTTCGGTAAGTTGGTGGATGGTCAGGCCGATGCGATGGTCTGTGACGCGATTCTGTGGGTAATTGTAGGTGCGGATTTTTTCAGAACGGTCGCCGGTTTTGATCTGGCCGCGGCGCTCGGCAGTGATGGCGGCCTGCTGCTTTTCGAGTTCGAGTTCGTAGAGGCGGGAACGCAGCACACGCATGGCTTTCGCGCGGTTCTTGATTTGTGATTTTTCGTCCTGCTGGGAGACGACCAGGCCAGTGGGAAGGTGCGTGATGCGGACAGCGGAGTAGGTAGTGTTAACGGATTGACCGCCTGGGCCCGAGGAACAAAAGGTGTCGATACGGAGATCCCTGGGTTCGATTTTGATGTCGATTTCGTCGGCTTCGGGAAGCACGGCGACAGTTGCCGCGGAGGTGTGGATGCGGCCCTGCGTTTCGGTTGCTGGTACGCGCTGGACCCGGTGAACGCCACTTTCGTACTTTAGTTTGGAATAGACCTTGTGGCCCTGAATGGCGGCGACAATTTCCTTCACGCCGCCCATGGAGGCGGGAGAGCTTTCCATCACTTCGACTTTCCAACCTTGGGTTTCGGCATAGCGCGAGTACATGCGGAAGAGATCGCCAGCGAAAATGCCAGCTTCATCACCGCCGGTGCCGGCGCGAATTTCGAGGATGATGTTCTTGTCGTCGTTGGGGTCCTTGGGGAGGAGGAGCAGCTTCAGTTCGTGTTCGGCCTGCGCCTTGCGGACGCAGAGCTGCTTTTCCTCTTCCTGGGCCATGTGGCGCATGTCCGCGTCTTCGGACTCGACGACTACCTGGCGAGCCCCGGCGAGATCCTTTTCGATCTGCTTATATTCGCGGTGCTTGTTGACGATGTCCTCGAGTTCGGAGTGCTGTTTGGCGAGCTTCTGGAAGCGGGCGGAGTCGGATACGACTTCGGGCGTGGAAAGCTCGTGGGTCATTTCCTGATAGCGGGCGTCGAGCTGATCGAGTTTTTCGGAAAGTGTGAGAACCGACATTGGAAATCCTTTTCTCCATGGGGTTAGAGTCACGGGAGAGCGGTGACTGGTGGTTGGTGATCGGCGACAGACGGAGAAAGGCGCGGCGCCCGGGTGGGCGCAAAAAGTGAGGCAGCTAATGAAAGAGGGAGTACATTGCAGGAAGTATTATAGCAGAAAGAGCGATGCCGGAATCGGAAGGCTAATATCGATTGTGTGATGCGTCGCTTTGATGAGTGGGGCGCGGTCAGATTGCCGGGGAGTCGCGGGTGTACTAGGATGCGATTTGGCGGCAAGACCAAAGAATGCGAGCGTAACCGATGAGCGAAGCAGTACGGGCGGCGCTGGAAAGTTCGGTGGACGGGTTGGCGGAGAGCACACTGAAGAATGACGCCGGTTTCCTGTGCGACTTTTGGTACCCAGCTTTGCGCAGCGATGAGGTTCATGGAAAGAACCTGGCCACGGCGACGCTGCTGGAAGTGCCACTGGTTATCGGACGAACGACCGAAGGCCAGGCGTTTGCCATGCGCGATGCCTGCCCACACCGGGGGATTCCGTTGTCCTACGGGCACTTTGACGGGAAGAATGTGCAGTGCAGTTATCACGGCTGGGAGTTCGATGCGTGTAGCGGCAGGTGCACGCTTATTCCTTCGTTAACGAGCCACGACAAACTAAAGGTGGACCGAATCGCGGCCGGGCATTTTCCGTGCGAGGAACGCGACGGGTACGTGTGGGTCTACGTGAACGCTCCGGGGACGCGGTTGCCGGAGAAGTTGCCTAGCGTGCCGGAGTTGGAGAAATTCAGTAAGAGCTTCAAGATTGCGCGGCTCGAGTGCGAGCTGCCGTCCCATATAGACCACGGGATTATCGGGCTTATGGATCCGGCACATGGGCCGTTCGTGCACCAGTCGTGGTTTTGGCGGAGCAAGGCGAGCATTCACGAAAAAGCAAAGCAGTTTGAGCCGATTCCCAATGGTTTCCGGATGAGCCCGCACAAGCCGAGCGCGAACAGCGCGCCCTATAAGTTGCTGGCTAAGCTGACCGGGGAGACCGTGACGACGACGATCGATTTTGTGCTGCCGAACATACGCACGGAGATCGATCGAAGCGGAAAACTGTGGTTTTCGAGCCGTGCGACGGTGACGCCGGTAAGGCGGGACTTGTGCCGAATCGATTTTGTGGCGGCGTGGAACCTGCCGTTCCCCGTTTCTATTTTCCAGATCTTTGCGAGGGTATTCCTGCGGCAGGACCAGGAGACGATGATTCAGCAGTCCGAAGGATTGAAGCATGATCCGAAGCTGATGCTGATTGACGACGCCGACCGGCCAGCGAAGTGGTACTTCGCCTTGAAGCAGGGCCTGCTGGAATCACGGCGGAGTGGATTGCCGATGGTGCACCCGATGGATGGACCGGTGACATTGCGATGGAGAAGCTGAAATTTGGGTTGAAGAAGTAGAGAGGTAACAAGAAAGTTTAGTTGAAAGCCTTGATCTTACCGATCAACGGAGCGAAGTGAGGTCGAAGTCGACGGAGACAGGATCGCCTTCGGGCGGAGTCACCAGGACGGTGGCAGTATCCCCCACGAATACTTTCGCGGAATATTCGAAAGTGATGGCGGCACCGGATAACTCGCAGCCTGAATCTGGCCCGCAGTTCCATTGAGGTTCACCGGAAGCAGTCATAGGAATGATGAGCTGATCCCGCTGGATGACGCGAACGCGAAAATCCCGCCAAAAATCGGGTGAGCGGAGCCGCAACCCCCTGGGGCCTGCGGTACGCGAGTCGCCTGGCTGAACGATGTAAACACCATAGGAGCTTGTTAACCAGATCTGAATGACGACGCGGACCACCTCGAGTGCTCTGTCGTGGTCGATTTGCGCTTGCTGTGCACTATAAACGCCGGCATGCCGATTGGAATTGATTGCAGTCAGCGCGTACGGGGTAAGAAAAGCAACCGAAGCGATCTGAGGACCAGTTTTTGGCGTCGGCAATGTGACTCCATACTTTTGGATGAAGTCCGAAAAGATTTCGTCGTGATGTTGGCCGAGGAAATATGCCTCGCGGACGGCAGTATCAGAGAGCGGAGTTTCCATAGCCTTCGTGGGGACGGGCGGAATTAGAAACCCGGCGGAAGCGAGAGCCAAAAGCCGCTGAGGGTAGGAGAACACGATAGCCCTCCAAGCTGGTTTATACGACGTTGGGCGATATCGCCACGTTTCAAATCCGGCGAGGCGTGTTGGGGAAATCGAGCCAGACTTTTACGCCGCAGAAGTGAGACCCTTCGGTGCAGATAGGTGTGGTGATGCCGGCACGGAGATGGCAGGGTGGACCGATGTAGCGGGAGAATTGCGGGTGGACTTCGCGGAGTTGAGCGATTTCGTCCATCGAGGCATTGTAGATTTCTTCCTGGGCGTTAAAGCAGGTGCGCATGGTCCATTTATGGAGAAGGTGGAGCAGGTTGCCGGTTTCGACCAGACGGATAGACTTGGCGTTGGGGAGAAGATAGAGAGCGATTTCGGGAGGCACGCCGCGGTCGAGCAGGCGATTTTTGGCCGACCAGGCGTCGTGCATGGCGCGGACATAAAGTTCCCTGGCCCGCGGATTGTCGTTCAAAAGGACAGGAGTGATGTAATCGGGCTCGCGCGTATCGGCGAGGGTCAGCAGCGGACGAGAGCCGGGAACCATTCGATGGCGCTGATCCTGGCTATCCGCCGTGTGGCTGATTTTCTTGGCAAATGTGTAGTTGGCATGCTGGAGCGCACGCATCATCGGAGCGTGGACGCCGATGTTGAGAGTCTCCAGGCGGTAGGGGTTACGGGCGGGGTTCAGGAGGCGATCGATGGCGTCCGCATCGGGACAAGCCGACTCGGGAAGGCCGAGGACGGCTCGATACGATTCTCCGATGATGCGCGGGGCGTTGGGAGAATAATCCACGAGACGCGAAGTCTTGCCTTCAAGAGTGGCGTCGAATTCGCGAGCAAAAGCGTCCGCGCCAGTCTTGGCGGCGACTACTTCCTTCCATTCTGGCAGTTCCTCCAGGGGGGAAGTGCCAAACCGATCGAAAAACTGAGGATCGAGTTGGCGCACTTGGGCGACCATTTCACCAATGATGATGCGAGCTTCGCTGGGAGTGTCGGAAGCCGAGCACATGCGCCACAGACGGTGGAGAACGATTCCAGAAACGGTGTGGACCATGGTGGTGAAAGCAGCGACAGGAAGAACGTAGCGGGCGATTTCGATGGCGCGTTTCTCCGCGGAGCGTTCGATTTTCTGGATGCGCTTGGGGTGCGACATCGGGCCGATGTGCCAGATGTCGCTGAGAATGGCACGAGCGTCGGGAACGAGCAGAGAGGAGAGCTCGCCGTAGTACGCCCAGGCCTGAGCGGCGGCGTTTTCATAGATATTTCTTGAGGTCTCATCGAAGAAGAGGGAGAGCGGGGGAACGTATGCTTGGGCGCGGTTGAGACGGACGTAGCGCTGGCTTTGCTGCTCGGAGTTATAAAAAGGGTGGGCGTGGAGAAAGCTCCAGACAAACTGCCGGCTGATGTTTTCGAGACCGAATTCAAAATGGGCATGCTGATAGACGGTGTGATGGCCGCTATAGAAAGTGGCGGCTCCAATGTTCAGGCGCTGCTTGTCCGTAATCTCGTCCGGCACGATCAGATGAGAGGAGTAGCACGTTCGCGCAGCGGCGATGGCGGAATCGAAAGGGTGCAGGAAGGCGTTGCGGAGCGTGACGCGGGGCGGCCCAGTTTCCACCAGGCCGCTGTCGGGCGCGCCGTCGAACATACGAGATTGCGTGGCCACGTTGGAAAGAGATTCTACACGGAGAGAGGAAGGTGGACAAAACGGTGAAAACAAAAAAGCGGGCCGGAGCGGCCGGCCCGTTTGAGGAAACCTGTGTTGCCAGAGAGAATTTACTTCTTGGCCGCGGCGGGGACGTTGGCGTATTTCTTCTGAAAGCGCTCAACGCGCCCGGCGGTGTCTATCAGCTTCTGTTTGCCCGTGAAGAAGGGGTGACAACTGGAGCAAATTTCAACGCGGAGCATGTCGCCCTTTATTGTGGAACGGGTTTGGAACGTGCTCCCGCAGGCACAGTGCACGGTAACGGGATGATAGTCGGGGTGAATACCGGATTTCATGGGTCTCCAATCTGTTGTGGCCGGTCTGCACGGCAAGGGACGGACGGAAGGTCTACAGCCGCGTCGCTAGGTCACAAGACAATCACTGATTATACGGGAAGGGACGAAAAATTCAAAATCGGAGGCAAAATCGGCTCCAAGTGCCGAGTTAGGGGGACGGGATGACAGCGGTGGCCTGATTGGAATAGGGGCTCTCGCTACCGGAAGAGTCCACGGCAGTAACCACGTAGTAGTACGTGTTTCCTGACGCTACGGTGTTATCTGTGTACTGAAGCGAAGTGACAGTGGCGGTGAGAGGGATGAAATCGGTGCCGGAAACAGAGCTCCGATAGACGCGATAACCGGTAATCGGGCTGTTGCTTGGCTGCCAGGAAAGGGAAACCGTGTGCTGAACCGGTTGCGTGGGAGGGGGACTGGAGGGGTTGGTGGCTGAACCGGTGAGAGGGATCTCTTCCGGCGAAGCGATATTCGCGCTGAGGATGGTGACGGTGCCGGAGGCTGCGCCGACCGTCTGGGGTTTGAACCAAACTTGGAAGGTCACGGACTTGTTGGGGGGTAGGGTGTAACCGGGTGAGAGACTGGAATAGCCGAAGCCAGCGCCAGTGACCGTTACACCGTTGACGGTCATGTTGATATCACCGGTGTTTTTCAGAGTGACGTTCTGGGTGGCAGTGGTCTGCAATTTCAGACTGCCGAAGCTAACTGCAGCCGGAGTGACCTGCAAGGTGGCGTAGGCGCTTTGGCCAGTGCCGGCGAGGGATACCGCTGCTGGCGCAGCTTCCGCATTTGTGGCGATCTGCAAAGACGCGGAAAGGCTTCCCGCCTGGGTGGGGACGAAGGAAACTGTGTAGTCCACTTCCTGCGAGGGAAGAACCGTGCGCGGAACGGCGGGTCCCGTGATCGAAAATTGCTGGCTCTTTAGGGTGAGGGAACTGATGGTCAGAGGAGCGGTGCCGGTGTTTGTGATGTGCAAGGTCTGCGTGGCGGCCTTGCCAACGGTGACCGTGTTGAAATTGAAGCTGGTGGCAGAAAGCGAAAGAACGGCTTGAGAGGGCAGTGGATGCGGAGTGGAGGAAACGGTTGCGCAGCCGGCAAGAAAGAGAGAAAGGCTCAAGCTGAACGTAAGCCAATGAAGGCCTCGGAAAGAGAACGAATTGCGGCGGTGCGAGAACACCCCTGGCGCGAACCCCCTCAGATTCGGAAATCCCAAATTATCGTTTTGCGGCCAGCACAGGCAACCTGTCCCGGGTACAGTTGTGGGACAGGATTGGGTTATGCGGAACCTGTACGGTTGAACAGGAGGGTACGGCGGAACTGCTCATTGCGGGTTACAGAATTGCAAAAGTTTGGGATTTCGGCCGACTACTCATCGGGGGGAGGCAGGTGGGAATCAAAACCGCCGGTTTATGAGACGAAGTGGCAGCCGAATCGAAAAGTTCCTTCGGAAGTGCGGCGGGACCAGACAGGACGAAGGTAAACACGGACAGGAGGAAGTATGGGAACGTGGAGTATCGCGAGGATATTCTCCGGCAGGTCCTCAGACTGTTCGAACTCTAAAGCGACGCCGCCGAAGCCCAGGTCAAGAACGCGGGCACGACGATTGGCCTGATCCCCGATGATTGCGTAAGCATTGGTGCCGGACATGGAGACGCGCTCGGCTTTGCGCTGGACAGCATAGATTGCCGTTGATCTTGGAGCGGCGGCCTGCCCAAGAATTGCGTCTGCGGCAGCCGAAGAAGCGGCTGCGAAGTCGGGAGCGATGACCTCCGCGGACTTGCCGGATCGGATTGAAATCGGAGGCGGCGGGGCTGTTTGGAGTTCCGAAGCGGAAGATGCTGGAAGGTTGGGTTCGCCGGAAGCGCGAGAGTGATTCGCATGCTTGAAGCGATAAAGGCGCTCGTCGGCGACGTGGATCAACTGTTCGGCCTGGTCGCCATCCTGGGGAAACGTGGCGATGCCGTGGTCCATCGTCACGGCGAAAGCCAATTGAATGGGGCGCAGGGTCTCGGCAAAGACTGCTTCGATGCGACGGCTTAAAGCGATGGCTTGCGCCGCGTCGGTTTGCGGAAGAAGGACAGCAAATTCGTCGCCGCCGATACGAAATGCGGAATCGGAAGTCCGTAGCGCTTTTCGAAGAGTAGTTGCCGCCGCGCGCAAGACCTGGTCGCCGACCGGGTGGCCGTACTTGTCGTTCACTTCCTTAAACCGGTGTAGGTCGAGAATGACGATGCCAAGCGGAAGACCGTAGCGGCGGGCGCGATTCAATTCTTTTTCGAAAGACTCGGCAAAGAGGCGACGATTGTAAAGGCCGGTGAGCGGGTCGGTGACGGCGCTCAGCTGGATGCGCTTGAGCTCGTCGTACTCCAGGATGACGGGGACGCGAAGGAAGCCAGAGGTAGAAAGGACGTCCATCAAAACTGTTTTCAGAGAAACTTGGCGGCCGAGGGCTTCATTTAACTGGCGACGCCGCGAAAGCATTTCGTCCCACAATTTCAGGCAGTCGGTGACATGGAATTCGAGTTGAGTGATCGCGCGAAAGTAGCGCTGCAAGAACTGTGCGCGGACGGCGGGGTCGAGGCCTTCGAGCGTGTCCGACAACAGCTCGAGATAAGCGTCTTCAATGGGCAAACGCGGGGCCTCGGGGGCACCGGGGCTGGGCATGGCCGGGATTTTCCTACAATTCTGCCTATCCCCGCGGGGTTTGGGGCAAGCACAGTCTGAGAGCTACTTGCATAGGGAGCAAACCGGCTGCCAATCTGGAGCAAGCCAGCAAGGACACGCGAGCACCCTAATTGACCCTCAATGAGCTCCTATCCTATTACAAAATTGGAAGATAAGCGAGGGCATGTATGGACCAATCGAGTCAAGGGCTAGCTGGGAGAGGGGGCCAGGAGCCCCAAAGCTCCAAGGATTTACTCAAGAGGACGGAGAAATTCCAGTCCAAAGAGGCGCTGATCTCCCAGGATCTCCTGGCGCTTGACTTTGGCCTGGATCGGGGGGGTTTCGCTCGGAATCAGGCTGGAGGACGACGGAGAAGGAGCTGGGATCGTGAGAAGAACGCTTTGTTCCGGTCGTAGGAGATGGGTTGAGGTGATACAAGCGCCCGTGGCACTGATATTAAGCGTTCTAGTCAGTTCAATGAACTCCGTGCCGGAAGCATCCGAAGCTCTAAGAAATACGGGCACTTGCAGGCGAATTCGAGGGGAACGGCGTGCCCGCTGCGAATCCACGCGAACACCCTCCTTCAATTGGTCAACGCGCAGGTCCATAAGTTTCGAGTCTTAGTACTCGGGAACTAGTACAACTGTCAGCAGGTTTTGTGCCAGTGCGGAGAGTCGCAATTGTTCGTAAGCAGAAGATACGGAAGGAATTAGAAAGTCATTGAGAACATCAACTTGAGACTTCGCTGAGACACGGGAAGGATTGAGCAGCCCTTTTCCCAAAATGTGCAAATGGAACGCTTTTACCATTGACAGTGCGCAGTGCGTTTGAAAGTATGAAACGGCAACGGGAAAATTTTTACCACTATCCTAAGCAGACGCGGGAGACGCATGGGGACCGGGAGTACTTCGACTGTGGGGCAAGCAGGGCCGAGTGGAATTCATTTTCCCGCGGACAATGTGCGGGCGCTGCTCGACGCGGTGGACGGGGGAATCGTTGTGGCAGACCGGGACGGACGCGTCCTGATGGCGAACGCACGTGCGAAACAGTGCCTTGAGGAGCATGGCTTGGCGGATATTGCTGGGCTAAACATTCTTGAGGACGCGCTCAAGGTCCTGCCCCAAGAGATTTCCCGGAGGATCGATAACGGGGAACATAAGATTGCACTAAGCGGTGGGGATGGGGCAAAAGTCTTTCACGCGCGTTTACACTGGATTCCGCAGTCGGATTGGATTGCCATTCAGTTGGTAAATGAACCGAGCCACCGCGAGAGTGGATCGGGGGCGGTGCAGCCGACCGTGCAGGAGTTGCTGCAGGAGCGTGAAATTACCTACCGCAACCTGCTTGCCGCGTATCTGAAGCTGCAGGAAGTCAACAGGCAGAAGACCGTATTTTTGGCCTCTGCCGCCCATGAGTTGAAAACACCTCTAGCAGTGATCAAGGGGTATTACGATCTTCTCCTCTCCAGCTCACTGGGCAAGCTGAGCGATAAACAAAAAGACATTTTGGAAGAATCCAAAGAGAGCTGCGAGCGGCTCGTTCGCCTGGTTTCGATGTTCCTGAACTACTCCGCGTTGGAAAGCGGCAAGTTGGTTTTGCAATTGCGCGAAAATGACTTGCGGGATTGCCTGGAAGAGATGACAAGCCGCTGGTCCGAGGCCTTCAAACGAAAGGGAGTGAAGTTGGATTCGCAGCTGGATCCGTCCATTCCGACATTCCGATTCGATTATCAGAAAGTGCAACAGGCAGCGGCAAATCTGTTGGACAACGCACTGAAGCACACACCGGCGGGAGGAACTGTGAGCCTGCGGGCCAAGCCGCACTTTTGGGAGAGGCGCGTGGCAGAGATAGCGCCGGTGGAAGAGCGCCGGAGGTTCCGGCTACCGCGACCGAATAGCGTAGAAGTGAGCGTCACTGATTCTGGGACCGGCATCGCGCCCGAGCATCACCAGGAAATCTTTGAGGATTTTGTGCGTGTCGATCGCAACACATCGGGAATGGGCCTGGGGTTGGCTATCGCCAAGCGCCTTATCCAGGCGCATCGAGGAAAGATCTGGGTAGAGAGCGAATCCATGCGGGGAAGTACATTCGCGTTTCTACTGCCGATGGATCAAGGCTGAACGTTGTGAAGTTTGGGGAAAAGGGGAAGGCTACATGACCGTGAAAGAAAAAATTCTTGTCGTAGATGATGAACCGAGCATCCGGAAGTATCTGCAGACGCTTTTGGAAGTGGAAGGATTTGACGTCGAAGCGGTGAGCAGTGGAAAAGATGCCATCCGCAAGGTGAGCGGCGGAGTGAGGCCGGATTTCATCATCCTTGATGTCCTAATGCCCGAGATGGGTGGCCTCGAGACACTGCAGGAATTGATGCACTTGGACCGCAGCCTGAACGTGATCATGCTGTCGTGTTCGAACGAGGTCGGGACGGTGGTCGAGGCGATACGGTTGGGAGCACACGACTACCTGACAAAGCCGTTCGAAAAAACCGAGCTGGAAGCGGCAATGCTGAAGTCCCGCCAGAAGAAACAACTGACGCAGGAGAATCAGGCTTTGAGGGACTTTTGCGACCAGGTTACCGAGGACCTGAGCTTTCTGGCAGCGAGCCCGCAGATGGTGCGCATCCGGCAACAGATTCTTCAGATCGCACCTGTGGACGTTCCTGTTTTTGTTTGCGGGGAGAGCGGAGTCGGGAAGGAAGTGGTCGCGCGGATGATTCATCTACGGTCCAAGCGGAGAAATCAAGCCTTCGTCAAGGTGAACTGCGCGGCGCTCCCCGGAGAACTGCTGGAATCCGAACTGTTCGGTTTCGAACAAGGCGCATTCACAGGCGCTGTACGCGCAAAGCCCGGGAAGTTTGAGATGGCGAACAAGGGAACCATTTTCCTCGACGAGATTGCGGAAATGTCGGTGCACCTGCAGGCGAAATTGTTGCATGTTTTGCAGGACCATCAATATTCGAGGCTTGGCGGACGGCACCTGGTGGAAACGGATGTGCGAGTGCTTGCGGCCACCAATGTGGACGTACACGAAGCGATGAAAACGGGAAAGTTCCGGGAGGATTTGTATTACCGATTGAATGTGCTTTCGATCAACGTGCCGCCGTTGCGCGAGCGGACATCGGAAATTCCTCTTTTGTTCAAGCACTTCCTGGAGAAGTACAGCGAGAAGTTCGGGAAGGCGCCCCAGGTCCCTTCGAAGCATTTGCTGGATGCGGCGCTGAATTATCCCTGGCCAGGAAACTTGCGGGAACTAGAAAATTTCGTGAAGCGCTACGTGATTTTGGAGGACGACGAAGGGAGCTTGCGGGAACTCGTGGAGATGTCCGCGACACGGCAGCGGACCTCGCCGCGAGAGGAAGCCCCAGTTGCCCGCGAACAAGGATTAAAGGCGCTGGTACGAGGCCTGAAAGACGAAGCGGAAATGGAAGCTATCGCGGACGCTCTGGAAAAGACGCGGTGGTGCCGCAAGGACGCAGCGAAGATGCTGGGAATCAGCTATAAGGCGCTGCTCTACAAGATGCGGCAGTTTAATTTGGACACTCCTCGAAGCCGGAGGAATTCCTCTACCCAGCCGGCAAATAACGCGGCGGTGCCTGCTCCGGTTGGGGCCAAGCAGGATTCGTAGCCGACCACGAGGGCCCAGTACGCCGCGTTCTTGAGAAGGTAGCACCGTACAAAAGAAAACTTGCGAGTTCAAGTCATCCAAGGTATGTTGCCCAGCGAGCAATCCATTTGTTCCAAGTGTGTTAGTAGAGTCAGGCAGGGATGGGGCCTCAGTCTGGATGGTAGCTTTCCACGGCTCTTCTGAATTGCGGGCAATCTCGAAATTTATGGCCGAGAGAATCTGCGTTGCGTCAGATTGTGAGAGCGGTGTATGCGAGTGATGATGAGGAGTTCGGCACGCAGGCAAGTGATTCAGCGCAAAGTTTGATTTCTTGAAAGTGTCGAAGTGTCAGGGTTTCCGGTTCTCTGCAGGTTTCCTTACGTATTGATGGCACGGCGAGCCGAGCCATAGACGGAGCAGAAGATGTCATTAATGACGGAACGCCGCCTAGCCCGACGTTATGACTTGACACTCCCCGTAAGCATTCGATCTGCAGCTGAAAAGATCGTGCTGCGACAAGAGGGAAGGACGCGGGACATCTCCACCAAAGGTTTGTACTTTGTTGTGGAGCGCGACCTGGAGGCGGGCAGCGATCTGGATTTGACGTTGACGCTGCCAGGGGAAATTACGCATGGATCGGATGTTTTCGTGCGCGCTCAAGGAAAAGTCGTACGAGTGGAAAAGCGGCTTGAAGAAGGCGAGTCTCGGATGGGGGTGGCGGCTATCATCGAGAGGTACGACATCGTGAGGGGCGAAGTGGTGCGAGCTTAGCAAAAGTACGGCCGTCCACGAACCGCCCAAAAGTGCGGATTTAACGCAGCATTCCTTGAGCAATGGCGAAGCGAACCGACCAAGAGCTAATTTCATCTGTCCTGGGCCGCATGGGTCTCCGAAAAACTCGATGTGTACCAGAGCGGTCAAACGAAGATCGTCTCCGGTATCGATCGGCGAGGACAGTAGTCCTAATATTTTCTGCCGGAAATGAGAAGATTCGTTCCTCGAAGTGTGCTGTAAAGTTCCCGCAAGCTGCTGAGATAGTCTTTGTCCTCCTTAGGGGGGTACTACAACTACCCTTTCGTTCATTCTGCGTAAACTACTAATTTAAATTGACTTACTCGGGAGGCGGGGCACGTTTTGAAGGTGCGTCGTCGATTTCATTTGGCGGGGTAAATGCATTCAAAATAGTTCGGATTGCCATGGAAACATCGGGTTCCAACAAACTCGGAGGTAGCGGCAGGCAGGGCGCAACGCTCCCGGAGGAGATCATATTCGGCCGGTCGCCCGTGATGTCGGAGCTATTTGCACGAGCCGTGAGGATTTGCCAGGCGAATGTTCCGGTATTGATATGGGGCGAGGGTGGAACCGGGAAAGAGGTGCTTGCCCGGTGGATGCATCGAAACTCTGAATACGGCGCCGGCGAGTTTGTGAAGGTGAATTGCGCTGCCATCCCGAGCACATTGTTGGAAAGCGAACTGTTCGGATATGAAAAGGGCGCCTTTACCGGTGCGAACAGCGTAAAACCAGGCCGTGTGGAGATGGCGCATCGTGGGACACTTTTCCTTGATGAAATCGCCGATCTCGACCTCAACTTACAGAGCAAGCTTTTGCACTTCCTCCAGGACGGCACTTTTTCCCGAATCGGAGACCATTCCGAACGCAAGGTAGATGCTCGCCTGATTTGTGCGACAAATAAGGATCTGGATCAGGAGAAGCAGGCGGGGCGTTTTCGCGAGGACCTTTATTACCGAATTCACGTCTTCCGGTTGAAGATGCCCGAACTGCGGGAACGGCGCGAAGATATTCCCCTGCTTGCCGAATACTTTCGAAAACAATTCGAGAAACAGTTTGAAATCAAAACGGAAGCGTTTCCGCCGGAGATGCTGGAATACCTGAAGAATCTCACGTGGGCCGGCAATATCCGGGAACTGTCGAACGGCGTTGCACGGTATGTTCTGCTCGGGCCGGAAGCAGAGATGTATCAAGATCCCGCGACCCGCCGGGGAAAAACCTCGGTCATGAATATTGGCGGTGGAGGAGTGGCAAACACTCTGAAGCGCATGTCCAAAGACGCGATAAAAGAGATGGAGCGTAACGTAATCCTCGAGACATTGCGCGCGAACCAATGGAACCGACGCAAGACGGCACAAGCCCTAAAAATCAGCTATCGAGCGCTCATTTACAAGATTCGCGACGCGGGGCTGATTTCGCGGCGCGCCGCGATCCAGAAGGCTCAGGGCGATGGACCGTTGACGGCGGCCGGGGACTGAAGGCCTTGCGACTCCAGATCGAACACTTGTTGCCCCTTTCTCAAGATCCAGCGGACAGATATCCTCAAGACCGACCGCAGACCGGTTCTTGGAAGTATTCTGTAAGCGTGCGGCTGCCGCTCTTTACGGGGAAAGTCACGGGCGATTCAAACGGCTCCTCCGATGCTCCACGCCGCGAATGAAGGGACGCATGCGGATTCATCGAACGGATCTCGCGGAAGTCATTGTGTTGGAACCTGAGGTTTTTGCGGATAACCGGGGACATTTTCTAGAGACTTACAACGAAAGGTCGTTTGCGGCAGCCGGGATCACCGCGCGGTTCGTGCAAGACAACCAATCCTTCTCCAAGCAAGGGGTTCTCCGCGGCCTGCACTATCAGCTGAACCATCCCCAGGGGAAACTCATCCGGGTGTTGCAGGGGGAAATCTACGATGTGGCGGTGGATATCCGGACGGGTCAGCCAACCTTCGGCAAGTGGGCGGGAATTTACCTGAAGTCAACAGACCAGAGGACCGTCTGGATTCCGGAAGGCTTCGCACACGGGTTTTACACATTGTCGGAGTTGGCCCAGGTCGCCTACAAAGTGACGGCATTCTACGAACCCCAGAACGACCGGTCGTTATTGTGGAATGACCCGGACGTCGGAGTGCGGTGGCCGCTATTAGGGGAACCGATCTTGTCCCCAAAAGACCGTTCTGGACGCTCTCTGAAAGAGCTGTATTCACCCTGAGCGCCCCTGGAGACGCTCATTTCTAGGGCAAGGAGAACGCCGAACCTTCTGCGGGCGAGGCTATTTTTTGGCCGAAGGAATAGGGGGTGCGGGGGGCTTCAAGGCGGCAGCAGATTTTTCCAGTTCGGTTACGGAGGAAGTGGGAATTGCGTACCAAGCCGTCTCTCCGTCACGTTTCGCAATGTAGGTGTCTTTGCCTTTAGCTAGTTCAACCGACTCATGGCGCTTCTTGTCGTTTGAAAGTACAGAGATCCTTAGCGACGGGATGATGAATCCAGAAGCGGGAAATGTGGTGGCAGAGAGATCCCGCAACTTGTCCAGGACAGATTCAACCAACGAGGAGTCCCATTTCTTGCCGTCGGGGCCCCACCAGTCCGAACCGGACCGAGTAATGTAGTAGGACTTGTCTCCATCGTGGATTTCGACCTGGTCCGGGTCAGCGTAGCCAAAATCAAACAATTTTTTGTCACGAAAATCGTCAAGGGATTTGTTCAGCGAAGTCCCGACGCTCGACGGCACCTTGTAGACTCCCGATAGGACGGAAGATTTGGCGTAATAGTCGTCCTTGAGCTTTCGCACCTGGAGTTCTTGTGTGCCAGAAGCACCCACTACCTTCACGCTGGCGAAGGGGGAGGCAGATTGAAAGGCCGCAGCGTCTTTCTTCGCGTCGAACGAAGGATCCAACTCAATTTTGGCGTCTTTCAACGAGCGTACCAATTCTTCCGCCAGAAAGTTATCTGTCCGATATGGCTGAGGCTTCAAGATCTGCCAAGCGCTCTTGTTTCTGACGAAGGTGATTTGAGCCTTCTTTCCGGGGCTAAAATTGGAGAACTCAATCTGGCTTACCTTGTCGAAATCAGCGGTGATTAGTTTTTTGTCGCGGAGATCGTTGGCCGATTTGTCGAGACTCGACTCGTTATAGGTGGCGAGAGTGAATAGCCTTGGATCGCCTGCAAGCATGGCGTAATAGAAATTTCCCGTCGGTGTGCGATCGCCAATCAAGAGCTTTTCCGACCTCTTGTCCTTGCGGGTCACGCTCAGCGCAAGGCGAGGGGAATCAAGGCCGTATGGGGCAAGGTCGGACACCTTTGCTTCAATCAGCCGATCCGAATCCAAGGCGCTCAGCGAGGAGAGCAGACTGGAGACGGCTTCCTGGTCCGCAGCCAGGGGGGTTGGCTGGGTGATTTGCCAAGTTCCGGAATCGTTCTTTACGAGATCAATCGGTTGTTGCGCGTAGTGCTGAATGGAAATCTGAACGATATCCTGCTGACTAAGCGAAAGTATTCTCGGAGCGGAATTCAGCGCAGCTTTGACGGAGGAATCTTCCCCCGGCTTGCGGTGATTCGACCAGTACAAGAGCCCGGTAAGAACCGCAAGAACGACGACCGCGATGAATAGCCCACGAAATTTCATGCCCAAGGTCCTTGGAAAGCCGAATTGAACCGAGTCCGCTAAAGTGGACCGCGACTAGCGCCGACGCCACCACACGGAGACCCCGCCGAACACAACCAGGAGAGGCAGAAGAAACTGGCTACTGATGCGAATCCAAGTCATTTGCGCGCGGGTGAGCGTGATGCGGCGGTCGTCGCGCTCTTTCGGGCGAATGGAGATCAGGTCTTCGTCGGAGGCCAGCCAGTTGATGGTATTGAGCGCCAAGTCGCGATTGCCGTTGAATCCGAGGAAGGAATTGGCGGCCCACGAAGAACTGCCAACGACAACGAAGCGCCCTTGCGAATTGTCCTTACCCGTTTTATAGGTGCCTGCGGCGGCAATCAGCAACGGACCTTTCGTGTTCCTGGGATCCTTGGGATCGATCGCCGGATTGCTGAGGTTCGTTGTGGCGAGGCTGGTTTCGCTGGAGCTGAAAAGTTTGTCCACGCTGGTTTTGTCACCATTTTTGATTTCGAGCGAACGAGCCAGCGGGAAGCCGGTGACGTTCCCCTTGAGTTCGTTGACGATGGGTTGCGGATCGTAACTGGTGACGAGAGCGACTTGAGGGCCCAAGCCAGCAATCTGGCCAATGGGATTCAAATCAATAATCAAATTAGCTTGCGGGGTAACGCCCCATGCCTCGAGCATTTTGTTCAGGGCTGCATTATCCGCGACCTCGGCGCGGCCCATTTTCAGAGGAGGGTCCAGTAGGAACAGGGCGCGTCCGCCGTTTTCCACGTATTTCTGAATGGCGTCCACTTCCGGTTGCTGGTAGTCCGATATCGGACCGCCAACGACGAGAACGGTGCAATCGCTTGGTACTTCCGCCTTGACCACGAGATCGATCGACTGCGATTCGTATTCGTCCTTCCCAAGAAGGTCTTTGAGATGAGAGAACCCACTGCGGCTGGTTTCCTCAATGCGATGCTCGCCGCTGCCTTCGACAAAACACACTGTTCGCTTGGAGATTTTGAGATCGCGAATGAAGGCGCCGGTGATGCCTTCCTCGGTAAAACTCTGCGCCGGCTCCTTCCGGTCTCCGATCTGGACTACGGCGGTGCCATAGGAACTGATATTGGCAGCTTTCGCCAGCTCAGGTTTCTTATCGGGGTCAACGTATGCGATGTGCACTTTCGGAGAAAGATTAGCGTATTCCCCAAGCAAATCCTTTGCTCCCTCGAATTTGGTGGCCTGATCGAAATAAGTGATCGTGACCGGTTGTTTCAGATCCTTGACGATTTTTGCTGTTTGGGGGGACAAGCTATACCGCTTGTTCGCCGTGGAGTCGAAGGACCTGTCGTAGCGATCCGCGAGAATATTGGCGATCACGATGACGGCCAAGGTGACCAGAACGTACAAGGTCAGGTAGAGGACGTACTTGGTCTGGCGCGCACGGAGCAACTGCATGTTCATTTACGATCTCCACCTCAGAGATTCCACCGAACGAACGGTTAGAAAGAGTCCAAGAATGATTACGGTTGCGTAGTAGACCGCATCCTTGGAGGACAACAGGCCTTTTGCAAAAGATTCGAAATGTGTGACGACCGACAAGTAGGCCAAGATCTGCGCCCACGCGGCAGTCTCGTAACCCGCCACCCATTCCAAAACCCACAGGAGTAGGCACACTCCAAAGGTAGCGACACCAGCAACAATCTGATTGCGCGTAAGGGTGGAAATGAAGATGCCGATCGCGAGCAGGGCCCCGGCTTGCAGGAGGAGGCCGAGATAAGCGACGGCCAGAGGTTTCCAATCTGGATTACCGTACTTGAAAAGCCAGATAAAGTTTACAGCCGTGATAAGGAGGAAGGTCGCGTAGAGGATCAGGGAAGCGAGCCACTTGCCGAGGACGATTTCGGTGTCCCGAATCGGGGACGTTATCAGGAGTTCGATGGTACCGCTACGCTTTTCCTCCGCGAACAGCCGCATCGTGATCATGGGAATGAAGAACAGGCCGATGACACTCACATTCGAAACCAGGGGACGGATGACCTGTTCGTTCAGGTTCATAGGGAACATTTCGCCGCGCATCTGGGACTCCATGCCCAGATAGACAAAATAACCCAGAACATTCCAGAAGAAGAAGGCGAAGATTATGGCGAACATCGCGAGCAATAAGTAAGCGATAGGCGAGACGAAGTAGCTGCGAAGTTCTTTCCGGCAGATAATCCAAATATTTCTCATTGTAAGGGTTCCTATGCCTGGGCGCCAGCAGCCGCTGGTTCGATGTTCGGAGCTTCCGAGGGCTTTGTATCTTCGCCGGAAGCGCCGGTGAGTTGGAGGAAGACCTCTTCGAGGCTAACTGCCGCACTGCGCAATTCCAGAAGGTCCCAACCAGACTCAACGATGGCACGAACCAAATCTCCGCGGATGGCCCGATCGTTGTGGCCTTCGACCTCAAAACGTAATCCATACTCACCGGAATCCTTGAGGAGGACGCGAGTGACCCCGGCCACAAGTTCCAGGCGGCTTTTCGCGCCGCCAGCATCAAGCGTCCCATTTCCGCTGGCGATTTCAATCAAGACAGAACCCGCTCCCCGCGCTCGATTCTGCAAATTGTTGACGGAGTCGGTGGCAACCAGTTTGCCTTTATTGATGATGATCACCTGCTGACAGGTCTGCTCGACTTCGGGGAGAATATGCGTGCTGAGGATGATCGTATGGTCACCGGCAAGGCTCTTGATAAGATCGCGAGTTTCATTGATCTGCTTGGGATCGAGCCCGGCGGTCGGTTCGTCCAGAATCAATACGTCGGGATTGTGGATGATCGCCTGAGCAAGGCCAACTCGCTGACGATAGCCCTTCGAAAGTTTTCCAAGGACCTTGCTCTTCACATCGGCGACGGCGCAACGATCGAGAACAAAATTGATGCGCTTGTCGAGTTCGGCTCCCCGGAGGCCCTTGATTCTGCCCACGAAGGCCAGATATTCGGAGGTCCGCATTTCGAGGTACAGCGGCGGAGTTTCGGGCAGGTAGCCGATGCGCCGCTTGACTTCGAGCGGTTGCTCCAGGACGTCGAAGCCAGCCACGCTTGCTCCGCCGGAGGTCGGCGGAAGGAAGCAGGTCAAGACGCGCATGGTTGTGGTTTTTCCGGCGCCGTTCGGGCCGAGAAAGCCAACTATCTGGCCTTTACCGACTTCAAAGGAGATATGGTCAACTGCGGCATTGCGGGCGTATTTTTTCGTCAAGTCTCGGACGGAGATCATAACAGTATTACTTTTCTCCGGGATGGGAATCCCACAATTAATATCGTGATACGATATAATCCAACAATGAACTTCCGGTTGTCAAGCAGTGTGACGCACGAAACGCGGGCAAGGATGCCTTTGCATTAGCCGAGAAGGCGCCTGACCACCTGAAGGACAATCTCAAATTCACGACCGCCCATGGAAACGAATTCTACCCCTACTCCGCGTCCAGATCGGACATTCCGGACGACCGCTTGAATCCGGATATGACCTTCTGGCAGGGAAAAGTGTAGCTCGAGGCGTGAGCCAACTGGCGGATTCTCCATAGTGGCGATGAATGCGCCGCTGGCGCTCAGGTCCTCCACGCGCGAGGTCCAGACAGTATCTCCGAACTTGCAGGAAACCCACAGGCCATTGGGAGTGGGGAGCCGCAGATTGCGTCTTCTTTCGAGATTGGAGCGCGGCCTCATTGAGACTGCGGCGAGAGCGGCAGTTGCGGCGTTGCCAGACGCGTGTCGAACCTCCCGCGCAAAATGACAGAGTTCCCGGATCGTCCAGCCTCTCTTTATATCGCATTACGATATGTGGAACAAGTCGCGAATCTTAACAGCCGGGGGCATCCGAAATCCACCTGGGAAGGTGGGCCTTCGGGAATCTGGGACCAGGTTCCCTGGCCTCACGGAAAGCGAGACCAGACGCGACCCGAGGACGACCAGGAATCCTTAGTTTGTTTCGAATCGCCCGATTCCATTCGAGGGCAGCCCATAAATGAGCCATCTAGCATTAGCGAAAGCGCCGAACCGCGAAGACATGGACTCATGGCAACGAGTCCTGGTCGAGCAGGGAAGCAGGGTGGTGGAGCACCGGATAGCCTCTGGGAGTCGTGGGAATGGATCCGCAGCCGCTTCATCCTTATAACAGATTGAATATACACAACTTACACAAGAATCCGCAATGTAGCTTTTCTCAAGCAATGTCTGAAAATGGGCGAAGGGGCAAGTCGTGAACCAAAGGGCAGGATGAACTTTGCCCGATGGACAGCATCGGCGGCTGTCCCGAATTTGTTCCTCACGCCAGTAGTCGGAGAACGTTCAGTACTATTACCCTCCACTTGTGATGAAGAGCGCGGAGGGTAGGGCTATGCGGACGGGGGGATTTACCGGAGCAATGGGTAAGAGGGCGCCGGGTCGTATGGCTCTCGGTGGCACTGCATTTTGGACTCAGCTTCTGGTTTTGACTGTATTCCTCGCGGGCTTCCAGGGTGGGTGTTCTGGTCTCGTCAGCGGCGCAAAGCAGGCAATCCAAGCCGCGTTCCAGCTCAATCCCACAAGCATCAATTTCGGAAGAGTGACAGTGGGGAAGCAAAGCACGCAGACGGTGGTAATCTCGAACACCGGAAGCTCAGCACTTTCGATTACGCAGGCCACGTTTTCTAACCCACAGTTCACTCTGCCCGGAGCAAGTTTTCCGATGTCGCTGGGAACCGGCCAGTCCGGCAACTTGACGGTGGCAGTGACTCCCACCGCAGCAGGCGCCGTAAACGGCACATTGACCGTTCAAGGAAGCGATGGAAGCTCGCCAGCCACGGTGAATTTGTCGGCGACGGCCGCGGTCACGGGGCCACAGATTTCTCTCAGCCAGTCGGCCGTTCAGTTTGGAACCGTGAGCGTCGGTTCTACGGGGAGCTCAACGGTGAGCATTTCGAACACGGGGAGTTCAGAGCTTACCATTTCCGTGATTTCGGTTACTGGCAGCGAGTTCGGGGAAACGGGGATCTCCACTCCTAGGACGATAAGCGCCGGCCAGTCGGCATCCATGCAACTGACGTATAAGCCGACGGCGGCAGGATCAGACACGGGCAGTCTGACGATTACGAGCAACGACCCGGCGAATCCAACGGAGACGATCTCTATGTCGGGAGCCGGTTCCAGCACGCCTTCCGGGCAACTGCAGGCGAACCCCACTTCCTTGAGCTTCGGAAACGTCTCCACGGGAGCGAACTCCACGCTGCATGTCACACTGACCAATTCGGGCAACGCAGCAGTGCAAATCACAAGTATCGTTGCGGGCGGCCCCGGTTTTACGGTGAACGGATTATCGGTACCCTTGACATTGAATCCCTCGGCGAGTGCGACAGTCAACGTCGTGTTTGCCCCGACGTCGGCAGGAAGCGTTACGGGGACTGTAACGGTGACTAGCAACGCAAACGCATCGCCGCTGACTATCTCGCTGAACGCAACCGGCACGCAGGCTGGTCTCAGTATTTCGCCATCGAGTTTTGCGTTTGGAAGTGTGGTAGACGGACAGACCAAATCGCAAACTTTTACTCTGACCAACACGGGCAGTTCGACGCTGACAGTTTCCCAACTGGCCGTGAGCGGAGCGGGATACAGCATCAATGGTCTAACGGTTCCCGCGACGCTTGCGGGAGGCACAAGCAAGACCTTTAACGCTGTTTTCGCGCCGACCACTGCTGGCAATCTTTCGGGGACGGTCACGGTTGCAAGCAATGCCCCAAACTCGCCCGCAACGATTGCGTTGAGCGGCACGGGTGTCGCGTCCACGGTGACGCTTACTGCCAATCCGACGAGCCTGAGCTTTGGCAGCGTGAATTCAGGGAGTTCCAGCACGAAGAGCGTAACGCTGACCAATAACGGGAATGCAAACCTAACCATTTCTCAAATTACCGTGAATGCGAAGGATACAACTCAGAGTGGAGTGAGCCTGCCGGTTACCCTCACGCCGGGTCAGACGCAGGCCATGAACGTGAAGTTCAGCCCGACAGCGGCGGAGACAGTCAGCGGGAACATTACAGTCACGAATTCGCAAGGGTCCAGCGCGGTGATTTCCATCAGCGGCACAGGGCTTCAAGCGGGCATAAGTCTGACGCCATCAACCGCGAATCTAGGAAGCGTCGTGGTGGGCTCGACCAACTCGCAGACAATTCAATTGAGCAATACCGGCAATGCCACGCTGACGATTACGCAGGCCAGCGTGACGGGTACAGGCTTCAGCACCAGCGGGTTAAGTCTGCCGCTGTCGATCAATGCAGGCCAATCGAGCACTTTTAATGCGCAATTTCAACCCTCCGGCACCGGGACGGCGAGCGGAACGATTTCCATCGTCAGCAATGCCCCAGGCTCGCCGACCACGGTTGCTTTGGCCGGTACCGGCGTTGCAGCAACGCAGACGCTTTCGTTCACGACGACGAACGTGAACTTCGGCAATGTGAACACAGGGACCTCCGCGACGCAGAACGAGGCAATCACGAATACGGGTAACTCGAGCGTACAGATTTCGCAGATCAGCGCTAGCGGCACGGGCTATTCTCTGAGCGGTGCAAACGTGCCGGTGACGCTGTCACCATCGCAAAAAATGACGTTCAGCGTGATTTTCAACCCCACGGCGGCAGGAAGCAGCAGCGGAAGCGTTACGGTGACCAGCAACGCCGCGGGCTCCCCGGTTACGATCGCGCTGTCCGGCACCGGCGTGCAGGCGACGCAGCATACAGTGAGCCTGTCGTGGACCGCGAGCACCTCTACGGTTTCCGGGTACAACATCTACCGCAGCGCGACCAGCGGAAGCGCCTACATTAAATTGAACGGAACGCTGGTGCCAGGCGTGAATTACACAGACTCGACGGTGCAGAGTGGCGTCACATACTACTATGTGACGACGGCCGTGGATTCCACCGGCGACGAGAGTTCGTACTCGAACGAAGCTTCAGCGGTTATTCCCTAAGTCTTGTTGAGGTGTTCCTGGGCAGAGGTAGCAGGCACAATCGAGCCAGCAGGATCAACCTCGTTGTCGTGGAGTTTCGCATAGCCTCACACGAATACCTGCGCGAGAATCGCGCCAGCTAGGTCGATCAGAACATCACGGCCCCGTGGTTTCCTGAGGGCGACAAAGGGCTGAAGCCATTCGTCCAGCCCCGCGTAACTCACCACGATCATCAAAGTAACCAAGGCCCACTTCCAGTTCCAGCCCGCGCGAGGCCCGCGGATTCCATGAAATACGGCGATGCTGAAAACCCCGAACTCCGTAACGTGCGCCAGCTTCCGGATGCCGATGTACATCCACCGGAGCTCGCGCGGCGTGGCGAAGGGAAAGAGGTGATGAAGAATCGGAATGATGACGCGCGCCGTTTCTTCTCCGATGAAATAGTGCGTGGAAAAGGTGGAAATCAGGGCGGCCACACAGATGGCTGGGATCCAAGACTTTAGTCGCGGCGACACGAGAGATTATCCGATCGACTGGGTGAGAAGCTCTAGCGGAGTTTGCCCATGCGCCGCAGCTCGTCGAGATAGGCGTCCAAAGCATCAGACCAAGTCCGGAGCCGGATGCCGTGGGCGGCCAGGGCAAGCGGCGAGAGGACCGAATAGGGCGGACGCTTTGCAGCGCGCTGAGAGTCGATGGAACTGATGGGGAGCACGGGAGTCTGGCGACCCGCCTTGCGCAAGATTTCGCGGGCGAATTCAAGCCAAGAGCAGTGTTCGGAATTCGTGACATGGAGAGTGCCACGGGCTTCTTTGCGTACGAGCCGACGGATCGCATCCGCGAGATCCCGGGTATAGGTAGGCGATCCGA
>Ga0335083_10000473_pt1 | contig 62096 bp, 63 predicted proteins | sample Lox_Sample_42_FD_206716 | JGI IMG/M metagenome (GOLD analysis project Ga0335083, IMG submission 206716) | Soil microbial communities from Loxahatchee National Wildlife Refuge, Florida, United States - Lox_Sample_4.2 | ecosystem: Environmental > Terrestrial > Soil > Wetlands | place: USA...
GTAGATCTTGACGAAGTCGAGCTCGTCGGTCTTCTGCCCCGTCAGCGGGTCCATCTCCTCGATCTTCTCGATCTCGTCGCCGAACAGGTGCACGCGCCAGGCGCGGTCCTCGTAGTGCGCCGGGAAGATGTCGACGGTGTCGCCGCGCACGCGGAACGAGCCGCGGAAGAAATCGGCCTGCGTGCGCTTGTATTGCAGCGCCACCAGGTCGGCGAGCAGTTGCCGCTGCGAGATGGCGCCGCCCTGCTTCAGCGTGAAGGTCATGGCCGAATAGGTTTCCACCGAGCCGATGCCGTAGATGCAGGACACCGAGGCGACGATGATGACGTCGTCGCGCTCGAGCAACGCGCGCGTCGCCGAGTGGCGCATGCGGTCGATCTGCTCGTTGATCGAGGATTCCTTCTCGATATAGGTGTCGGTGCGCGGGACGTAAGCTTCCGGCTGGTAGTAGTCGTAATAGGAAACGAAATACTCGACCGCGTTGTCGGGGAAGAACGACTTGAACTCGCCGTAGAGCTGCGCCGCCAGCGTCTTGTTCGGCGCCAGAATCAGCGCCGGGCGCTGCGTCTCTTCGATCACCTTGGCCATGGTGAAGGTCTTGCCGGAGCCGGTGACGCCGAGCAGCACCTGCGTTCTGTCGTTGCGCTTGACGCCCTCGACCAGCTCGCGGATCGCCTGCGGCTGGTCGCCCTCCGGCTGGAAGTCGGACTTGATGACGAATTTTTGCCCGCCTTCGGATTTTTCCGGGCGCGGCGGACGGTGCGGCGTCCATATCTCGCCGGCGCGCGCGAATTCCGGGCGGCCGTCGCGCAAGAGCCGTTCCAGGGATTCCTGGCTGGCGAAGCCGGCAATGCCGCCCTTCTGCGTCGGCAGGTCGGCGCGCGGCAGGCGGTATTTGTTGTCTGTGTTTTTCGCTTGGCGCGACGCAGGCACAGTCTGTTCCCTCCCCCCTTGCGGGGGAGGGTTGGGGAGGGGGGTCGCTGAGTCTGAGTTCGCGCTACCGCCACCCCCAACCCCTCCCCACAAGGGGGAGGGGAGCTCGGCCTCATTCGTGTCGAGGCCGAGTTCTTTCTCCAACTGCGGGTCGAGTCCGGTCACCGGGGGCGCGTCGTAGGTGCGCTGCGGCGCCTCGTCGAAGCCTTTGGTGGATTTGCGCGCGCGGTGGGCGCCGGAGAAATCGGCGCGGCGGTCGAACGAATTGTCCGGCGGCGGCTGCAAGCCCGTACCCGAGCCGAGCCCCGCGGTGCCCCGGTTGATGGCCGGGTTGAGCAGGTCGGCGAGCGCATCGGGCGTTGCCGGCGCATCGGGCCTGTTGGCCTTGGCGCGCGTCGGTTTGGCAGGATCTTTCGGCTTTTTCGGGGGTTTGGCCATTGCGTTCCAATATGGGACGAGTCCGGCGGCGAGAAAAGGGCGGTCCATTTGCCCGCCCAGCGCGTTGATAAAGCGGAAGTTCCGCTGCGGGGCGAAAGGGCATAATCTGCCAGCAAGGAGTACCGATCATGGATGCCGCCAAAGACCGTACCCGCGCTTCCACCGCGGCCGAGCGCGTGAGCGAGGAATTGCAGCGCGCCCGCGACAACATCGCGCGCGCCGCCGGCAGCGCCGGCGCCGATCTCGCCGCCGAGCTCGGGCGGCTGCAGGCCGACATCGCCGACATCAAGCGCACCCTTGCCGGCTTTGCCGAGGCTTCGGGCGCGGAAGCGCGCGGCGCCGCTTCGCGCCTCGGCGGCGTCGCCTCGGAGAAGTTCGACGAATTTGCCGAACGCGCCCGCAGCGAGAGCGAAACCATCGTCGGCGAGCTCGAGGCCTACGCGCGGAAAAATCCGTATCAGGTGCTCGCCGGCGCGCTCGGCATCGGCGTCATCATCGGCCTGCTGATGCGGAGGCGCGGATGATCGCGGCGCTGGTCGAGTTGTTCGCCGCGGGGCTGCGCCGCAAGCTGCGATCGCTGACGGCGATCGCGGCGCTTCTGCTGCTTGCGCTTGCGGCACTGCTGACGGCGGCCGGTTTCGGCCTGGCGCTGCTGTTCGTCTGGCTGCAGGGGCTATACGGCACCATGCCGGCGCTCGCCATCGTCGGCGGCGGTTGCGCGGCGCTCGCGATGCTGCTCGTTCTTGCCACCATGCTGCGCGGCGGCCGGCGGGCGGGACCGGCTTACGCGGCGCGGCCAACCGGCCAGAAGACGGTCGATGAGGCGATCGCCGCCATCCAGCAGGGCTCGCGCGAGTCGATGCTGGCGGCGCTGACGCTCGCGGTGATCGCCGGCGTTTCGCTCGGGCGCAAGCTGTAGAACTTCCGCGCTCCCCGCAACTCTTGACCGGCCATTCCCGGCGCGCAAACTGCTGCTTTCAGCGGAGGAACGCCATGCTCGCCCTGCGGCCGAATTGCGAATGCTGCGACAAGGACCTGCCTTACGACACGGCCGATGCCATGATCTGCACCTTCGAGTGCACGTTCTGCCGCGATTGCGTCGACACCAGGCTCGGCGGCCGCTGCCCGAACTGCGGCGGCAACTTCGCGCCGCGGCCGATCCGCCCGGCGAGCAAGCTGGCGAAATATCCGCCGTCGACGGAACGCATCTCCAAGCCGCAAGGCTGCGGGCAGGCGGCCTGATTTTCTCTTATCGTCGCGCGGGTGTCGCCTAGTTCGCCACCAATTTATGGTCGGCCAGATTGACCGTCACGAGGTCGTATTGCGACTGCGCGAGCGTGCTCGCACCCACCTGGTGGAAGCCGATGATCAGTTCTTTCTCGTCTATGTGGATGCGCAGATAGCCGTAATTGGTATCGTCATATTTCTCGATCCATAGCTCTTTGGCCTTGATTGCGGCTCCCTTCGACTCGAGATAGTCGACCCGGCTGCCGGGATGCGGCTCTTCGGCAGGATGCCCCTTGCTCGCACGCACCAGCGCGTTGACATTGTGGCCGCCGTCGCCGCAAACGACGAAAGGCACGTCGATCTCACGTCCGCCGAAATCGATGGTGCGCGTATAGCGCTGATAATTGTGCGCGTGCGCCGACAGGAAGGCATGCGGATAGACGCCTTCCTGGAGGCAAATCTTGTCGATCTGGCTGAGCATCACGGAGCTTGAACTGTGATTGCCACCGGTGCCGTTTTTCTTCGGCGGCGGCGCATAGCTGTAGGGCGGATGGTGGACGGCGAGCAGGACAGCGCCCGGGAACTTATCCTTCCTGATTTGCTTGAGCTGCGCGCTCAGGAAGTCGAGCTGATAATTGTTGAGCGTCGACCACTTGCCGTCCGCGTTCGAAATCACGCCCGGATCCTCCAACGCGTTGCTGAACAGGCCGATGACTCGCACGTAGGGCGCGTCGAGCGTGAAATAAACGCCGGGCTGCGTCATCGCGGTGCGGTGGAGCGAGCCCGCCTCGGGTGTGATGACTGGATGCTCGGCGCAGAAATTACGCTGGAACGTGGCGAGCGGTTTCTTGTCGTCCGGGGTTCCGGGGATGACGAAGGAATCATGATTTCCCGGAATGGCGAAGATCGGCGCCGGGTAATTGCGGAACGCGTCGTAAAACTGGTCGTAATAGTATTGGGACTCCCCGAAATTGTAGACAACGTCGCCAAGGTGGAAGAGAAAGGCCGGCCGGTTGTTCTCGTCAGAGGTGGCGGTGTCGACCGTGACTTGGTCGGAGACCCTCAACTCATTGCTGTATTTGCGGACATCGGAAGCGCCGGAATCGCCAAGCGCGTGAAAGATGATTTTCTTTGCATCTTTTATTTTATCGATCACCAGCGGACCGTGATTGCTGCCATACGCCTCCTGCAGGCTGAACATCGCGTCGTCGGCGACGCGTGATTTAGGCACCTCGACGACATCTTTTTTGAGGAGGTTTTCGACCTCGGCATAAGTGGCATTGTCACTGCCGTGTTTCGTCTCGAAGCCGGTCGGGCTCGGTACCGGCTCGTCTTCGCTAAAGATCGGCTCGTGAAAGATCGGCTGCGGAAGTTCTGCCCGGGGTTTTGCAGGCATGCGTCGCCTCCCGTGAAGGAGCGCTATTAACGCAAATGTTCAAGACGCCAATATTACAACACTGAGTTGTGGCGTGGAATAAGCCGAGGGTCCGCCGGGAAATAGATGAAGATCAAGGATTTACGCCGCCTGGGCCTTGAGTTGCGTCGAGGCCATCGCCGCGCCTTCGACCAGCGAGGCGAGCTTCATCCACACGATCTTGGTGTCGACCTGCACGCGGCCGGCGAAGGTGCCGAAGCCGCAGTCGACGCCGGCGATGACGTTCTCGCGGCCGACCAAGCCGGCGTAATTGAGGATGCGGTCGCACACCACTTCCGGGTGCTCGACGGTGTTGACCGTCGAGTCGATGACGCCGGGGATGATGACCTTGCCGGCGGGCAGCTTGACGTCGCGCCAGATTTTCCACTCGTGCTCGTGGCGGCCGTTGGCGCCGGGGAACGACACCGCGCAGGGCTTCGCCGACAGCACGATGTCGATGATGTCTTTCAGCGGCACGTCGGTGTGGCGCGGCGCCATGGTCGAGCCCCAGCACACGTGCATGCGCATGCGCTCGGCGGGGATATCGGCGACCGCCTGATTGAGGGCGGCGACGTTGACGGAAATGATCTTGCGGAAATCGGCGAGGCTCTTGTCGAGATAGACCATGTGGCGGAGCATGGCGAGGTCGGGGCAGTCGAGCTGCAGGATGAAGCCGGCGTCGACGATCGCCTTGTATTCGCGCTTCATCACCTCGGCGAGCGCGAACACATATTCTTCTTCGGTCTTGTAATAGGCGTTATTGAGATAGCGCGCGATCTGCCCGGGCGAGGGCGATGTCATGAAATATTCTTCGGCCTTGGCGCCCTGCAGCGCCGCCTTCGACATGGCGATGTCGGCTTCCGCTGCGGCGAAATCCTTCCAGCCGACCGGCCCCGAACATTTCGGCCGGTACTGGAACGGCGAGGAGAAGTAGGTGAGCTGCGCGGCGAGCTCGGGAAATTCCGGCTCGCCCTGGCCCATCGGCGGTGAGGTCTCGCCCTCGAAGCCGGTGAGGCGGTCGAGCACGTGCACGGTGTAATCGGTGCGGCCCTGTTCGCCGTCGTTGATGACGTCAAGCCCGACCTCGGCCTGCTTCCTGACGACGAGAGCCATGGCTTCGCGCACGGCGGCGTTAAGCGCGGCCTTGTGCTTGCCGGGTTCCTTGCGCTCGGCGAGCATCAGGTCGACGACCTTCTGCGGCCGCGGCAGGCTGCCGGTGTGGGTGGTGAGGATGCGGCTGGCGCTGCGCTTCATGATTCAGAATCCGTGCATCACTTCGCGCACGTGCTCGACCTCGGGCGGCGCGGCGAAGCAATGCGCCACCTGCTTGCGCCATTCCTTCCAGTTGTCGGAGCCGGCGAAATCCTTGGTGTGGTTCTCGACCGTTTCCCATTGCACAAACAGCCGGTAGCGCTGCGGCTTCTCGTGCGAACGCTGCAGCGTCAGGCCTTCGCAGCCTTTCGAACGCTTGAAAAAGGGGATGGCGTTTTTCACGCCCGCCTCGAACGCGGCTTCCATGCCCGGCTTGACGTCGATCATGGCGATTTCGGTAATCATCGGCTGCTCCCCGGAAAAAAATTGTCGCGGCATTATGATCGCCCGGCGCAGCGGCGCAAGCGGCGGGCCAAGGCCCAACTCAGAACGCGCGCAAGCGGCGCAGCGCCCAATAGGTTACGGCGCCGCCGAGAAAGGCGATCACAGCCGCGAACCAGGTGCCGCCGTCGGTGTTCTGGAACGGCATGTCCTTGGTGTTCATGCCGAAGAATCCGGTCACCAAGGTGGGCGGCAGCAGGCAGGCGGTGAGGATCGACAGCGTGAACAGCCGGCGGTTGGTGATGTCGGTCATTTTCGCCGCCATCTCGTCGAGCAGCAGGCGGGAGCGCTCATGCACCGAGCCAAACTCGTGGTCGATGGCGTCGAGCTTCTGCGCCAGCGCTCCGATCGGACGCGCGACCGGCGACTTCTCCATCACCAGCCGCTGCTCGAGGCGATGGAAGGTGCCGCGCAACTGCTGCAACTGGCGATGCACGCGCACCGCCTGCGAGCGCACGCGGCCGAGGCGCGGCCGGTGGTCGGCGGGCTCGTCGTGCAAGAGATTGTCCTCGATGGTGTCGAGCTCGGCGCCGAGCTGCTCGGCCATGTGGCCGACCACGTCGGCGAACTGATCGATGATGGCATCGAGCAGCGAGACCGCGGTGGGGAAGCGCTTGCCCGATTCGATGGCGCGGCGGTTGCGCTCGACCGCATGCGCCGGCGAGCGCCGGGCGCTGATCAGCATGCGCTCGCTCATCACGAAGCGCACGCGCACCAGCAGATCGCCGGCCTGCGAGAATTCCTGCTGCAAATCGGGCACCACGCCGACGATCTCGTCGCCGACGACCTCGAGCCGCATGTGCTCGTCGGCGCCGAGCAAGGTCTCGCGCGCGAGCTCGGACATGAACGTGGAGTGCCCGATCCATTTGCGGCAGCGCGTGTCGGCGAGCGACAGGTGCACCCAGGTCCAGCCGACGTGGCTGGCGATCGCCTCACCGACTCCCTCGTTGGCGACGAGCCGCGCGGTGCCGTCGGGATCGAAGTGGTAGGCCCAGACGATGCCGGATTCCGGCGTTGCATCGGCGGTGTCGCCGGTGGCGCGGCTTACGGTCATGGTTTGCCTCCTGGCTCTCGTTGCGGAAGCGAGTGGGTGCGTCACATATGACAGGACGATGACAGCCGCTACTCCGCCGCTTGCTGCGGTGCGGCGGCGTCGAGGAAGCCGCCGGACTGGCGCCGCCACAGCGCGGCGTAATGACCGCCCCCGCGCAGCAACTGCTCGTGGGTGCCCTGTTCGACGATGCGGCCGTGGTCAAGCACCACCAGCCGGTCCATCTGCGCGATGGTGGAGAGGCGATGGGCGATGGCGATCACGGTCTTGCCGGCCATCAGCGTGCCGAGGCTCGACTGGATCGCCGCCTCGACCTCGCTGTCGAGCGCGGAGGTGGCTTCGTCGAGCACCAGAATCGGCGCATCTTTCAGGATGACGCGGGCGATGGCGATGCGCTGGCGCTGGCCGCCGGACAGTTTCACGCCGCGCTCGCCGACATGGGCGTCGTAGCCGCGGCGGCCGAGCTGATCCTCGAGCTCGAGGATGAAGTCGTGCGCATGCGCGAGCCGCGCCGCGTCGAAGATTTCGGCGTCGCCGGCGCCGGGGCTGCCATAGCGGATGTTGTCGCGGATCGAGCGGTGCAACAGCGAGGTGTCCTGCGTCACCACGGAAATCTGCGCGCGCAGGCTCTCCTGCGTCACGCCGGCAATGTCCTGGCCGTCGATGAGGATGCGGCCGCCTTCGAGGTCGAAGAAGCGCAGCAGCAGATTGACCAGCGTCGACTTGCCGGCGCCGGACCGGCCGACGAGGCCGATCTTTTCGCCGGGGCGCACGTCGAGGCTCAAGCCGTCGATCAGGCCGCTCTCGCGGCCGTAGCCGAAACGCACCTGGTCGAAGCGCACCTCGCCGCGCGTGACGGCGAGCGGCAGCGCGCCGGGCTCGTCGGTGAGCGTCAGCGGGCGGGCAATCGTCATCATGCCTTCCTGCACCACGCCGATGTTCTCGAAGATGCCGGTGATCTGCCAGGCGACCCAGCCGGAGGCGGACACGATCTGCGTCGTCATCGGCAGCGCCATGGCGACGGTCCCGACGCCGATATGGCCGTGCCGCCACAGCAGGATGGCGAACGCCCCGGTGCCGGTGATCAGCAGCGCGTTGAGCGTCACCAGCGTGAAACCGAACAGCGTGTTGAGGCGAACCTGCAAGAGGAAACGGCCGGTGTGGTGGTCGACCGCCTCGCGCACATAGGCGTCCTCGTCCCTGGCGCGCGCGAACAGCTTCACCGTGACGATGTTGGTGTAGGTATCGACGATGCGGCCGGTGAGCATCGAGCGCGCTTCCGACGTCGTCTTCGAGCGGTCGCGCATGCGCGGCACGAACCAGCGCAGCATGACGATATAGCCGGCAAACCACAGCACGATCGGCAGCGCCAGCCAGCGGTCGGCCGAGGCGAGCAGGATGAGCGAGGACGTGCCGTAGATCAGGATGAACCAGACGGCGGTGAGCAGTTGCACCAGGCTCTCGCGGATCGCCGGCCCCGTCTGCATGACGCGGTTGGCGATGCGGCCGGCAAAATCGTTCTGAAAAAACGACCACGACTGGCGTACCACGTGCCAGTGGTTCTGCCAGCGGATGCGATTCGACACGTTGGCGGCGATCGCCTGGTTCATCAGCAACTGCTGTGCGGTGAATACGGCCGGGCGCAGGATCAGCAGCACGAAAGCCATGCCGGCGAGCAGCGGCCAGTTCTGCGCGAACAAGTCCTCCGGCTTGGCGCGGGTCACCAGCGTGACCACCTGGCCGATGAACACGGGGATCATGACGTCGAGCAGCGCGAAGGCGAAGCCGACCGCAAACAGCGCGATGAACACGCCCTTGGTCTGGCGCGCGAAGTGCCAATAGAACGCCACCAGCCCCGCTGGCGGCGTCGCATTGCCGGGCAGGGCCGTCGTCTTCACCCATCGCTCGAAGGGTCGAAACATAAAATTCCCATAACCATGCGCGCAGCGAAACGGCGCCGCGGGCGGCCTTATGACACAGATTCGAGTGGCGGCGGGATTTAGAGGCGCTTGGTGTCCACAGCGTGGCGGGCGGCGGCGCGCAGGCAGGCGGGGCAGAGGCAATCGTCGGCGGGCGTCGCGGTCATCGGCAGTTTGTAGGGCTCGGCCGCGCACCAGCAGTCGCCGGATAGACCGCAGTCGAACGCCGCGCCGCAGCGCGCGCAGGTGAGACGGCGGGGCAACACCATTGGGGCCGGGATCCGATTTTCGCTTGTCATATTCCCTGCACCGAATCGGTTTTATCGCAAAGGCATGCCGATCGCTCTACTCATCGACATCGTCGGCGTGGCCGGCGCGGTGCTCACCACGCTGTGCTGGCTGCCGCAGGCGGTCAAGGTCATCCGCGACAAGGAGACGCGGGCGCTGTCGCTGACGGCGACCGCGGGCTTCACCGCCGGCATCGTGCTCTGGCTCATCTATGGCCTTGCCATCCACGACTGGCCGCTGATCGGCTCCAACGCCGCGACCCTGGCGCCGCTGTCGGTGATCCTGGCGATGAAGCTCAAGCACGGCTAGGCGCGCCACATCGGCGTTCGTCGTTATTGCGGCTCGCCGCTGCCGATATAGCCGCCGATCTTCCAGCCGCCGCGCTCCGACACGTAACAGACCTGGTCGTTGCCCATGGGCGCGATGGCGTCGATGGAGACATAGCCGGCCTTGCCGCTCGGCATCACGACATGAATATAGGATGGCGACGCCGAAACGCTGTCCGGCAGCACGCGGACAAAGTAAAGGCCGAGCTTGTCGATCACCGGCGCGCCGTTTTCTCCGGCCGAGCGCACCTCGACGCCGGCCGAAACCGGATAGCCCCAGTCGCTGGGATCGGTGTTGGTGGTCTCGATCAGCGCGTTCAACTCCTTGCTGTTGTAGCCGGGGTCCGCCGGCGAGCACATCGTGCCCTTGTGGTCCGGCGACGGCGAGGCGGTGGGATCTTCGGCAAAGGTTGCCAGCATGTCCCAGCCGGCGCCGCCCTTGTTGTCGAGGCCGAGCGCGGCGGCGAGATTGTCGATGCCGCTCTTGCGCTTGTCGGCGTTGTTGCCGTTCTCGCGGTCCCAGAAAAATCCTAGGCTGACAACCAGCTTCGACAGCGCCGCCCGATCCTTATGCTCCGCAGCTTCCGCGATCTGCTTGCGCAGGGCCTCGAAGGCGGGATCGCTCATCGGTTTTGGCAAGGCAATGGCCACCGGCTTGTAGGGCTTTGGCGGCTGGTTTTGCGCCGCGGCAGGCAGCGCGGCGAGCGCGAATGCGGCAACCAACAAGCAGCGAACAGGATGCATCGCTTCGCTCCATCCCGGCGGGGGCGCAGCGTCGCCGGGCCACGGCGAATATTATCACATCGCGAGTATAGGCGTGATCGGGGCTATCGCCACCGCGTTAGCCGAGCCAATGCCAAGGTTTAAGATCGGGAACTCGGCCCGCGCCGGCCGGTTGTTATGCGGAAAAAAGGGAGCGCGGGGAACGAAAAAAATTGCGGTCCCGGTGAGCAGGGTCAGCCGCACGGGACCGCAATGGGGCTACTCAGATACTGGGTACGCGACAGAAGCATTGCTTACATAGCGGGGCGTTGTGACGCGGTGGTGACGTTTCCATGTCGCGCGCGGCCCGGTACAACCCTCGCCCTGCGGTGACCATTACCCCCCATTCAAGAGCGTCCCATGCCTGCATTGTTTCCCTACGCGCTGCCGGTTGCGCTGCTGATCGGCTCCAACGCCTTCATGACCACCGCCTGGTACTGGCACCTGCGCTACAAGGAGGTGCCGATCTACTGGGTGGTGCTGATCAGCTGGGGGCTGGCGTTCATCGAATATTGTCTGGCGGTGCCGGCCAACCGCTACGGCAGCGCCGTCTACAATCCGGCACAGCTCAAGACCATCCAGGAAATCGTCACGCTGCTGGTGTTCGCCGCGTTTTCCACGCTCTATCTCAAGGACCCGCTGACCTTGAGCCAGGGCTTCGGCTTCGCCTTGATCGCGGCCGGCGCCTTTTTCGTGTTTCATAAGTTCTGAGCGGCGAAGGATCGGCCAAATTCAATAGGCTGGGCAGGCGTGAAAAACAGGAGGCTGCCGTCGTGACGCGCGTCGCGGGGCTCTGGACCGGGCTGCGCGCTCGCGTGCGCCGGCACCGCGCCGAGCTGGCCCTGTCGATCAGGGCAACGATTGCCGCCCTGGCGTCGTTCGCGCTCGCGCAGTTCTTGCACCTTCCCCTGCCGCTGTGGGCCGTGCTGACGGCCGTCATCGTCACGCAGATGAGCGTCGGGCGGTCGCTGAAGGCGACGTTTGATTATCTGCTCGGGACCGTCGGTGGCGCGATATACGCCGGCGCCCTCGGCGTGCTCATTCCACATTCAAGCGAAGCCGCGCTTCTCGCCGTTCTCGCCGTCGCCGTCGCGCCGCTCGCCTTCATCGCCGCGATAAATCCCAGGTTCTCCGCTGCGCCGATCACGGCCGTGATCGTGTTGCTGGTTCCCTTGCTGACCCACGCGGGCCAAGTCGCATCGGCAATCGATCGTGTGCTGGAAGTCGCGCTCGGAGGAATTACCGGCCTCATTGTCTCGTATTTTCTGTTGTCGTCGAACGCGCATTCCCAGGTGGTCGAGACGGCCGCGCAAGCGCTCGACCAGATGGCGCGCGCTCTCGGCAAGCTGCTTTCCGGCCTGTCGCAGGGTATCGACATCGATGCGCTGCATGGAATTCAGGACGGCATCGGCCAGTCTCTGGCCCAGTTGAATGTCGTCGGCGCCGAGGCCGAACACGAGCGTTCGACAGGTCTGGCCGCGGGGCCCGACATCGCACCATTGCTGCGCACACTGCTGCGGCTTCGGCACGACCTTGTCATGGTCGGCAGAACGGCGACGACGCCAATGCCGGATGCCATCAACGTGCGGCTCGAGCCGCCCTTGACGCGTGTCGGCGCGGCCTTCGCCGGCTACTTGCGCGCGAGCGCGACCGCGCTGCGGACCCGCCGGGGTCCCGTGCCGCTTGACGACGTCGAATCGGCGCTTGGCGGCTTTCAAGCCGAGGTCGCGGCGGTCCGCCGCGACGGTCTCACGCGAACTCTCACCGACGACGCGGCGGAGCGCTTTTTTGCCCTCGGATTCGCGTTTGAGCAGATGCACAGCAACTTCAAGGATCTGCAGCGTTGCGTCGCTGAATGTGCGCGGCCGTCCAACGAATAGACGGTGTCGGTAACGGCCGTTCACGCACTATTTCGCCGGCGTGGGGCAGAGAAATGCGGCCGGCCTGATTGTCGGTGAGCAAATAGAGCGCGCCGGCGTCAACGCAAAATGCGCAGCCAGCGCATGAAGACATAGACCAGCGCGCTCGACACCACGGTGACGACCATGGCCCAAAGGAAACCGTTGTCGCCTTTGGTGAAAGGCAGCTCCGAGACGTTCATGCCGAAAATGCCGGCGACCAGAGTCGGCGGCAACAGGAACGCGGTGACGATCGTCAGCACGAACAGGCTGCGGTTGGTCTCGGCGGCGACCTTGGCGGCGATCTCGTCCTGCAGCAGCCGCGCGCGCTCCTGGATGGCGACGACTTTCTGATCGAGGCCGTCGAGCCGCTGCGCCAGGCGGCCGGCGGCGGCGCCGATGCGCGATTGCGACTCGCTTTCGTTCGGCAGCGACCAGCGCCGGAACAGGATGCGCAGCGTCGAAAGCTGGCGGTGGATGCGCACCGCCGTGCGCCGCGCCGGTCCGAGCTTGTCGCGCTCGTCGGTTCCCGCATCGCCGAGCAGGCCTTCCTCGATGGCGTCCAGCGTGTCGGACAATTCCTCGGCCACGGCGTCGGCGAAATGGCTGACGATCTCCTCGAGCAGCGCCATGGCGTTGGGCAAGCGTTTGCCGCGGCCGAGCGCGTCGAGCGTGCGCTGGATGGCGCCGAGCGCGGCGCGGCGGCCGCTGACCACCAGGCTGTCGGTCAACGCGAAATGCAGCCGGCCCAATTCGGGCGTATTGCCGGCGAAGGCGCGCAACAGATCGGCGAACACGCCGGCGACGCCGCCCTCGATCGGCTCCAGCATCTGGTGGTCGTCGTCGCCGAGCAGAATGGCGCGCGCGCGCTCGGGCAGCGGCGCGGCGCGCGCGATCCAGTCGCGGGCATAGGGCTCGCCGAGCGCAAGATGGATCCAGACCCAGCCGCCGGGCTGCGCGAGCGCGGCGGCGATGTCGCGTCCGGCGAGCGGCTCGGCCTGACCGTCGCGGAAGCGATAGGCAAAGCTCAAGCCGGGAAAGTCCGGATCGGACCTGGCGGAAATCGTATCGGCCGCGATCTGGTCGAGCATGGGCCGCCCCTCGACGCGTCAAAACCCGGGATAATTCATGCAATTTTCACGCCGGGGCCGGGCGCCGCAAACTCCCGTCATTGCTGGGCGCGGGCCATAGGCCGCCAGCCCGGATTCCGGGTCCGGCGCTCCGCGCCGTCTCGGAATGACAGGGTTGTTTCGTCTAGTGGCGGTGGCGGCGGTTGCGCGGCGAAATGGTGAGCCCGCCGATGGCGATGAAGACGATGCCGAGCAGCAGGGCGACGGCGAATACGCCGCTTTCATTGCCGATGACGTCGCTGCCGATATCGGCGCGGGCGATGCCGACGCTGACCACGGTTGCCGCGACAAGGACGCCCAACGTCAGCGCCGCCGTGGCGATCAATTGGGCGAGCGCGAGCGTGCGCCGCTCCTCGCCGAGGGCGCGTGTGGCCGGCGCTCCGAAACCGGCATGATCAATGTGCTTATGCATGGCAGCGGCCAACGAATCGGCTTTCAGTGCTCGCAGGTTCGCGCGCGAAGCAGGCGAGGTTGGGCCGGGACTGCGGCAAAGCGGAAGACGAAGCGCGGCGTTTTCGTGACGATGGTTAACGAAAGGTGAACGCCGCCTCGTCGTGGCCTGAATATGCCGCCGCGTCAGACCGCGGCGTCGAGCGGCTGCGGCTGCCAGTCCATCGCCACGTGGCCGGGCTCGGCGGCGACGCGTGCGAGCCAACGGCGGATCGCCGGAAAGCGCGCGAGGTCAAAGTCGCATTCGTGCGCGACGTGAGTGTAGGCGTAGAGCGCGATGTCGGCGATGGTGTAGCGGTCGGTGACGAAAAAGCGCCGGCTGCCAAGATGCTGCTCCATGACGCCGAGCGCGTGGTAGCCGTTCTCCATCCAGTCCTCGAGCGCGTGCTGCTGCAGATCGCGCCCGCCCTTGATCAGCGCCAGCCAGAAGAAGGCGGCGCCGATGTTCGGCTCCAGGCTGTGCTGCTCGAAGAACATCCATTGCATCGCCTCGGCGCGCTCGATGCGGTCTTCCGGCGCCAGCACGGTGCCGCCGGCGACATACCAGAGGATGGCGTTCGATTCGGCGAGATAACGGCCGGGGGCGACTTCGAGCAGCGGGATTTGCCCGCTCGGATTCTTCTTGAGGAATTCCGGCGTGCGGCTTTCGCCCTGCAGGATGTTCACTTCGACGAGCTTGTAGGGAATGCCAAGCCGCGCCAAGGCGAGGCGAACCTTGTAGCTATTTCCCGAGCGTTGCATCGAATAGAGCGTGTGCATTAGCTTCGATTCCGTTTGCGCATGATCTTATCCGAAAACCGGTACCCACTTTTCGGGATCATGCGCGATCCCTTTGAGCTATCGTCGCGCGACGGATAGAGCCGACCAAGTCCGGCAATTGCGTGGCCGCAATACGAAAGTTTTTTTACCGCAACGCAAACGACGGAAAATTTATTCCGCGGCCACCCGGTGCGCGCGGGCATAGTCCGCCAGCGCGTCGTCATCGACCGGCGCGATCGGCGTGAAATCGCGATGCGCGATGAATTCAGGGCGCGTAAATTTGGTGATGTGATTGGAGACCGCACACAGCGTCAGATAGACGATCTTGCGCGGATAGGGCGTGATGTTGGGCGGCGAGGCGTGCACCAGATTGCCGTGGAACATCAGTACCGCGCCCGGCTTGCCGGTCGGCGCGACGATGCCGACGCCGTCGGGGCCGGCGGCCTCCGCCGCAAGGCGGGTGACGGTGTCCTTGTCCAGCGTCCATAGCGGATAAGACGTCGTCGATTTGTCGTGGCCGGCGGCGAACACGCCCGACTTGTGGCTCTTCGGAATCAGCAGCAGCGGGCCGTTGATCGGCATCACCTCGTCGAGGAAGACGGCGATGTTCATGGCGCGGGCTTCCGGCATGCCGTCGTCGCGCTGCCAGGTGCCGTAATCCTGATGCCATTGCCAGACGTCGCCCTCGAAGGCGGCCTTGGCGTTCAACTTGAATTGATGGACGTAAACGTCCTCGCCGAACAATTGGCGCAACGGCTCGACCAGGCGCGGATGCCGCGACAGCAGGCCGAAAACCTCGCTGAAGGTATGCGCGGCGAAGGCGGTGCGCGGCGCGCCGGTTTTTTCGCGCCAGACTTCGGGACGGTCGAGCTTGAGAATGCTGTCGGCTTCCGCGCGCAGCAGCGCGATCTCGTCTTCGGAGAAGCATTCGGGGAAGAAGACGTAGCCCTGCTCGTCGAAGGCCTTGAGCTGTTCGGCAGAAAGCTTCATCGCCCGCGCTCCCTGAATCGCCGCGGCCGTTCAACCGGCTCTTGGATGGCTATCTTATCGAGTGCGGCGCGGAAGGCTAGCGGCTGGTCGCCGGCATCCCCTGGACGGCAATGGTGTCGATCGCCGCCTTCGCAGGTGCGGGATGCGCGGCCAGACGGGCGACCAGCGCCCGCGCCGCCAGCAGGCAGACAATCGCAATGGCAATTCCGGCAAAGACGTCGATAAAATAATGCGAGCCGTCGATCGGCGTGGCCGCCAGCATCAGCATATTGAGGCCGGCGCCGAGCCAGCGCACCAAGGGTACCGGCCAGAACGCCGCCATCAGGATGACAGCCAACGCTGCATGCAGGCTGGGAAAGGTGATGATGCCTTCGGCGCCGATCGCCATCAGGGCGCGGTAGCTGCCATCGCGCAGGCCGAGGAACACAGGCCAACTGGTGTGGCTCGCGGGAAGCAGCGCCGGGTCCGCCGCCTTCAGCCCCTGATGCAGCCAGACGCCTTCCGCCGGCGCGATCGCCGACAGTGCGATGGTGACCAAGGCGGTGAAGATGAAGGCCAGCATATAGACGCGCAGCCAGGCCAGCCGTCCGCTGAATCCGAGCAGCAGCGCCACCGCGGTCATCTGCACGGTCAGCGACAGATAAATGGCGCGCATGATGGTGTGGAGGTCCGGCCAACGTTGCATGAGCGCCAGCAGTCCGTTCCAATCGAAGCCGAGCGCCTGGTCCATGTTGTCGAAGGCGGCATCGCATAGCGGCAGCGCCGCGGCGGCGGCCACGTAGGACAAGGGCGCCGCGACGGCGGCAAAGGCCATCACCTGCGCGGTGCTCTGCAGGGCCGAGGCAAGATGCGGCTCGCCGCGGCGGGCGGCGTAATAGCGCGACGCCGCAACCAGCAGCAGGCAGGTCGCACCGGGGGCGATGAAGCTGGTGACGACCAGGGTGAAGCCGTTGAAGGCCGCGGCCAGCAGCACGATGCCCGCGGTGCCGGCAACCAGCGCCCAGATAATGCCGTCGAGGCGGCGCAGCCCCGCCGCGTGCCAAGTCATGCCGGTGGTTCCTTGCGGGCGCGGCCCGTGCCGAATGCCAAAGGGCTATCATGTGCCGGGTTGCGTGGTGGTTAATCGGGCCGCGCAAAATGCGCCTAGTGACGGGGGTTTTGGCCGCCAAGCGACCCCTGCCGTAGGTCGCCGCCCAGCCAAAACCCGTCATTATCAGCAGGTTTGATGGCTGCATCAGCGTTTGGTGCTTGCCGCGCGGGCGCTGCCCCTTTACCTCTGGCGCGTTCGCGCGGCGCGCGACCTAACGGAGATCCGCCATGGCCTTCCTTGCCGAGCAGCTCAAGCGCATCAAGCCGTCGGCGACCATCGCCGTCACCGACAAGGCGCGCGCGTTGAAAGCGGCGGGCCGCAACGTCATCGGTCTCGGCGCCGGTGAGCCGGATTTCGACACGCCCGACAACATCAAGGAGGCGGCGATCAAGGCGATCCGCGACGGCCGCGCGTCGAAATACACCAATGTCGACGGCATCGCCGAGCTCAAGGACGCGGTGGCGAAGAAATTCAAGCGCGAGAACGGGCTCGACTACAAGACGTCGCAGATCACCATCGGCACCGGCGGCAAGCAGGTGCTGTACAACGCCTTCGTGGCAACGCTCAATCCCGGCGACGAGGTGATCATCCCGGCGCCGTACTGGGTGAGCTATCCGGAGATCGTGCTGCTCGCCGGCGGCGAGCCGGTTGAGGTCGTCACCCGCATGGAGGACGGCTTCAAGCTCAAGCCGGCCGCGCTCGAGCGCGCCATCACGCCGAAGACCAAATGGCTGCTGCTCAACTCGCCGTCGAACCCGACCGGCGCCGCCTATACGCGCGCCGAACTCAAGGCGCTCACCGACGTGATGGTGAAGCATCGGGACGTGCACATCATGACCGACGATATGTACGAGCACCTGGTCTACGACGATTTCGTGTTCACCACGCCGGCGCAGGTCGAGCCGTCGCTCTACCCGCGCACGCTCACCATCAACGGCTGCTCCAAGGCCTATTGCATGACCGGCTGGCGCATCGGCTTTGCCGGCGGGCCGGAGCCGCTGATCAAGGCGATGGCGACCATCCAGTCGCAATCGACCTCGAACCCGACGGCGGTTTCGCAATGGGCGGCGGTGGAAGCGCTCAACGGGCCGCAGGATTTCATCGCCAAGCACAACAAGATCTTCAAGGAGCGGCGCGACCTCGTGGTGTCGATGCTCAACCAAGCCAACGGCATCAAATGCCCGACGCCGGAGGGCGCGTTCTATGTCTATCCGTCCTGCGCCGGCACCATGGGCAAGACCGCGCCGACCGGCAAAAAGCTCGCGAGCGACGAAGACTTCGTCACCGAACTGCTGGAGGCCGAAGGCGTCGCGGTGGTGCAGGGCACGGCCTTCGGGCTGGGACCCGCGTTTCGCATTTCCTACGCCACCAAGACCGAGGACCTGGAAGAGGCCTGCCGCCGCATCCAGCGCTTTTGCGGCAATTTGAAGTAGTTTTGACTTGGCGCAAAGTTCCGCTCACTATCGCTCTTACTAAGCGCTGAGATTGGCCCACATCAGGGGGGATTTTTTATGCGTCGCGTGGTTTTGGGGCTTGGCGCCCTGGTTTTCGCATTGGTCACGGCGTTTGCGGCGAGCGCGCAGCCGGTGGTGCAGCGTGTGCAGACCGGCCAGTTGCTTTGCGACGTATCCGCCGGCATCGGCATGATCATTACCTCGCAAAAGGCGGTACAGTGCACCTTCACGCCAACGATACCCGGACCGCCGGGGCCGCCGGAGGTTTACCTCGGCACCATCAGTAAATTTGGCCTCGACATCGGCGGGACCTCGGCCGGCCAACTGATATGGGCGGTCTATTCCCCGACCGATCGGCCGATCGGTGCGTTGGCGGGCATCTACAGTGGCGCCACCGCGGAAGCGACCGTGGCGCTTGGCCTCGGCGCCAACGTGTTGATTGGCGGTTCCAATAGCACCATCGCGCTGCAGCCATTGTCGATTCAGGGCCAGACCGGGCTCAATCTCGCGGTCGGCGTTGCTTCGCTGCAGTTGCGCTGGGCGCCCTGATACGCATGGCGATGATCGTTGCGACGGCCGCCTTCACGGGCGGCCGTTTCGTTTTGATCCACCGCCGCCCCTTGCCAGTCCCGCCCGCTCCTGAGACGATATTGTGACATAGGGCCGGGACAGGTCCAAACTCCCGGTCCGACAAGGGAGGTGCACATGGGACAAAACGGCACGGGTCCCAACGGTACGAGAAATTCGGGTCCACGGTGTGTCGCACTGGTGGGCCCGTTCCAGAGCGGCAAGACAACGCTGCTCGAAGCGATCCTCGCCCGCACCGGTGCGATCCAGCGCCAGGGCACGGTGGAAGCGGGCACCACGGTCGGCGACGCCAGCAAGGAAGCGCGCAATCATAAAATGAGCGTCGAGGTTTCCGTCGCCACCACCAATTTCATGGGCGACAGCTTCACCTTCCTCGACTGCCCCGGCTCCATCGAATTCATCCAGGATATGCGCACGGCGCTGCCGACAGTCGACGCGGCGATCGTGGTCTGCGAGGCCGACGAGAAGAAGGTGCCGCAGCTGCAATTGATCCTGCGCGAGCTCGAAGACCTCAACATCCCGCGCATCCTCTTCCTCAACAAGATCGACAAGGCCGACAAGCGCGTGCGCGAGACGCTGAAGCTGTTGCAGCCGGCTTCGCGCGTGCCGCTGGTGCTGCGGCAGATTCCGATCTGGCACGGCGACATCATCTCCGGTTTCGTCGATCTCGCGCTCGAGCGCGCCTTTGTCTACAAGGAGCACGCGGCCTCGGAGGTGATCGAGCTCAAGGGCGACGACGCCGGCCGCGAGAAGGAAGCGCGCTTCACCATGCTGGAGACGCTGGCCGATCACGACGACCAGCTCATGGAGCAATTGCTCGAGGACATCGAGCCACCGCGCGACAAGGTGTTCGACGATCTCGCCAAGGAATTGCGCGATCGCATCATTTGCCCGGTGCTGATCGGCGCTGCCACCCGCACCAATGGCGTGCTGCGGCTGCTCAAGGCGATCCGCCATGAAGTGCCGGGCGTGGCCGAAGTCGTCGCGCGCCTGGGCGCCGAGCCGGGCAGCGAAGCGCTGGCGCTGGTGCTGAAGACGCTGCACACCGCGCACGGCGGCAAGATGTCGGTGACCCGCGTGCTGGCCGGCCAGATCGGCGACGGCACCACGCTGAACACGCCCGCGGGCGAGGCCGGGCGCGTCGCCGCCGTGTTCAAGCTCATGGGCCAGCACACCGACAAACGCGGAGCGGCCAATGCCGGCGAAACCGTCGCCTTCGGCAAGCTCGACCAGGCCAGGACCGGCGATACGCTTTCGACCGGCAAACAGGCTCACGCTTCGCTTGTCGAGGTGAAGCCCTATCCGCCGGTGCTGGCCATCGCGGTGCAGGCGAAGGAGCGCAAGGACGACGTCAAGCTGGGGCAGGCCTTCAGCAAGCTCACGGAGGAGGACCCCTCGCTTACCGTCGTGCACAACGCCGAGAACCACGACGTGGTGATCTGGGGCCAGGGCGAGATGCACTTGCGCGTCGCCACCGAACGCCTCGCCGACCGCTTCGCGGTGCCGGTATCGACGCGGCCGCCGACCGTCGGCTACCGCGAGACCATCCGCAAGCCGATCAGCATCCGCGGCCGGCACAAGAAGCAGTCCGGCGGCCACGGCCAGTTCGGCGACGTGGTGCTGGAGATCAAGCCGCTGCCGCGCGGCTCCGGCTTCAGGTTCGAGGAAAAGATCACCGGCGGCGTGGTGCCGCGCAATTACATTCCCTCGGTGGAGGAGGGTGTCATTGACGCGCTCAAGCACGGGCCGCTCGGCTTTCCCGTCGTCGATCTGGCGGTGACGCTGGTCGACGGCAGCTATCACACGGTCGACTCCTCCGACATGGCGTTCCGCACCGCCGGTCGTATCGCCATCGTCGAGGGCCTGCCGCAATGCCAGCCGGTGCTGCTCGAGCCGATCCATCTGGTCGAGATCGTCTGCCCCAGCGAGGCGACGGCGAAGATGAACGCCATCCTCGCCGGGCGGCGCGGGCAGATCCTCGGTTTCGACACCCGCGAGGGCTGGACCGGCTGGGACACGGTGCGCGCGCAGATGGCGGAAGCCGAGATCGGCGACCTCATCATCGAAGTGCGCTCGGCAACTGCCGGCGTCGGCTCCTTCACCTTCAAGTTCGACCACATGGCGGAATTGACCGGCCGCACGGCGGATCAAATTGTCGCGGCGCGGCGGGCGGCGGAGTAGCTGCTCACGCGCGGGCTCCCGCAACCGTGACTTGCCTGTGAGCGCAGGCAGACCTACGCCTTTGGCGAAAGATTCGAAGAGGGTTTCATTATGAACGTGATCCGCCGCCGCGGCTGGGAAATTCCCGAACGTCTGGCCACGCCGGAACATCTGGTGTTCAGCCGCCGCGCGCTGCTGGCCGGCGGCGCGGCCGCGATCGCGCTGGCGCCCGTCGCCGCCGGAGCGCAGCGCGTCGGCGATCTGCCCGATCCCACCGCCGATCTTTACCCCGCCAAGCGCAACGAGACCTACAAGCTCGACCGGCCGATCACCGACGAGAAGATCAACGACCACTACAATAATTTCTACGAATTCAATTCCTCCAAGGACGTCGTCGACCAGGCGCAGAAGCTGCCGATCCGGCCGTGGACGGTGAAGATCGACGGCCTGGTGGAAAAGCCGATGGAGGTCGGCATCGACGACCTCATCCGCAAGATGACGCTGGAGGAGCGCACCTATCGCCACCGCTGCGTCGAAGCCTGGAGCATGGCCATCGCCTGGACCGGGTTCCCGTTCAGGAAACTGGTCGACTTCGCCAAGCCGCTGAGCTCGGCGAAATATGTCGAGATGCAGACCTTTATGAATCCCAAGATCGCGCCGGGCGAGCGCGTGACCTGGTATCCGTGGCCCTACATCGAGGGCCTGACCATGGCGGAGGCGACCAACGATCTCGCCTTCCTCGCCACCGGCGCCTACGGCCATCCGATGTCGAAGCAGCACGGCGCGCCGTTGCGGCTGGCGGTGCCGTGGAAATACGGCTTCAAGTCGATCAAATCGATCGTGCGTTTCTCCTTCACCGACAAGCAGCCCAAAGGCATGTGGGAAGCGCTGCAGCCCTCGGAATACGGCTTCTGGGCCAACGTCAATCCGGCGGTGCCGCATCCGCGCTGGAGCCAGGCGAGCGAGGAGCTGATCGGCACCGGCGAGCGGCGGCCGACACTGATCTACAACGGTTACGGCGAATACGTCGCCGATATCTACAAGGGCCTCGATAAAGAGCGCTTGTGGGCCTGAGCCCCGCGATCCGCCGTCATGCCCGCGCTTGTCGCGGGCCTCTACGTCTTTGAGAAGAAACAGGGCGTAGATGGCCGGGACAAACCCGGCCATGACATCAACGATTGCGTGACATCGTTTTCTTGCCTATCTGCGAAGGAAATCGATGGAGGGTTTCTTGCGCACATTATTTGCCGGCGTGATCGCCATATTTGCCCTACTCGCCGCCATTTCCTCGCAAGCGGCCGACGAGCCCGACCTGATCTTCCGCCGTTCGACCGTCTTCAAGCTGCTGACACCGAACGACAAGCTCGCCACCTACGGGCTCGACGATCCCGAGGTCGAGGGCGTGGCCTGCCATTTTACCGTGCCGGAGCGCGGCGGCATCAAGGGCTGGCTCGGCGTGGCGGAGGAGGTGTCGGATATCTCGCTCGCCTGCCGGCAGATCGGCCCGATCAAGATCAAGGAGAAATTCTCGCAGGGCGAAGACGTATTCCGCAAGCGCCGTTCGCTGTTCTTCAAGAAGATGCAGATTGTGCGCGGCTGCGACGTCAAGCGCAACGTGCTGGTCTATATGGTCTATAGCGACCGCGTGATCGAAGGCTCGCCGAAGAATTCCACCTCCACCGTGCCGATCATGCCGTGGGGCGCCGATGCCGCGGTGCAGAAGTGCGCCGATTGGGTGGAGTGAGACGAGTTGCGATTGCGGCGCGGGCTTGCCAAGATCGCGGCGTTCTTCATCGGTAGCTCGCTCCGCGCATTTTCCCATGGCTGAAGGCAAAGGCCGTGTTGTCCTGCTGACCGGCGCCGCCGGCGGCCTTGGCGCGGTGATGACCGCGGCGCTGCTGCGGGACGGGCATGCGATCGCCGCGCTCGACCGCAATGCTGCGGGACTGGACATGCTTGTCGGCGCACACAAAGGCAAGCCGGTCTTGCCCATCATGCTCGACGTCGGCGACATCGCTGCCTGCGCCGAGGCGGTCGCCAAGACGGTTGCGCATTTCGGCCGCATCGACGCGCTGGTCAACAATGCCGGCATTGGTATGAGCTCGATCCGCCCCGATGCCGAGAGCCGGCACCCGCAGATCGAAGAACTCACCGCCGAAACCTGAGACCGCTTCTTCGCTATCAACGTGCGCGCGGCGATGCTGCTCGCCCAGGCCGCGGTGCCGCATATGCGCAAGGCGCGCTGGGGCCGCATCGTCAACAACACCACGAGCTACCGCACCATGCACCGCGTGCTGCCCTATGGCGCCACCAAGGCGGCCTTCGAGTCGATGTCGGCGGTCTGGGCGCTTGAGCTCGCGGACACCGGCATTACCGTCAACGTGCTGGTGCCGGGCGGGCCGACCGACACCCCCTTCATCTCCGACGCCGCTGGCTGGCCGCGCGACAAGATGCTGCGGCCACAGGTGATGGCGGCGCCGATTCGCTGGCTGATCTCGGACGCCTCGAATGGGGTGACTGGCCGCCGCTTCACCGGCGGCGAATGGGACCCGGCACTGCCGCCGGAGGAGGCCGCGCGCGCCGCTTCCCGCGATATCGGCTGGCCGGAATTGGCGGCCAAGCCGTCCTGGTGGTGAGCCGATATATCGGCGTCACGAGCAACAGTGTATGTTGACCCCACGGGGGAAACCTGCGGAGGCTTTCATGTCCACCAATCAACCGAACATTGCCGGCATTCAACGTGCGGTCGCCAACGCGCTGCATGAGCATTGGAAGCTCTACCTGGTCGAGGGCATTGTGCTGGTTGTCCTCGGCGTCATCGCCATTCTGGTGCCGCCGATCGCCACGCTGGCGGTGACGCTCGTACTCGGCTGGCTGTTCCTGATCAGCGGTGTGATCGGTCTCTACACCAGTTTCATGCTGCGGCAGGCGCCGGGCTTCTGGTGGTCGCTGCTGTCCGCCGTGCTCGGCATCGTCGTCGGCCTGCTGCTGCTGATCTCGCCGCTGCAAGGCGCGCTGTCGCTGACGCTGGTGCTGATCGCCTTTTTCGTCGTCGAGGGCATCGCTTCGATCATGTTCGCGCTCGAACACAAACGCGAACTGTCCGGGCAGTGGGGCTGGATGCTGTTCAGCGGCCTGATCGACCTCGTGCTGGCCGTCATCATACTCGCCGGGCTGCCGGGCACCGCGGCCTGGGCGCTCGGGCTCTTGGTCGGCATCAATATGATCTTCGGCGGCTGGGCGCTGTTCCTGCTCGCCTTGGGCGCGCGCAAGGCGGCGGGGACGTAAGGCGAAGACGCGAAAGCGGCGACCTCCGTTTTTTTTTGGCAAAGCGTCGAGCCGAGCTATTGGTATGTCCGCACGCAAAGCGAACATACATGGACTTGGACGCCGCGCGGCACGGAAAGACGCGGACTCAAGCCTGCTTTTCTCCGTTGATCGAGGTCAATGCGCCCCTTGGGGCCGGGTGGGATTTTGCTCGTGTTGCCAAATTGTTTTTGGAGGACGCACATGAAAGTCGCATTGATCGTTGCAGGTGTTTTGGCTATTTTGGCAATGCCAGTCGTGGTGAATGCGCAAGGTATCGTCGGTGGCGCTGAGCAAGGCGCAAGCCAAGGAGCGAAGGAAGGGAGCAAGGCGGCAGGGCCGGTCGGAGGTGCTGTCGGCGGCGTCGTTGGCGGCACGGTCGGTGGCGTTACTGGCGGCGTGAAGGGAGCGCTCGGCATTTCCTCAAAGCCGAAGAGCAAATCGAAGAAGCCCGAGTAACCAATTTACCGATAAGCTCGATCGCCACGGCTCAAGACCTCGCGGTGCCCTCATCCGCGCCGGTGTCGCTCGGTGAGCTGGCGGTCGTAATCGAGCACGACCTGCAACAGCACCTGCGCGCCGGCGGAGCACTGTTCCTTTCTGCTGAACTCGGCTTCGTTGTGGCTGATGCCGTCGCGGCAGGGCACGAAGATCATGGTAGTCGGGGCGACGCGCGCGACGTAAGCCGCATCATGCCCGGCGCGGGAGATGATGTCGCGGCTGGAATAGCCGGACGCTTTCACCGCCGCGCGCACGGAAGCGATACAGCCCTTGTCGAATTCGACCGCCGGCTGGGTGGAGACATTTTTCAACGCAACGCTCAACCCCAACTCGCCGGCGATGCGCTCGGCCGCGGCCGCGATTGCGGTTTCCATGCGGTCGATCACCGTGGCGTCGGGATCGCGCAGATCGAGGGTGAAATAGGCCTCGCCGGGAATCACGTTGGGTGAGCCCGGCCGCACCTCCATCAGGCCGACGGTGCCGACCGCTTCGGGGAACTGCCGGGCGCAATCGTTGACCGCTTCGACGATGCGGGCGGCGCCGAGCAGCGCGTCATGGCGGCGCGGCATCGGCGTGGTGCCGGCGTGGCTGTCCTGTCCGGTCACCGTCATTTCGTACCAGCGCATGGCCTGCACGCCGGTGACGACGCCGATCTCCTTGCCGCCGGCTTCGAGATAGGGACCTTGCTCGATATGCAGCTCGAAGAAGGCCGAGAGCTTGTGCGCGCCGCAGGGTTCGCCGCCGCGATAACCGATCTTGTCTAACGCCTCGCCGAAGCTCTCGCCCTTGCGGTCCTGCCGCGCAATTGCCCAGTCGCGCGTGAAGGCGCCGGCAAAAACCCCAGAGGCGATCATGCCCGGTGTGAAGCGCGAGCCTTCCTCATTGGTCCAGTTGATGACCTCGATCGGCGCGAAGGTCTCGTAGCCGGCGCGATGCAAGGTCTGCAGCGCCTCGAGCGCGGCCAGCACGCCGAGCGCGCCGTCGAACTTGCCGCCGCTCGGCTGGGTGTCGAGGTGGCTGCCCATGGCGATGGGCGGAACGTCGTCGCGCTGGCCGCGGCGGCGGGCAAACATGTTGCCCATGTCGTCGACGGTGACGGCGCAGCCGAGCGCCTGCGCGCGCGCCTTGAACCAGTCACGCACCTCGCGGTCGACATCGGTCAGCGTCAGCCGGCAGATGCCGCCCTTGGCCGTGCCGCCGATCCTGGCGGTCTGCATCAGGTCGTCCCACAGGCGTTCGGCGTCGATGGTGAGGTTCTTGATCGGAGGCATGGTCCCTATAATGAAGCCAATGGCGCCCGGCACAATGGCGGGCGCGACAGAATGTGGAGCTGCCGATGCCGGCTTATTGGGTAGCGCGATCCAAGGTCAACGACCCCGTCGAGTACAAGAAATACACCGATCTGGTACCGGGCATCATTGCCAAATTCGGCGGCAAGGTGCTGGCGCGCGGTGGCCGGTTCGAGATCATGGAAGGGCCGGATAAATTCCACCGCTTTGTCGTCATTGAATTCCCGACGCTGGAGCAAGGCGTCGCCTGCTTCAAGTCGCCGGAATACGACCGCGCCGCAGCATTCCGTCGCAGCGGGGCGGGCGAAGTGGAGACGGTGATGGTGGAGGGGATTTAGCCCATGGTCATTCGGCTTTCCTCTGGCCTTTGCCGGCGGAATCCGCGTAAGATGTAAAAAAACAACATCACTCGGGAGGACTCAATGATGAATAAGCTGAAATTGCGAAGCTTTGCCTGGGCTGCGGGCGCGATTGTCGCACTCGCCGCCGGCGCAATGACGGTTCCCGCTCAGGCGCAGAACAAAGAGCCAATCAAGATCGGCTTCGCCCAGTCGCTCACCGGCTTCCTGTCGCCGAACGGCAAGCAGGCGCTGCTCGGCGCAGAAATCTGGCGCGACAAGGTCAACAAGGCGGGCGGCTTGCTCGGCCGGCAGGTGCAACTTGTCTATTACGATGACAAGAGCGCGCCGCAGGAAGTTCCCGGCATCTACACCAAGCTGCTCGACGTCGACAAAGTTGATCTCGTGGTCGGCGGTTATGCGACCAATCAGAACGCGCCCGCCATGCCGGTCATTATCCGCAAGGGCAAGACTTACATCAGTCTGTTCGCCCTCGACGTGAACGCGCAATTCAAATACCCGAAATACTTCTCGATCTTGCCGACCGGACCCGAGACCAAGACCTCGTTCACGGAAGGGTTCTTCCAGGCCGCGGCGCAGCAGAAGCCGAAGCCGACGACCGTTGCGCTGGCCTTTGCCGATGCCGAATTTTCGGTGAACGCCTGCGAAGGCGCGCGCGAGAACGCCAAGAAGGGCGGCTACAAGATCGTCTATGACAAGAGCTATCCGCCGCCGCCGAAGACCAGCGATTTCACGCCGATCGTGCAGGCTCTCAAGGCCGCCAATGCGGATCTGGTCATCGTCTGCTCCTATCCCGCCGACTCGGTCGGCATCGTGGAAGCGGCCAACGAAATCGGCTTGAACCCGAAAATGTTCGGCGGCGCCATGGTCGGCCTGCAGGCGACCGTGTTCAAGGACAAGCTCAAGGCCAAGCTCAACGGCATCGTGAACTACGAGACCTGGGTGCCGGACAAGAAGGAGATGTACGAAGGGACCGAAGACTTCTTCAAGGAGTACCAGGCCCGGGCCAAGGCCGCCGGCGTCGATCCGCTCGGCTACTACCTCGGCGGCTGGGGCTATGCGCAGTTCCAGGTGCTCGAAGAAGCCGTCAAAGGCGCCAAGAGCATCGAGGACGACAAGCTCGCGGCCTATCTGAAGAAGGGCTCCTTCAAGACCGTCATGGGCCCGATCAAGTTCGGCGCCAAGGGCGAATGGGCCGAAGGCCGGATGCTGCAGGTGCAGTATCACGACATCAAGCCGGACGCGAACCTCGAGACCTGGCGCGGCATGAGCTATCAGACCGTGATCACGCCCTCGAACCTGGCGACTGGCAAGGTCGTTTATCCCTACGAGAACGCGCACAAGTAAGCGCCTCGCAGCGAAAAAAAGGCGGCGCGGCAGCTTTTCCCGCGCCGTTTTTTTACGCGGTCACATCCCCAGGTAGAATTGGCGGATCAGGTCGTTGTTGTTGAGTTCGTCGGTGGAATTGCCTTCGAAGGCGATCTTGCCGTGGACGATGACATAGCCACGGTCAGCAATACGGATCGCTTGCGTGAAGTTCTGCTCGGCCATCAGCACGGTGAGCTGGTAATGGTCCTTGAGCTGCTTGATGGCGTCGATGGTGCGCGACACCAGCACCGGCGCAAGGCCGACCGACGGCTCGTCGATCAGCAGGATGTGCGGCGCGAGCATCAGCGCGCGGGCGAGTGCCAGCATCTGCTGCTCGCCGCCGCTCATGGAGCCTGCGAGCTGGCTCTTACGTTCGGCCAGCCGCGGAAAGACCTCGAAGCAGAAATCCATGTTGGCCTTGATCTGCGGCCTCGCCTTGCGCCGGCTGGCGCCGAGCAGCAGATTTTCCTCGACCGTCTGGCGCGGGAACAGGCGGCGGCCTTCCGGCACCAGCGCGATGCCGAGGTCCACGATCTCTTCGGTGGAGAGACCGACGAGATCGTGGTCCTGCCCGTCGATTTTGGCGACGATCCGGCCTTGCGTTGGGCGCACCATGCCCATAATGCACTTCATCAGCGTCGATTTGCCGTTACCGTTGGTGCCGAGCAGCACCACGGTCTGGCCGCTGCCGACGGTGAGCGAGACGTCCTCGAGGACGCGCACCGCGCCGTAGGCGGCGTCGATTTTCTCGACCGTGATGCTGTTGCTGTTATTGGCCAAGGTAGGCTCCGATCACGTCCTTGTCTTTGATCACGTCATCGGGCTTGCCGTCGGCGATCTTCTTGCCCGACACCAGCACCACCAGCCGCTGCGAGAAGTTCATCACCGCCCGCATGATGTGCTCGATGAGGATAATGGTGATGCCGCGCTCGTTGAGGCGGATCAGCAGCGCGACGATGTCCTCGACTTCGGAATGCGACAGTCCGGCCATGGCCTCGTCGGCGATCAAAAGCTTGGGCTCGGCCGCCATGGCGCGCGCCAGCTCCAGCTTGCGCATCTCGACCTGCGTGAGGTCGCGCGGGTTCTTGCCGGCCTTGTGGTCGAGCGCCACCAGCTTGAGCAGCTCCATGCAGCGGCTCTTGGTTTCCGCCGTCGACACATGGTGGCCGGCGCGCGCCGCCACGGTGTAGAGCAGCGGCACGCGGATGTTTTCGGCGACGGTCATGCTCATGAACGGGCGCGGAAGCTGGAAGCTGCGCGCCAGCCCGCGCCGCGTGCGTTCGTGCGCGATCAGGCCGTCGATGCTGTCGCCGGCAAAGCTGACGCTGCCGGTGTCGTTGTGCAAAGTGCCGCAGATGCAGTTGACCAAGGTGCTCTTGCCGGAGCCGTTGGGCCCGATCAGGCCGACGCGTTCGCCTTCGGCGACGGCTAGGTCGATGTTGTCGAGCGCGATGAAGCCGCCGAAACGCTTGCTGAGCTGATCGACCTTGAGCAAAGGCGCGGTCATGACTTCCACCTGCTGCCGATCCATTTTTGCCACAGCCCGACGATGCCGTTGGGCGCCACGATGACGAAGCCGATCAGCAGCAGCCCGACGATGAGCAGATTGGCCGCCGACGAAATGGTCACGGTGGCAAGCTGCTGCAAGGTGCCGAGCAGGATGGCGCCGATCATCGGGCCCGCCCACATGGTGGTGCCGCCGATCATCGGCATGGCGATCGAATTCACCGCGTAGGACAGGTCGAACGCGGAACCCGGTTCGACGTAGCCGATGTAGAACGGAAACGGCGCCCCCGCCATGCCCATCAGCGCACCGGAGAGCACGGTGGCGATAAGCTTGAGCCGCAGCGTCGGCACACCGCACGCTTCCGCCGCGAGCTCATCGTCGCGGATGGTGGCAAAGCCATAGCCGAGCCGCGAGCGCTCGATCAGCCGCGCGGTGGTGAGCGCGACCACGACCAGGAGCAGCATCAGCAGGAACAGATATTGGATATAGGGGCCGAGCACGGCGATTTCGTTGGGCGGGATCACGTAGGCGCCGCGCGAACCGCCGACGAAGGACCAGTTGACGATGAAGGTCTGCAGCACCACGGCAAGCGCTAGCGTGCCGATGGCGAAGAACACGCCGCGCAGGCGCAGCGTCAGGTAGCCCATGCCGAGGCCGACCAGCCCGGCCACCATGCCGCCGAAGACGATCAAGACCGGCAGCGGCAGCGGGAAGATCAGGCCCGTCACCTGCGCCATCGACTCGGGGAAAATGTCGTCGGCTTGCTGGCCGACGGTGTAGAGGAAAATCGTCGAATAGGCGCCGAGAGCGAAAAAGCCGGCGCTGCCGAAGTTCACGTAGCCGCAATAGCCGCCGAGGATGTTCCAGGCGGTCGCCAGCACGATGAATTCGAGCACCGTGTAGCCGGCGAAGAAGACGTAGTCGTTGCCGATGTAGCGGAACAAGCCGAACAAGGCCGCGGCGACCACGAACTGCCAGAAAATAAAGAGCGGGGTGCGCACGGCCTAGCGACCCAGCAATCCGGAAGGGCGCACGGCGAGCGTCAGCAGCAAGAGGCCGAACGACACTGCCGGCGACCACGAGGGACCGTAGAAAACGGAAGTGATGCTCTCGATGACGCCGAGCAGCAGCGCAGCGATCAGTGTCCCGGGCAGGCTGCCCAATCCGCCGAGCACGCAGATGGCGAAGATGCGGCCGATGTAGTCGCGGCCGACCGAGGGAATGACCGGCTGGATGATGATGAGGAAGGCGCCGGCCATCGACGCGGTGGCGATCGACATGCCGAAGGCGATACGCTTGATGCGCGTCGGGTCGACCGCCATCAGGCGCAGCGCCATGGGGTCCTGCGACACCGCCATGACCGCGCGGCCGATGAATGTGCGTGACAAATAGACCTGTAATCCGAGAAACATCGCCACCGAGGCAAGGGCCGGCACCAGCAGCCGCAGCGGAAATTCCAGCTGCCAGAAGCGCAGGCTCGGGCCCATATAGATCGCGGTGACCGAACGGTAGTCGACGCCGAAAATCAGCAGCAGGCAGACCTCGGTGACGAACAGCAGTCCGAAGAAGAAGGCGAGCCCGCGCAGCGATTCCTGGCCGTATTTCTCGAACGACAGGTAATAGATCTGATAGACCGCGCCGCCCAGCAAATAGAACGCCGGCAGTACCAGGATGCTGACGATAATCGGATCGACGCCGAGTTCGACGTTGACGATGTAGGCGATGTAGGAGCCGAGCAGGATGAAGGCGGGATGCGCGATGTTGACGATATCGAGCATGCCGAACGAGATCGAAATGCCGGCGGTCACCGCGGCGTAGAAGGCGCCGAGCATCAGTCCGGCGATGATCGCATTGATCAGAAGATTAAAATCCATTCGGCCTCTACCGGCGAAAAACGCAAACGGCAATCCGCATTCAGCTCGGGACGACCGGCCGGACGGCGGCAGGCGCGGTGAGGTGAATGGGTATCGTGATGCGTTGGCCGGCCTGTACTCCCCTCTGAAACACGTTTTTTCTTGTTGCGCCCCGCGGGCGGGGCTCGACTTGCGCGGCAGTGTGCAGGATGGGCGGCGGCTTGGCTAGTACGTCGATCGGCAGGCGGAAAGCCGCCCGGCACGACAACGCCCGCCTCGGGTCGCGAGGCGGGCGCGTCGATAAAGGTCGGTCAGGCGGCGGCTTGCGGGCGCACGCCGGCAGGCAGCGGCATCGGCTGGTTGGCGCTGTCCTTGAACTCGACGGTCATGAACACGAGCTCCTTGTCGCCGAGATTTTCCAGATCGTGCACCTTGAACTCGCCCTTGCCGTAGCTCTCGTGGCGGGTTTCGCCGGGCTGGTAGGTGTACTCGACGGTCGAGCCGTCATGCACGTGCTGACGGCCGCGTCCGCCGGAGACCGAGGTCCAGAAATAATCGAGCACGTGGCGGTGAAAGCCGATGCGCTCGCCGGGGGCGAGGCGGATGATCCACACGCGGGTGCGCTCGTTCTCCGAAAGCAATTGCGAGCCGACACAGGGATTCGGGTTCTTGCTCTCGCGCTCGAACTCGGCGGCGATCGCGGCGGGCCACTGCGATTGCTCTTTCTTCTCGGCCGCCTTGTCGATCATGGTCAGAGCCATTGCCTATTCCTCCAATCCTGTTTGAGTTTCGTATATAACATTTCCTGCCCAACGGAAAGCTTGAGACAGGTCAAGTGTCGGCCCCTGCGCAAAAACGCGCCATCATCATCGGCGGTTCAATGAGTGGGCTGCTGAGTGGCCTATTGCTGCGCAGCATCGGCTGGAACGTCGATATCTATGAGCGGGTGGGCAGCGAATTGTCCGGCCGCGGCGCCGGCATCGTCGCCCAACAGGAGTTGATCGGGCGGCTGCGCAATCTGGGCCTCGCCACCGACGCGCTCGGCGTCGCCATCACCACACGCAAGATACTCGATGCGCAAGGCCATCTTACCGACGAGTACGAATGTCCGCAGGTGCTCACCGCCTGGGAGCGCGTCTACCGGCTGCTGCGCGACGCCTTCCCGCCCGAGCACTATCATCGTAGCCGCGGGCTTGCGGAGTTCGAACAACTCGCCAGCTCGGTCGTTGCCCGTTTTTCCGACGGCGACAGCATCGAGGCCGATCTGCTGGTCGGCGCCGACGGCATTCGTTCCACCGTGCGCCAACAGGCGCTGCCGAGGGTGACGCCGCTTTATGCCGGCTACAGCGCCTGGCGCGCGCTGATCGCGGAGAGCGCCTTTCCCGAGGATGTGCATCGCGAGCTGTTCGCGTTTATGACGTTCGGGCTGCCGCCCGGCGAGCAATTTCTCGGCTATCCGGTCGCCGGGCCCGATAACGATCTGCGCCCCGGCCATCGCCGCTACAACATCGTCTGGTACCGCCCGGCGGACGAGACAACCAAGCTGCAATGGCTGCTCACCGACGACAGCGGGGTGACCCATGCGATTTCGATTCCGCCGCCGCTGATCCGCCGCGAGGCGATCGCCGAGATGCGTGGCGACGCCGAGCGGCTGCTGGCGCCGCAATTCCGCCAGGTCGTGCGGCTGATCGAGGAGCCGATCCTGCAGCCGATCTACGATCTGGAATCGCCGCGCATGGGGTTCGGCCGCGTGGCCATCGTCGGCGATGCTGCCTTTGTCGCGCGCCCGCACGTCGCCGCCGGCGTGTCCAAGGCGGCGGACGATGCCGCGGCTCTGGCCAGCGCGCTGCGGGCCGAGAGCGACGTCGAGGCGGCGCTCAAGCGTTACGGAGCGGCGCGGCTCGACGAAAATGTCCGCATCATCGAGCGTGCGCGCCATCTCGGCGCCTATCTGCAAGCGGCGCGGACGCAAGAAGAACAGGCTCGCGCCGGGCAGCACTCGACCAATGCCGCGGTAATTTCGGAGACCGCGGTGATCGATTTCCTGCACGCGTGAGCGCGGCGTTTGAGTGGGTCATTGCCGGGCTTGACCCGGCAATCCATGAGGCGCCGCCGCAAAGCAAGCCTTGTATAGGTCCTTACTTCTTTGCTGCCCATCATGGATGCGCGGGTCAAGCCCGCGCATGACATTTGGGAGGCCTCACATTCCCAGCAATTTCTTCAAATTGCCGCCGGCGAGCGCCGCCTTTGTCGTCGCATCGAAGCTCGCGACCGAATTGAGGTGGCCGATCGGGTCGTTTTCCAGCATGTCGAAGGGGTAGTCGGTGCCCATGATGACGTGCTCGACGCCGAAGGTCCTGACCAGCGTCTCGAGCTGCAGCGGCGTGAACACCACGGTGTCGAAATAGACCTGCTTCAAATAATGCGTCGGCGGCTTCGGCAGGCCGGCCTGGCAGTCCGAGCGCGCACCCCAGGCGTGATCGATGCGGCCGGAATAGCCGCCGAGATAGCCGCCGCCATGCATGGCGAAGATCTTCAGCTTCGGGTGGCGCTCGAGCACGCCGTCGAAAATAAGATAGTGCAGTGCCAGCGTGGTTTCGAACGGATTGCCGATGATGTTGTTGAAGTAGAAGCGCGACAACCGCTGGCCTTCGGTGAAGCCGTTGGGATGGATGATGACAAGCGCGTCGAGCTCCTCGGCCTTTTTCCAGAACGGCGCGAAGGCGGTGTCGGACAATTCGTGGCCGGCGACATTGGTGAGGATTTCGACGCCCTTGAAGCCGAGCGTCTTCATGCAGCGCTCGAGCTCCTTCGCCGCCTCGTTGCCGTCCTGCATCGGCACCGTACCGGTGGGGATGAAGCGGTCGGGGTGTTTGGCGACGAATTCGGCGACGCCGTCGTTGATCATGCGCGCGGCCGGCACCGCGTATTCGATCGCCACCGTATGATAAAGCTGCGGCGGCGGCGGCATGACGAGTTGCACGTCGACGCCCATGCGGTCCATGTCGGCGAACCGCTCGTCGTAATTGCCGCGGATGCGGGAGCCGATATCGGCCTCCTGCTTGGCGTTGAGTTCCTTGGTCTCGGCGGAGGCAAAATGCGCCAGCGGAATGGTGGTGACGTCGAGATAAGGCTTGATGTACTGCGCCGCGGCGGGGACGGCGACATGCGTATGGGCATCGATAGTGACGCTCTTAGGCCGCTGTTCGCGTCCCGGCTTGCCGTGCTTGCGCGCCGCGGTGTCGGCGTATTTATTCCAGACTGGCATGTGCCCATTCTCCGATGTCATCGTCCGCGAAAGCGGACGATCCAGTAATCCTTGAATTCCCTATTCGATTTTTGCGCCGATGAGTACTGGGTCCCCGCCTTCGTGGGGACGACAGCCTCGCCTAAAACACTCCCAAATGCTGTCTCAAATCGACGCCATCCTTCTCGAGCTGCGCCGGGGTGGAAACGACGGCGACGTGGCCGGTATTGAGGATGACAATATCGTCGGCGACGTCGAAAACCAGCTTCGGGTTCTGCTCGACCAGCACGATCGACAGCCCGCTCTCCTTGAGCTTGCGGATAGTCGCCATCACCTCGCCGACGATCTGCGGCGCCAGCCCCTCGGACGGTTCGTCCATCAGCAGCACGCGCGGATTGCCCATCAGCGCGCGCCCGATCGCCAGCATCTGCTGCTCGCCGCCGGACAGGTGCGCGGCGATCTGGTTATGCCGCTCGGCGAGCCGCGGAAACATGACGAACACCGTGTCGATGGTCCAAGGGGCGTGCCTGCCGTTGCCGTCCGGCTTGCGCGCGGCGACGCTGAGATTCTCGCGGACGGTAAGGCTGCGGAAGATGCGGCGGCCCTGCGGCACCAGCGCGACGCCGCGCGCCGCCACCATTTCCGGCGAGAGGCCGGTAACGGCCTCGCCGAACACGGCGACCTCGCCGCGGCGCGGCGGCAGCAGGCCCATGGTGACGTTCATGCAGGTCGATTTGCCGGCGCCGTTGCGGCCGAGCAGGCCCAGCATGCGCGCTTCGCCGAGCTCGAACGACACGCCCTGCAGCACGTGGCTGTCGCCGTAATAGGCGTCGATGTCGCGCAAGGCGAGGGCGCTAATGGCCAAGATAGACCTCCCGGGTGCGCGGGTCGGCCACCACTTCGGCGCGGTTGCCCTCGACGATCACCTCGCCGAAATGCAGAAGCGTGATGCGTTCGGCAAATTCCAGCGCCACGTCCATATTGTGCTCGATCATCACAATGGTGACGTCGCGCGGGATCGCCATCAGGCAGTTGTGCACGTCGCGGCGCTCGTCGATGGACAGGCCGGCGAACGGCTCGTCGAGCAGGAGCAGCCTGGGATTTTGCGCCAGCGCCATGGCGATCTCGACGCGGCGGCGCTCGCCATAGGAGGTCTGCGCCAGCGGCCGCTCGGCGATGTGGGCGAGGCCGACCCGTTCCAGCGCCGCGCGCGCGCGCTCGACGATGTGTCCCTGCCGCTTCATGTCGATCAACGGATTCCAGCGCATCGGGGTGAGGCCGAGCAGCGCGAGCGACACGTTGTGGACGATAGTATCGTGCGCGAACAACGTGATGATCTGATAGGTGCGCGCCATGCCCAAATGCGGGCGCCGGCGGCTCGGCACGCGGGTGATGTCCTGGCCGAACAGCGCGATGGAGCCTGAGTCCGGTGTCAGCTCGCCGGTGATCAGGTTGAACAGCGTGGTTTTGCCGGCGCCGTTGGGGCCAATAATCAGCCGCCGTTCGCCCGGCGCAACGGCAAGGTCGACGCCGCGCGTCACTTGCAGGCCGCCGAAGGCCTTGCTCAAACCGGCGATGGCGAGCGCGGTCATGGCTTGGCCTCCGTCGGCCGCGGCGCGGACTTTGCGGGCGCCGCAATTTTCTTCATCGCCAAGCGCCAGAGCCGCGTGCTGCCCGGCACGAGGCCCTCCGGCATCAGGATGACGATGGCGACGAAGATGGCGCCGAGCAGCATGTTCCAGCGCTCGATGAAGCCGCTCACGACGCTTTTCACAATCACCACCAGCGCGGCGCCGACGATGGGACCGAACAGCGTGCCGGCGCCGCCCGAGATCACCATCAGCAGTACCTCGGCCGAGGAGGTGAGTGCCAGCGTCTGCGGGCTGATGAATTGCGTGTAATAGACGAACAGGATTCCGGACACCGCGGTTAGCAGTCCGGAAAACAGGCAGGCCCAGAAGCGGATCGCCCAGACGTGATAGCCGAGCGCGTTCATGCGGCGCGGCTGATCGCGCGTGCCCCGCAAGGCGGCGCCGAGAGGCGAACGCACGAAGATCGAGACCGTCGCCACGGCGGCAAGGAAAACCGTGAGCGACATGTAATAGAAGCCGCTGGCCGAGTTGACGTCGAAGCCGAACGGCGAAGGGCGCCCGTGCAAGCTGATGCCGTTGTCGCCGCCGGTCAGGCTGATCCAGCGATAGGCGAGGCCCCACAAGATTTCGCCGATCGCCAGCGTGATCATGATGAAGCCGATGCCGGTCGAGCGCAGCGACAGCACGGCATAGGCTGACATCGCAACAAGGCCGAGCACGAGCGCCATCACTGTCGCGGGCAGATGGCCATAGCCGGCTTGCAGCATGAAGCCGGTGGCATAAGCCGCGATGCCGAACAGGCCGGCATGACCGAGTGAGACCAGACCGGCGTGACCGACCAGCACGTTGAGCCCGAGCGCGAAGATGGCGTAGAAAAGGATTTGGCTGGCGACGTTAATGTAATAAACGCCCGGCACCCAGTGCGGCACCGTGATGAGCGCGATGAAAGCGACCGCCAGTGCGGTGAGGCGCGCGTTCACGATGCGATTCATGGCACGAACCTGCCGAACAGGCCCTGCGGCCGGAACAGCAGCACCAGCAACATCGGCAGGAACAGCACAAAATACGCGAGTTCGGGCAACATCGCCTGGCCGAAATTATAGATAAAGCCAATGGCGAGGCTGCCGATGAAGGAGCCGAGTAGGCTGCCTGACCCGCCGAGAATGACCACCACCAACGCGAGCGGCAGCATGTCCTGGTCGAGGCCGGGATAGACCGAGAGGATCGGCGCGCCCATGATACCGGCGAAGGCGGCAAGTCCGGCGCCGAGCGAAAAAACGACGGTGAACAGCCGCGGCACTTTGATGCCGACAACGCGCGCCATGTCGGGATCGTCGACGCCGGCGCGGATCATGGCGCCGAGCCGGGTGCGATCGAGCAGCAGCCACAACCCGATCGCGACCACGAAGGCGATGATAATGACCGCGAGCCGGTAATATGGCACGACCAGCGGTCCGGCGCGCAGGAAGCCGGCCAACCCCCCCGGGGCCGCGACATTGATTGGATCGCCGCCCCAGACCATCAGGCAGAAATCGGCGGCCATGAACGAGACGCCGAGCGTGACCAGCACCTGCGCCAGTTGCTGGCCGGGCAGCCGACGCAACAGAAATCGCTCGAGAACCGCGCCGAAGGCCGCGACCAGCAGCGCCGCCATGAGCGCCGCCAGCCAGAAATTGAATGTCATGCCGAGCAAGCCGCCGGCGAAGGTCGCGCCGAAATAGGCGCCGAGCATGAATAGCGACCCGTGCGTCAGATTCGGGATGCGCATTAAGCCGAAGATCAGTGAGAAGCCTGCCGACAGCAGGAACAGCAGACCGCCAAAGGTGACGCTGTTGACCGTCAGCAGCAGCCAAAAATTCATAGCCGCAGATATCCCGCGCTCGCGAGGGCTGGTTGGCGGGCACCCGAGGGCGCCCGCCGTTTTCGCCGGTTCTACGATTTCAGCGGCGGGTAGTCGCGCGAATAGACCGGTTGCTCGAGGAACTTCTTCTCGTCGTAGGTCCAGAACTGGCTGACGTTGTGGTAGGTCTTGATTGTCTTGTTCCAGAGCGTCAGGCCGTATTTGGCGCCTTCCTTGCCAAGCTTGCGGATGTAGAAGTCGCCAATCACGTTGCCGAAATGGTCGAACTTGACCGGTCCGCGCGGCGTGTCGGTCAGGTTCACCGCGCGCATCGCCGCCACCAGCTTGGTCTTGTCGCTCGAGTCGCCGTTGAGCGCCTTGAGGCCCGCCTCCACCACATCGCAATTGACGTAGAGCAGGCCGGCGTATTGGCCCGGAACGGTATTGAAGTTCTTCAGCATGCCATTGACGAAGCGCTGGTTGCCGTCGTTCGGGAGATCCAGCGTGTACGGGATGCAACTGGTGAGACCGATCGCTTCATCGCCATAGCTCTTGAGCAAGGCGTCGTCGCCGCCGGTTTCGCCGGTGACGACCGGGAACTTAAGACCGGCGCTGGCGTAGGCCTTCATGAAGCGCAGCGGGTTCGAGCCGGCGAAGCCCTGGCAGACGCCGTCGCAGTCGGAAATTTGCGCGACATAGGGCGTATAGTCCGGCGTGACCAGCGGCGGCCAGATTTTCTTGAGAATCCTGCCGCCAGCTTCCTCGAAGGTCTGCTGGAAGCCGCCCATCTGTTCATGGCCGAAGGCGAAGTCTTCGGAGATGCAGACGATGCGCTTGAGCTTTAACTCTTTGGCGGCATAGTCCGCCATCGGATGCATTGCCTGGGCAGAGGTTGCCGAAGCGCGGATGAAATACGGGTTGGGACGGCGCTGCGTCATGTCTTCGGCCGCGGCGAGGCTCAGCAGCGGGATCTTGCTCTGCGCGACGTAGTCGGTAATCGCCAGCAGCTCGAAGGCCGCAAGCGGTCCGAGGATGGTGTCGACTTTGTCGCGCTCGACCAACTCCTGCACCTTGGTCTTGGTGCCGGCGGGATTGCCGCCGGTGTCGGCGGAGAAGAACTCGATGTCGCGGCCGGCGATCTTGTTGTTGTGCTCCTTCAACCAGGTCACCACGCCCTGTTCCATCTGGATGCCGCCCTGCGCCAGCGGGCCGGTCTTGACCGTGAGCAGGCCGAGCTTGAAGGGCGTTGCCTGCGCCACCGCCGGCATTGGAAATTTGAACGTCGCGGCGGCGGCGCCGGCGGCCGTTGCCGCCATGAATTTACGGCGGGTGAGTCTACGAGCCATTGTCTTCCTCCCTGTGTCGCCCCTGTTTGGGGCTTTCATTGTCGACCGGCCGTGATTGGCCGGCGCTTTTTCATTTATTGAAATTCTTAATCGATTGGCGGTCGGTCGTTCCCCACGATGACTGACAAAACCAAACCCATCATCCGCCAATGTATTCCATGATGTAAAGCCCGGTCTCGCCCGCCTGCCTATCGTTCAGGCACCTCGACCCGGTGCGGCAATCATCGGCAATTCAGGAAATGCCGGCTCGGCCTAAATGCCGAGGTAATTCGATTTGATTTCGTTGTCGGCCTTGAGCGCCGCGGGCTTGCCGGAAAACACCACGCGGCCTTTGCTCATCACATGCACATAGTCGACGAGTTTGAGCGCCAGATTGGCGTTCTGTTCCACCAGCAATATCGATAGTCCCTGTTCACGCAGCTTTCCGATCGCTTCCCAAAGACCCTGGATGATGATCGGCGCGAGACCCTCGGAGGGCTCGTCCATGATCAGGCAATCCGGATTGGTCATCAGGGCGCGGCCGATCGCCAGCATCTGCTGTTCGCCGCCCGACAGCGTCTTGGCGCGCTGATTGCGGCGCTCCTCAAGGCGCGGGAACAGTTTGTAGACGCGCTCGAGCGTCCAGCCGTGACGATCGAGGCTGCGTTCGGCGACCATCAGATTTTCCTCGACGCCGAGCGTCGGAAACACGCGGCGGCCCTGCGGCACCAGTCCCATGCCGATGCGCACGGTTTCGAACGACGGCGTGTGGGTGATCTCCTCGCCCTTGAACACGACCCTGCCGCGGCGCGGCGGGTTGAAGCCGACGATGGAATTCACCAGCGTGGTCTTGCCGACGCCGTTGCGGCCGAGTAGGCCGAGAATCTGTCCCTGCTCGACCTGCAGCGACAGGCCCTGGAGCACATAGGCGTCGCCGTAATAGGTATGAATGTCCTGGACCTCGAGGATTGCCATGATCAACTTCCTTGGCGCATGATCTCGCCCGAAAACCGGTACCCACTTTTCGGGATCATGCGCTAGCCGGTGCCCAAGTAGATTTCCTGCACGCGGGTGCTGGCGTGGATCTGCTGCGGCGTGCCCGTTTCCAGTATCTGGCCGAAATGCAGCACCGAGATTTCCGACGCGACGTCGAACACCACGTCCATGTCGTGCTCGATGAGCAGGATGGCGAGGCCGGGATCGAGCTGCATCAGGAATTCGGCCATCTCGGTCGATTCACCGGAGGAAAGGCCAGCGGCCGGCTCGTCGAGCAGCAGCACCTTCGGATCGCTGGCGAGGCCGATGACGATCTCGAGCTGGCGCTGTTCGCCATGCGACAGATTGCGCACCTCGATGTCCTTGCGGTCGAGGAAGCCGACACTGTCGAGCAGTTGATGCGCCTTGTCGTAGACGTCGCGATAGGAGGAGAGGAAACGCCACATCACGAATTTCGACGGCCGCAGCCCCTTGATCGCCAGCAGCACATTGTCGAGCACGGTCAATTTGGGAAACAGGCTGGTGACCTGGAAGGTGCGCGCCATGCCCATGGCCGTGCGCCGGTGGCTTGGCCATTTGGTCACGTCTTGGCTGTACAGCAGCACCTGGCCGGACGTCACCGGATAGATGCCGGTGATGAGATTGAACAGCGTGGTCTTGCCGGCGCCGTTGGGGCCGATGATCGCCTTGCGGTCGCCGGGCATGATGCGCAGCGAGACACCGCGCGTCGCCTGCAGGCCGCCGAAGCTCTTCGCCAGGTTCTTCAATTCGAGAACCGGTGTCGTGCCGCTGCCGCCGTTGCCGCCCATCACGCTGGTTGTCCTTTGCCGAAAAGGCCGGGGTCCGCGTGAGACCCCGGCCGTGTCGTCTGCCTATTCGCAGTATTTGCAGGGCGGGAAGTCGCGGCTGTAGACCGGCTGCGCCAGGAACTTCGCCTTGTCGTAGGTCCAGAACTGGCTCACGTTCGGATAGGTCTTGATCACCGTGTTCCAGAGCTCCTCCTTGTCGGAGCCGAACATCTTCTTCTTCTCGACCTTCTTGATGTAGATGTTCTGGATCGGGCTCTTGGTGGCGAGGTCAAGCGATACCGGTCCGCGTATCGCATCGAGCTTGATGCTCGCCATGGTCTTGATGAATTCGACCGGGCCCGGGTATTTGCCGTTGTGCTTGGCCATCACCTCGTCGATCCACTGCGCGGCGGTGTAGTCGCCTTCCGAATAGTAGGACGGCACCTTGCCGTACTTGGCGCGGTACTTGTTGACGAACTCCGCGTTCTTCGGCGTGTCGAGTGCGGCGCTGTACATCAGCGCCGAAACGTCACCGATCACCTCGTCGCCCATCGACGGCAGCACGAACTCGTCGTAGCTGGTGCCGCCGGCGACGATCGGCTTCTTGTTGCCGCTGGCGCGCAACTGCTTCGGGAATTGCAGCGACATCGGACCGACCATGAGGCTGAAGATGGCGTCGGCATCACCCTTCATCGTCGGCAGATAGGGCCCGAAATCCTTGGTGCCGAGCGGCACCCAGATTTTCTGGATGATCTTGCCGCCGCAATCCTCGAAGGTCTGCTGGAAGCCGCCGAGCTGTTCGTAGCCGAAGGCATAGTCGGCGGCGACGGCCACGACTTTCTTGTAACCCTGGTCGCAGGCCCATTGCCCGAGCGGGTGATTGGGCTGCGAGGGGGTCCACACCGAGAAGACGGTATAGGGATATTTTGAAACCTGCCGCTGCGCCAGGTCGTCGGCGGTCGAGGCGGTGCCGATGTAGAGCGTCTTTTCCTCGGTCGATACCGGACCTAGCGCATAGGCGCTCGATGCGAGCAGGGCGCCGACGACCATGTCGACCTTGTCCTGAAGGATGAGTTTCTTCGCCTTGGTCACGTCGACGTCCGGCTTGCCCTGATCGTCTTCGACGATGAAGGTGACCTTGGCGCCGCCGAGCATGCCGTTGTGCTCGTCCAGATACATCTGGAAGCCATTGACCATGTCGGTGCCGATCGCGGTGTAGATGCCGGTGCGCGGCGCCAGAAAGCCGATGCGCAAATCCTCCGCATGCGCCGGGGCCGCCATATTGATGCCGAGCATGACGCTGCCAAACGCAAGAGCCCGGCCGAGCCAACACTTTGCTTTCGTCATTTTTCCTTCCCCTTACAGTTGATGCCTTCCGCTCAGGACGGCACGGATGCCAATTTCTCGCTTTTCTCCGATTGACTCGGATGTTTCCTTGATGCGCCACGGGCCTGACGGATCCGCTCCGGGATTCCCATCAAGCCCGTCGGCAAATAGAGAATGGTGAGGACGTAGACGCCGCCCAGCACGTACTGCCACCACGGCACCAGCGTCGAGAGATATTCGCGCAAACCGAATACGATGGCCGCGCCGAGCGCGCCGCCGACCAGCGTGCCGGCGCCGCCGAGCACGGCCATCAGCAGCGCATCGACGGAGGTGGTGATCACCACCGTTTCCGGGCTGACGTGGCCGTTGGTGAAGGCCCACAGCACGCCGGAGAGGCCGCCGAAGCCGCCGGCGATGATGAAGGCAATGTATTTATGCAGCCAGGTATTGTAGCCGAGAATCTGCATGCGCAATTCGCGCTCGCGGATGCCGGCGAGGCTGTGGCCGAACGGCGACTGCACCAACACATAAAGCAGCCCCAGCGATGCGGCGAAGAAGGCGAACACCAGATAGAAGAAAGTGGTTTCGTTGGACAGGTCGAGGCCGAAATTCGGCCGGCCGGTCATGTTGATGCCGTTGTCGCCGCCGGTCAGCGAATTCCAGCGATAGGCAAGTCCCCACACGCACTGCCCGAGCGCGAGCGTGATCATGAGGAAATAGACGCCGCTGGCGCGCACCGCGAACAGGCCGAACAGCGCCGCGAGCGCCGCGCCGATCAGCATGCCCAGGATCACCACGATCCAGAAATCCCAACCCAGGCCGAAATGGAATTTGGTGGCGAGAATGGCGGTGAGATAGGCGCCGACGCCGAAATAAGCGGCCTGGCCGAGCGAAGGCAGGCCGGTATAGCCGAGCAGGACATCGACGCTCATCGCCAGGATGGCGAAGGCGCAGGCGCGCGTCGCCAGCAGCACGACGAACGAGCCGGAATGCGGGACGATCATGGCGACCGCCAGCAGCGCCGCGGCAACCATCAGGATTTTGACGTTCCGGCTTGTCATCAAGGCCTCACTCGCGCCCGAACAGACCAGTGGGCTTGACCGCGAGGATCAGCACCATCGGCGCGTAGAGCGTGAAGTAGGAGACTTCCGGAAACAGCGCCTTGCCGAAATTGTCGGCAAGGCCGACCGCCAGCGCGCCGATGGCGGCGCCGCCGAGCGAACCCATGCCGCCGATGATCACCACGGCGAAGGCGAGCGGCAGGATCTCGAAATCGAGGCCGGGATAGATGCCGAGAAAACCGCCGCCGATGACGCCGCCAAGCGCGGCAAGGAAGGCGCCGAGCGCGAAAATGAACATGGAGATGCGGTTGGTGTCGATGCCGACGCCGCGCGCCATCTGCGCGTCGTCGACAGTTGCGCGCACGGAGGCGCCCATGCGCGTCTTCTCCATCGCCAGCCACAGCGCGACGCCGATTGCCAGCGCCATGCCGATCATGAACAGCCGATAGGCGGGAAAATACATACCGCCGACGACGACGCTTTGGCCGAGCACGGCAGCGGGCGTGATGTCCTTGTTGTCGCCGCCCCAGATGTCGAGCGCGGCTTGCTGGAACAGGTAGGCAAAGCCGACGGTGAGCAGCACCTGCCGCAGCGGATCGCCTTCGATGGGAATGATGGAGACGCGGCTGAGCAGGACATACAGCGCCACCGCGGCTATCGTGGTAACGGCCAAGAACTGAATGCGCGGCGTGCCGATGAACTGGCCCCAGCGGCTCACCGCAAGTCCGACCAACACGGCGACGCCCAAGGCGATCAGCCCATTGCGCAGCGGCGCAAAGCCCTCCGAGCGCAGGAACAGGCGCTCCATGCACAGGCCGATGAGAGCAACGGCGAGCGCAGCAAGCGGCAACGACAGCACCCAGGAGCCGGTCAGCGCGATCACCGACAGCGCAATATAGCCGCCCCACAGGAAGTAAGCGCCATGGGAGAGATTGACGATGCGCATGACGCCAAAGATCAACGACAGGCCGCTGCCGACCAGAAACAGCAGCGCGCCATAAGAGACGCCGTTGAACGCCTGGATGATCCAGTATTGTGTGTTCATTGCCTCCCAGTGCCTTCTGTTATTCGAAGGTTGCGCGAAGCTTACCTGAGCTTGCGTTTGAATGAAGCCCTTATAGCGGCTCCCACTCGCATTTCGAAATAAGTGGGCAGCGCCGGGCAGAGCGGGCGTAATGCTGACGCTATTGGCTATTTGCGCCGGCGCTTTTTGCCACCTGCCTGCTTTTGCGGCGGAATGATCGGCAACAACAGATAAGGCGCCTTGCCGCCGCTGAAGTGCAGAGTCGTGGTGCCGTTAAAAACGGCAGGCGGGCGGTCGCGCGGATCGTCGTGCAGGAAGGGACCGCACCCCTTCAGCTCGTTCTTGAAGTTCGACAGCTTGCCGCCGCTGGCGCCGCCGTATTCGTAATCCTTGCCGCGGATCGACAGGCCGATGCGGAAGCCTGCCGGGACGGCAATCGAGGTCGGCCAGATTTCGACGTCCAGCTCGACCAGCCGGCCTTTGGCGAGCGGCTGCTTCTCGTCGTGCGTGTGATAGGGCCGGTAGGGCGTCGACAGCTTCCTGTCGAGCTTGCGGTGCGAAGCGCGCAGCCAGCCTTGCGCGACCGGGGTGTGCGGGTCGATCGCGCCCTGAAACACCACTTCCTTGAGGTCGCCGGTGAAGACGCGCAGCACGATGAAGAAATCGGCGTCGCGTGTCGACGAAGAGGCGAAGAGCTTGAGCGCGGAGGGGCCGGTGATCTCGGTGTCTTGCGGCAGCGGTGGGGTCATGAAAGTGAGGCCGTCGCCCATGGCGGCGAAGGAGAGCTTGGCGCCGCGCGCCGGCTTCTTTGGTGTCAGCGCCATGCTCATTGGGTCGAGATAGAATTTGGTCCAGCGTGTGCGCGCGAGCGGCCATTCGTTCTCGGCGCGCGCGACGAATTTCTCGCCGGGGTGGCGCACCTGCAGCAGCACCTTCGGCTGTTTTTCCCAGCGCGCTTTCTTGCCGTGCAGGAAAAAGTCGAAGAACTTGAGCTGCTGCTCGCGGCCATAGTCGGTGTAGAAATGCGTCCAGTGCTCGATGCCGTGCGCCTCCAGCCATTTCTGTTTCGACGCGGCGCGCACGAAGCCCTCGAAATTACCGCGCGGATGCAGGCCCTGGCCGCCCCAGTTGGCGGCGGTGAACAAGGGCGCGACGACCTTGTCCCAGTTCGGCGAGCGCGCCTTGTGGTAGTCGTCGTCCAGGGGATGTGCGGCGATCTCGGCGCCGAAATCGGCGCGGTTCTTTGCCAACTCGGCGTCCGACAGAATTTCCGGGCCGCAGACCAGGCCGCCATGCACGCGGCTGCGCTTGCCGCGTTCGCCGGCGCCGTATTGCACGGTCTTGACCTGCATGTCGTACCAGTTCTCCCAAAAGGTCGAGAGAATGCCGCCGTGATGCGTCATGTCGCGATACCAGTCGGCGGCGCCTTCCCAGATGCATATGGCGGCGAGATGCGGCGGCTGTAATGACGCCACGTGCCATTGGTTGATGCCATAATAGGAAATGCCGTTGAGCCCGACCTTGCCGTTCGACCAGGGCTGCACGCCCGCCCATTCGATGCAGTCGTAGAAATCCCTGGTCTCGCGCGGCGAGAAGTGATCGATGAAGCCGGGCGAGCAGCCGGCGCCGCGGCTGTCGACGCGCACGCAGGCATAGTCGTGCGACACCCATTTCTCCGGATCGACGACCTCCCAGCTCTGATAAAGGTTGCTGGAGCCGGCGACGACATCAGGATGCTTGGTCGCCATCCGCTCCCAGGCACTCGGATAGCCGTCCTGGAAGGCGAGGCCCTTGGCATAGGGGCCGTAGCTGAGGATGACCGGGTAGCGGCCTTCTTTCACCGGACGAAAGACATCGGCGCGCAGCACCAGGCCGTCATCCATGGTGATCGCCGCATCCCAGTCGATGCGCATGCCGTCGCGGACTTCCGAGCGCTGCTGCAGCGCGGCCATGGTGTCCTCCCGGAGTTATTTTGTTGGAGTGAAGGCTATAGGCCCGTCAATTCCGCGCAAGAGCATTGCTCCCGTTCGTCCCCGCGCAAGCGGGGACCCAGGGCGAGTGTCTAGGTTGCGGCTCTGGGTTCCCGCTTGCGCGGGAACGAACGGAGTTTTGTTCAGCGCGCCGCTTTGCGGCCGCGCTTGAATTTCGCCATGCGTTCCAGCACCGCGCAGACCGCGGCGGTATCTTCGTTGCCGTAGCCGCTCTTCATCGCCTTCACGTAGATCGGCTTTGAGGCGTCGAACATCGGCGTCGGAACCCGGATCTTGCCCGCGTAGTCGCCGATCACCTGCATGTCCTTGTCCCAGACGTCGATCTTCATGGTCGGCTGGTCGTACTTGCCCTTCACCATCATCGGCGCGCGCAGCTCGAAGATGCGCGAATTGCCGGCGCCCGCCTTGATCAGGTCGAAAATGACTTGCGGATCGAGGCCGGCTTTCATGCCCAGCACCATCGCTTCGGCGCTGGCGACGTTGTTGATGGCGACCAGCAGGTTGGCCACGTATTTCATCTTGCTGCCGTTGCCGAACCGGCCGACGTCGTAGACGTGGCGGCCGAAGGTCTCGAACATCGGCCGCAACCGTTTGATGGCGCCGGCATCGCCGCTGGCATAGAAGACCAGATCGCGGCTGGCGGCCTGCGCGCCGGTGCCGCTCACCGGCACATCGAGCATCGTGTGCCCGGCCTTGCGCAGCGCCGCTTCCGCCTTCTCCTTGTCGGCGATGGTGAAGGTGCTCATCTCGACGATCACCTTGCGCGGCAGCCCGGCGGCGGCGATGGCGCGCGCCGTCGCGGCCAGGGCCTGCGGCTTGGGCAGGCTGGTAAGGATCACCGGCACCTGGGCGGCGAGGTCGGCCGCACTTTTCGCGATGTCAACACCGGCGCGTTGCGCCTCGCGGCAGCGCGCGGCGCTGACGTCAAAACCGACGACGCGCCAGCCGGCGGCGGCGAGATTCCTGGCGAACGCCCCGCCCATGATGCCGAGGCCGATGACGCCGACCGTGCCCTTGCTTTTCTTGTTTCGTTTCTTCGCCGCAGCCATTCAACAATCCCCCAGTCCGACGCGCGATTGCATTGTCCACTTATGCGGACGGATTCGGAGCCTGTCGAGTGGCAGGTCTCGCCGAGACGGCTTTCACGCCGCGCCGTGATCGCCTATCGTCACCGGCAAAAGCCGTCGCGGGAGGAGTCATGCAAATCGGAGTTGCCGGTCTCGGCGCCATGGGCTGCGCCATTGCCGCGCGCCTGATCGAAGTCGGGCATCAGGTCACGGTGTGGAATCGCACGCCCGAGAAAACCAAGCCGCTTGCCGCTGCCGGCGCCAAGGTCGCGTCGACGCCAGCCGAGGTGGCGAAGGTATGCGAAGCCGTGATCACGATTCTCACCGATGGCGCTGCGATCGACGCGGTTTACAACGGGCCGTCCGGTCTGTTGTCGGGCGATGCCAAAGGCAAGCTGTTCATCGAGATGAGCACGGTGCCGCCGAAGGTCGAGCTTGAGCTGGCGCCCAAGGCGCGGAGCAAAGGCGCGGCGTTCGTCGAGTGTCCGGTCGGCGGCTCGACCGCGCCGGCGCGCAAAGGGCAGCTCCTCGGCCTCATGGGGGCAGAGCCGGCGGATGCCGCGCGCGCCAAGCCGATCCTCGATCAGCTTTGCCGCAAGGTCGAACATTGCGGGGCGGTCGGCGCCGGCGCATCGATGAAGCTTGCGATCAATCTGCCGCTGATGGTCGCCTGGCAGGCCTATGGCGAAGCCTTCGCTATTGCCCGTGACGTCGGCTGGGCGCCGCAGCGGCTGCTCGATCTGTTCGCCGAGTCGAACGGCGCCAATAACGGGCTGAAGATGCGCAAGGACATGATCGTCGCCATGATGGAGCACCGCGATCCCGGCCCGACCACCTTCTCGATCGCCAATGCGGTGAAGGACTTGCGCACAATGGTCGACGCCGGCGCGGCGAAAGGCGCCGACATGCCGGCGACCAAGGCCACGCTCGCGGCTTTCGAGGACGCGAACCGGAAAGACCTCGGCGGCAGCGACGCTGCGCGACAGCCGGTTTATTGGTCGAGTCGGAAAAAAGCCTGAGGAGACAGTTCATGGCGGTCACGCTGGCGCAAGCCTCAACCATCGTCGATGCCGCGCTGAAAAAGGCGCGAGAGTTTAAGCAAATGCCGCAGACCCTGGTGGTGCTCGACCCCGGCGGGCACCTGGTCTGTGCCAAGCGCGAAGACGGCTCCGGCATCATCCGCTTCGAAATTGCAGTCGGCAAAGCCTATGGCGCGCTGGGCATGGGCTGGGGCACGCGCACCATGATGGAGCGCGCGGCGCAAAACCCGAATTTTCTGACCGCGGTCGTGGCAGCGAGCGGCGGCCGCATGGTGCCCAATCCGGGCGGCGTGCTGATCCGCGACGCCGCCAATGCCATCATCGGCGCGGTCGGCATTTCCGGCGACACCGGCGACAATGACGAGATCATCGCGGTGGCCGGCATCGAAGCGGCAGGGCTGAAGGCCGACCCGGGCGGAGTCAAGAAATAGCATTTCCTGTCATGGCCGGGCTTGTCCCGGCCATCCCGCTCATAGGGGCGGTGCGTCCCTAAGCGAGATGCCCGGCGCAAGGCCAGGCATGACACACAAGCAGGGAGGGACACCGTGAAGCTGTTTTCGTTCTGGCGCTCGCTGGCGACGTTCCGCGTGCGCATCGCGCTCAACCTCAAGGGCATCACGCCCGACGAGGTGATCGACGTCAATTTGATGAAGGGTCAGCAGCGCGAGGAAGGCTTCCGCAAGATCAATCCGATGATGGCAATCCCGGCGCTGGTCGAGAACGACGGCACGGTGCTGTTTGAATCGCTCGCCATTCTCGAATATCTCGACGAGACGCACCCCAATCCGCCGCTGCTGCCGAAGGAGCCGAAGGCGCGGGCGCGGGCACGGGCGCTGGCGCAGATCTGCGCCTGCGACACGCATCCGCTGATCGTGCCGCGGGTGCGCGAATATCTCGAGCATGAATACAAGATCGACGCGGCCGGCGTGAACAAATGGGGCCACCACTGGCACGAGACGTCGCTCAAGGCGCTGGAGACCAATCTCGCCGGCAACCGGGAGACCGGGCGCTACGCGCAGGGCGACGCCATTACCGTCGCCGACATCTGCCTTGCCGCGCAGTCGGTCGGCGCCGCCTATTTCAAGTGCGACATCGCGCCTTACCCGACCTTCACGCGCATCGTCGACACCTGCTTCCAGAACGAGGCTTTTGCCCGCGCGCATCCGCTGAAGCAGCCCGGCGCGCCGGCATCGGTTTAGTTTTGTCATGGCCGGGCTTGTCCCGGCCATCCACGCCTTCACTTGCCGCCAAGACGTGGATGCCCGGCACAAGGCCGGGCATGACGGTGGAAAGGATTGCGAATGATCAACACCGCGGTCGTCGGCCTCGGCTGGTGGGGCAAGACGCTGGTGAAGGCGGCGCGCGATTTCGGCGCGCCGTTTCGCTTTACGCGCGGTGTCTCGCTCGAGCCGGACGCCGTGCGCGACTTCGCCGCCGCGCAGGGCATGGCGCTCGGTCCCTCGCTTGATGAAGTGCTGGCCGACCGCGACGTCGAGGCGGTGATCCTGGCGACGCCGCACAGCAAGCACCGCGCGCAGGTCGAGGCGGCGGCTGCGGCGGGCAAGCACATTTATTGCGAAAAGCCGTTTGCGCTGAGCAAAGCCGATGCCGTCGCCATGCTCGAGGCCTGCCGGCGCGCCGGCGTCGTCATTGCCGTCGGCCATCATTTTCGCTTGATGCCGTCGATGCGCGTGTTGGCCGAGCTGAAAGAGAAAGGCGCCTTCGGCACCATCATGCATGTCGAGGGCAATTATAGCCACGATTGGCTCGCCGATTATCCCCGCGACAGCTGGCGCATGCAGGCGGAGGAAAGCCGCGCCGGCGGCATGACCGGCATGGGCATCCATGTGCTCGATTGCTTCCGCGATCTGGTTGGGCCGATGCGGCGCGTTGCCGCGCTGTCGATGGCGCGGGCGCTGCAACTGCCGACCGGCGACACCACCGCGGCGCTGATCGAATTCGAAAATGGCGCTACCGGCACGCTCGGCACCACGTTGAAGACGCCATTCGGCTGGCGCGTCGCCATTTACGGCGAGACCTGCCGCGCCGAAAGCGTGAGCGAAACGCGCGCGATCGTGCGCCATGCCGGCAGGGAGCCGGAAGCGATCGATTGGCCGCCCGACAATCATCTCGGCCGCAATCTCGATTATTTCGCCAAAGCGGCGCTCGGGCAGGGCGCGTTTCCGATATCGCCCGAGGGCATTTTGCAGACGGCGGCGGCTCTGGAAGCGGTGTTCAAATCGGCGGATGCCGGTGGAACATGGGCGGCCGTTTGACTACGCGCGAAGTTTCTTTTTACGCGCAGCAATCGCCGCGTCCCACACGTCGTGAATATGCGCGACCTCCTGCTCGAAGCGCTGCAGGAACAGACGCGCCTGCGTCGTGAGCGTGCGCCTTGTCGGCTGGATCACCACGAACTCGGCGTGCAGTTCGGGGTCGACGATCGGATTGACGATCAGCTCGCCGCGGCCGATGTCGTTGACCGAGATCACGCTCGGCAGCACCGTCACCCAGTCGGAGCGGGCGACGAATTCGAGCGTGGCGATCATCGCATCCATTTCCAGCATTGCCTCGACCTCGACGCCGAGGCTCTGGAGATAAGTATCGAGATTGCGGCGGCGGATATTGTCCGGCCCCGGCACCACGATCTTCAGCGGCCTCATGTCGGCGAGCCGCATGGCGGCGAGCGGCGTAAGCTCGCGCTTCGGCCCGGAGATCAGCATCTCGCGGTCGCGCACCAGCAGCCGCGACTTCAACCCGAGAGCGCCCTCGAAGGCCGGCACCACGGCGAAGTCGAGTTCACCGTCGAGCACCATTTCGGTGAGCAGGTTGCTGTAGCCCTCGACGATGTGCAGGCGCACCTCCGGACAGCGCGGCACGAAGTTCTCGAGGACCGGCGCGAGCACCGCGCGGGTAAAGGTCGGCATCAGCCCGATGCGCAGCTCGCCGGTGACCTTGCCGGCGAGCGCGCGCGCCTGCTCGGCGGCGTTTTCCAGCGCGCCGACCGCCTCGACGCAGCTCTTGTAGTAGCGGTAGCCCGCGGGCGTCGGTGTCACGCCGCCGGCGGTGCGCTCGAACAGCTTGACGCCGAGCTTCTTCTCCACCGCCGCCACGTGCTGGGAGACGCCGGATTGCGTGGCGTTTTCCCGCGCCGCGGCGCGGGTGAAGGAGCCTTCCTCGCAGACGGCGATGACGGCGCGGATCTGGCGCAGCGGGATGTGACGCATGATTACCCTCCCCCCGCGAAGCGATGGGGGGGGTCGGTGAGTATCGCGTTAGCGATGCGAACCGGGGGATGCTTCGCGGTCACAGAAAAACTTGCCCCCCACCCCAGACCCCTCCCCACCACTCGCTCCGCTCGCGGGGGAGGCGAAAACCGCAGCATTAGAAAACCTAATGACTGGGCGCAGAATATATTATTTCTTCTTGCCCCGGCAACGGCCTTAAGATTTGCCCCAAGCAACAGCGGCGCGTCACAAGCGCCAGCAGTCGGGAGGACGCCATGGGCACTGCGAATTTCGGCACCGTCGGTATGGATTGGCAGCAGCGGGTCAACTGGGACCGGCTGCGCGAATACCGTATCGAGCGGGCCCGCACCATGATGAAGAAGCACGGGCTCGGCGCCCTGCTGTGCATGTACGACGAGAACTGCCGTTACATCACCGGCTCGCTGACGCCGGGCTGGAACCGGCTCAAGCCGGGGCTGAAATACGCCATGCTGTGCGGCGACGGGCGGCCGATCCTGTTCGAGCAGGGCGACATCGGCATGCAGATCGAGCGCCATTCGCCGTGGCTGCCGAAGGAAAACGTCCGCCACTCCTTCGCCTGGATCAAGGGCGCGGCGGGACCGGCGGCGACGCAGCAGGTGACCAAGTTCACCAACGCGATCATCGCCGCGATGAAGGAGCACGGCGTCGCCGGGCAGAAGCTCGGCTGCGACTTCATCGACATCAACATGATCAACGTGTTCAAGGAGAAGGGCATCAACTGGGCCGACGGCATGACGCCGATGATGGAGGCGCGCGCCGTCAAGAACGTCGACGAGCAGGAATGCTTCCGCATCGTCGGCGCCATCGGCGACGCTACGCACTGGGAGTGCATGAAGTTCCTGCGCCCCGGCATCACCGAGAACCAGGTGACGGCGCATCTGATGGAATATCTTTACAATTTCCCGGGCATGGAAGACGTCGAGGACGTCATCGTCTCGTCGGGCCCGAACACCTGGCCGAACTGGCGCAACTTCTCCGACCGCATCATCCAGCCCGGCGACATCGTGTTCATGGATTTGGCCGCGCTGACGTGGAACGGCTACAAGTCCTGCTATTATCGCACCTACTGCGTCGGCAAGGAGCCGACCCAGGAGCAGAAGGACACCTACGACACCGCGCTCAAGTGGCTCTACGACTCGATCGGCGCGGTGAAGGTCGGCGCCACCACGCGCGACATCGCGCTGAAATGGCCGTCGGCGATGGAGACCTGGGGCTACGAGGACGAAGACCAGGCGGCGGCCAATCTGTGGGGCCATGGGCTTGGCCTGGCGCAATACGATCCGCCGGTCATCTCGCGCATCTGGTCGCTCGATCATCCGATCGAGATCCAGGAAGGCATGACCTTTGCGCTGGAAACCCAGCACGGCAAGAAATACCGCTATGGCGTGCGTATCGAGGAGATGCTGATCGTGAAGAACGACGGCATCGAGATCGTGTCGAACTTCCCGGTCAAGCAGATCACCGTCGTCGATCCTCTTCCGGGTTATGGCGATCATGTGAAGTAGATTTCGTGTCCCGGGCGCAGCGCAGCACGAAGTGGTGCGCTACAGACCCGGGACCCCGGTTCTCTAGAAGGAAGCTGGGTCCCGGATCAGCGGTGCACCGCTTCGCAAGTGCTACGCGCTGCACCGCATCCGGGACACGAGCAAGACAAATGACCGCCTTCATCCTGCCCCTCAGCGATCCGCGCGCCGTCGAGCCCGACACCGTCGGCCCGAAGGCGGCCAATCTCGCCGCGCTCACGCAAGCCGGGCTGCCGACGCCGGGCGGCTTCGCGCTGACGGCGGCCGCGTATCGGAGGCAGATCGAGCATCTCGGCATCGCCGGTCTGGTCGAGCAATTCAAAAGCGCCGACTTGCCGACGTCGCGCAAGCTGTCGGTGCAGATCAGGCTTGCGCTCTACCAGCAGCCGATCGCCGCCGACATCCTGGCGCCGCTGCTTACCGCCTGGCGGGCGCAGTGTGCAGCCGGCGCGCTCGGCGCGGTGCGTTCCTCGGCGCTGGTCGAGGACAGGAAGGGCGCGAATTTCGCCGGTCAATTCGAAAGCTTCCTCGGCCTTGCCGACGAAGCCGAATTCCTCACAGCGGTGCGCGCCTGCTGGGCGGCGCTGTGGACCTCGCATGCGCGCCGCTACATGGACAATTTCGGGCTGTCGCCCGCCGACACGGCGATGGGCGTGCTCATTCAGCCGACCGTCGACGCGCGCGCCTCCGGCGGCGGTTTGAGCGAGACCGCCGAGGGCCACATGCTGATTTCCGCGACCTGGGGCCTCGGCTCGGCGATTGCCCAGGGCGAGGTGGTGCCGGACCGCATCGTGCTCGCGCGCAACGGCTTTCTGCGCAGCATCGAAGCCGGACGCAAGAACCACCGCGACACCTGCGCGCATGGCGTGGCAGCGCCGCAGCTCGTGCCCGCAGACATGGCGAACGCGCCGTGCCTGACGCCCGGCGAGGCGGTGACCCTCGGCCGCCTGCTGCGAAAATGCGAGCAGCTCGCCGGCGGCCCGGTGGAGATCGAGTGGGCGCTGGACGAGGGCGGCTTCAGGTTACTGCAGTCGCGGCCGCTGCATGTCGAAGCGCCGATCGTGCCCGATGCGATCTGGCTGCAGCATCCCGGGGTGCGCGGTCACCCCGCCGGCATCGGCTGGGGCGCGGGCCGCGCCATCGTCGTCAACTGCGAATGCGAATTGTCGCGCGTCGCGCCGGGCGACGTGCTGGTGACCAAGGTTGCTGGTCCCGCGCTGAGCCAGATCCTGCCGCGCGTCTCCGGTGTGGTCGCCGAGCTTGGCGGTTCGACCTCGCATCTTGCTTCGCTGGCGCGCGAGCGCGGCATTCCCATGGTGCTCGGCGTGCTCGACGCGACGCGCAAGATTCCCGACGGCGCGCAGTGCGCCGTGGACGGCGTCGCCGGCATCGTGCGGTGGATCAGGTGAGCAAGCCGCGCATCTTCGTGACCCAGCCGGTCGCGGAGAGCGCGCTGAAACGTTTGCGGGCGCTCGGCAGCGTCAGGGTGTTTCCCGACGACAGCCGCATCATCCCGCATCGTACATTGATCGCCGCGGCGCGCAAAGCCGACATTCTGTTCTGCCTGCTGCACGACAGGATTGATCGTGCCGTCATCGCCGCCAATCCGAAGCTGCGCCACGTCGCGGCGCAGTCGATCTCGCCGTCCAATATCGATGTCGCGGCGGCGACCGCGCGCGGCATTCCGGTGACGGTGGTGCCGCCGGTGACCACCGAGGCGACCGCGGATTTGACTTTCGGCCTGATGCTGGCGGTGGCGCGGCGCATGATGGAAGGCGACCGCCTGGTGCGTGCCGGCAAATTCCCCGGCGGGCAGTCGCGGCATCTGCTCGGCGCCAGCGTTCACGGCAAGACGCTCGGTCTGGTCGGCGGCGGCGGGCTGATCGGCAAGGCGGTGGCCAAACGCGCACAGGGCTTCTCCATGCGGGTGCTTTACTCGACGCCGCGCCGCAAGCCGGAGAGCGAGGAGCGCGAGGCAGGGCTCACTTACGTTCCGCTCGAGCAGTTGCTGCGCGAATCCGATTTCGTCTCGCTGCATTCGCCGCTCAACGCAGAGACCCGCCATCAGATCGGCGCGCGAGAGCTTGGCCTGATGAAAAAGACTGCCTTCATCATCAACACCGCGCGCGGGGCCATTATCGACGAGACGGTCTTGGTGCGTGCGCTCAAGGGGCGGAAAATCGCCGGCGCCGGGCTCGACGTGTTCGAGCATGAGCCCAAGGTATCCGCGGAACTCAAGCGCAAAAAAAACGTGGTGCTGGAGCCGCATCTCGGCAGCGCCACGAGCGAGGTGCGCGAGCAGATGGCCAATATCGTGGTCGACAATATCGAGGCGCTCGTCGCCGGCCGCGTGCCGCCGAATTGCGTCAATCCGCAGGTACTCGGCCCGTTGCTGTCATCGCCTGCGTAGGCGGTGCCTGTGATCGGATCGGGAGTCATTGATTACTGGTCCCTTCGCGGGGACGACGGCTGTGAATGGGAGGAGACAATGGCCGCTATGCCCAAGCTCGACGTGGTGATCGCCAACAATTTCGGCCATCTGCCGATGTTCATTGGCGCCGAGAAAGGCTTCTTCAAGAACCACGGTGTCGACGCCAGTTTCCGGGTCGTCGACACCGGCACCGACATGGTCAACGCCCTGCATAATGGCGAGGCGCAGGTCGGCGACATGAGCACGACGACCTACCTGAAGGCGGTTCATGCCGGCAATCCGTTCCAGGTCATCGGCCTGATCATGAACGACGCCACCGACGATCATTGCGACACGCCGCTCGCCATCGTCACCAAGAAGGGCAGGGGCATCGATGTCGGCAAGATCGGCGATTTCAAGGGCAAGACCGTCGGTTTGGCGCGCGGGCAGACCTCCGACGAGTATTTCAAGATGGTGCTGCGCCGGGCCGGCGTGAAGTACGACGACGTCAAGATCGAAAACATCTGGTCGCAGTTCGGCCTCGCCCCGGCGCTGAAAGAGGGCAAGGTCGACGCCATCGTTACCTGGGAGCCCTACGTGACGCAGGCGCTGACCCAGGTACCGGACTCCTATCTCGTGATCCGCGGCGGCCAGCACATGTCCTACGTGATGGTGGCAGTCGCGCACGGCCCGACCATCGAGGCAAAGCCCGCGGTGATCAAAAGCATTGCGGCGGGCCTGGCGCAGTCGTCCTACTTCACCCGCAGGAATTCCGACGAGGCCGTGGAGATTTTCGCCAAATGGGTGCCGGGCACCGACGTCGCCATCGGCAAGAAATCGATCAAGCACATCCATTTCGATCCGCGCATGTCGAAGAACGTGCTGCAAGCCTTCGAGAACGCCGAGGACGAGGTGCTGATGAACACGCTGAAGGGCGCGGCTCGCCTCGATGTGCCGAACCTGTTCCGGCCGCAATTCATGGCCGAGGTGGAGAAGGAGCACCCGGAGTATTTCGCGGATCTGCCGAAACTGCAGTGACGGAATTATTTTTCGTCACGTGTCGCGCGCGGTCAGCCGCAAAGCAAAGCATGCGAACTTCGACAACAAGTTCTGCGCGGCGGCGTTACGTGAAGTTTACGCCGGTGCGGAGCGCAGGCATGGGCAATCGCAATCTACAAGCATAATCCATGTTAGCTAAATTTTACTGTTAACGCTGGCAACGCGGCCGCATCGGGTGCAATTATTCGACCACATTGTGAACAACAAGAGTTCGGCGCGTGCCGATGGTGGATTCGTAAGTCGCACAGGTCTTGTGAAAGGTGAATGCGCTAAACGCCACGCTGGACGAAAGCAAGAAGAAGACGCCGTGCGTCAAGTGTCGGGTGCGCGCATTCAATTTCTGCGGTGCGCTGAAATTGGGGCGCGCTCCGCTCAAGCAGATCCACGTTTCATCACGCGCGCGACAGGCCAACGAGCAATCCGACGATGTTCACGTCATCTGTGAGGGCTGGGCCGCCTGCTCTGTCCATCTCGGCGAGGGCCGGCGGCAGATCCTTTCCTTCCTGCTGCCCGGCGATCTGCTCTCGGCCACCGATCTGTTCAGGGAGCGGCAGGACTTTTCCGTCCAGTGGGACCAGAGCGACCGGACCATCGTCAGCCTCGGTCAAAGGGGCGCCGCCGCCCGCATCGCGCGCCTCATCGTCTCGCTGATGGAGCGGTTGAGCGCGCGCGGCCTGATGCGCGGACAGATTTTCGACTTTCCGCTGCGCCAGCAACACATCGCCGATGCCGTGGGCTTGACCACGGTCCATGTCAGCCGGGTCATCAACACGTTCCGCGAGGCGCGGCTGATCGAGACCGCGCAACGTCAAATCAGAATCATCAGCCTGCAGGAGCTGCAACATGTTGCTGACGCCAGATAATCGAAACGTAGCCGGCAAAACGTCGCGGCGCCGCAAGCGGCAGGAGATTCGATGATTTCCCAAATTCTGCAGTTTATCGAAATCGACGACGAGACCCAGGCCCGCGGCCAGGAAATATGGCAGATGGTGGCGCCGCATTCCGACGCCATCGTCGCCGAATTCTATGAAAGAGTGAAAGCGTTCGAGATCAGCGCGCACCTCACCGATGCCGCCATCCAACGGCTGAAGGTCAAGCAAAAGCAGCACTGGGCCTCGCTGTTCGGGTCGCGCTTCGATCAACTCTACGAATCGAGCGTGTGCCGGGTCGGCATCCGGCACCGCGATATCGATCTCAATCCCATGTGGTATGTCCTCGGCTACATGGCATTGAAGGTCTCGTTCACCGAGGTCCTCATCGAAGCGGCGCTGCCGCCAATCCGGAAGGGCCGCCTTGTGAAGGCACTCGACAAGTACGTCGCCCTGGACATGGCGCTCGCGCTCTCGACCTACAACGCTGTCGTCTGCGACTGACCGGCGCGCGAGGCTATTCCGCCGTCCAGCCGCCGTCGATCACCATCGAGGTGCCGGTCATCAGCGCCGATGCGTCCGAGGCGAGAAACACGATGGCGCCGGTCAAGTCCTCGAGCTGGCCGAGGCGGCCGAGCTTGATGCGCTTGAGCGTATCCGCGCGGAAGGCCTCGTTCTGGAAGAATGGCCGCGTCATCGGTGTCTCGATAAAGGTCGGCGCCAGCGTATTGACGCGGATCTTGTGCGGCGCGAGCTCGATGGCCATCGCCTTGGTGAAGCCCTCCATGGCGTGCTTGGTAGCGCAATAGACGGTGCGGGTCGGCCCGCCGACATGCCCCATCTGCGATGACATGTTGATGATCGAGCCGGGTCTCTTCGCTGCGACCAGCGCTTTCGCAACGGCCTGCGCCGCGAAATAGGCGGCGCGAACGTTGAGGGAAAACACGAAGTCGAAATCCTCGACCTTGACGTCGATGAACGGCGCCGGCCGGTTGGTGCCGGCATTGTTGATGAGGATGTCGAACGGCTCCTGCGCCGCGATCGTTTTGCCCGCGGCCTCGACGTCGCGCACGTCGAGGGGGAGCGCTTGCGCCTTCTGTCCGCGTGCGCGAATGGCGTCCGCGGCGTCCTCGATTTCCTTCTGCGTGCGCGCGGCAAGCGTCACATGCGCGCCCGCGTCGGCGAGCGCCGAGGCGGCGGCGAGGCCGATGCCGCGCCCGGCGCCGGTGACGAGCGCGCGCTTGCCATCGAGACGGAAGAAGGGAGTGCGGGTGAGGTCGACAGTCATGCGGCGTTCTCTTAATCCCTCCCCTAAAAGGGGAGGGTGGCTGCGAGCGTTAGCGAGCAGCCGGGTGGGGTTTCATTGCGGTGACGGAAAGCGACCCCACCCGGCTCGCTTCGCTCGCCACCCTGCCCGCAAGCGGGGAGGGATAAGAGTCACTCAGCCGCCTGGCCGTAAGGCACGTTGCGGCCGCCGTAGCGACGCACGCGGATATTGGCCTGCTCGGCGTGAGCGACAAAGCCTTCCAGCATGCACAGCCGCGAGCAGACTTCGCCGATCTTGGCGGATGCCGCGTCGGTCAACACCTTCTGATAGGTGCAGGTCTTGAGGAACTTGCCGACCCACAGCCCGCCGGTGTAGCGCGCCGCCTTCTTGGTCGGCAGCGTGTGGTTGGTGCCGATCACCTTGTCGCCATAGGCGACGTTGGTGCGCGGGCCGAGGAACAGCGAGCCGTAGTTCTTCATGTTGGCGAGGAAGTAATCCGGGTCGCGCGTCATCACCTGCACATGCTCGGAGGCGATGCGGTCGGCTTCATGCACCATTTCGCCCTCGCTGTCGCAGACGATGACCTCGCCATAGTCTTTCCAGGCCTGTCCCGCGGCATCGGCGGTGGGCAGGATTTTCAGCAGCCGCTCGACTTCGCTCATGGTGTCGCGCGCGAGCTTCTCCGAATTGGTGAGCAGCACCGCGGGCGAGGTGGGCCCGTGCTCGGCCTGGCCGAGCAGGTCGGTGGCGCAGAGCTCGCCGTCGACGCTGTCGTCGGCGATGACCAGCGTCTCGGTCGGGCCGGCCAGCAGGTCGATACCGACGCGGCCGAACAATTGGCGCTTGGCCTCCGCGACATAGGCATTGCCGGGGCCGACGATCATGTCGACCGGTGCGATGCTCTCGGTGCCGAGCGCCATGGCGGCAACGGCCTGCACGCCGCCGAGCACGTAGATATCGTCGGCGCCGCCGAAATGCATCGCTGCGACGATCGCCGGATGCGGCCCGCCCCTGAACGGCGGCGCGCAGGCGATGATGCGTTTCACCCCGGCGACCTTGGCGGTGACGATCGACATGTGCGCCGAGGCCACCATCGGATAGCGCCCGCCCGGCACGTAGCAGCCGATGGCGTTCACCGGAATGTGGCGATGGCCAAGCACGACGCCGGGCAGCGTCTCGACCTCGAGGTCGTGCATCGTCTCCTTCTGTTTCTGCGCGAAATTGCGCACCTGCGCCTGGGCGAACTTGACGTCGTCGAGATCGCGCTTGGGCACCTGGGCAATGGCCTTCTCGATCTCCGCGGGCGTGAGCTTGAAATCCTTCGGCGACCATTTGTCGAATTTCTCCGACAGCTCGCGGATCGCGGCATCCTTGCGCGCGTCGACCTGCGCCAGGATGTCCTCGACCGTTTGGCGCACGTGTGTCTCGGCAGCCTTGATCGCGCCCGCGTCCATTCCGCGCTTCAGGTAACGCGCCATAGATTTACTCCTGAATTCGAGGTGGTCATGGCCGGGCTTGACCCGGCCATCCATGATGACTTGCGGCAATTTGAAACGCTTCATCGACCCCCGGGTCAAGCCCGGGGGTGACGGCCGAGATTGTTGCGGCGGAGAAAGATTACTTGATCGCCTGCGGATTGATCGGACTTCCGGTGCCGCCGGTGATGATCAGCGGCGGGCCGCAGAAGAAGAACTCGTAGACGCCGTCCTCGGCGCAGTCCTCGGCGAGTTCCTTGAGATAGAAAATCTCGCCCATGCACAGGCCCATGGCCGGGATCACCACCCAGTGCCAGGGCTGGTTCGCCTCCTTGGTCTCGTTCGGCCGCACCTCGACGCCCCAGGTGTCGGTGCAGATGGCCGCGATCTGCTTGTCCTGGCACCAGTAGCAGTTCTCGAACTTGACGCCGGGCGCATCGCCGCCGGCATAGCCGCCCCATGCCTTCTCCACGAGGCAGCGCTCCATCTGCCCGGTGCGCACGATGACGAAATCGCCGCGGCCGATGGCGACATTCTGCTCCTTGGCGCATTTGTCGAGTTCGTCGTTGGAAATGCTCTCGCCGTCCTGCATCCACTTCACGCCGCGGAAGCGGGCGATGTCGAGCAGCACACCGCGGCCGACCATCTTGTTCCTGGAGTGTTCGATGCCGAGCACGTTGAGGCCCTTGGCGTCGATCAGCTTGGCGTCGTGGCCGTTATAGGCCTTGTCCTCGTAGAAGACGTGGCCGAGCGCATCCCAATGCGTCGCACCCTGTACGCACAGCATCAGCGTGTCGTCGGCGTAACGCAGCCGGTTCCAGTCCTGCCGCCCGGCGATAGCGTCGGTGCCGGTGGCGAGCATCTGGTGGATCGGGTTGAAGCGGCCGCCGAACAGGCCGGTCTGCGGTCCGGTCTTGTCGAGTGGAATGCCGAGCGCGAATACCTTGCCGCTGCGGATCAGGCTCGCGGCCTTGACGATGTCCTCGGGCGTGACGTGATTGAGCGTGCCGACGTGATCGTCCTTGCCCCAACGGCCCCAGTTGGAGAGTTTCTTCGATGCCTCGGCGATGGCCTCTTTGCCGACCTTGATGTTCATGCAGCGGGTTCCTTTTTGCGTTTCTGGTTATTAGCGCCGGCCGCGTGTAATTTCCCCGCAGTTGCCGTCGACACAATATTGTGCCCGATCCAGCCGTTTCATCAAGCGCGTTTCGCAAGATCATTTTGCCCGGTGGCGGGGGATTTTCCCATCATCAAAGCTGCGGCGGCGTGAGCCGCTCACATGGGCGCTTACACCTTGTCCAGGGCGCGAAGAATTTTTCCCGGCGTGAACGGCATATCGGTGAGCGGCGCGGCACCGAGCGGGCGCAGCGCGTCGTTGATCGCGTTCATCACGCAGGCCGGCGCGCCGGCGGTGCCGGCTTCGCCGGCGCCCTTGGCGCCAAGCTCGCTATCCGCCGTCGGCGAGACGACATGGCCGCATTCGATATCGGGCATTTCCGCCGCCATGGGCACCAGGTAGTCGACCATGTTGCCGTTGAGCATCTGCCCGCGCTCGTCGTAGAGGCACTGTTCGAACAGCGCGGCGCCGATGCCCTGCACCACGCCGCCACGGATCTGCTCGTCGACGAGCTGCGGATTGATGATGGTGCCGCAATCCTCGACGCACCAATGCTTGAGCAGTTTGACGAAGCCGGTGTCGGTGTCGACCTCGAGATAGCTTGCCTGCACGCCGTTGGTGAAAGCAAACGGCCATGCACGCGGCACGTAATGGCGCGTGGCGACAAGCTCGGCCTGGATGCTGGCCGGCAGCGTGTCGGGCCGGAAATAGGCGATGCGCGCGAGCTCCTCGAGCGGCAGCCGCTCGGCGCCGCTCGCCGCATCGACGACGATGCCGTTGCGAATATCGAGCGCCTCCGGCTTGGCCTGCAGAATGCTGGCGGCGACCGCGAGCACGTTGCCGCGCAGCGCCTTGCCGGCCTGCCAGGCCGCTTCGCCGCCGATGCCGGCGGCGCGCGAGGCCCAGGTGCCGCCGCCGTAGGGCGTTACGTCGGTGTCGCCCATGATGACGCGCACGCGCTCGAGCGGCACGCCGAAGGCGGTGGCGGCGCATTGCGCGATGACGGATTCGGCGCCCTGGCCCTGCTCGCTGACGCCGGTGGCAACGATAATCGCGCCCTGCGCGTCGAGCTTGACCGTGGCGCCGTCCTGCGAGGAGATCCTGGCGCCGCCGACGCCGTAGAAGGCGGCCGACGGGTTGGTGACTTCGATGAAGCT
>Ga0335083_10000474_pt1 | contig 62048 bp, 57 predicted proteins | sample Lox_Sample_42_FD_206716 | JGI IMG/M metagenome (GOLD analysis project Ga0335083, IMG submission 206716) | Soil microbial communities from Loxahatchee National Wildlife Refuge, Florida, United States - Lox_Sample_4.2 | ecosystem: Environmental > Terrestrial > Soil > Wetlands | place: USA...
CGCGCACGGCGAGCACGCGCCGCGCGAGGTCCTCGAACTGCGGGATGTCGTGCAGCGGCTCGGTGCCGGGCACTCGCGACAGCAGCGCCACGCCGTTGTAGGTCTTCTGGCCGGCGAACTGCACGTGGTAGCCGCGCGCGGCGAACTCGGCGTGCGGGAAGTCCGGATCGGCGAGCTTGGTCTCCTGCATGGCGAGCACGTCGACCGGCCCGCGCTCGAGCCACTCGAGCACCTGCGGCAGGCGCACGCGCAGCGAGTTGACGTTCCAGGTGGCGATGCGCACGCGGCCCTCTAATAGATCTTCAGGCCGCCGTACTTCCTGCGGATGCTGCGGTCGAGCGTGCGCCAGCCGAGCAGGAACCCCGCGGCGAGCCCGGCGATTGCCGCGCCGGCGAGCGCCCACAGCCGCCGTGGCGCCGCCTCGGGCGCCGGGAACAGCGTCCCGGGGCTGGCGCTCGCGGGCTCCTCGGCCGGGGCGGCGGCAAGGTCCGGCGCGGCGCGCATGCTCGCGGTGGCCGATGCCTGCGCCTGCAGGCGGCTCACCTCGGCCTTGAGGCGCGTCACCTCAGCCTCGCTCTGCTGCAGCCGCGGCCGCAGCGGCTCATCCCCCGAGACGTAGATGGCGCGCAGCCAGCCCTCCTTGCCGTCCGGCAGCCGCACGTGCACCGCCTCGCCCGCGCGCTCGATGAGCTCCATGCGATCGCCGCTCTTGAGCGTGGCGATGCGCTCGCCGCTGCCGTCGGCGGTGCTGTTGAGGCTCACGACCACCTGCTCGACGACGTAGAGCGTGTCGGCGGCGCGCGCCGGCACGGCCGCCAGGGCGAGGAGCGCCGCCACCGCACGAAGTGCCGCGGCGCCGCGCCCGCTCACGCGCGCTGTCCGGGGCTGCCGTCGATGCCGTGCTGCTTCAGGAGCGCCGCGACATCCGGGCGGCGGCCGCGGAACTCGATGAAGGCCTCGAGCGCATCGCGGCTGCCGCCGCGGCTGAGGATGGCATCGAGGAAGCGCTGCGCGGTGGAGCGATCGAAGACGCCGCTCTCCTCGAAGGCGGCGAAGGCATCCGCCGCCAGCACCTCGGCCCACTTGTAGCTGTAGTAGCCGGCCGCGTAGCCGCCGGCGAAGATGTGCCCGAAGCTGTTGGGGAAGCGGTTCCACGCGGGCACCGGCACCACCGCCACCTCGCGGCGCACCTCGTCGAGGATCTCCTGGATGCGCCCGCCGCGCTCGGGGGAGTACTCGGTGTGGATGCGGAAGTCGAACAGCGAGAACTCCAGCTGGCGCATCATCTGCAGCCCGGCGTGGAAGCTGCGCGTGGCGATCAGCCGCCGCTGCTGCTCGGCCGGCAGCGCGGCTCCCGTCTCGAAGTGGCCCGAGATCCGCTGCAGCACCTCGGGGTGCCAGGCGTAGTTCTCGAGGAACTGGCTCGGCAGCTCGACCGCATCCCACGCCACGCCGTTGATGCCGGCGATGCTCGGGTAGTCGACGCGCGTCAGGAGGTGGTGCAGGCCGTGGCCGAACTCGTGGAAGAGCGTCAGCACGTCATCGTGGGTGAGCAGCGCCGGGCGCTCGTCCCCGGGTGGCAGGAAGTTGCACACCAGGTACGCCACCGGCAGCGCCGCGCCGCTTGCCAGGCGCTTGCGGCCGACGCACTCGTCCATCCAGGCGCCGCTGCGCTTGTTGGGACGCGCGTAGGCGTCGAGGTAGAAGCTGCCGACCGCCTCGCCGCGCGTGGTCTCGATGTCGAACAGCCGCGCATCCGGGTGCCAGACCGGGGCGCCCGGGTGCTCGCGGATGCGCACCCCGAAGAGCCGCTCGGCCACCTCGAACAAGCCGCCGAGCACCCGCGGCAGCGGGAAGTAGGGGCGCAGCTCCTCCTGCGATACGCAGTAGCGCTCGCGCTGCAGCCGCTCGGCGTAGAAGCCGACGTCCCAGGCGGCGAGCTTGCGCCCGGCGAAGGCCTCGAGCTCGGCGAACTCCGCCTGCGCCGCCGCGCGCGCCGCGCCGGCGAGCTCGTGCAGGAAGCTGAGCACCTCCGGCACGCTGTGCGCCATGCGGGTCGCGAGCGCGTATTCGGCGTAGTTGTTGAAGTCGAGCAGGCGCGCGGCCTCGTGGCGGCGCCTGAGGATCTCCTCCATGACCTGGGAGTTGTCCCAGCGCCCGGCGCTCGGGCCCGCATTCGAGGCGCGCGTCGTCCAGGCCTCGTAGAAGGCGCGCCGCAGCGGCTCGGACTCCGCATCCGTGACCACGGCCACGTAGGTGGGCTGATCGAGGGTCAGCAGCCAGCCGGGCAGGCTGCGCTCGGCGGCGCGGCGGCGCGCCTGCTCGAGCAGCATCTCGTTCAGCCCGCGCAGCTCCTGCGCGTCGGTGACGTGGTGCGTCCAGTGATTGGTGGCATCGAGCACGTTCTCCTCGAACTTCGCCTGCAGCTGCGTGAGCTCGAGCATCGCGGTCTTGAAGCGCTCCTTGCGCTCGGCCGGCAGGTCGACGCCCGCGAGGCGGAAGTCGCGCACGCGGTGCTTGAGGAGCTGGCGCTGCACGGGACCCAGGGCCGCGCCCTGCTGCTCGGCGACCTTGCGGTAGGCGCGGAACAGCGGCTCGCTCTGCGCCAGGTCGGTGTGATAGGCGGACAGCAGCGGCAGGCAGGCGTTGTAGCCGGCGCGCAGCGCATCCGAGTTCAGCACCGCGTTCAGGTGGCTGACCGGCGACCAGGTGCGCGAGATGCGGTGGTGCAGCTCCTCCATGGGCTCCACCACGGAAGCGAAGGTGGGCTGCGGCTCGGTGGCGAGCTCCTCGATACGGGCCCGGTTCGCCGACAGCAGCTCGCGCACCGCCGGCTCGACGTGCTCGGGGCGTATCTTCAGGAACTGCGGCAGCGGTTCCTGGCCAAGCAGGGGATTTTCCAAGGCGCTTCCGGTGTCACCGCAGGGTAGGCCATTGTAGCGAGCTTGGGGACGGCGCGCGTTGCAGGGTCTGGAACCGCCCGGGCACGCCCCTCATATAACATGGGGGCGAACGGGGCGGACTGAAGGCGCTATGAGCGAGAAATTCGACCTGGTGGTGATCGGCGGCGGCAGCGGGGGACTGGCGGCCGCGCAGCGCGCGGCCGAGTACGGTGCCAAGGTCGCCCTGGTCGAGTCCGGCCCCCTGGGCGGTACCTGCGTGAACGTCGGCTGCGTGCCGAAGAAGATCATGTGGCACGCCGCCGAGCTCGGCGGCGCGCTGCACGATGCCGCCGGCTACGGCTTCGACCTGCGCGTGCTCGGCCAGGACTGGGCGCAGCTGAAGGCGCACCGCGACGCCTACGTGCACCGCCTGAACGCCCTCTACGCGGCCAACCTCGCCAAGCGCGAGGTGACGCTGGTGCGCGCGCGGGCGCAGCTTGCCGACGCGCACACCGTCCTCGCCGGGGAGCGCACCCTGACGGGCGAGCATCTCATCCTCGCCACCGGCGGCCGGGCGCTCATTCCCTCGATCAGCGGCGCCGCGCTCGGCATCAGCTCGGACGGCTTCTTCGAGCTCACGGCGCGGCCGCGGCGGGTCGCCGTCGCCGGCAGCGGCTACATCGCGGTCGAGCTCGCCGGGATCTTCGCGGCCTTGGGCTCGCAGACGACGCTCGTGGTGCGCGCCGCGAGCGTGCTGCGCAGCTTTGACCCGATGCTCGGCGAGGCCAGCGTGCACGCCCTGCGCGCGGCGGGGGTCGAGATCGTGACCCACGCGCTGGGGCAGAGCCTCGAGCGCAACGCGGGCGGCGAGCTCGAGGGCACGCTCGCCGACGGCCGGCGCCTCGGGCCCTTCGATGCCTTCTTGTGGGCGATCGGGCGCGTGGCACAGGTCGAGGACCTCAAGCTCGAGGCCGCGGGCGTCAAGCTCGATGCGCAGGGCTACATCGGCACCGACAAGTTCCAGGTGACCAGCGTGCCGCACATCTACGCCATCGGCGATGTCACCGGGCGCGCGCAGCTCACTCCCGTGGCGATCGCCGCCGGCCGGCGCCTCGCGGATCGCGTCTTCGGCGGGCGCAGCGGGCGGCATCTCGATTACGAGAACATCCCCACGGTGATCTTCGGGCACCCGCCGATCGGCACCGTCGGCCTGTCCGAGGCCGAGGCGCGCGCGCGCTTCGGCGATGCCGAGGTGAAGGTGTACCGCGCCAGCTTCGTGCCGCTCTACCACGCCCTCACCGCGCACAAGGGGCGGGTCGAGATGAAGCTGGTCACCGAGGGCGAGCGGCAGCGCATCGTCGGCGTGCACGTGGTGGGGCTCGGGGCGGATGAGATGCTGCAGGGGTTCGCGGTGGCGTTGCGCATGGGCGCGACCAAGCAGGACTTCGACGACACCGTGGCGATCCACCCGACCAGCGCCGAGGAATTCGTCACCATGCGCTGAGGGCGCGAAGCCGCCTCTAGAGGTACGCGCCCCCGGCACGCTCGCGCAGCGCATCCAGCACCCGCGTGGTGGACGGGCGTACCCCGCGCCACAGGCGGAAGGACTCCGCCGCCTGCTCGACCAGCATCCCTAAGCCCTGCAGCGCGCGCGCGCAGCCCTTGCCCTGCGCCCAGCGCACGAAGGCGGTCGCCGAGCGGCCGTAGGCGAGGTCGTAGCACACCGTCTGTGCCCCGAGCGCCGCGTCCGGGATCGGCGGGATCTCGCCCGAGAGTGAGGCCGAGGTGGCGTTGATGATGAGGTCGAAGGGCGTGGGCTCGATGTTCTCGAAGCCCATTCCCTGGGTGACGCCGAGATCGGAGAAGGCCGCCGCGAGCGCCTCGGCGCGCTCGCTCGTGCGGTTCGCGATCACCACCACGGCGGGCTCGAGACCCAGCAGCGGCGCCAGTATCCCGCGGGTCGCGCCGCCGGCGCCGACGATCAGCAGCCGGCGGTTGGTGATCACGAGCCCGAGGTTGTCGCACAGGTCGCGCACCAGGCCGGCCCCGTCGGTGTTGTCCCCGAGCAGTCCCTCACCCTTGACGGCGAGCGTGTTCACCGCGGCCGCGTGTGCGGCGCGGGCGGTGAGCTCGTCCGCCACTTCCACCGCGGCCATCTTGTGCGGCAGGGTGACGTTCAGTCCCTTGCCGCCGGCGGCGAAGAATTCGCGCACGCGCGCGGCGAACTCCTCCGGCGTCACGTCGTAGGGCCGGTAGCTCATCTCCTGCTGCGTCTCGCGCGCGAACAGCCCGTGGATGAAGGGCGAGAGGCTGTGGTTGACCGGGTGGCCGAACACTCCGTACTGGTCGGGCGCGCTGCTCATTGGTGCGATTCTGACACCATCTGCGCGCTGCTGCCCGCGTCGGCGCGCTCACTGAGTGCCGCCACCAGCTGCCGCTGCCACTCTGCGGCGCGCTCGAGGAAGAGGTGCGGCGGGTTCGCGACGAGCAGCCCTGAGCCGTTGAGCGCCACACGCGAGTCGCGCGGGAACAGCCACAGCTGCGCGCTCAGAAGCGGCGCGGGCAGCTCGCGGGCGACGCCGGCAAGCCAGGCGCGCGTGGTGCGCTCCTCCTTGATCGGGTACCAGGCGGCCATGACGCCCCTCGGGAAGCGCCGCAGCCCTTCCGCCAGCGCCGCTCCCACGGCGGCGAAGTCGCCGGGCGCCTCGTAGGGCGGGTCGAGCAGGGTGAGGCCGCGCCGCTCCGGCGGCGGCAGGTAGGCCTTGAGCCGCGCGTAGCCATCGCCGCGCTCCACGTGGATGGCGGGTCCGCCGCCGCCGCGTGCCCGTGCCAGCGTGGCGAGGTGCTCCTTGAGGGCGTGCGCTTCGCCCCCCTGCTGTTCGATCAGCACCGCGCGGTCCTGCGCGCGCAATGTCGCGGCGATGAGGAGCGGGGAGCCGCCGTAGAAGAAGCGATGCCGGAAGCGCTCGCGCAGGGAGTCCACCGCCGCGAGGTAGGCCCTGATCTCCGCAGCGTCGCAGCTGGCGCCGCAGAGGCGCGCGAAGCCGGCGGCGGATTCCGCCGCCGGACCCGAGAGGTCGTAGCCGCCGCGCCCCGCGTGGGTGTCGAGGCAGAGGAAACCCTTCTCCTTCTTCTGCAGCGCCGCCATGAGCGCGAGCAGCGCGATGTGCTTGTGCACGTCGGCGAAGTTGCCGGCGTGGTAGCTATGGCGGTATTTCATGGCGCGGTGCGGCGCCGAGGTGCGCCGGCGCCGCGCTACTTCAGGCGCCGGGCGCGCCCGCTCGCCGCGACTCCCGTGGTGCGCGCCTTGGCAGTGGCGACCTTGCGGGTGCTCTTGGCGCGCGTCTTGCGCGCGCGCGCCGTGGCGCGGCCGGCGGCATGCGCGGGGGCTGCGCGCGCGCGCGGCGCCTGCGCAGTTGCTGCCTCGGGGCTCACCGTGCGTGCACTCTTGCGCGCGGCCTTCGCCCTGGGGGTGGGGGCCTGCGGCGCAGCCGCGGCCGGCTCGGCGGGTGCGGCGGGGGCTGCTGCCTTGCGCCGCCCCCAGCGGCCAAAGCGCCCGCCGCGCTCGGGCGCGGCCGCGAGCAGCTCGCGGCACTCCTCGAGCGTGAGGGCCTTCGGGTCGCGGTCCTTCGGGATCTTGGCGTTCTTCTTCCTGTCGGTGATGTAGGGCCCGTAGCGGCCGTTGAGCACCTGCAGCCCGGCGTCGGGGAAGTCCTGGATGATGCGGTTGGCGTCCGCCTCCTGCTTGAGGCGGATCACCTCGCGGGCGCGCTCGAGGGTGATGGTGTAGGGATCGTCCTCCTTGAGCGAGGCGTACTTGCTGCCGTACTTCACGTACGGGCCGAAGCGGCCGACGTTCGCGACGATGGTCTCGCCGGCCTCGGTCTCCCCGAGGGTGCGCGGCAGCTTGAAGAGCTCGAGCGCATCGGCGAGCGTGATGTGGTCCATTTTCTGGCCGGGCTTGAGACCGGCGAAGCGCGGCTTCTCCTCGTCGTCCTTGGTGCCGCTCTGCACGAAGGGGCCGTAGCGCCCCATGCGCACCGTGATCGGCCGGCCGGTCACCGGGTCCCTGCCGAGCTCGCGCGCCATCGCGACCTGCTCGCGCGTCACGGTCTTCTCGATGCGGTCGACCTGGTGGATGAAGGGCTTCCAGAACTTCTCGAGCGGGACGGTCCAGTCCTCCTCGCCGCGCGACACCGCGTCCAGCTCGTCCTCCATGGCGGCGGTGAAGCCGTACTCGACGTAGCGGTGGAAGTGATGGGTGAGGAAGCGGTTGACGATCTTGCCAATGTCGGTCGGCACGAAGCGCCGGCTGTCCATGTCGACGTACTCGCGGTCCTGGAGCGTGGAGATGATGGTGGCGTAGGTCGAGGGGCGGCCGATGCCGTGCTCCTCGAGCGCCTTCACCAGCGAGGCCTCGCTGTAGCGCGGCGGCGGCTCGGTGAAGTGCTGCTCGGCGCGCAGCGCGGTGAGCGCCACCTCGTCGCCCTCCTGCATCGGCGGCAGCACGTGATCGCCGTCATCACCCTTGGCATCGTCGGTGCCTTCCTGGTAGACGGAGATGTAGCCGGGCTTGATGAGGGTCGAGCCGTTGGCGCGCAGCAGGTGGCGCGCCGGGCCGTCTTCGCCGGCGAGCATGTCCACCGCGACGGTGTCGAACACCGCGTGCGCCATCTGGGAGGCGACCGCGCGCTTCCAGATGAGCGCGTACAGGCGGTAGAGGTCATCCTCGATCTTGCCCTCGACGTCCGCGGGCGTGATGGCGGCGGAGGTCGGGCGGATGGCCTCGTGGGCCTCCTGGGCGTTCTTCGACTTGGTCTTGTAGATGCGCGGCTCGTCGGCGACCTCGGCCCTGCCATAGAGACGTGCCGCCACCTCGCGGATCTCGGTGACCGCCTCCGCGGCCAGCGACACCGAGTCGGTGCGCATATAAGTAATGAGTCCGACGCTGCCCTCGCCGATGTCCTGGCCCTCGTACAGCTGCTGCGCGAGGCGCATGGTGCGGCGGGCGTTGAAGCCGAGCTTGCGCGCCGCCTCCTGCTGCAGCGTCGAGGTGGTGAAGGGCGGGGCGGGGTTGCGGCGGCGCTGCTTGCGCTCGATGGCGATCACGCGCAGCTTCCCGGGCCGGTCGGCGCCGGCGCCGGCGGCTGACTGGATAGTGCGCTCGACCTCGCGCGCCTGCGTCTCGTTGGTGAAGCTGAACTGCTCGACCCTGGCGCCGCGGTACTCGAGGAGCTTCAGCGGGAAGCCCTGGGCGGTGTGCGTACCTTCGCCCTCGATGGTCCAGTATTCCTGCGCCTTGAAGGCGTCGATCTCCTCCTCGCGCTCGCAGATCATGCGCAGCGCCGGGCTCTGCACGCGGCCGGCCGAGAGCCCCTGGCGCACCTTCTTCCACAAGAGCGGCGAGAGGTTGAAGCCGACCAGGTAGTCGAGCGCGCGCCGCGCCTGCTGCGCGTTCACCAGCTCGAGCGACAGGCCGCGCGGCTGGCCGACGGCCTCGCGGATGGCGTTGCGCGTGATCTCGTAGAACACCACGCGGTGCACGTCCTTGCCGGTGAGCTCGCCGCGCTCGCGCAGGATCTCCTTGAGGTGCCAGGCGATCGCCTCGCCCTCGCGGTCCGGGTCGGTGGCGAGGAACAGTGCCTTGCACTTGCGCAGGCTCTTGGCGATCGCCTCCACGTGGCGCTCGTTCTTCTCGAGCACCCGGTATTTCATGGCGTAGCCGTCCTCGGGGTCGACGGCGCCCTCCTTGGGGATGAGGTCGCGCACGTGCCCATAGGAGGCGAGCACCTCGTAGTCGCGCCCGAGGTACTTCTTGATGGTCTTCGCCTTGGCGGGCGATTCGACTATGACCAGGTTGTCAGCCATGACTTGGGAATTTCGCTCGTTCCTAAAACGAAAAACCGCGGACTAGCCGCGGACGCCTGCTCCCCCCGCCTTGAGCGCTGCCGCCTCAATGAGGTGCACTGAACTGCGCATCGGCCATCAGCCCCCCGAGCCGCTCGACCGCGAGCTCCTGCCCGGGCTGGCTCGAGAGCACCATCAGCACCACCCACTTCAGCTGTTCGGTATCCGGCTCCTCGGTCTCCAGCGCCAGCAGCCGCTCGATGACGATCTCGCGCTGCGTGGCGCTCAGCACCTGCGAGCGCTCGAGCTCGAGCAGCAGGCCGCGGCACTCGGTCGAGAGGCGCGCGAGCTCGCTGTCGGTGAACACGCGCACGCCGCGCGCCGTCTGCTCGGCCTGCGGCTGCCCCGGGTGGAAGGCAAGATCGGTCAGCCAGTCGAGCGCCCGCTCGACCCTGGCGGGCGCGAAGCCCGCGCGCTCCAGATCCGCCGCGAGCCGCTCGCGCTCGGGCACATCCGGCGTCTCGGTGAGCATGTACCGGTCGAAGACGTAGATCAGGATGTCGAGAACGCTGCCAGTCATCATGGGAAGTCGCCGGGAGGCCGCCGCATCTTCCCGGCGCGCATACCGCGACGGGGCGGTGCGCGCGCGGCGGGGAAAATTCAGCGGCCGCGGGTTCAAGTGCGGGGGGCATCTAACAGCATTTCCCCCACCTTGTCCAATTCACGGCCCGCAGCGGATGTCCCGGACACTCGCGTAAGTGTCCGTGGTAACACGGGTTTTCACCCTCGCAAAACGCGACCGCCGCGGCCTCGTGAGAGGCCGCGGCGGTCTTGAGGCTGCCACGCTGCGGGAGCGCAGGTCTTACGGGGTGCGCACCACGTCGCCGACGCGGATGATGTCGGAGGCGCCGACCACCAGGCCGTAGCTGACCCGGTCGAAGGACTTGAACACCAGGAGCGTGCCCGAGCGCTCATCCGGCAGCCGCACCTTCGGGGCGTAGGAGCTGTCGGTGGCCACGCCGGTGTTGCCGCCGTGCCAGGAATCCGGCACGACATCTCCGGCCATGTCGATCGCGAGCACCGTGCCGGGGTCGACGCCCTGGCTCCTGCCGCGATTGAGGACCACCACCTCGAACTGGCCGACGAGGTCGGTGCCCCCGACCACGTCGATGATGCGGCCGTGCACGTCGCCCGCCGGGGCATGCGGGGTGAAGGTGATCGGGGTCTCGGTGTTCTCAGCCGTCAGCAGCCGATCGCCGCTCAGGGTCTCGCGCGCCGGGTCGATCAGCACCGCCTTGGCCGGGTCACCCGGGCGCTGCACCAGCGCGGTCGCGGTGTAGATGGCCTCGTAGCCGAGCAGGTGGTTGTCGTCCGGGTCACGCAGCGGGCCGGCGATGTGCACGATGGCATAGCGCGAGTTCGGCGTGGCGTTGAGGTTGCGGATGTAGGCCTCGTTGTTCGTGCCGGCCACCTGGTGCGTGCCACGGAAGGCGAGCACGTAGGGTGCGTGCCGCACCTCCTCGTCGCTCATGACCGTCGGGCGCGACAGGAAGGCCGCGATCGCCGAGTACGGAATGGTCGGGATGGCGTTCTCGAGCGGCGTGCTGCGCAGGCGCGGGTCGAGGCGCACGGCCCCGGCCTGCTCCACGCTCACGTGCGGGCGGCCGTCCGCGCCGTAGGCGAGCGCCAGCTGGTCACCGGGATAGATAAGGTGGGGGTTCGGGATCTGGGGGTTGATGATCCAGACCTCGGGCCACAGCCACGGGTCCTTCAGGTACATCGAGGCGATGCCCCAGAGGGTGTCGCCCTTCTTGACCGTGTAGTGCATGGGCGCGGTGGGGTTGACCGCGGCACGCGTATCGACGTCCGGGCTCGGCGCGCTCGCCGCGCCGCCGGCGGCGATCGCCGCCTCGGTGGCCGTCATCTCGGGAGCGGCGGGCGCGGCCGTGGCGGCAGCGGGAGCTGCGCTCACGGGCGTCGCCGCGGCGGGCACTTCGTCCTGGTGATGCGAGTGCGAGCACCCCACGGCGGCCAGGGATACGAGCAGCAGGCCCGCGATCGCGCGAGCCCCAAGTACTTGATTCGAGACCATCCTCCACTCCTCTGTGCGCGAGGTGGACCCACGCAACCTGCGGCGGAATTCTAGTTCGTTATACTGGCATGGCGGCCCCCGGCATACGAATTAATGTCAACTTTGTGCGCTGGATCACGGGTAGCGGCGCCCCCACATAGACACCCCATGGCCCTACGTACCATCCTCGAATTTCCCGACCCCCGGCTGCGCACGCGTGCGCGACCGGTCAGCCGCTTTGACGCCGAGCTCGGCACGCTGATCGATGACATGCTCGAGACCATGTACGCGGCGCCCGGCATCGGGCTCGCGGCCACGCAGGTCGACGTGCACCAGCGCGTCATCGTCATCGACGTCTCCGATCAGCACGATCAGCCGCTGGTGCTGATCAACCCCGAGATCCTCGCGCGCGAGGGCGAGGCGAAGACCGAGGAGGGGTGCCTGTCGGTGCCGGGAATCTTCGATGAGGTCAAGCGCGCCGCGAAGATCCGCCTGCGCTCGCACGATCGCAGCGGAGCGCTGAGCGAGACCGACTACGAGGACATCCTCGCGGTGTGCATCCAGCACGAGATGGATCACCTGGAGGGCAAGCTCTTCGTCGACTACCTCTCGGATCTGAAGCGCGAGCGCATCCGCAAGAAGCTCGAGAAGGAGCGCCGCGAGCGCACCACGGACGCCCCCGGCGCAGGCGGCGCGCGGCGCGCCTACTGAGCTTGCGCCTCGCCTTTGCCGGCACGCCGGAGTTCGCCGTGCCCGCGCTCACGGCGCTGTGCGCGGCGCACGAGGTCACCGGCGTGCTGACGCAGCCGGATCGGCCGAGGGGTCGCGGCCGCGCGCTCGCAGCGAGCCCCGTGAAGCGCGCCGCGCTCGAGCGCGGTCTCACCCTCGCGCAGCCCGCGAGCCTCAGGGATCCGCAGGCACTCGCCACGCTCAGCGCCTGGGCGCCCGAGGTGCTCGTCGTGGTGGCTTACGGGCTCATCCTGCCGGCTGCGGTGCTGGCTCTGCCGCCTGAGGGCTGCCTCAACATCCACGCCTCGCTCCTGCCGCGCTGGCGCGGCGCCGCTCCCATCCAGCGTGCCATCCTCGCCGGGGACCGTGAGAGCGGCGTGACCATCATGCGCATGGATGCGGGCCTGGACACCGGCCCCATGCTGCTGCGGCAGCGCCACGCGCTGCGTCCCGGGGAGACCGCGGCCACGCTGGAGGAAGCACTCGCCGCCCTCGGCGCCCGGCTCATCCTCGAGGCACTCGATGGCCTCGGGCGCGGCACGCTCACCCCCGAGCCCCAGCCGGCGGAGGGGGTGACCTACGCCAGGAAGATCGAGAAGGCCGAGGCCCTGCTGGACTTCTCGCGGGACGCCGCCGCGCTCGAGCGCCAGGTGCGTGCCTTCAATCCCCGGCCGGTGGCGGAGACGCGCCTTCACGGGGAGCAGCTGCGGATCTGGGCAGCCCGCGTCGCCTCGCCCGACGATCTTGCGTCGATCCGGGCGCTATCTGGGGTCGAAAATTCTCGAAACGGCACGATCCTCGCCGTACATGCCGACTTCATGCTCGTAAAGTGTGGCGCGGGGCTTCTCGCGGTCACCGAGGTCCAGGTGCCGGGCCGAAAACCCATCCCGGCGGCCGATTTCGCACGCTCACGCCAGCTTCCGGGGCAGAGCCTTGGCTAGAACCCCCTGGGCCCCGGGCGCGCCGGTCCTCGCCTCGGCCGCCCGCGCGGTGCGGGCCGTGGCCTCGCTCGGGGAGTCCGCGGACGAGGCGCTTGCCGGGGCCGAGCGGGGGAGCGAGCGTGCGGCGGTCCGCGCCGTCACCCTCGGGTCGCTGCGCTGGTACCTGCGCCTGGAACCGGCGATCGCAGGGCTGCTCGCGCGTCCGAAGGGCCTCGATCCCCTGGTGCGGGCTCTCCTGGTGTGTGCCGCGCACCAGGTCGTCTACTCGCGCAATGCCCCCGAGCGCAGCGTGCACGCCGCGGTTGATGCGGTGCGCCTGCTCGGCAAGGGCGACGCCGCCGGGCTCGTGAACGCGGTGCTGCGGCGGTTCGTGTCCGAGCGCTCGACGCGCCTGGCGAGCGCGGACGAGGACCTCGCCGTGCGCAGTGCGCATCCGCGCTGGCTCGTGGAGGCGCTGCTGCGGGAGTGGCCGGCCGAGGCCGAGTCCATCCTCGGCGCCAACAATGCGCATCCCCCGCTCACGCTGCGCATCGATCTGGCGCGCATTTCCCGCGAGGCCTATCGCGAGGAGCTGATCGCCGCGGGGATCGATTCCACCGCCGTGCCCTGGATCGGCACGGCCCTGACGCTCGATCACCCCCGCAGCGTCGCGGAGCTGCCGGGCTTCGCGCAAGGGCGGGTGTCGGTGCAGGACGCCGGCGCGCAGCTGGCCGCCCCCCTCCTCGAGCTCGCGCCCGGGCAGCGCGTGCTGGATGCCTGCGCCGCCCCGGGGGGCAAGACAGGCCTGCTGCTCGAGGCCACCGGCGGCTTCCTCGAGCTCACCGCCGTCGACGTCGATCCTGAGAGGGTCGGGCTCATCCGGGAGAATCTCAGGCGCCTCGGGCGCGAGGCGCGCACCGTGGTCGGCGACCTCGCCGAGCCCGGCTCGTTCTGGGACGGCGAGCCCTTCGCACGCGTGCTCGTGGATGCGCCGTGCTCCTCCACCGGGGTCATCCGGCGCCATCCGGACATCAAATTGCTGCGGCGCAGTACCGACATCCCGGCCTTCGCCGAGAGGCAGCTGCGGATCCTGCGGGGCGCCTGCTCGGTCCTGGCACCCGGGGGGCGGCTGCTCTACAGCACCTGCTCGGTGCTGCCGCAGGAGAACGAGCGGCTGGTGCAGAGGCTCTTGGAGGAGAAGCCCGAAATGAGGGTCGCCCGGATGCCCGGCGGGGCAGAGCTGGCGCCAGGGGGGAGGGAGCGTGCCGTCGGCACCCAGCTGCTGCCCGGGGCAGAGGCGGGGACAGACGGCTTCTATTATGCTTGTCTCGAAAAGACAACGGCCGGGACGTGAGCGCCTGCTTTTGCAGGCATGCATGCTGCGCGGCGACCCAACAAGGATCGGTGTGACCCGGGCGAGACTGCTCGCGATCCTCTGCGCCATGGGCTGCGTGCTCTGGAGCCTCGCCCTCGCCAACGCCCTCGAGGGCGTTCTCGAGGTGCGTTCCGCCTATGTGAACGTCGACAAGGGGGTATTCCTCCTGTACGCCCGGATCGAATATCCGCAGAGCCCGGCGATCAGCGATGCCCTGCGCGACGGCATCACGCTCACCTTTGACCTGGACGCGCGGGTGGAGCGTGACCGGCACCTGTGGTTCAACGCCGGCATCGTCGATCTGACGCTGCGCCGCGAGCTCAACTACCACGCGGTGAGTGACCGCTACGTGGTGCGCGACACCAAGAGCGGCGACCAGACGAGCTTCGCCACCCTCGATGAGGCGCTCGGCTACCTCGGGCACGTGGACGCCTGGCCGATCCTGGTCGAGCCGCAGCTCGATGGCGGCAACTACAACATCAGCGTGCGCGCGGGCGTGCGCCGCGGGCACCTGCCGGCGGCGATGCGCGCGATCCTGTTCTGGACCGACGACTGGAACCGCGTCTCGGAGTGGTACACGTGGTCCCTGCCGGTATGAGGGCGCGCTCACCGCGCACGCTGCGCTTCCTGGCCGTCGGCCAGGTGCTGGTGTGGAGCGCCATCGGCCTGGGCGCGTTCCTGCTGCTCGCCAAGAGCGTGCAGAACTCCGCGGAGTTCGGCCGGCTGCAGCTGTGGATCCTGCTGGTCGATGCCTGCGCGGTGATTGTGCTGTGCGTGCTGCTCGCGCGGCAGCTGTGGCGCCTGGTGCGCGACTACCGCGCGCACGTACCCGGCTCGCGCCTCACGGCGCGCACCGTGGCCATCTTCGGCGTGCTGGTGATCGCGCCGCTTCTGATCGTGTATGCCTCCTCGCTCGAGTTCATCAACCAGGGCATCGACAGCTGGTTCAAGGTCGAGGTCAAGCAGGGCCTGAACGATGCCCTCGGCCTGTCGCGCGCCGCGCTCGACCTGCGCATGCGCGAGTACTCCGAGCGCACCGTGGCGCTCGCGGAGTCCCTCGCCACGGGCGATGCCACCGAGATCGCGGCGCGCCTGGAGAAGGAGCGGCGCGCCACTTCCGCGCTCGAGATCGCCCTCTTCGGCGCGCACGGCCGGATCCTCGCCGCGAGCCAGGAGAACGCCTTCGAGACGCTGCCCTCGCAGCCGCCGCCGGACCTGGTGCGCCAGGTGGAGCAGCGCGTGCCGTACGTGAGCCTCGAGCCGCAGGCCGACGGGCGCTACCTGATCCGCACCGCCGCCGCCCTGCCGCGCACGGGCGCCAGCCGCGAGGCGCGCTTCGTGGTCGCGCTCTACCCGGTGCCGGCGCAGCTCGCGGCGCTGTCGGAGGCGGTGCAGGACTCCTACAGCGAGTACGGCAACCTCGTCGCCATGCGCGAGCCGCTCAAGTACAGCTTCCGCCTCACCCTCACGCTCGTGGTGCTGCTGTCGATGCTGGCGGCGATCTATCTCGCCATCTACTCCGCGCAGCGCCTGGTGCGCCCGGTGCAGGACCTGATCGAGGGCACGCGCGCGGTGGGCAAGGGCGACTTCGCCACGCGCCTGCCGCTGCCCTCGCGCGACGAGATGGGGTTCCTGGTGCACTCCTTCAACGACATGACCAAGCGGCTGCGGCGCGCGCGCGCCGAGGCCACGGCGAGCCAGCAGGCGGTGGAGCGCGAGCGCACGCGCCTCGCCATCATCCTCGCGCGCCTCTCCACCGGCGTGCTCGCGATCGACCGCTCGATGACGGTGCGCACCGCCAACGAGTCCGCCGGCGCGATCCTCGGCACCGACCTGTCCTCGGCCACCGGCCGAGCGCTGCCCGAGCTCGCCTCCGGCAACGAGCGCCTCGGGCAGTTCGTCGCCGCGCTGGCGGTGCGCTTCGCCGCCGGACGCGAGGAGTGGCGCGAGCAGCTCGACCTCGACGGCTCCAGCGGGCGCCGCACGCTCATGTGCGCCTGCACGCCGCTGCCGGGGGAGGATGCTGGCGCGGGCTTCGTCATCGTGTTCGACGACATCACCGCGCTCCTGCAGGCGCAGCGCGATGCCGCCTGGGGCGAGGTGGCGCGGCGTCTGGCGCACGAGATCAAGAACCCGCTCACCCCGATCCAGCTGTCCGCCGAGCGGCTGCGGCGGCGGCTCCTCGCCGGCATGAGCGAGCGCGACGCCGAGATCCTCGAGCGCGGCACGCGCACCATCGTGCAGCAGGTCGAGACCATGCAGCAGATGGTGAACGCCTTCTCCGAGTACGCCCGCGCCCCGGAGATGCAGATCACCCCCTTCAGCCTGAACCAGCTGGTCTGCGAGGTCGCGGACCTGTACCGCTCGCAGGACCCGCGCGCCCAGATCCGCCTCGACCTCGACCCGCGCCTGGAGAGCATCGAGGCCGACCGCGGGCGCGTGCGGCAGATCCTCAACAACCTCGTGACCAACGCGCTGGAAGCGCTTGACGGGGTTGGCTCTCCGCGGCTGGAGATCAGCACCCGGCTCGAGGCGGGCGGGGAGGCCGCTTACGCGGTGCTGAGCGTGTGTGACAATGGCCCGGGGTTCCAGCGCGAGCTGCTCGGCCGGGTGTTCGACCCGTACGTGACCAGCAAGCCCAAGGGCACCGGCCTCGGGCTCGCGATCGTGAAGAAGATCATCGAAGAACACGGCGGCCGCATCGATGCGGACAACCGTCCCGAGGGCGGGGCACGGGTCCGCGTCGTACTGCCCGTCAAAGACAGCACCCGGTCGGCGACCGGGGCGGCGCGCGAGCGCCGTGACCAGTTGAGGAGGGAACGAGCATGACGGGTCCTCACATTCTCGTGGTCGACGACGAGGCCGACATCCGCGGGCTGCTCAAGGAGATCCTCTCCGAGGAGGGCTACGAGGTCGACGTCGCCGCCAACGCCGCGCAGGCGCGGGCTTCGCGCGCGCGCCAGGTCCCGGACCTGGTGCTCCTGGACATCTGGATGCCCGACGTCGATGGCATCACGCTGCTGCGCGAGTGGTCGGTCGGCGCCGCCGACGGCTGCCCGGTGGTGATGATGTCGGGGCACTCCACGGTCGAGACCGCGGTCGAGGCGACGCGCCTCGGCGCCTTCGACTTCGTCGAGAAGCCGCTGTCGCTCGCGAAACTGCTGCGCACCGTCGAGCGCGCGCTCGACGCCGGCCGCCGCCACCGCCAGTCGGGCAAGCTCCTCGGGGCGCCGCTGGTGCTCCCGGCCGGCAAGAGCCGCGTCATGCAGCAGCTGCGCGCCGAGCTGCAGCAGCTCGCCGCCAACCCCTCGCCGGTGCTCCTGATCGGCGAGCCGGGCTCGGGCCGCGAGGCCTTCGCGCGTTACCTGCACGAGCACTCACCGCGCGCCAGCGCGCCGTTCGTGCCGCTGGTCGCTTCGAGCCTGCGCGAGGCGGACGCCGAGGAGCGGCTGTTCGGCCGCGAGCAGGCCGACGGCAGCCACTCGAGCGGCGCGCTCGAGGAGGCCGCCAACGGCACGCTCTTCATCCACGAGATCGAGGACCTGCCGCCGGCCGCGCAGCGCCTGCTGGTCGGGGTGTTCGAGAGCGGGCAGTTCACGCGCCTCGGCGGCCGCGAGCCGATCGCGCTGCGCGCGCGCGTGCTGTCCTCGGCGCAGCCGGGCATCGAGCAGCGCGCGGGCAGCGAGACGCTGCGGCGCGACCTGCTCGCGCACCTGAACGTGCTGATCGTGCGCGTGCCGCCGCTGCGCGAGTACGCCGAGGACGTGCCGGACCTGCTGCGCCACCAGGTCGATCGCCTGGTCGATGCGGATGCGCTGCCGTTCAGGCGCTTCTCGGTCGCCGCGCAGAACCGCCTGCGCAACTACCCGTGGCCGGACAACGTGCGCGAGCTGCGCCACCTGGTGCACCGGCTCTTGATCCACGGCGGCCCCGAGGAGATCCGTCTCGAGGAGATCGAGCGCGAGCTCGCGGTGCAGACTCCGCCGGATGAGCCGCTGGTGAAGCAGGACCTGCTGGCGTTGCCCCTGCGCGAGGCGCGCGAGCAGTTCGAGCGCGCCTACCTGCAGCAGCAGCTGCTGCTCTGCAGCGGCAAGGTCGGCCAGCTCGCCAAGCGCGTCGGCATGGAACGCACCCACCTGTACCGCAAGCTGCGCTCGCTCGGGGTCGACTTCCGCAACATCAGCGACGACTAGCGGCGCGCGGCGCGCGCCATGGCGACGAGCCGCGCGTACCTCGACTACGTGCTCGGTCAGCTCGGCGGGCTCGAGCGGCTGCGCAGCCGCCGCATGTTCGGCGCCGCCGGCCTCTACAGCGGTGAGCTGTTCTTCGGCATCGTCAGCGAGGACACGCTCTACCTGCGCGCCGACGCTGCCAGCCGTCCTGAGTTCCTCGCCCACGGCGCGCAGCCCTTTCGCCCGTATGCCGAGCGTCCCGAGGTCAGCATGACCTACTACGCGGTGCCGGCCGCGGTGCTCGAGGATGCCGACGAGCTGGTGCGCTGGAGCCGCCGCGCCGTGAGCGCCGCGCAGGCGGTGGCCGCCGTCAGAGCGGGGCGGCCGCGCAAGGCCCGGCGCGCCCCGCGCCCGCGCCGCGGCTAGGGCGACTTCGCCGGCGGCGTCGCCGCGGCCCTGAGCCGCGCGAGCGAGTCCTGCTGCAGCTGCGCGAGCTGCGGGGTGAGCTGCTGCATGCGGTTGCGCATCTCGTCCATGATCCGTGAGGTGATCAGGGGGAGCTTGTTGATCATCGCCTGCCCGGCCGGCGAGCGGTAGAACTTGAGCATGCCGTCGACGTCGTCCTGGGTGAGGGTCTCGCGGTAGACCCTGACCATCATCGGCTCGAGATTGTTCCAGCTGATCGTCTGCTCGGTGAGGGCGCGCATCTTGTCCTGCATCTCATCGAGGATCTGCAGTTGCGCGGCGTTGAGCGGCTGGGTCCGGGCGATCGCATGGGCCTGCTCGCGGGCATCCTGCTCCGCGCGCTGCACGATGCCATCGACCAGCGTGCGCGAGTGCAGGGTATCGAGGAGCTCGTGTATCGAGGCCTCGCTCGCCGCGGCGTCCGCGGCCAGGGCGGGCTCGCAGGCACCGAGCGCGGCACAGAGGACCAGCACGGCACGCAGCTTCACCATCAGGGGCTCCTCGCTCAGTCGCCGACGCGAATCACCAGCGCGTCGACCTCGGCGGCCTGCAGCTGCTTGCGCACCTTGTTGAGCTCATCGAGGTTGTCGATCGGCCCGATGCGCACGCGGTGCCAGACGTCCGCGTCCACCGCCACGCGCTGCACCTTGGCGTCCACGCCCTGCAGTGCCAGCTGGGCGCGCACGCGGTTGGCGTCGGCCTCGTTGCGGTAGGAGCCGGCCTGCAGCACGTACACCCCGGGGCGCTCGACCTTGGCCGCCGCCGGCAGGTCGCGCTTCACGTCCTTGTCCTTCTCCGGGACCACGACCTCGAAGTTCGGCAGCATCTCGTAGAAGTCGTACTTCTCGGCGGGCTTGCTGCCCGGGTCCGGGTCGTTGCGCGCGGCGTGGTGCGGATCGGGCCGCGGGGTATCGGCGGGATCCGGGGCCTTGTGCAGCCGTGCGCTGAAATACGCGAAGGCGATGCTCGCGAGCACGATGCCGCTCAGCGCGCCATAGGCGAACTCGCGCACGCCGCGCACGGGAAGCGCACGGCGCTGGCTGCCCTTGTAGTCGCGCCCCGTCAGCTTTGCCATGCGATCGCGGGCGAGCTCACATGCTCTCCGGGGCCGAGACGCCGAGCAGCGTGAGCCCGTTGCGCAGCACCTGCTGCACGCCGAGCACCAGTGCCAGGCGCGCGTTGCGCAGCGCCGCCTCCTCGACGATGAAGGCCTCGGCGTTGTAGTAGGTGTGGAAGGCGTTGGCGAGCTCGCGCAGGTAGTGCACCAGGGTGTGCGGGGTGCGCGTGAGGGCCGCCTGCTCCAGAGTCTCCGGGTAGCGCGTGAGCACGGACAGGAGTGCCTGCTCGTGCGCGGCGCTCAGCCGGGCGCTCGCCGCGAGCCCCGCGGCCGCATCGAAGCTCAGGCCGCGCGCGCCGAGCTGCTTCATGACGCTCGCCACGCGCGCGTGCGCGTACTGGATGTAGTACACCGGGTTCTCGTTGCTGCGCGACTTGGCGAGCTCGAGGTCGAAGTCGAGCGGCTGCTCGTGGCTGCGCATCAGGTAGAAGAAGCGCGCCGCGTCGTTGCCGACCTCCTGGCGCAGCTGCCGCAGCGTCACGAACTGCGCCTCGCGCTTGCCCATCGGGATCTTCTCGGCGCCGCGGAACAGGCTGACGAACTGGATGAGCGGCGCCTCCAGGCACTCCCCGGGCTGGCCCATGGCGATGAGCCCGGCGCGCACCCGCGCCACGTAGCCGTGGTGGTCGGCGCCGAGCACGTCGATCAGGCGCGCGAAGCCGCGCTCGCGCTTGGCGAGGTGGTAGGCGATGTCGGAGGCGAAGTAGGTGCGCTGGCCGTTCTCGCGCACCACCACGCGGTCCTTCTCGTCGCCGAACTCCGTGGAGCGGAACCACAGCGCGCCCGCGCGCCGCTCGAGCCGTCCGGCCCGCTCGAGCACGGCGAGCGCGTGATCGATCGCGCCGCTCTCGGCGAAGGCGCGCTCGGAGGTCCAGTGATCAAACCGCACGCCGAACTCGCCGAGGTCCTCGCGGATGTCCGCGAGCATCGCCGCGAGCGCCGCATCGAGCACCTCGCGGAAGGCGGCCGCGCCGATCAGCTCGCGGCAGCGCGCGATCAGGGCATCGATGTAGGCCTCCTTGTCGCCCGCCGGCGCATCCGCGGGCAGTCCCGCCAGCACCTCGGCGGCCGGGCGCCGCAGCCGCTCGCCGACCACCGCCCGCAGCTGCCGGGCGAGCGGGCGTACGTAGTCGCCGCGGTAACCGTTCTGCGGGAAGGGCAGCGACTCGCCGCACTCCTCGAGGTAGCGCACCCAGGTGCTCACCGCGAGGATCTCCATCTGCCGCCCGGCATCGTTGATGTAGTACTCGCGCTCGATGCGGTAGCCGACCGCCGCGAGCAGGTTCGCGAGCGTCGCCCCGTAGGCCGCCTGGCGGCCGTGGCCGACGTGCAGCGGTCCGGTCGGGTTGGCGGAGACGAACTCCACCAGCACCCGCTCCCCGCCCCCGAGAGAGCTTGCGCCGTAGGCCGCACCGCGCGCGTGGATGGCGGCGAGCTCGCGCGCGTAGGCCTCGGGGGCCAGGTGGAAATTGATGAAGCCGGCGCCGGCGACCTCGGCGCGCGCCACGAGCGCACTCGGCGGCAGCGCCGCGACGATCGCCTGGGCGAGCGCGCGCGGGTTCTGCCGGGCGCTCTTGGCCAGGCGCAGCGCGACGTTGGTGGCGAACTCTCCGTGGGTCGCCTCGCGGGTGCGCTCGAGCGTCACCGCCTCCGGCGGCGGCATCTCGGGCAGGAGGCTGCCGGCGAGCTCACTTAGGGCGCTGCGCAGCAGCTGCTCGAGTTCTGGCTTCAAGGCGGGCGTTCGCGCGGGGAATCGGACGCGCGAGTTTACCCGAAGCCTCCGGTCGCGGGCCGCTTTTGCACGCCGCACGCCATCGGAAATCAACGGCTTGCGGTGGCGCTGGCTAGAACAGCTCCAGCGGGTCGACGTCCAGCGACCAGCGCACCGCGCGCGCGCTGCGCAGCGCCTCCACCTGCGGCAGCCAGCCGGCCAGGAAGGCGTGCAGCAGCGCGCGCTCCGGGCTCTCCACCAGGAGCTGCGCGTGGTAACGCCCGGCGCGGCGCGCCATCGCCGCGGGCACCGGCCCGAGCAGCCGCACCCCGCGCGGCGGGGTGCCGGCGCGCGCGCGTGCCTCGCTGAGGAAGCCGAGCGCGGCCTCGCGGGTGCGCGCCGAATCGCGCAGCGCCGCGAGCCGCGCGAACGGCGGCCAGTGTGCCTGCTCGCGCTCGGCGAGCGCGGCGTGCGCGAACCCGTCGTAACCTGAGGCGAGCAACTGCCGAAGCAGCGGATGCTCGGGGAACTCGGTCTGGATCAGCACCTCGCCGGGCCGGTTGCCGCGCCCGGCGCGGCCGGCGACCTGCACGATGGTCTGCGCCAGGCGCTCGGGGGCGCGGAAGTCGCTGCTGAAGAGGCCCTGGTCGGCATTCAGCACCGCGACCAGCGTGACGTTCGGAAAGTCGTGCCCCTTGGTCACCATCTGCGTGCCGACCAGGATGCGCGCCTCGCCCGAGGCCACCCGCCGCACCACGCTCTCGAGATCCCCGCGGCGGCGCACGACGTCGCGGTCGAGGCGGGCGCTCGTGACGTGCGGGAACTGCGCGGCGAGGGTCTCCTCGATGCGCTCGGTCCCCTGGCCGACCGGCTTCACCGCGAAGCCGCACTGCGGGCAGCGCTCGGGCAAGGGCGCCTCCGCGCCGCAGTGATGGCAGCGCAGCCGCGCGGCCCCCTGGTGCACGGTGAGCCGCGCATCACACTCGCGGCAGGGCGCGATCCAGCCGCAGCCGGTGCACAGCAGCGTCGGCGCGTAGCCGCGGCGGTTCAAATACACCAGCACCTGGCCGTCCTCGGCGAGGTGGCGCTCCATGGCGAGCAGGGTCGGGGTGGCGATGCCGCCCTTCACCGCGCTGCTGCGCAGATCGACCAGCGCCAGGCGCGGCGGCTGCGCCGCGGCGGCGCGCCGCTCGAGCCGCGCGCGGCTGTAGCGGGCGGCGATGACGTTTTGCAGCGTTTCCAGCGAGGGCGTCGCCGAGCCGAGCACCACGGGCACGCCGACGTGGCTGGCGCGCACCACCGCCAGGTCGCGCGCCGAGTAGCGCAGCGCCCCCTCGTGCTGCTTGAAGGAGCCGTCGTGCTCCTCGTCGACCACGATCAGCCCGAGGTCCGGCACCGGTGCGAACACGGCCGAGCGCGTGCCGAGCACCACGCGCGCCTCACCCGCGTGCGCGGCGCGCCAGGCGCCGAGGCGCTCGGCATCCGTGAGGCCCGAGTGCAGCACCGCGAGCGGCGTATCGAAGCGCTCGCTGAAGCGGGCGATGAGCTGCGGCGTGAGGCCGATCTCGGGCACCAGCACCAGCGCGCGCCGTCCGGCCTCGAGCACGCGCTCGATGAGACGCAGGTACACCTCGGTCTTGCCGCTGCCGGTGATGCCCTGCAGGACGAAGGCGCCGTAGCGGCGCAGCGCCGCCCCGACCGCCGCCACCGCGGCGGCCTGCTCGCCCGAGAGGTGCGGTCCCGCGGTGCGCATGCGCGCCACGCTGTGAGCCGGCGGTGGGGAGTGCTCGTGGCTGGCGAGGAAGCCGCGTCTCACGAGCGCGCGGGCCGCCTCGCGCCAGCCGGGCAGCTGCTCCTGCAGTTGCTCGGCGCTCGCTTCGCCTGCGGCGAGGAGCGCCAGCAGCGCGCGCTGCTTCTTCGCGCGGCGCGGCTCGCCGGCGGCCTGCGCCGCCGCGCCCGCCTCGGTGAGCGACCAGCGCTCCTCGAGTGAGCGCGCGCCCGCCCCGAGGCGCAGCGCCTTGGGCAGCGCGCCCGCCACCACCTCGCCGATCGGGTGGTGGTAGTAGTCGGCCGCCCAGTTGATGAGCGAGAGCACGCCGCCATCGAGCACCGGGGTGGCATCGAGCACCTCGAGGACTGCCTTCAGCTTCCCGCGGGGCACTTCCGAGTCGGGGGAGCTGCCCATGACCACCCCGATCAGGCGGCGGCGGCCGAAGGGCACCCGCACCCGAACGCCCGGGGACAGCGGGGCAGGCGAGGGCGGGGGCAGGTAGTCGAACAGCCGCCTCAGGGGGATGTCGAGCGCCACCCTCAGAACCGGGGCATCCTGGCTCACGTTTGAATCAGAATCAGTGACTTGCGGGGGTCGGCGGCGGTCAACCGGGGTGGCCGCGTGCGCGTTATACAGCCCATGTCCGAGTTTGCTACGCTCGCGTCGCCTTATAGCATGCCGGCCGCACTACTCGGCGACGTGGATCAGACGGATTCTTCTGCCCAGAGCCGAACGCGTGCGCTGAACCAGTTTCTGGCCGGCGTGGAGCTCAAGGCATTCAAGATCGCCCAGGCCGCGCTGCGCCACGAGGATGATGCGCTCGATGCCGTGCAGGACGCGATGCTGCAGCTCGCCCGCGCCTACGCCGATCGGCCGGCGCCGGAGTGGAAGCCGCTCTTCTACCGCATCCTCGAGAACCGCATCCGCGACCTGCAGCGCCGCCGCACGGTGCGCGGCCGGGTGATCGCCTGGCTCCCGCTGCGGGGAGCCGACGATGACGAGGATCCGGACCCGATCGCGGAAGCGCCGAGCCCGGAGCCGCAGCCGCTCAGGCGCCTGGAGATCGAGGAGGCGATGGGGGCGCTCGAGAAGGCCCTCGCGGGACTGCCGCGACGGCAGCAGCAGGCCTTCCTGCTGCGCTCGCTCGAGGGCATGGACGTGGCCGAGACGGCGGCCGCGATGGGCTGCTCGGAGGGCAGCGTCAAGACACATTATTTTCGTGCAGTGCAGGCACTGCGCGCACAACTCGGAGAGTTCTACGTATGAGCGGGCCGGCTGAGCCGCTGACGGATTTTGAGCGCCAGGCGCGCGGCGTGCTCGAGGAGAGCGTGCGGCGCATCGATGCGCGCACGCGCTCGAAGCTGAACCAGGCGCGGCAGGCGGCGCTCGCGGCCGCGCAGCCGCAGCAGCGCAGCTGGCTGCGCAGCTTCACCCTCATGCCCGCCGGGGCCGCGGCCGCGGCGGTGCTGGTGGCCCTCACGCTCTGGTACCGCCAGCCCGGCGGGGAGAGCCCGCTGCTGGAGGGACAGCACACCGCGGTCGAGGACATGGACCTGCTGGCCGACAGCGAGGGACTGGATCTGATGGAAGGCGGGGACGGCTCGTTCTACGAGTGGGCCGTGGCCCAGAGCGACAATGCCGAGAGCGAGGGTTGATGCGCCGGGCATTCCGAGTGCTGGCGCTCCTCGCGTGCGCGCTCCCGGGCATGGCGCTCGGCGACGATCCGCACAAGAGCGGGGCCGAGGAGCCGGATGCGAGCTTTCTCGAGTTCCTGGGCAGCGTCGATGGGCTCGCGGAAGCCAATCCCGACTATCTGGCGCAGGGCGCCCCGGCGCACGCCGCGCCGGCCGCGCCGGCCGCGCCCGCCGGCACGCCGGTGAAGACGCCCGTGCCGCCGCCGCCGGCGCACGCCCCCGGAAGTGAACAACAATGAATAAGCTTCCCCGCCTGCTGCTCCTCACCGTGCTTTGCGCGCTCGCCGTGCCGCTCTGGGCGCAGCAGCCACCGCCGCCGCCTGCGGCCGCGGCGCCCGCGGCCGCGCCGGCCGCGCCCGTGCAGTGGTCGAGCCTGTCACCGCAGCAGCAGCAGCTGCTGTCGAAGTTCGGGGGGCAGTGGAACACGCTGCCGCCGGAGCGCCAGCAGGCGCTGGCGCGCGGCAGCGAGCGCTGGCTCGGCATGAGCCCGGAGCAGAAGGATCAGGCGCGCGATCGCTTCCAGCGCTGGCGCGCCCTGCCGCCCGAGCAGCGCCAGGCGCTGCGCGGCCGCTGGCAGCAGTTCCAGGCGCTGCCGCCCGAGCAGAAGGCGATCGTGCGCGAGAACTTCCACCGCTTCCAGCAGCTGCCGCCGCAGCAGCGCCAGATGCTGCGCGAACGCTGGCGCAACGCCACCCCGGCGCAGCGTCAGCAGATGGTGGAGCGGGCGCGCGCCCGGCGCGCCGAGCACGCCCCGGCGCCGCGTCACTAGCGCGCGGCGCGCGCGCGCACCGGGATCGGCACGTTGCACACGTCGATGTGCCCGGCGGGCACCTTGAACCACTCCTCGAGCCGGTTGCGCCGCGCGGCGAGATAGGCCTGGAAGGTGGCAGTGTCGGTGCGCAGCATCTGCAGCTCGGTGCGCTGTGCCGCCGGCACCTCGCTCGCCAGGTGCAGCGAGCGCAGCGGCACGCGCTGCTCGGGGCGCTCGTAGAAGCCGAGCGCGCCCGTGCCGCGCGGCATGACCGCGAGGATCTCCATCCCCGACACCACGCGCCCGAGCAGCGTCACGTTGCGGTCCAGGTGCCGCGGCGCCTGGCCGATCACCACGTAGAGCTCGGTGCCGCCGCCTGAGTCGACGTCGTTGTCACGGCCGGCGCCCACCATGCCGTAGCAGTGCACCAGCCAGGCGCGCGAGCTGGCGGGATCGGCGGCCACGGGGAAGCCATCGACGAAACCCGTCACGCCCGCGTAGGTGTCCGGATCCGGCAGCCGCGTGATGGTGAGCCCGCGCAGCGGGCGCTCGAACTCGGCGGCGAGCGTGCGCTGCGCGTCCCCGACCGCGCGCTTGCCCTCGGCATCGCCCCACTGCACGACGTAGTTGTCCTGCGCGCGCATGATGGCGAGCCCGTCGTAGTAGTGTCCGTGCGCGAGCGCCGTCACGTTCGCCACGTGGTGCGGGGCGAAGAGGGGCGCGAGCTCGATGATGACGCGTCCCGCGGGCAGCTCGAGGTAGAGGGTGTTCTGCGGCTCGAGTGCGCGCCAGTCGGCGGCGCTCGAGGCGGCGAGCACCTCGGCCCCGGTGCGCGGCTGCTTCTCGGGGGCAGTGGCCGCCCGGGCGCCTGCCAGCGCAGTGCTCAGCAGCAGGGCGCTCAGCGCGAGCGCGAGCGGGCGGTTCTTCATTTGTCGTGTTCGTCGGCGTGGAAGAGATGCAGCATGCGGTGCACCAGCGGGGCGAGGATCACCGTGGCCACCACCAGGAACACCATCCCCGCGTAGAGCGCGTACCAGCCGGCGAAGAGCTTGCCGGCATTGCTCGTCGGGTTGTTCACCGGCCCCATGCCCCCGAGCAGCATGCAGGCGTTGAGGAAGGCGTCGTGCCACTCGAGGCGCTCGAAGTGCTCGTAGCCGAGCATCCCGGCCCACAGCGACACGCCGAGCAGCAAGGTGGCGAGTGCCACGTGCCGGCCCATGCGCGCGTAGAACTGCGCGCGCGGCAGGAGCGGCTGGCAGCGCCGCTCGTAGAGCCCGGCCGGCGCGGGGGGCTTCTCGCTCATGGCGCTAGCCTACGCGCGTGAAGCCGTCCGCGCTCCAGGCCTCGCTGCCGACGCCGTGGTGCACGAAGAACAGTCCCTCGGGGTCGTAGCGCTTCTTCACCGCGGCGAGCCGCGCGTAGTGCGCTCCCCAGTACTGCTGGCGCCAGTCCGCGCCGAAGTAGCTGCTCTCGGAGAGGTAGGCACCGGCTCCCGGGGCCACCTTGCGCAGCTCCGCGGTGGCGCGGGCGATGGCCTGTGCGTCCGCGCGCGCCGCGGCCTCGTCCACCACGGCCCGCGGCTGCCCGGGGTAGGCCGGGCCGGCACCGTCGGCGATGATCGCCAGCGCAAACGCGCGGGTCACCTGCGGGTTCATCGCGGTATCCAGCGCCGCGCTGATGGCCGCGGCGGGCGCGAACGCCAGCCCCTTGTTGCAGTGCAGGCCGACTTCCTTGTGGCGGCTCGCGGCGAAGAGTGCCCGCGCCAGCTGCGCGCGCGACTCGCCGGCGAGCAGCGCCGCCGGCAGCCACAGCGACTCGTAGCCGTAGAGGAAGGCGCCGACCTGGTCCTGGTCGCCTTCCCAGAAGCCGTGCCCGGCGGGGGCGCCGGCGCGCGGGTCGGGGACCATGTTGTGGTTGCCCTCGATGTCCCACCAGGTGCGCGCCAGCTTCGCTCCCGCGCCGAGGGCATCGCTTTCCTGGTACTCGCTGCGCGAGCGCACCCAGCTGAAGAACGGCTCCCACAGCGCGCGCGACTCCTCGCGGTTGAGCCCCGCGCTCACCAGCGAGAGCCGCAGCACGTTGTCCGGGCGCACCGCGAACTGCTCGCCCCAGTGCGGGTTCGCGAGCCGCTCGGCGTAGAAGCCGAGGAAGCGCTCGATGAGCGCGATGTAGGAGGCGTCGGAGTCGGCGTGGATGCTGCCCCAGGCGGCGCCGAAGTACTCCGGCAGCTCGTGCGTTCTGAGCGTCAGGCGCGTGACGACGCCGAAGCTGCCGCCGCCGCCGCCCTTCAGGGCCCAGAACAGCTCCGGATCGCGGCAGGCATTGACGGTGCGCAAGCTGCCGTCCGCGGTCACGACCTCGGCCTCGAGCAGGCTCGCCGCCGCGCTGCCGTAACGCTTGGAGAAGCTGCCGAAGCCGCCGCTCTGGATGAGACCGGCGACGCCCACCGTGGTGCAGCCGCCGCCCTGCACGTAGCGGCCGGCGCGCGAGGTGACCGCGTGGTAGACGTCGATCCACATCGCGCCGGCGCCGACCGTGACCGCGGTGCTCGGGGCGACCTGCCCGGCGCAGCCCGCGGGCACGAACGCGCTCTCGAGCGCGATGTCGTTCATGCCACGCGTCCAGATCAAAAGCGAGTCCGCTGCGCTCGAGGTGCCGAGGTAGCTGTGGCCGCCACCCTTGACCACCAGGCGCAGGTTGCGGCGGCGCGCGAAGTTGACCGCCGCCACCACGTCCGCGGTGCCGCGGGCGCGCACCACGTAGGCGCTCGACGCGCATCGCCAGGCCTCGAAGTAGCCCGACACCTGCGTGCCGGCCGCCTCATCGCCGAGGTAGAACGGGTTGCTGATGCTCGCAAGCGTCGCCCGGCAGGCGCCCTCGGCGGCATCTTGCGCGCAGGCGGCGAACAGCGGCTGCACCGCGCTCAGGCTCCCGCCGACCTCGGCGTTCAGCTGCTGCCAGCTCGCCGCGTCCGGCCACTGCGGATCCTGCGGGCGCACCCGGCTGACGGGCGGCACGACGCGCGCGCCGAGTGCGGGGGCGAGCGCGGCGAGCGGCAGCGCGGCGGCGGCTTTGAGGAGGCTGCGGCGCTGCACGGCTTTCTCTCCCTGAGCGTGCGCGGGCGCGGGCGTCAGCCGACGGCCTTGACCGCCTGGATCAGCTCGGCGGCCGCCTTCTGCGCATCGCCGTAGAGCATGCGGGTGTTGTCGAGGTAGAAGAGCGCGTTCTCGATGCCGGAGAAGCCGGCGCCCTGGCCGCGCTTGATGACGATGACGTTCTTGGCCTTGTCGGCGTTCAGGATCGGCATGCCATAGATGGGGCTCGACTTGTCGGTGCGCGCCACCGGGTTCACCACGTCGTTGGCGCCGATGATCAGGGCCACGTCCGCGGTCTCGAACTCGGCGTTGATCTCGTCCAGGTCGGCGATCAGGTCGTAGGGGACGCCGGCCTCGGCCAGGAGCACGTTCATGTGCCCGGGCATGCGCCCGGCCACCGGGTGGATCGCGAACTTCACCGTCACGCCGCGCTCGATCAGGAGCTGGCACAGCTCCCAGATCTTGTGCTGGGCCTGCGCTACCGCCATGCCGTAGCCCGGCACCACGATCACCTTCTGGGCGAAGGCCATCATGACGCCGACGTCGCTCGCCTCGATGGGCTTTAAGCTCCCGCTCACCGTACCGGTGGCCGGTCCGCCGGTGTCACCGAAGCCCGAGAACAGCACGTTGCCGAGGGAGCGGTTCATCGCCCTGGCCATCAGCTGCGTGAGCAGCGTGCCGGCCGAGCCGACCACCGTGCCGGCGATGATCATGGCGGCGTTGTTGAGCACGAACCCCTCGAAGCCGACCGCGAGCCCGGTGAGCGCGTTGTAGAGCGAGATCACCACCGGCATGTCGGCGCCGCCGATCGGCAGCGTCATGGTGAGCCCGAGCACGAGGGCCACGACGAAGAGCGCGGTGACGACGGCGGGACTCGCGTTCAGCTGCGCGGCGATCATGACGCCGAGCGCGAGGGCGGCGAGCAGCAGCAGCAGGTTGAGCACCTGCTGCCCCGCGAAGCGCCAGCTCTTCTTGATGAGGCCCTGCAGCTTGCCGAAGGCGATCGCGCTGCCGGCGAAGGAGACCGCGCCGATGAGCCCGCCCGCGACCGCCAGGGTGCTGGTGGCATAGCCGCCGGTCTCGCCGCGGTACAGCTCGACCGCCGCGATCGCCGCCGCCGCGCCGCCGCCCATACCGTTGTAGAGGGCGATCATCTGCGGCATGTCGGTCATGGCGACGCGCTTGCCGCTCCACCAGGCGAGCCCCGCGCCGACGAACATGGCCGGCACGATCAGCTCGTAGTTGCTCATGCCGGGGTAGAGGAAGGTGACCAGCGTCGCCACCAGCATGCCCGCGCCCGCCCACAGGATGCCGCTGCGTGCGCTGACCGGGGAGCTCATGCGCTTCAGTCCCACGATGAACAGCACCGCGGTGACGAAGTAGCTCGCCTGGATCAGCAGCTCCCGCGAGGCCCACGCCGGCATCAGTGGCCCGCCTTGCCGGCGCCGCGGCTGCCGCTCGACTTGAACATCTCCAGCATGCGCTCGGTGACGACGTAGCCGCCGACCGCGTTGCCGGCCGCGAGCAGCACGCCGATGACGCCGATCGTCTTCTCGAGCGGGGTGTGCGCGGCACCGAGCGCCACCATGGCGCCGACCAGCACGATGCCGTGCACGAAGTTCGAGCCGGACATCAGGGGCGTGTGCAGGATCACCGGCACGCGCGAGATGACCTCGTAGCCGGTGAAGGCCGCGAGCATGAAGATATACAGCGCCACGATCCCGGTCATCGCTCCTCGCCCTCCAGTGCCTTGCGCGTGGGCTCGTGCTTGATGGCACCGCCCGTGGTCAGACACGACTGCGCGAACACCTCGTCGTTCCAGTCGATCGCCAGCTCACCCTTCACCAGCGCCGGCTTGAGGAAGTTGAAGAGGTTGCGCGCGTACATCTCGCTCGCGTTGTAGGCCAGCTCAGCCGGCAGGTTCACCGCGCCCACGATCTTGACGCCGCCGTGCTCGAGGACCTCGCCGGCGCGGGTCAGCTCGCAGTTGCCGCCCTGCTCGGCGGCGACATCCACGATCACCGAGCCGGGGCGCATGCGCTCGACCGCCGCGCGCGGGATGATCTTCGGCGCCGCCCGCCCGGGGACCGAGGCGGTGGTCACCACCGCGTCCGCGGCCGCGATGCGCGTCTCGAGCACCGCCTGCTGCTGGGCACGCTCCTCGGCCGTGAGTTCGCGGGCGTAGCCACCGCTGCCCTCCGCGCTCACGCCGGTCTCGACGAACTTGGCACCGAGGGACTTCACCTGCTCGCGGGTGGCGGCGCGCACGTCGTAGGCCTCGACCACCGCTCCGAGGCGCCGCGCGGTGGCGATCGCCTGCAGCCCGGCGACGCCGGCACCGATCACCAGCAGCTGCGCCGGGCGGATGGTGCCGGCGGCCGTGGTGAGCATGGGCATGAACTTCTGCAGCTCGCTCGCCGCGATGAGCACCGCCTTGTAGCCGGCGATCGCGGCCTGCGAGGAGAGCGCATCCATTGACTGGGCGCGCGAGATGCGCGGCACCAGCTCCATGGCGAAGCTGGTGAGGCCGCGCGCCTTGAGCGCCTCGACCTCGGCGCGCCGCGCGTGCGGCTGCATGAAGCCGATGACGACGGCGCTCGGCTTGAGCTGTGCGATCTGCGTCACAGTCAGCGGCTGCACGCTGAGCAGCACGTCGGCCTCGGCCAGCACCTGCGCGGGGGAATCCGCCCAGGTGACACTCTTAAAGAGAGTGTCCGGGAAGCGCGCGCGCTCGCCCGCGCCGCGCTCCATGAGCACGCGCGCCCCCTCCCTGGCGAGCTTCTCGGCCACCTCGGGGACCAAACTCACGCGCGTTTCCTGCGGCGCGCTCTCGCGCAGCGCGCCAATTGTGACTGGCATCAAGCGCCTCTCGACACGCGTCGCCGACCGGCCACGCTGTTAAAAATCCTTAATCGAATTAGTGATTTGCGTTGTTGAATTCTTGCACAAACTTGCCGTATCTTACAGCCGCCATGCTGGGCATCGACCTCGAGCGCGCTGATCACGGTCCGCTGCAGGACCTGCGCATCGTCGCGACCACGGCGCGCGGCCTGTCGCAGCTGGTGCTGCGCACGGATGTCGCCGGCATGCCGCTCGAGTGGATCGACTACAAGGAAGCGGCGCGACTGTACCATCAGGAGCAGGTCGCTTACACGTGCGGCTCGCTGCTCTACGAGCTCTACGGGGGCGTGAACGCGCGCACCGGGCGGCGCACGGTGCTCGAGGTCAACTCGATCGTCGCCACCGTCGGGCACACCGGCAATCCCGGCAACACACGCCACGACTACGTGCCGCCGCTCAACAACCAGACGCTGTTCCGGCGCGACGCCTACCTGTGCATGTACTGCGCGCAGCGCTTCCCCTCGCGCGAGCTGTCGCGCGATCACATCCGCCCCTTCAGCCAGGGCGGCGGCGACAGCTGGACGAACGTCGTGGCCGCCTGCCGGCGCTGCAACAACCAGAAGGCCTCGCGCACGCCCGAGCAGGCGAAGATGCAGCTGATCGCGGTGCCCTTCACGCCGACCTACGCCGAGTACATCTTCCTCAAGGGGCGCCGCGTGCTCGCCGACCAGATGGAATACCTGGTGGCGCACTTCCCGCGCTCCTCGCCGCTGCACGACCGCATCCAGCGCTGGCTGTCCTGAAGTCGCGCTGTTAAGGTGCGCGCAAGCCGCCTTGCAGGGAGTGCGCGCGCACCTTGATCTTCCTCGTCGACGCCTCGGTGTACGTCTTTCGCGCGTACCACTCGGTGCTGCCGGACATGCGCGATGCCGACGGCAACCCCGTGCACGCGGTGTTCGGCTTCGCACGCTTCCTCGGCGACCTGATCGAGCGCGTACGGCCCCGCTACATCGCCGTGGCGTTCGACCAGCGCCGCAGCAGCTCCTACCGCAGCCGCCTCTACCCGGCCTACAAGGCCAACCGCGAGCGCGCCCCGGCGGACCTCACGCTGCAGTTCGAGCGCTGCCGCGAGTTGTGCCGGCGCCTCGGGGTGTCGATGTTCGTCGACCCCGACTACGAGGCCGACGATCTCATCGGCTCCCTCGGGACGCTCATGCGCGAGCAGGGCGTGCGCGCGGCCTACATCACCCGCGACAAGGACCTGGCGCAGCTGATGCGCGACGGCGACCTGTTCTGGGATTTCGGCGCGCGCGAGCAATTCGGCTACCACGACATCGAACGCCACTTCGGCGTGCCACCGGAGCGCTTCGCCGACTACCTCGCGCTCACCGGCGATGACGTCGACAACATCCCGGGCGTGCCCGGCGTCGGCCACCGCACCGCCGCCTCCCTGATGCGCGCCTTCGGCTCCCTCGAGGAGCTGTACGCCGACCTGCCGCGCGTCGCCTCGCTCAAGCTGCGCGGCGCGGCGGCCCTCGCCGCCAAGCTCACCGAGCATCGCGAGGCGGTCTACCTGTCGCGCCGCCTGACGCGCATCGCCTGCGATCTCACCCTCGGCGTCGGCAGCGAGCAGCTGCGGCGGCGCGCGCCGGACCTGGCATCCCTCGGGGCGCTCTACGACGAGCTCGGTTTCGGCCCCTTCCTGCGCCGCCAGGGCGAGCGGCTCGCGCAGCTGCCGGCCTAGGCGCGCCGGAAGTTCCCGTGGCACTCAGAGAGGCGGGCGGCCCGCGCAGCAAGAGCATGCAGCGACCGGCGGACATCGCCGGCGAGCTCGCCGCGCTCACCGGGCTGCAGTGCGCCAGCGCGCCCGCGCGCACCGTCGGCGGCGGCAGCATCCACGAGTGCTACCAGTGGCCGTACGAGGGCGGGCAGCTGTTCGTCAAGGTCGGGCCGACCGCGGCGCTCGCCGCCTTCGAGGCCGAGGCGGCCGGGCTCGCCGAGCTCGCGCGCGCCGGGGCGCTGCGCGTGCCGCGCGTGTACGCGAGCGGGCGCACGAGCCAGGACGCATTTCTCGCGCTCGAGTGGATCGAGCGTGGCCACGCCGATGCCGCCTGCGAGTCGCGCCTCGGCGCCGGACTTGCCGCGCTGCACGCCGTGACCGCGCCGCGTTTCGGGCTGGCGCACGACAACCTCATCGGCCGCACGCCGCAGGAGAACACCTGGGGCAGCGACTGGGCGGAATTCTTCCGCGACCGCCGCCTGCTGCCGCAGCTGGCGCGCGCCGCCAAGCAGCGCCTCGGGCGCGGCCTCACCGTGAGCGGCGAGCGGCTGCTGCAGGCGGTGCCCGGGCTGCTCGCGGGGCACGCCCCGGCCGCCTCGCTGCTGCACGGGGACCTGTGGGGCGGCAACTGGCTGTGCGCCGCCGGCGGTGAGCCGGTGGTGTTCGACCCGTCGGTCTACTACGGCGACCGCGAGACCGATCTCGCCATGACGCGCCTGTTCGGCGGCTTCGGCGCGGCCTTCTACCAGGCTTACGAATCGGTGTACCCGCCCGCGCCCGGCTGGCGCACGCGCGCCGACCTCTACAACCTCTACCACCTGCTCAACCACGCCAACCTCTTCGGCGGTGGCTACGTGCAGCAGGCCCAGGCGCTGATGGAACGGCTGCTCGCGCACGGCGGCCACTGAGGCGGCCGCGCCGGCACGATTGGGCTATTCTTGGGCGCCCGCACGCCGCTGCGGGTGGCACAACGGGCGTCAAGACCATGGCCGACAGGAACATCAAGTCGATCCTGCATGAAGAGCGCAGCTTCGAGCCGCCGGCAGCGTTCGCGGCGCGCGCGCGCATCAAGCCGCGCGACCTCGAGGAGCTGCGCCGGCGCGCGCGCGCCGACCACGTCGGCTTCTGGGCGCAGCTGGCGGCGAGCGAGCTCAGCTGGCAGGTGCCCTTCACGCGCGCCCTCGATGACAGCCGTGCCCCCAACTACCGCTGGTTCACCGACGGGCGGCTGAACGCCTCGGTCAACTGCCTCGACGTGCACCTCGCCGAGCGCGGTCACAAGAGCGCGGTCATCTTCGAGGGCGAGCCCGGCGATGTGCGGCGCCTGAGCTACCGCGAGCTGCACGCCGAGGTGTGCCGCTTCGCCAACGCGCTCAAGGCCCAGGGCGTCGGCTACGGCGAGCGCGTCATCATCTACATGCCGCTCGTGCCCGAGGTGCTGGTGGCGATGCACGCCTGCAACCGCATCGGCGCGATCCACTCGGTGGTGTTCGCCGGCTTCTCCGCGGTGGCGCTCAAGGACCGCATCGAGGACACCCAGGCGAAGCTCGTCGTCACCGCCGACGGCGGCTGGCGCGGCGGCCAGGTGATCGAGCTCAAGGCCGCGACCGACAAGGCGCTCGCCGCCGGCTGCCCGAGCGTCGAGCGCGTCATCGTGCTCAGGCGCACCGGCCGCAGCGTGCCCATGCATCCCGGGCGCGACCTGTGGTGGCACGAGCTCACCCGCGGCGAGTCGCCGGTGTGCGAACCGCTGTGGGTGGACGCCGAGCACCCGCTGTTCCTGCTGTACACCTCCGGCTCGACCGGCAAGCCCAAGGGCATCCAGCACTGCACCGGCGGCTACCTGCTGCAGGCGAAGCTCACCACGCAGTGGATCTTCGACCTGCGCGACGAGGATGTGTTCTGGTGTACGGCGGATGTCGGCTGGGTCACCGGTCACAGCTACGTCGCCTACGGGCCACTCGCCGCCGGCGCCACGGTGCTCCTCTACGAGGGTGCGCCGACCTTCCCCGACGGCGGACGCTTCTGGAAGAACTGCCAGGACCACGGGGTCACCGTCTTCTACACCGCCCCGACCGCGATCCGCGCGCTGATGAAGCTCGGCGAGGAGCTGCCGCGCAGCTACGACCTCTCGCAGCTGCGCCTGCTCGGCAGCGTCGGCGAGCCCATCAACCCTGAGGCCTGGATCTGGTACCACCGCGTGATCGGCGCCGGGCGCTGTCCGATCGTCGACACCTGGTGGCAGACCGAGACCGGCGCGATCCTGATCTCGCCGCTCCCCGGGGTCACGGCCACCAAACCCGGCTCCTGCACCGAGCCGCTGCCCGGGATCGATGCCGACATCGTCGATGATCACGGCGAGAGCGTCACGCGCGCCGACGCCGGCGGCTATCTCGTCATCCGCCGTCCCTGGCCCTCGATGCTGCGCACCATCTGGGGCGACAACCAGCGCTACCTCGACACCTACTGGTCGAAGTTCGACAACCGCTTCTACGTCGCCGGTGACTCGGCGCACCGCGACCGCGACGGCTACTTCTGGATTATGGGGCGCATCGATGACGTGCTGAACGTCGCCGGGCATCGTCTCGGCACCATGGAGGTCGAGTCGGCGCTGGTCGCGCACCCGCGCATCGCCGAGGCCGCCGTGGTCGGCAAGCCCCACGAGATCAAGGGCGAGGCCGTGTTCGCCTTCGTGGTGTGCCGCGGCGCACGACCGACCGGTGACACCTCTGCCCTGGTCACCGAGCTGCGCAACTGGGTCGCCGAGCAGGTCGGCGCCATCGCCAAGCCCGACGAGATCCGCTTCGCCGACAATCTGCCCAAGACGCGCTCGGGCAAGATCATGCGCCGGCTGCTGAAGTCGCTCGCCCGCGGCGAGGAGATCACCCAGGACGTCTCGACGCTGGAGAACCCGGGGATCCTCGAGCAGCTGCGCGGCACGGGCGCCTTGCGTGCCGCAGCCGCGGCGGCGGTCGCCGTCGCCACCGTGGCGGCCGTGGTGCGCCGGCGCCGCGCGGCGGCGCCGGCCGGGCGCAAGCGCCCCGCTGGCGCCAAGAGCGCACGCCGCAAGACCGCCAAGCGCAGCGCCGCCCGCAAGGCTGCGCCCGCACGCGCCACCGCCAAGGCGCGCGGCGCGCCGAAAGCGGCGCCGCGCAAGGCGGCCCGCAGGCCCAAGCGGCGCGTCGTGCGCCGCGGGGCGCGCCGCCGCTAGCCCCCCGGCTCGGCGGGCACGCTCGCTTCCAGTGCCCACAGGAGCAGCTGCCGCTGCAGATACTCGCGCGCACCGCGCGGTGAGTCGAGGCGCATGCGCCTGAGGAGCGTCGCGTGGCGCTCGGTGCGCGCCGGACGCAGCAGCGCCGCGGCGAGGGTGCGCAGGCGGGCGGCCGGCGTCGCGGTGTGCGCGCCGAGGTAGCGCAGGGCGCGTGCGAGCGTGATTTCCTCCGCGGTGAGATCGGTGCCGAAGGGGTAGTCGCTGAAGAAGCCGCGCCGCCGCGCGGCGGCGAGCGCGCGCTGCACGCGCGCCGGGGTGTTGTCGCGATAGGCCGCGGGGATCTCGTAGTCGTGGCGGATCTTGCCGGCGGCGATGGCACGCGCCAGCAGCTGCGGCTGGAAGCGCGAATCGGCGACGTTCAAGAGCGCCGCGATCACCTCCGCATCCGTGCGCCCGCGCAGTTCGGCGATGCCGTACTCGGTGATCACGACGTCGCGCAGGTGGCGCGGGATCGTCTCGTGGCCGTAGTTCCACACGATGTTGGAGGTGGTGCGGCCGGCGTGCGTGCGTGTGGCGCGCAGGCACAGGATCGAGCGCGCATCCGGCAGCGCGTGCGCCATGGCGACGAAGTTGTACTGGCCGCCGACGCCGCTCACCACGCGCCCGTCCTCGAGAGCGTCGGAGACCGCCGCGCCGAGCAGCGTCACCATCATGGTGGTGTTGATGCAGCGCGCCGCACGGCGCTGCAGGACGCGCAGTTCCTGGTCCGGCCCGTACAGCTGGTTGATGTAGCCCACGCCGCGCATGTCGAACAGCGCGCGCTCGCTCTCGGGCAGCTCGCGCAGCGCGGCGTAGAAGCTGCGCGGCCCGAGGAAGAACCCGGCCTGCAGCACCTGGCCGTTCTTCAGCTCCCGTCCCAGGCATTCGGCGAGCCGCAGGCGGTTGCCCGGCTCGGACAGATCCGCGGGGATCCAGGTGGCCCCGGGAGCGCGCAGCCGCCCGTTGCTGTACTCGATCTCCTCGCGGAACACCCCGTAGTGGCGCAGCTGCGCGAACTCCGCCTCGCTCAGGCGCGGACCGGCGCCGGCGGCGAGGAGCGCGCCGAGGATCGCAGCATCGAAGCGCTGCGACTGCCCGGCCGCCAGCACCCGCTCGATGGGCAGCGAGTCGTAGACGCGCCGGCGCAGGATGCCGGCGCGGTACAGCTCGAGCAGCTGGTCGACGAACATCTCGCTCGCGGCGAACAGCCCTAGGGTGAAGGGTGACTCGCCGCCCACCGCGCGCAGCAGCTGATCGGCGCCCGCCGTGCCGAGCGCGGTGAGTGCCCCGCGCCACGCCGTGCCCTGCTGGTGACGCAGCAGCAGTGCGTAGATGAGCGCATCGCCGAGCTCGCCGATGCCGACCTGCAGGGTGCCGCCGTCGCGCACCAGCGCGCTCGCGTACAGGCCGATGGCGTGCTCGGCATCGCCGAGGGGCGGATTCGGCGGCGCGTACAGGTCATAGTCGTAGCGCGGCGAGTCGAGCAGGTAGTCGAACTGCGCCGCCTCCACGCGCGCGTGCCCGCCCATGAAGGGCAGCTGCGCGTGGGTCTCGCCGATCATCACGATGTCGCGCCCGGCGCGGCGCGCGGGCGCGAGCAGCGGCAGCAGGTCGAGCGTCACGTCGGGGTTGGAGCTGAGACTGAGCTCGAGCTGCCCGTCACGCGTGCGCTGCGCCACCAGGTGGGCGATCACGTTGACGCCGCGGGCGACTACCTCGCGCGCGACGTGCGTGTAGTTGGCGCTCAGGTAGTTCTGCTGCGCGTGGGCCGAGTCGAGGAAGGCCCCGGGGGTGAGGAAGAACTCGATGACGCGCACGTTGCGCGGCACGCTCCCGGCCTTGAGCGCTCGCGCGTACTCGGGCTCGAGGTAGCTGCCGAACACGCGCTGCGTCAGCGGGCCGACGAGGCGCGCCTCGAGTGCCGAGTGCGCCACGGGCTTCAGCAGCGAGAGCGCGGTGATGATGGTGAGATCGAGGTTCGGGTCGCCCCGGGCACGGCGGTAGAACTCGTTCACCAGCGGGCTGGGCTTGCCGATGCCGAGCGGCAGGGCGAGCACGATGCGCCTGCCGAGCCGGCGCAGCACCGCATCGACGCAGGCGCCGACGTCGTCGTGTATTTCGGGCATGCAGCTTGTGGCATGCTCCCCGAAGCACGCCGCGCGCGTCAACCGCGCGTCTGCGTCCCCCGGAGGCATTATGTCGCTGCAGGCACCCGCCCTCGATCCGGCAGATCTCGAGCCGCAGTCGCACAGCGGCTACCCCGAGCCGTACCGCTCGCGCGTGCTGCCGCGGGAGGTGCGCCGCCTCGGGGAGGCGCTGGGACTGCAGCACCTCGGCATCAACCTGGTGCGCATCCTGCCGGGCAAGCAGTCCTCGATGCGCCACTGGCACACGCGCGAGGATGAGTTCGTGTACCTCATCGAGGGGGAGCTGGTGCTGCGCACCGACGCCGGGGAGCAGCTGCTGCGCGCCGGCTGCTGCGCGGGCTTCGCCGCCGGCAGCGAGGACGGCCACCACTTCATCAACCGCAGCGCCCAGCCTGCGCTGTTCCTCGTGGTCAGCAACCGCGACCCCGAGGACACGGGCTTCTACAGCGACCCGGACGTCGATCTGGGACCGGTGCGCAAGGTCGGCGGCATGAGCCACCGCGACGGCACGCCCTACTGAGGAGCCTCAGTGACCGGCGGGCCCCGGCACCAGGCGCAGCGCGAAGGACACCCCGACGTCGTTGCCGACCTGGTCGGTGGCCTTCCAGTCACCCTGGCCGACGCCGTAGTCGAGTCGCTTGATGGTGGTCTTGCCGCTCATGTAGCCGACCGACGCGCCCTGCTCGCTGGCGGTGCGGAAGGTGAAGGGCACGCGCACCTCGCGCGTCACGTCGCGGATGGTGAGCTTGCCGACGGCCTCGTAGCCGGCGGCGGTCTTGAGGATCTGCGGGGCGCTGAAGCGCGCCTGGGGAAACTTCTTCACCGCGAACAGGTCCGCATCGCGCAGCGTGCCGTCGCGCTCGTCATCACCGGTGTCGAGGGAGGCCACCTCGATCGCGACCTCGAGGCGGCTCGCGGCGAGGTTGTCGGGCGCGAAGTCGAGGGCCACGGTGTAGCGCCTGAAACGCCCGTGGTTCTGGGCGCCTGCCTGGGTGAAGCTGAACTCCAGCGAACTCTTGGCGCCGTCGAGCACGTAGTGTGCGGGGGCGGCCGGTTCGGCCGCCCCCGCGGCCCGGGTCAGGAACGCCGCGGCGAGCGCTGCCAGGGCAGGGGCGGTTCTCATGCGACTCATCCCTGGGTCTTGTTGGCGGTGAAGGGCAGCATGCGCTTCAGCACGTCGTCCTTGAGCATGAAATGGTGCTTGAGGGCGGCCACGAGGTGAACGCTGGCGACGATTCCGAGCACCCACGCGAGTACGCCATGCACGCTCACGAGCACATCAAACAGCGCCTTGTCCTTGGGCACCAGGTCCGGCAGCTGCACCAGTCCGAACCAGCTGACCGGGAAGCCGCGCGCGGAGGACATGAGCCAGCCGCTCAGGGGCACGGCGAACAGCAGCACGTACAAGAGCAGGTGCGTGAGCCGGGCGAGCGTGCGCTCGTAGGGTTTGAGCGTTCCCGGCAGCTCCGGGGTTGGATTCGCGCGGCGCCACAGCAGGCGCAGCACCGCGAGCGCGAGGATGGTGATGCCGATGGACTTGTGGCGCGCGAGCAGCGTGAGCTTCTTGGCGCCGTTCGGCAGGTCATCGAACAGCGTGGCGAGGGTGAACTGCGCGACGATCAGTACGACGATCACCCAGTGGAACAGCTGGGCGACGGCGCCCCAGCGACGCGTGGTATTGCGGATGGCCATGGCCCTAAGCTTATGCGCGTGAGCCGCGCTTGCCTACCACGGTGGCTGCTCCCGGGCCTGCCCCTGTTGTATCTGGCGGGCTGCCCGGTGCGTCCCGCGCCGCCGCCGCCGGCGCCCACGGCGGCGCCGAGCGCAGCGCCGGCGGCACATTTCGGGGTCCCGTACAGCGTGGCGAGCGCGGAGTCGCTGCTCACGATCCGCGCCTACCGCGGCGGAACGCTCGCCGCCGCCGGCCACAACCACCTCATCGCCTCGCACGAGCTCGAAGGCACGGTGTACGTCCCCGCGGACGTGCACGGCGCGAGCTTCGAGCTGCGCGTGCCGGTCGCGACCCTCACCATCGATGAGGCGCCGCTGCGCGCTGCGGAGGCGAGCGCCGACTTCGCGGCCGAGGTCCCCGACAGCGCGCGCGAGGGCACGAGGCGTAACATGCTCTCGGAGGCGCTGCTCGATGGCGCGCACTTCCCGCAGATCGAGCTGCGCTCGCTCGCGCTCAGCGAGCTGACGCCGCCGCAGCCGGGCGTGCTGAACGCGCGCGTGCAGGCCCTGGTGCGCGCCGAGGCGCACGAGTTCAGCGTGCCGGTGCACTACGAGGTGCTCGGCGGCACGCTCAGCGCAAGCGGGGAGCTCGCGCTGCGGCAGAGTGAGCTCGGGCTCAAGCCCTTCAGCGCGCTGCTCGGCGCGCTGCAGGTGCAGGATGAGATGCGCCTCAGCTTCCGCCTGCGGGCGCACGCGAGCGGCAGCCCGCGCTGAAGCTCACGGCCCGCAGCGGCGCGGCGCACCGCTGCGGGCGTGCGGCCCTATTGCACCCCGAGCTCGGCGAGCAGCTCGTCGGCCTTGTACACCTTGCGCAGCGCCTCGAGGATGATCTGCGGGTCGACGGCCACCGCGCGGTTGTTCTGCTCGTCGAACCAGAAGTCGCCGGCGATCGAGTGGATATTGCCGTCGAACATCAGCCCGACGATGTGGCCGTTGACGTCGACCAGCGGACTGCCGGAGTTGCCGCCGACGATGTCATTGTTGCTCGTGAGGTCAAAGCGCGTCTGCATGTCGAGCGTCGACTTGACGCTCAGCCAGGAGTCCGGGACCTTGAACGGCTCGCGCCCGGTGGCGCGCTCGAACAGCCGCGCCAGGTGCGTGAAGGGCTCGACCATCTGGCCGTTCTCCTGCCAGCCCTCGACCACGCCGAAGTTCAGGCGCAGCGTGAAGTTGGCATCCGGCGGCAGGCTGGTCCCGTACACCTTGAAGCGCGCGCGGGCGATCTTCTCCGAGGCGGCATCGACCGGCGCCTCGACCTCGTCCTCGTAGCTCTTGCGGATGGCGCGCGCCTCGGCATCCACGCTGCGCGCGAACACGATCATCGGGTCGCTGGAGGCGTTGACGGCCGCCGCGCCCCCTTCCCACAGCTGCTTGCGCACCGCCGGATCGCCGAGCTTGGTGCCGTTCACGAGCCGTTCGGCGAGCGAGTCGGGCGAATCCTGGGTGAGGAGCTGGCGCACGATCGGCGCATCCGGTCCGAGCCACTCGCGCATGCGCTCGAGCTCGAAGGACATGTTGAGCTTCTCCAGCTCCGCGTACACCGGCACCGGTGCCGTCAGGCGCTGCACGACGCGCGGCAGTGCGCTCTCGTTGTACTCGCGCAGCCGCTGGGCGTTGGGCTTGCCGCGCTCGGCGGCGCCGCGTACCAGCGTGCGCGCGTAGCCGAACAGTCGGCCGGGATACCCCGCCCCGAGTCCCGCGCCCTGCTCGATGAAGACGTAGGGGTTGTAGAGCTCGGCGTCGCGCTGCTGTGCGCGCTCGATGTCGCCCCACGGATCGCCGGTCTCCTTGGCGAGCTGGGGGTCGGCGGCCACCTTGGCGCGCAGCGCCGCCTGGTCGGCGCGCTTCTGCTCGAGCAGGCGCGAATCGAGCAGCGCCTCCTGCTGTCCGCGGCGCACCTTGATGGCGTTCTCGATGGTGTTGAGCGGGTCCTCGGCGATGCGCGCCGCCTCGGGGCCGGACTTGGCGTACTGCAGCAGCCGGCCGCGCAGCTCGGAGTTGCGCAGCAGCCAGCGCGGGATGACGACGTTGCGCAGCGTCTCGAGCTCGGCGACGGTCAGCAGGCGCGAGGTGTTGCCGGGGTGTCCGGAGACGAACACCAGCTCACCGGCGTTCGGCCCCTCGGGGCGGAAGCTGAGGAAGTTCGGCGTCGCGGCCGGCTTGCCGTCGCTGCCGTAGGCGCGCAGCACCGACATGTCCAGGCACCAGCGCGGGAACTGGAAGTTGTCCGGGTCGCCGCCGAAGGCGGCGATGTCGCGCTCCGGCGCGAACACCAGGCGCACGTCGGTGTAGCGGCGGTACTTGTACAGCCAGTACTGCCCGCCCTGGTAGAGATCGACGGTCTCGCACTTGAGCGGGCCGCCGGGCGCGGCCTTCGTCTCCTGCTCGCACTGCTGCTCGAGCTGCGACATGGTCGCCTTGCGCTTGGCGTTCGCGGCCTTGGCATCGAGTCCCTGGGTCGCGGCGCTGAGCTTGGCGGTGACGTCCTCGGTCTGCAGCAGCACGTCGGCGACCTGCGTGCCGCACTTGAGTTCCTGCTCGCGGGCGCGCGCGAGGAAGCCGAGCCGCAGCAGGTTCTTCTCCTGCGTGGAATGCTCATCGAGGCAGGCCTCGGCGCAGTGATGGTTGGTGAGGATCAGTCCCTCCCCGGAGACGAAGGAGGCGGTGCAGTTGGAGAGGCGGATGGTCGCGGTGCGCACCCGCTCGAGCCAGGCACTGCTGACGTCGGTGTTGTGCGTGCGCTGCAGCACCTCGTGCGGGAACTGCTGGTAGGTCCACATGCCCTCGTCGGCGAAGGCCGGCAGGGCGAGCAACAGGACGACGAAGGCGGCGAGCAGGGAACTGCGGCGCATCAGAGGGTCCTTTCAGGTTGTGGTTCGAAGGCGCCCGGGGCACCAAAAACACTCATTATGCTCGAAACCGGCGCAACGCTGCTGCAGGCGGGGCGAGCGCTCGCAGGCGCATCGCGCCCGGCACGGCACCGGCACGGCGTGCTGCGGGTGGTCCCGCATGTTCTCGGCTGCCCCCTCGCCTGCGTCAGTCGCGGGCGCAATTATCCGCCGCGGGCCGGGGAGCGCGCGGGCGCTCACCGCAGAATTGCGGGGACTCACCGCAGCGGCGGCGCGCGCGCACCTGCGCGGCGCGACCTCAAGAAGTCTCTGGCAGCAGCAGCAGGGGCGTGCCGTCCGGGGAGGTGAGCAGCGCGGCACCCGCACCGCTGCCGCGGGGTGCGGGGCTGAGGGCGATATTGCGCTCGGCGAGGCCCGCCAGGCGCGCGGGCATCTCGGGGTTGCGGAACACCAGCATGGGCTGCGCGAGGAAGCGCGGTGAGTGGAAGGCGAGGTCGAGGCGGTCGCTGGTGAGCATCAGGTGCGGGTAGGGCGACTGCGCCTCCTCGGCCGCGACGAAGCCGAGCGGCTCCCAGAAAGCCTGCGCGGCGGCGAAGTCCGCGCACGGCAGGCTCACCTCGGCGAAGTCGCCGCACAGGGAGACCTCCTGCACGCCGCGGTCGACCGGGGAGTAGGTGCGTGCCTCGAGCACGGCCACCGCCTGCCCGTCCGGATCGCTGAAGCCGATCTCGTTGAATTCCTCCTCGCCGGTGCGCCGCACGCTGAGCTCGATGCCCGCGGCCTCGAAGTCCGCGACGGTCGCGGCCACTCCGGGGCGCACGAAGGTCAGAACCGGCGAGGGCCCGCCGCGGCGGTGCACGCCGAGGAACAGCCGCCCGTCGGTGAGCACGCCATAGGGATGGCTGTAGGTGTCGCTGGTGGTGGCCTGCGTGAAACCGAGGCGCTCGTAGAACTCCACCGTCGCACGCACGTCCGCGGCGACGATGCTCAGTTCGTGGAACGTGCCGAGCAGCGGCAGCGGCGCGGGCGCCATCAGGCCGAGGTGCCGCGCGCGGCCTGCGCCAGGGTCTCGCGGCCGGCGGCCATCCATCCCTGGCAGTGCTCGGCGATCAGGTCCGCGAGGGCCCGCGCGTGCTCGACGCGCGCGTTCAGGGCGGGCACGTACTCGAAGCGGGCGCCGCCGGCGCCGAGGAAGGCGGCGCGGTTCTCGATGTTGACCTCCTCGAGCGTCTCGAGGCAGTCGACCGCGAAGCCCGGGCATACCACCGTCACCTCGCGCACGCCGCGGGCGGGCATGGCGGTGAGCACCGCGCGCGTGTCGGGCTTGAGCCAGGCGGCCGGCCCGAAGCGCGACTGGAAGCTCACGCTCCACTCGCCCTCGCGCAGCAGCAGCTCATCGGCGAGCAGTCGCGCGGTGGCGTGGCACTGGCGGAAGTACGGGTCCCCGTCGTGCACGCTGCGCTCGGGGATGCCATGGAAGGACATCAGCAGGTGGCCGGTGCGCCCGTGCTCCTGCCAGTGCGCGCTGACGCTCGCGCGCAGCGCCTCGAGGTAGCCGGGATGCTCGTGGTAGTCGGAGACGAAGTGCACCTGCGGCAGGTGGCGCCAGCCGCGCAGCCGCTCGCTCACGGCATCGTAGGCGGCCCCGGAGGTCGCGCCGCAGTACTGCGGGAACAGCGGCAGCACCAGGATGCGCCCCACGCCCGCGCTGCGCAGCCGCTCGAGCGCGGCGGCGAGCTCCGGCTCGCTGTAGAGCATGCCGGCTTCGACCGCCAGCGGCGCGAGCACCCGCTGCGCCAGCACGCCGGCGAGCTCGGCGCGCAGCCGCTCGGTGAGATCACGCAGCGGTGAGCCGCTCGCGGACCAGATCTGGCGGTACTTGCGAGCCACCTTGCGCGGCCGCCACGGCAGGATCACCCCGTAGAGCAGCGGCAGCCACAGCAGGCGCGGCAGCTCCACCACGCGCCGGTCGGCGAGGAAGCGCGCGAGGAAGGCGCGCACCGCGCGCGCGTCGGGCGCGGCGGGCGTGCCGGAGTTGATGAGCAGGATGCCGATGCGCTCGGGGGCGGCGACACTCACTTCGGCCTCACTCATGGGCGCGCCCGGCGGCGCCTCAGCCGATCCCGACGCACAGGTACTTGAGCTCGGTGTAATCGAGGATGCCGTACTTGGAGCCCTCGCGTCCGGTGCCCGATTCCTTCACGCCGCCGAACGGGGCGACCTCGGTGGAGATGAGCCCGGTGTTCAGCCCGACGATGCCGTACTCGAGCGCCTCGGCCACGCGCCACGAGCGCGCCAGGTCGCGGGTGTAGAAGTAGGCGGCCAGGCCGAACTCGGTGTCGTTCGCCATGTGCACCGCGTCCGCCTCGCTCTCGAAGCGAAACAGGGGCGCGATGGGACCGAAGGTCTCCTCGCGCGCGACCAGCATGCGCGGGGTGACGTCGGTGAGCACGGTCGGCTCGAAGAACGTGCCGCCCAGCGCATGGCGGTGGCCGCCGGCGACCACCCGCGCGCCCTTGCTGACCGCGTCCTGCAGATGCTCCTCGACCTTGGCCAGGGCTTTCTCGTCGATGAGCGGTCCCTGGTCCGTCGGGCCCTTCAGCCCGTCGCCGACCTTGAGCTGTGACACTGCGGCGACGAGCTTGCGGGTGAAGGCCTCGTACACGCCCGCCTGCACCAGCAGGCGGTTGGCGCACACGCAGGTCTGGCCGGTGTTGCGGTACTTGCTGGCGATCGCGCCCGCCACCGCCGCATCGAGGTCGGCGTCGTCGAAGACGATGAACGGGGCGTTGCCGCCGAGCTCGAGCGAGACCTTCTTCATCGTGCCCGCGCACTGCGCCATGAGCTTCTTGCCGATGGCGGTCGAGCCGGTGAAGGTCACCTTGCGCACGATGGGATTCGAGGTCATCTCCGCGCCGATGACGCTCGCCTCGCCGGTGACGATGTTGAGCACCCCGGGCGGCACCCCGGCGCGCTCGGCGAGCGCGGCGGCGGCGAGCGCGGAGTAGGGGGTCTGCCCGGCCGGCTTGCACACGAAGGTGCAGCCGGCGGCCAGCGCCGGCCCCGCCTTGCGGGTGATCATGGCGAGCGGGAAGTTCCAGGGCGTGATCGCCGCCACGACCCCGACCGGCTGGCGCAGCACCAGCAGGCGCTTGTCCGTCTGGTGGCCCGGGATGACGTCGCCGTAGAGGCGCTTGCCTTCCTCCGCGAACCACTCGATGAAGGAGGCCGCGTAGGCGATCTCGCCGCGCGACTCGGCCAGCGGCTTGCCCTGCTCGGCGGTCATCAGGGTGGCGAGGTCCTCCTGGTTGGCCAGCAGCAGCTCGTACCAGCGGCGCAGGATCGCCGCGCGGTCCTTGGCGGTGCGCGTCGCCCAGGCCGGGAAGGCGGCGCCGGCCGCCTCGATGGCGCGACGCGTCTGCGCCAGCGACAGCATCGGCACCGTGCCGAGGACCTCGTGGGTGGCGGGGTTCAGCACCTCGTGGGTCGCGCCGTCGGCGGCATTCACCCACTCCCCGCCGATGAAGGCGCGGGTGCGCAGCAATTCGGGATCTCGCAGTTTCATGCGGTGTCTCTTGGGGCGGACCTTGGGCCTTCAATCCTGCCGCGCGCCCTCGCCGGCAAGGTAATGGGCGAAGAACTCCAGCGTGCGGGTGCGCGCCAGGGCCGCGGCCTGCGGGTTGTAGGCTTCCCGCTGGTCGCAGTTGAAACCGTGGCCGGCGCCCTCGTAAACGTACACCGTTCCGGGGTCGCGCGCCGCGGCGCGCGTCTGCTCGACCTCAGCGAGCGGGATGCTCCCATCCTCGGCGCCGAAGTGGTACAGGATCGGACAGCGCGGCTTCTGCTCCAGGTACGGGACGATGCGCCCGTAGTACACCACCGCGCAGGCAACCGGCAGCTGACAGGCGGCGAGGTACGACAAGCTCCCGCCCCAGCAGTAGCCAACTGTGCCGACGCGCCCGGAGTGGCGCACCACGGCGACCGCCGCGGCCACATCCTTGAGCACCGTCTCCGGTGTCAGCTGCGTGCGGTAGCCCCGCCCTTCCTCCACGTCCGTGCCGGTGTAACCGAGTTGGATTCCGCGGCGGATGCGGTCAAACAGGCTCGGGGCGATGGCGGTGTAACCCTCGCGCGCCAGTGCGTCGGTGACGGCACGGATGTGACTGTTGACGCCGAAGATTTCCTGCAGCACGACGACCGCCCCGCGCGGCCGGCCGGGGGGCGGCGCCAGGTAGGCCTGAAACTCGTGCCCGTCGCGGGCCATGATGGTCGTGTAGTCGCCCATAGCTTGCGCGCCTCCATGGCTTCAGCAGGTGGAGCATGGCATTCTAACGCGCGGCGCTCATCGGAGGAGTCATGCTGGTCGGACCCGCAGTTAGGCGCGTCGCCATAGTCGGTGGCGTGCGCATTCCTTTTTCCCGCGCATATACCGCCTACGCCACCGCCTCCAACCAGGACATGCTCACGGCCGCTCTGCGCGGCGTGGTCGAGCGCTTCAAGCTGCAGGGGGAACGCCTCGGTGATGTCGCCGCCGGCGCGGTGATCAAGCACACCAGGGACTACAACCTGGTGCGCGAGTGCGTGCTCTCGAGCGGGCTCGACCCGCAGACCCCGGGCCTGGACCTGCAGCGCGCCTGCGGCACCGGCCTCGAGGCGGCGATCGACATCGGCAATAAGATCGCCCTCGGCCAGATCGAGGCGGGCATCGCCGGCGGGGTCGACTCGGTGAGCGATGCGCCGATCGTCTACCCGCGCGCCTACCAGCAGCTGCTGCTGCGCAGTTACCGCGCGCACGGTGCCTGGCAGCGCCTGGCGCCGTGGTTCGAGCTGCGCCCGAAGTACTTCAAGCCCGTGGTGCCGGCGGTGGTCGAGCCGCGCACCGGCCTGTCCATGGGCCAGAGCACCGAGATCATGGCGAAGCGCTGGCAGATCAGCCGCACCGACCAGGACCTGCTCGCCTACGACAGCCACCTCAAGGCCGCCGCCGCCTGGCGCGCCGGCTTCTACGAGGACCTGGTGATCGAGTACCTGGGCCTCAAGAGCGACAACAACGTGCGCCCGGACACGAGCCTCGACAAGCTCGGCAAGCTCAAGCCGAGCTTCGTCGCCGACGGCACGCTCACCGCGGGCAACAGCACACCGCTCACCGACGGGGCGAGCGCGGTGCTGCTGGCGAGCCCTGAGTGGGCCGCCAAGCGCAACCTGCCGGTGCTCGCCTACCTGCGCTACGGCAAGGTGTGGGCGGTGGACTTCGCGAGCGGCAAGGAAGGGCTCTTGATGGCGCCGGCCTACGCGGTCCCGGCGATGCTGCGCGATGCCGGGATCACGCTGCAGGAATTCGACTACTACGAGATCCACGAGGCCTTCGCCGCGCAGGTGCTGTGCACGCTCAAGGCCTGGGAATCGGCGGACTACTGCCGCCACGTGCTCGGCCTGCCGGCGCCGCTCGGCAGCATCGACCGCGGCAAGCTCAACATCAAGGGGGGCAGCCTCGCCCTCGGCCACCCCTTCGCCGCCACCGGCACGCGCATCGTCGCGACCCTCGCCAAGCTCCTCGCCGCTGACGCCAACGCCCGGCGCGGCCTGATATCGGTGTGCACCGCCGGCGGCATGGGCGTGACCGCGATCCTCGAGCGCTGAAAGACTCGAAGGCGTTGCCGCCCGACGTGCGCAAGGGACTCACAGGCTGCGGCGGGTGGCTCGCGGCACTCACGCTCGGCTGCGCTCCCGCGGCCTACGCGGAGTTCGCCGACGCCATGAAGGACTACGGGGCCGGTAACTTCACGGCCGCGCAGACGCAGTTCCTCGCCCTCGCCGAGCTCGGCGACTGCGCCTCGCAGTTCAATCTCGGGGCCATGGCCCTCAAGGGCCAGGGCGGCGCCCGCGACCGCGGCGCAGGCGTCGGCTGGCTCGAGGCCGCTCTGAGCAACGGCTGCCGGCAGCAGGTGGGGGACAAGGTTCCGGCGCTGCGCGCGAGCCTGACACCCGAGGAGTCGCGCGCCGCGCAGGCGGTGCTCGATCGCTACGGGCGCGAGGCGCTGCAGGCCCGGGGGATCGCCGCGCCGCAGTTCTCCTGCCCCGGCCAGACGGCGGCGAGCGTGCTGCAGTCCCCGGCCCCGGAATACCCGCGCCACGTCGGCGGGGCGCCCGAGGCGATCGTCATCACGGCCCTCACGATCGGCGCGGACGGCCGGGCCTACGACCCGGAGGTACTGCTCGCGGTGCCCGAGCCGGGCTTCGCGGCCGCGACCATCGAGGCCTGGCTCAACGCGCGCTTCGCGGCCGCGCAGCGCGACGGCCAGGCGGTGGCTTCGCGGCTCGAGGCCAGGCAGCGCTTCCGGGGCGCGAGCGGCAACCTCGCGAGCGAGCCCTCCTTCAAGGCGGCGCTGGCGGGCGCCGCGGCCGGGGAGCCGGCGGCGGAGTATCAGGTCGGCATCACCGCCAATCTCGACTCCGGGCTCGGCGTGCCGGCGGCGCGGGCCGGCCAGCTGCTCTCGGATGCCGCACGCGCCGGGAACGCGCAGGCGCAGTACTGGGTCGGCAGCCAGGTGGCCTCGACCGCCGAGTGCAACCAGAAGGCCAACGCGCGAGTGTGGTTCGAACATGCCGCGGCGGGCGGCAGCGCTCCGGCGGCGGTGCGGCTCGCCCGCGAACTGCTGCGCGGGACCCCCGGGGATGCCGAGCTGACGCAGGCCCGCTCGCTGCTGGCGCGTGCCGCGGCCGCCGACAGCTACTATGCCAACAAGCACGCGCTGGCCCTGCTTGCGGCCGCACCGCAGGCGCAGGTGCACGATCCGGCGCTGGCACTGCAACTCGCCCACAAACTCGCCGCCGGCCAGATCCAGTCCGACCCGCAGCTGTTCGAGGCCATCGCGGCGGCCTATGCCGTGAACGGCGACTTCGGCAAGGCCACGGCGCAGCAGCAGCTGGCGCTGCGCAAGGCTACTGCCCTCGGCTGGAACACCCGGGTGATGGAGGAACGGCTCGCCGGCTACCGCACCGGCCGGCCCTGGAGCGGCGAACTCCTCGCGCTGCCGCCGAACGCGCGCCCCTAGAGGCGACTTTAGCGGCTCAGCATCTCCAGGAGCGCACGCTGCTCGGTGCTCAGGCGCTCGCGCGGGGTCACCAGCGCATCGCGCAGCCCCTGGCGGCAGGGCCGCAGGTCATCCTCGTGGTGCTGCGCCACCGCCGCTGCGAGCAGCTGCTGTACGCGCTTGAGATTCATCTGGAACTGCGCCAGCACCTCGGCGGCGCTCGCGTGCTGCGCGGGGTCCTCGAGCCAGGCGTCGTAGTCGGTGGCGACCGCGATGGTGCAGTAGCACAGCTGGGCCTCGAGGGCGAGGAACGCCTCCGGGACGTTGGTCATGCCCACGAGGTCGGCGCCCGCGCCGCGCAGGAACAGGCTCTCGGCGCGCGTACCGAAGCGCGGCCCCTCGACGCAGGCGTAGGTCTTGTCGGTGTGCAGCGCGATGCCCGACTCAGCGCCGACCCGCGCGATCAGTGCCGCGGTCGCCGCACAGCTCGGCTGCGCACTCGAGACGTGCGCGACGAATCCCGCGCCGAAGAAGCTGCCGATGCGCCGCCCCTTGGTGAAGTCGAGGTACTGCGAGGGCAGGGCGAGGTCCCCGGGGCGGATATTCGCCTGCAGGCTGCCGACCGCCGACACGCCGATCACGGTGCGCACGCCGAGGCTCTTCAGCGCCCAGATGTTGGCGCGGAAGTTGATCTCGCTCGGCAGCAGCTGGTGCGAGAGCCCGTGGCGGGCGAGGAACGCCACCTCGCGCCCGTGCAGGGTGCCGCGGATCAGCGGTGCCGAGGGCGGACCGAACGGCGTCGTCACGTCCAGCGCCCGCGGTGAGCGCAGCTCCGACATCGCGTACAGCCCGGTACCGCCGATGATCCCGATCATGGTGTCGCTCCCCGGCGCCTGTTGGTCGTGCCCGCCCGGCAGGCGGCACGATGCCTGAAAGCCCTGCCTCCCGACAGTCGCAACCTCACCCGCTGGGGCATCATGCCGCCTCCCCTTGGGGGGAGCGCGGCCGGCCGGCCCCTCTAAGGTGTGGCCCCGACGCAAGCGGCGGCGTTACGATCCATTGGATGCCGCGCCCGAACAGTCCGCTGACATGAGCGTCGCCCCGAGTGACACGGGGACGCGCCCACAGTTCGCGAGCTTCCGCGAGTTCTACCCCTATTACCTGTCGCAGCACAGCAACCCGACCTCGCGGCGTCTGCACGTGTGCGGCACGCTGCTCGCGCTGGCGCTCGCCGTGGGCGCGCTCCTTGGCGGCCGGGCCCTCTGGCTGCTCGCGGTTCCCGTGGCCGGCTACCTGCCCGCCTGGCTCGGGCACTTCATGTTCGAGGGCAATTCGCCGGCGACCTTCCGCCACCCGCTCTACAGCCTGCGCGGTGACCTGCTGATGCTCACCGAGGTGCTCACGGGCCGCAGGCGCTGGTAGCGCTGCACGCCGCGTCACCGCCATGAGCGCTCCCGGGATCGACCGCGTCTTCGAACGGCGCCTCGCGACTCTGATCAACGCGGGCGAGCCGCGCATTCTGCAGGGCGGCCGCAAGGGTGTGGAGAAAGAGTCGCTGCGCGTGCTGCCCACCGGCAAGCTCGCCTACAGCGAGCACCCGCGTGGCCTCGGCTCGGCGCTCACCAACGAGCACATCACCACCGATTACTCCGAGGCGCTGATCGAGCTGGTCACGCCCGCGTTCACGCACAGCTGGGAGCTGTTGCAGTACCTGCTCGACCTGCACCAGTTCGTCTACCGCCACCTGGGCGAGGAGCTGCTGTGGGCGACCAGCATGCCGTGCGCCATCGAGCGCGATGCCGACATCCCGCTGGCGCAGTACGGCAGCTCGCACGTCGGGCGCATGAAGACCATCTACCGCAACGGCCTCGGACTGCGCTACGGACGCATGATGCAGGCGATCTCCGGGGTGCACTTCAACTATTCCTTCCCGCTGCCCTTCTGGGAGGCGTACGCGGCGGCGCGCGAGGTGCGCCTGGCCGATGCCGGCTTCGTCTCCGCCTGCTACTTCGACCTGCTGCGCAACTACCGCCGCTACGGCTGGCTGGTGCTGTACCTGTTCGGCGTCTCCCCGGTGGTGTGCAAGTCCTTCCTGCGCGGGCGCGAGCTCGAGCTCGCCGACTTCGGCGGCGGCATGGCCTTCGAGCCCTTCGCCACCAGCCTGCGCATGAGCGACGTCGGCTACCGCAACCGCAACCAGGCGGGGCTGGCGGTGTCGGTGAACAGCCTCGGGGAGTACGTGCGCGACCTGTCGCGCGCCATCTCCACCCCGCACCCGCCCTACGAGGCGCTCGGCGTGGAGGTGGGAGGCGAGTGGCGGCAGCTGAATGCCAACATCCTGCAGATCGAGAACGAGTACTACAGCTTCATCCGCCCGAAGCGCGTCGCCCGCTCGGGCGAGCGCCCCACCAAGGCGCTGCGGCGCGCCGGGGTGGAATACGTCGAGGTGCGGGCACTGGATGTCAGCGCCTTCGATCCGGTCGGCGTCAACCAGAACAAGCTGCGCTTTCTCGAGGCCTTCCTCGCCCTGTGCCTGATGAAACACAGCGACCCGATCGCCGACTCCGAGCAGGGCAGGCTCGATGACAACCACGTCGCCGTGGCGCGCCGCGGCCGCGATCCGGCGCTCACCCTGTGGCGCGACGGACGGCAGGCGCCGATGCGCGAGTGGGCGCGCGAGCTGCTTGATTCCATGGCCGGGGTGTGCGAGCTGCTCGACCACGGCGATGCCACCCGTCCCTACACCCAGGCCCTCGCTACCCAGGCGGCCAAGATCGAGGACGTGGCCCTGACCCCCTCCGCCCGGCTCATGGCGGAGCTGACAGCGGGGGAGTCGTTCTTCGACCTCGCCCTGCGCATGTCCGCGGCGCACAAGGCTTATTTCCTCGATCTATACCCTCCCAACGAGGAGCGGCTGAAGGAATTTGCCTACGAGGCGCAGGAGTCGCTCGCGGCGCAGCGGCGCATCGAGGCCGCCGACACGGGAACGTTCCGCGAGTACCTGACACGTTATTTTGCGGACTGAAAGCAACGCGACGCACGAAAGCGGTGCAGCCGTTCAGCCGTCATTTACGTAACATAATCAGTTGCTTTGTCATTCGCTTTTGCCCCCCGGACGACATAAACTTTGCCGGCCACGTCGCGCCATGGAAGGGCGAACGGGCACGGACAGAACAATAAGTAGGACAGGCATAACAAGCAGGAGCGCAGGACGATGCAGAGCAAAGGCGCGGAAGGACTCCCCGCTGAGACTCAGGAGTCTGTGGTCGCCGCCAATGAGGAGTTTGAGGACAGCGGCGAGCATGATCCGGCCGTGAGCGCACACGCGGGCTGGGACCCGTACGATGTGTGGCGCACACGCGTGAAAGGTGCAGTCCCGAAGGAGCACGAGGCCGACCCGCGACGCTAGGGGTTCTGCCACGGGGGGCGATTGCACACGGCGCCAGCAGACACGACGCCCGCGTTGGAGCGCCCCGGTGAGGGGATGCGGCTGCGCTTCCGCGACCGCGAGCTCGAACAGCAGTTTCTGCTGAGCTATCGCGCCGGCGCGCGCCTGTGGGTGCGTGTCAGCCTGCTGGTGGCGCTCTCGAGCGTCTGCGGCTTCGCCATCATCGATCACCTGCTGCTCGTCGGGCCGCGCTTTGCGCGCCCGGACGTGTGGCGCTTCGGCCTGCAGTTCCCGCTGGTGTTCATCATGCTGGTGCTGACGCGCCCGGGCTGGTACGTGCGCTGGTACCAGCCGGCGATCCAGGTCGCAGCCCCGCTGTTTGCGGTCGGCACCGTGCTCATGGCAGTGGAGGCCACCCCGGCGCAGCTGCCGCTGGTGGCGGCGCGGCTGCTGCTCGCGGCCTTTTACTTCTATTTCATGCTCGGCATGACCTTCGGCGCCGCGCTGCGCACCAACCTCATGCTGGTGGCGGTGTATGCCGCGGCCGCGCTCTACGGCGCCATCGCGCCCACGGTCGCGATCTACTCGCTGTTCGTGCTGTGCTCGGCCAACCTCATCGGCGGCGCGGGCTGCTACGCGCTCGAGTACGCCAACCGCGTCGCCTTCCTCGAGCGGCGGCGGCTCGCGCAGGTGGCGATGCACGACGGGCTCACGGGGCTCCTCAACCGCTCCGCGCTCGAGCAGCAGGCGCGCGCGCTGTGGCAGCACGCGCAGCTGACGCGCCTGCCGGTCTCGGTGCTGCTGATCGACATCGACCACTTCAAGCCCTACAACGACCGCTACGGGCACCAGGCCGGCGATGACTGCCTGCGGCAGGTGGCCGCGGCCATCCGCGCCGGCGTCCTGCGCCGGCCCCTGGACATGGTGGCCCGCTACGGCGGCGAGGAGATCATCGCCATCCTGGTCGGCGCCGAGCGCGTGCACGCCGCCGAGGTGGCCGCCGCGGTGCGCGCGGCGGTCGCCGGGCTCGCCCTGGCGCACGCCGGCTCGCTGGTGCGTCCCTACGTGACGGTCAGCATCGGCGTCACCACGGTCGATCCGGGCGGGGACTACTCCCACGAACACGCCGTGCGCCACGCCGACCTCGCCCTCTACCAGGCGAAGGCGCGCGGCCGCGACGGCTGGTGCTTCCACGGACCCGCCGGCGCGGACGAGCAGCAGCTGGAGCTGCTGAGGACCGCCAGCTGAGACTCGCCCGCGGGCGCGCGCGTCAATCCCCCGGCCGAGGCATGGGGTGTGGCCGGCGCCGCCCCGACACTGCAGTTTCCGCAGCTTGCGCTCGTGCGCGCCACCGTCGATCCTTCGGACATGAATGCACTCTCGGTCCGCTCCCTGACCAAGACCTACAAGAACGGCGTGCAGGCGCTGAAGGGCGTGGACCTGGACGTCGAGGAGGGTGACTTCTTCGCGCTGCTCGGCCCGAACGGCGCCGGCAAGACTACGCTCATCGGCATCATCACCTCGCTCATCAACAAGACCTCCGGCGAGGCGCGCGTCTTCGGCCACGACATCGAGCGCGAGCTCGAGGCGGCCAAGGCCTGCATTGGCGTCGTGCCGCAGGAGTTCAACTTCAACCTGTTCGAGTCGCCCTTCACCATCGTGGTGAACCAGGCGGGCTTCTATGGCATCCCGCGCCCGGTGGCGCGCGAGCGCGCCGAGAAGTACCTGAAGCAGCTGCAGCTGTGGGACAAGCGCAACGGCATGGCGCGCGCCCTCTCCGGCGGCATGAAGCGCCGCCTGATGATCGCGCGCGCGCTCATGCACGAGCCGCGCCTGCTGATACTCGATGAGCCCAGCGCCGGGGTGGACATTGAGATCCGCCGTTCCATGTGGGACTTCCTGCGCGAGATCAACGACCGCGGCACCACGATCATCCTCACCACCCACTACCTGGAGGAAGCCGAGACCCTGTGCCGCAACATCGCCATCATCAACGGCGGGCGCATCGTCGAGCGCGACCGCATGAGCAGCCTGCTGCGGCGGCTGCACGTGGGGACCTTCGTGCTCAACGTGCGCGATGCGCTGACGCAGGCGCCGCAGCTGGATGCCTACGTGGTGCGCCTGATCGATGACCACACCCTCGAGGTGGAGGTCTCCAGGGAGGAGAACCTCAATGACGTCTTCGCGCGGCTCTCGGCGCTCGGCATCGAGGTGCTGAGCATGCGCAACAAGGTGAACCGCCTGGAGGAGATCTTCATCCGCCTGGTCGAGGGCCGCGCGGGCGAGGGCGCCGGGCCCGGGAGCGTCCTCATCCCGGCCGAGCCGGCGCCGGCCAAGGTGGCGCGATGAGTGTGCCGGCGCCGGCGCTCACCCCGTCGCTCGAGCGCGGCACGGTGCGCTGGATCGGCTTCAAGACCATCGTCATCCGCGAGTACGGCCGCATCATCCGCATCTGGGGCCAGACCATCGTGCCCTCGGTGGTCACCGCGGTGCTGTACTTTGCGATCTTCGGCAGCCTCATCGGGCGGCGCGTCGGGCCCATGGGCGGCTTCGACTACAAGCAGTTCATCGCGCCCGGCCTCATCATGATGTCGGTCATCACCAACTCCTACGGCAACGTGGTGGCCTCGTTCTTCGGCGCCAAGTTCGGCAAGCACATCGAGGAGCTGCTGGTCTCGCCGCTGCCGAACTGGGTGATCGTGGCCGGCTACGCCACCGGCGGCATGGTGCGCGGGGTGCTGGTCGGCGCGGCGGTGACCGCGGTGTCGCTGCTGTTCGCGCACCTGCACGTGCACCACCTGCTGGTGGTGCTGGCGGCGCTGCTGCTCACCTCGCTCACCTTCGCGCTCGGCGGTTTCCTGAACGCGCTGTTCGCCAAGAACTTCGACCAGGTGAACTGGATTCCGGCCTTCGTGCTCACCCCGCTCACCTACTTCGGCGGCGTGTTCTACTCGGTGAGCCTGCTGCCGGACTGGGCGCGCTCGCTGTCCTACGTGAACCCGATCCTCTACATGGTGAACGCGTTTCGCTTCGGCTTCCTCGGGGTCTCGGACGTCGACATCGGCAGCGCGTTCCTGCTCATGACGGCCGCCGTGGTGGTGCTGTTCGCCACCGCCGTGGTGCTCATGAACCGCGGCACGGGAATCCGCGATTGACCTCGGTGGCGCTGGTCAGCTGCCGCGCGGCGCGCGGCCTGGACGATGACATGCCGCCGCTGCTGGCGGCTTTCGCCGCCGCCGGCGTGGCGGCCGAGGTCGCCGACTGGGACGACCCATCCGTGCCCTGGGAGCGCTTCGATGCGGCGCTGCTGCGCTCGGCCTGGGACTACACGCGGCGCATCCGGGAGTTTCGCGCCTGGGTGGAGCGGACCGCCGAGAGCACGCTCCTGCTCAACCCCCCGCCGGTGGTGCGCTGGAACTCAGACAAGCACTACCTCGCCGACCTCGAGCGCGCCGGGGTGCCGATCGTGCCCTCGCGCTTCTGCGAGCCGGACGGGGATGCCGAGGGCGCCCTCGCGGAGTTCCTCGCAGCGCACCCGGAAGAGGAGCTGGTGGTGAAGCCGGCGATCGGCGCGGGCTCCCGTGACACCCGACGCCACCTGCGCGGGGCGAGCGGGGAGATCCTCGCGCACATGCGCGCGCTGCTCGAGGCCGGCCGCAGCGTGCTGCTGCAGCCCTACCTGGCCAAGGTCGACCGCGACGGCGAGACCGCACTCATCTATATCGAGGGCGAGTTCAGCCACGCCATCCGCAAGGGGCCGCTCCTGCCCGCCGGTGCCCAGGCGACGGCGGCGCTGTTCGCGGCCGAGGACATCACGGTGCGGGCGCCGGGGGCGGACGAGCGCTCGGTCGGGGAGCAGATCCTCGCCGCGCTGCCCTTCGGGCGGCTGCTCTACGCCCGCATCGACCTGATCCGCGGCCCCGCGCACGAGCCGCGGCTGCTCGAGCTCGAGATCACCGAGCCCTCGCTGTTCTTTCCCTACGCGCCGGGCTCCGCGCAGCGCCTGGTGCGCGCCACGCTCGCGCGCCTCGGTGCCTCCTCGGCAGGGGTGGCGGCGCGGCAGCCGATTATGTGAGGCACCGCACGCAATAAGGCGCCTAAGCCCTTGTCGCAAAAAAACTTTCATATTTCCGTCACTGAATTGACGCGCTGCGGGAACAGGCTATTCCGCGTCACTTTATGGGCCTGGGCCGCGCACTGGAGGCGCGCATCGCCACATGAAAGCGACCGGTTTCAATGCCTTCATGGCACGCGTGGACGCCGCCGAATACGGGTTGTGCCGCACGCTCAACCGCGGGGCCTCCCTCGCCCTGCCGCGGCGCATCTTCCAGGTGGCGAGCCGCCTCGGCGATGGCATCGCCTGGTACGTGCTGCTCCTGCTGCTGCCCCTGCTGTACGGCACGGCGGCGCTCAAGCCCGCCGGGATCATGGCGCTCACCGGCGCACTCAGCGTGCTCATCTACGCGCTGCTCAAGCACGCGTTCGTGCGCGAGCGCCCGTTCATCACCCACGCGGGCATCGACCGCGCCGGCGCCCCGCTTGACCGCTATAGCTTCCCCTCCGGCCACACCCTGCACGCGGTCTGCTTCACCTGGCAGGCCGGCGCGCACTTCCCGGAGCTCCTGTGGGTGCTGGCGCCGCTCGCCGCCCTGATCGCCGCCTCGCGCGTGGTGCTCGGCCTGCATTACCCCTCCGACGTGCTCGCCGGTGCGGCCATTGGCGCCGCGCTCGCCGAGCTCGGTCTCGCCCTCGGCTAGAGCGCCCGTGAGGGGTGCGCCGAGAAGCCGCGCGCACCGTTCGCGCCGGGGTGTCTAGCGGGTGCGGGCGCTGTTCGTCTCCGACGTCTACTTCCCGCGCGTCAACGGCGTCTCGACCTCCATCCGCACTTTCCGCTCCGACCTCGCCGCGCAGGGCGTGCAGACGCTGCTGGTGGCGCCGCACTACCCCGCCGGGGAGGAGGCCGCGGAGGACTCGCTGCTGCGCATCCGCTCCGCGGGCGTGCCGGGTGACCCGGAGGACCGGCGCATGGCCTGGGGCGCACTCACGCGCGCGCTCGATGCCCTGCCGCGCAGCGCCTTCGACCTGGTGCACATCCACACGCCCTTCATCGCCCACTACGCCGGCGTGCGCGCCGCGCGCCGCGCGCGGGTGCCCTGTGTCGCCACCTATCACACCTTCTTCGAGGAGTACCTGCACCACTACGTGCCGGCACTGCCGCGCGCCATCGGGCGCTTCGCGGCGCGCCACTTCACGCGCTCGCAGTGCGCGGCGGTGGATGCGCTGATCGCCCCCTCGGAGCCGATGCGCGCGGTGCTCACCGCCTACGGCGTGCGCACCCCGATCCACGTGCTGCCGACCGGGCTCGGGGCCGACCGCTTCCGCAGCGGCGACGGCGCGGCATTCCGCGCGCGCGCCGGCATCGGCGCGACGCGGCCGCTCGTCACTTACATCGGCCGCGTGGCCCACGAGAAGAACATCGGCTTCCTGGTGCGCGTGTTCGCGCGCGTGCTCGCCGCGCGTCCCGAGGCGATGCTCGTGATCGCCGGCGAAGGCCCGGCGCGCGAGGGACTGCGCGCGCAGGTCGCCGCCCTCGGGCTGAGCGCGCAGGTGCACTTCGCCGGCTACCTGGATCGCGACACGGCGCTGCTCGACTGCTACGCCGCGGCGGACGTGTTCGTGTTCGCCTCGCGCACCGAGACGCAGGGACTGGTGCTGCTCGAGGCCATGGCGCAGGGCACCGCCGTGGTCTCGACCGCCGAGCTCGGCACGCGCTCGGTGCTGCTGCCGGCGAGCGGCGCGCTCGTCGTCCCGGAGGATGAGGCCGCCTTCACGGCGGCCGTCGTGCGCGTGCTCGGCGATGCCACGCTGCGCGCACAGCTCGGCGAGCGCGGCCGCAGCTACGCGCGCACCTGGTCCTCGGCGGCCATGGCCCGCCGGCTCGGCGAGCTCTACGACTCGCTGCGCGCCGTGCCGCTGCGCGTCCCGGCGTCGGCTCCTTGAGGCAGCCGCGGCCGTCTTTGGGCGGCGACAGCGGTGCGCCGGCGCCGATCTGAGCTACACTTTCCGGCATCGCCTCACCGCGGGTGTTGGGAGCGGCCAGATGGGTGCAAAGCGGGCCTTGATCGTGGACGACTCCAAGTCCGCGCGCCTGTTTCTCGCCCGAGTCCTGGAGAAGTACGAGATCGACGTGGACGCGGCCGAGAGCGCCGAGGCGGCCATCGACTACCTCACCAGCAACCGTCCCGACGTGATCTTCATGGATCACATGATGCCGGGGATGGACGGCCTGCAGGCCGTGCAGCACATCAAGAACGACCCGCGCACCGCGACCATCCCGATCATGATGTACACCTCCCAGGAAGGGGAGCTGTACCTCGGGCAGGCGCGCGCGCTCGGCGCGATCGGCGTGCTGCCCAAGCAGATCAAGCCGGCGGACGTCTCCAAGGTGCTCTACCAGCTGCACCTGGTGCCCGATCGCCGCACCAGCGAGCAGTCGAGCTTCACGGCGCTCAACGTGCGCATGGAGGCGCTGTCGTCCGCCGAGGCGGGCGCGGTACCCTCCAAGCCCCTCACCGACGTGGCGCTGCGCGAGCACTTCGCGGAGCTGCGCCGGGCGCTGGTGGCGGGCGTCGACACCCAGACCGACCGCATCACCGCCGAGGTGCGGGCGCTGCTGCTCGAGGCGCTGCCGCAGCCCGGCGCCGCCCTCGAGGCGCCGCAGCCCGGCGCGACAGCGCCGCCGGAGCGCGTCACTGCGCCCTGGCCCTGGATCATCGCCGGCACGGCGCTCGCGATCGCGCTCCTCAGCACGGCGCTGTGGTGGCGCAGCGTGCACCTGCTCGAGAACCTGAGCGACCAGGTCGCCGCGCTGCGCGCGCAGCGCAGCGCGCTCGCGGCCTTCACGCCCACGGCCGCACCGCCGCCGCCGGCCGCGGCGGCGGCCGTCGAGGACAAGCCGATCGTGGTGCTCGTGCCCTACGGGGCCGATGCGCTCGGCGGCGCCCGGCTCGAGGTCATCGGCAAGCTCCTCAACCGGCTCGCCGCCGAGGGCGCGCCCGCGGTGGTCGACATCCGCAGCTTCGCCGGGCGCTTCTGCCTCATGGGCAACCTTACCGACGGCTACTCGCTCGCGCCCGAGGAGCTGCTCTACTCGCGCTGCGACGTGGTCGGCAACCCCTCCGAGGAGGCGCTCTCGCCCGCGCAGCGCACGCCCCTCGCGCTCGCCAATCTCATCGGCGAAGTGCACGCCAGCAGCCACGGCGCAGTCACGGTCCACATCGGCAGCGGCGAGGCGAGCAGCCTCGCCGTCCCCTATCCGCAGCTCGCCCCGGACCTCAGCGCCGGCGAGTGGAACCGCGCGGCGATCGCCAACAACCGCGTCGAGATCCGCGTGCATTGAACTCCACCGTCCTCGGCGCGGCCGCCAACGAAAACGAGCTGCGGCCCTCTGTCTGGCTGCGCAGCCCTCACCTGCAGTCGATGCTGGCGAGCACTTCCTGGCGGCGCGCCCGGGTGCACGAGCGCGCCCGCGGGCTGCTCGAGGCCTCGCGCGAGCTGGTGCTCGAGTGCGGCGCGGGCGTGCGCCTGCAGTGCTTCGTGTCGCGGCCCGCGGTGCCGCGCGGCGCGCCGGTGGTGCTGCTGCACGGCTGGGAGGGCAGCGCGGATGCCATCTACATGCTCTCCCTCGGTGGGCTGCTGTTCGAGCGCGGCCACGAGGTCGCGCGCCTGAACCTGCGCGACCACGGCGAGACGCACCACCTGAACCGGGAGCTGTTCCACTCCTGCCGTCTGCCGGAGGTGGTGGGCGCAGTGCGCGCCCTGCAGCAGGAGTTCGCGGGCCGCGCCCTGCAACTGGCCGGCTTCTCCCTCGGGGGCAACTTCATGCTGCGCGTCGCCGCCCAGGCACGCGCCGCGGGGCTGAATCTTGCGCAGGTGATCGCCGTGTCCCCGGTGCTCGAGCCGAGCGAGACGCTGGTGGCACTGCAGGGCGGCTTCCCGGGCTATGAGCTGTACTTCGTGCGCAAGTGGCGCCGCTCGCTGCGCAAGAAGGAGGCGGCCTGGCCGGGCGTGTACGACTTCGGCGCCATCCGCCGCCTGCGCGACCTCAAGACCATGACCGCAGAGCTGGTGCGCGACTACACCGAGTTCGGCAGCCTCGAGGACTACCTCAACGGCTACGCCATCACCGGGGAGCGCCTGGCGCAGCTGGAGGTGCCCTCGCGCATCATCACCTCGCTCGATGACCCGATCATCCCGGCCGGGGGACTGGCGCAGCTCGCACGCCCGCCGTGCCTGAGCCTCGAGGTGTTGCGCTACGGCGGGCACTGCGGATTCTTCGCACGCCTCTCGGGCCCCTCGTGGCTCGAGCAGCGCCTGGTGGGGGCGCTCGCCGCGGGCGGCGCCTAGCGCGTCCCGCGCTTCTCCTCGA
>Ga0335083_10000475_pt1 | contig 61965 bp, 47 predicted proteins | sample Lox_Sample_42_FD_206716 | JGI IMG/M metagenome (GOLD analysis project Ga0335083, IMG submission 206716) | Soil microbial communities from Loxahatchee National Wildlife Refuge, Florida, United States - Lox_Sample_4.2 | ecosystem: Environmental > Terrestrial > Soil > Wetlands | place: USA...
CGCGCTGTTTCAGGAAGGGACGTCCGGAAGGCAACCGGTAAGCTGCCTCGAAGCCTTCCATCAGGGTCATCATGGCACCGGAGGCAGCCCAGGTAGCCAGCAGCACGGCGGCCAGGATCATCAACAGCGGGCGCTGGCCGCGGTCGATAAACTGATTCCGCACCAAGTCCTCCGAGCCGGGAGGGACAATCTGAAACAAGAGCCGCGTAAGAGCGCGTGCCACCGACTCGGCGTTAGCGCGGGCCAGAATGGACGCAATCGACGCCAGCACTGGAAAGAAAGCCAGCAAGGTAGAATAAGCCGCGCCTTTGGCGATGCCGAAGCAGTTGTCTTCGTAGGCTGCCACGCAGGCCTGCCGCAGCACTCCCCAGAACAGCGACAAGGGACCGGGGCGCTCCAGGTAGAGGCGGGGCGAGGCCAAGTTCATCCATCTCCGATTCTAAGCTGGGAGGAGTGCGCCGTGCGGTGTGCTGTCGCGCGAGTCGTAGCGCCAGCCACGCTTCTTCCCGGTGCGGCCCATCAAAGTTATGATTTGAGTACGGCATGGGTGACTCACCGGCAGTCAGTGTGGTGATGACCGCTTACAACGTGGCGCCCTATATCGGCGCAGCGATCCAATCGGCGCTCGCGCAGACCTTTCGCGATTTTGAGCTGCTGGTGCTGGACGACGGCTCTACCGATGGCACGCTTCGGATTGCCGAACAATTCCAAGACCGGCGCGTGCGTGTGCTGCGGTCGCCCCATCGCGGCGCTGCCATGCAATTACGCCATGGCATCGAGCAAACCAGTGGACCATATGTCGCGCTTTTGGATGCCGACGACCTATGGAGTCCCAATAAGCTGGAACAGCACGTGCGGTTCCTGGATGCGCAGCCGCGCGCCGATCTAACCTTTTCCTGGTCGCGCATCATCGATGAAGATGGCCGCGACACCGGGCTCACATCGCGGCTGTGGGATGGCCCAATTTCGTTCTCCGAGTTACTGGCGGATAACGTGATCGGAAACGGGTCGGCGTTGGTGTTCCGGCGAGAGGCTCTGGTAGCAGCAGGAGGTATTGATGCATCGCTCGCCGCCTGCTACGACCTGGACGCCTGGCTGCGTATCGGCGCGCTGCGGCCTGGCAACTTGTGGGCAATCCCGGAGTTTCTAACTTTTTATCGCAGGCGGCACGGCCAATTAACCGGAGACGTACCGGTGATTGAGCGATCATTCGAGCAGCTCATGCAGAAGGCGCGCTGGTTTGCTCCGCGCGCGGTGGCCCTGGTGGAAGGCCGGGCGCGATCCAACATGCAACGCTTCTGCGCATACGGCTGGTATCAGGCCGGTTCTTATGGCCGGGCCTTCGGCACTATGACCCGGTCTTTACGCCGTGCTCCGCGGGTCTTCTTCGCCGATCGCCGCAATTGGGAGATGACCGCCGCCGCACTCAGCGGGCTGCTGCTGCCCGCTGGCCTGCACCGGCGCATCACTGGCGCCGCACTAAGAGCCAGGCGTGCTTGACTAGAACAGCCCGCGCTTTCGGGCTTTGAAATCGTCCCACTGGCCGAACACCTTCATCTGATCCACCAGCTTGGTGTCGTCGAGCAGCTTCTCTACCTCCGCGCGCGTCTGTCTGCGGGCCGGCCTTTGCGGATTTTCAGCCAAGCTCCACAGCAGTACGCCCGAAACCGCCTCGGTCGTTTTCATTTCCTTGAAATTCACGCGGTCTAGCGTATCGGACTCGGCGTGATAATCGGGCAGATACGGCCCAGCGTCCTGGATGCCTACCAGATTCGGGACGCCCGAGATCAGAAAATCGAAATTGTCAGTCCCGTCGATTGCGTCGGCGACGTGTTCGGTGGCGTTCAAGCCGGCTACCGCGTCCAGCGCCGCATCGATCGGCTTGCGCAGTTCCTCGCGCCCGTTCAGGAAAAAACCGGACAAATGCCCGGAACCGGTGTCGAAAGCCAACATGGCCACGAAGCGGTCGAGTTCGTCCTTGTGCCGCGCGACATAAGCTTCCGAGCCGAGCATGCCTTGTTCTTCCCCGGTGAAGAGTGCAAAGCGAATGGTACGGCGAGGAACGATACCCAGGTCATGGAAGGCGCGCGCCAGATCGATCACCATGGCGACATTCACCCCATTGTCCTCGGCCCCGGTTCCGAGATCCCAGGAGTCCAGGTGCGCGCCAACCAGGACGATTTCATCCGGCTTCTCGCGCCCGCGGATTTCGGCGATGACGTTGCTCGATTCGTACGTGGGCGCGGTTTTGTTGGATAGCGCCAGGCGCACCCGGACTTCGCCTTTCTGCGCCAGCCGCGCCAGCCGTTCGGCGTGTTCGCGGGCGACCAGCGCGGTTGGAACGGGCGCATAATTCGAATCGAGCGAAATGGGATGCCGGTAGAGCAGCAAGCGCGGGCGCGTCGATTCGAGCAGCAGCGCGGCGGGTTGATATTTGCGGGCGGCCTCCAACAGCGCGGCATTGCGCATGTATTCGCCAAAAAGGTCGTCCAGCGTCTTCATCTCCGAAGAATGAATCAGAACGATGGAGCCTTTGAGCGCCGCGCCGAGTTTGGCGAACGCTTCGGAAGTGCCGTTTCCGGCATCCACCAGGCGGGCCTCGATGGGCGCCGAAGTGGACGGGCTCATGGGCGCGGCCGCGATCCGAAGATTGAATCGCTCCGGCGCGACGGCCGAGGCTTCCGCCGATATGGGCAGCCAGAGGCTCCGGGCGGTGAACTGCTCGACGCTGACATTCTGGATGCCGATGTCGCGAAATTTCTTAGCGGCCCAACCGATGGCGCGGGCGCAGGCAGGCGATCCGGTGGGACGTCCGCCGATGCCGTCGCAAAGTTCGCCGAGGTCGGTCTTCAGCGGCGTGTCGCCGGCGGCACGCGCGGCCAGGCGGTGAGCGGCATCTTGCGCCGGAACACACAAAGCGGAAATCAGCAGCAGGCCCGTTAGCCGAAGGGAGGGGCACTTGGCGCTTATGGCGGCGCGGTCAGCGCTCATGACGGTAGATCACTCCTTCCTTACTTCGTCGCCGCTTCCTGCTGCGGTTCCTCGCCCCAAATGTACTTTGCGAACCAGTCGTAATTGTGTTCCATGACGGCGCGCTGCTGCTTAGGCTTATTGATGGGATGGCCGAAGCCTTTGTACAAAATCATTTTCACGGGAACGCCGCGATCCTTGAGCGCCTGGTACAGCTCAAACGAATTGGGCGGAGGAACGCGCTTGTCCTGATCGCCGTGCTGGATCAGCGTCGGAGTCTTGGCCTTGCTGACGTAAAAGATCGGCGAAGTTTTCTGATAGATCGTAGGATCGTCCCAAGGCGTGGCCTTCAAATATTGGCGCGTAAAAGGATGTATGTCGGTGTTGACATAGTAAGTCATCCAGTCCGAGATACCCGCGCCCACGGATACCGCGCGAAACCGGTCGCTATAAGTGGTGATGAAAGCGGAAATGTAGCCGCCCTCGCTCCAGCCCATCGCGCCCACGCGATCCTTGTCCACCATGCCCTTGGAGATCAGATAGTCGACGCCCGAGATCACGTCGGCGTAATCTCCCAGGCCGAGATTGCGCACGTTCAACGCCCGGAATTTCTCGCCATACCCGGCCGAGCCGCGATAATTTGGCTTCAACACCAGCGCTCCTTTGGCGGCGAATCGCTCCACGGGATAATAACGGTCGGCTGAGGAGACCAGCGTGTCCATGCCGGTGGGCCCGCCATGAATCACCACCAGCAGCGGATATTTCCTGGATGGATCGTAGTCGTGCGGCTTCACCAGGACGCCTTGAATGGTTGTTCCATCGCTCGATTTCCACTCGATCATCTCGCGAGTGGTGAGCTGAAAATCCTTCCACTGTCCGGCCATGTCGGTGAGATAGCGCGGGGAGAAATCCTGGACGGAGGAAACGAACACTTCACTAAAATGATTCGGCATGGCGCCAAGCGCGGCGAACGTGCGATGGTCCGGCGTGAAGGATGCGTCGCCGGCGTATAACGCATCCGGTCGAGTGATGCGATCAATCGCCAAGCTGGTTGGATTTACGCGGAACACGTGCGCCGCGCCCTTCTGATCGGCCGCGAAGTAAATGCCGTCCGGCCCCCAGTCGATCAGGTTGGCGTCCTCATCGAACTTGCCCGTCAGGACCCTCGGCTCTCCGCCGGAAGCCGGAACGGTGGCGATGCGTCTGTTCGTGTAGTAGAAGAACGGATCTCCGCTCGAGGTATTGAAAGCGATCTGGCGCCCGTCCGGTGACCAGTGCGGGCGCTCATTCGGCCCGCCTGAATCGAGCAGCTTCTTGACATGCTTGTCCGCCAGGTCAACCAAATAGATCTGCTCGGTGCCGGATGAGCTCAGCGCCGGATCTCGCTGCGCGCTGAACGCAATCAGCTTCGAATCAGGCGACCAGGAAAATGTTTCAACGCTGAACTTATCCCCTTCGGTGAGCGCCTCCGCTTTGGGCTTCTGCTTGGGATCCGGCGCGATTTCCTCCGGCGCCTTCACCAGCCACAGACGCATCATGGCGTAGTCGCCTTCGACGACCTCAAAGTCGCCGTATTTCTCCTTGCGGTCTTTCTTGGCTTTGGACTCGGGCCCGGTGGAGGTGTAGGCGATGGCCGTTTCATCCGGCGCCCACTCGAATTGTCCGACGCCGTTCTCCTCCGTGGTGAGCTGTTGCGGCTCTCCACCGAGCGGGTTGATCACGTAGATCTGGCGCTTGCCGTCGCGTTCGGATGCAAACGCCAGGCGCTTGGAATCGGGCGACCATTTGGGGTTCTGGCTCGATTTCTTCGCGCTGGTGAGCTGGTAGCGCTCGCCGGTGGAAATCATGGCGACCCAAATTTGCTGCACGAACTCGTCTTCTTCCCAGTTGGCTTGCTGGACGGTGTAGGCGACGAATCGGCCGTCCGGTGAGACTTGAGCGCCGCTTACCGATTTCATGCCGAGGGATTGCTCGATACTGGGGGTTTGCGCGAAAACGGAAAGCGCGACCAGAAGGCTGAGAAATAGCTTGGCCATGCGGCCATTATAAAGAAGACGCGGCGGCTTTATTTCCCGGGCGAATTTATTCAGTGAACCGCCACTAATCTGGATGCCGTGAAGAATCCGCTCATCCTGCCGCTGTTAGCCTTAGCCGCGGGAATTTTCGCAGGGCATGTGTTGGCGCTCGATTTGCCCAGGCTCGCGGTGGCTTTGGCTGCGTCGGTAATCCTGACTCTGCTCGCTCGCTGGCGGGCTCGGCGTTTAGCCGTCGCTGGCTGCCTCCTGGTGGCAACGCTCGCCGGCGCAATGATCGAAGCCGCGCATCGTCCTGGTCGACCGCCTGAACTGGATGCCGGCGCGCGCGAGGTCGTCCTGCTGAACGGCTGCGTGGTGAGCCCGCCCGCGTTCTATGAGGGCCGCGACCAGTTCGCCGTCGAGTTGGCGCCCAAGGCTCGGGCCCAGGTCAGTATGATCGTCCGGGATGGCGACACGCCGCCCGATCTGCACTACGGCCAAATGGTCGAATTCGAAGCCCGCATCCGGCCCACGCGCAACTTCCAGAACCCGGGTGCGTTCGACTATCAGGCTTACCTGGCGCGGTCCTACATTTATTGGACCGCCTCGATTCCCGCGGGCGCGCGTCTCAGCGTCGTCCCGGGCCGATGCGGATCGCGCTTTTCCGCCGCGATCTTCGCCCTGCGAACGACCGCGCTCCTGCGCATCGAGCGTCTCTACGCAGGCAATCCCTACGCCACCGGCATGATGGAAGCAACGCTGATCGGCGAAACGCGCAAGCTCGAAGGCATCTGGACGGACCATTTTCGCCGCACCGGCACTTACCACATGCTGGTGATCGACGGCTTACACATCACCGTGCTGGCCGCGTTCCTGCTGTTCCTGCTGCGCCTGTGCTTCGTCCCGGAACTGGAGGCGCTGGCGGTGACGGCAGCCGGCGCCTGGCTGTACGCGCTGGTCTCGGGCTGGAACGCGCCCGCGGTCCGGGCTGCCGGCGGATTCACTTTGTATGTCATCGCTCGCTACTTCTTTCGCCGCGGACGTTTCCTGAATCTTCTGGCAGCGGCCGCGATCGTGTATCTGATCGCCGATCCTGCCCAGCTTTTCGAGTCCGGTTTCCAGTTGTCCTTTCTGGCCGTAGCCGCGATTGGCGCGCTGGCCGTGCCGATGCTCGACGGGACTTCGGCTCCCTACTCACGCGCTCTGTATGGGATCGCCGAGCCAAGCCGCGCCCCCGGTCTCCAGCCACTGGGCGCGCAGTTCCGCCTGGAGTTGCGGCTGCTCGCCGAGACCCTGCACGCTTACTTGAGAATTCCTGAAACCTGGCTCCTGCACGCGCTGGCGGCCATCGCGCGAGTGCTCTTCTATGCTTACGAAATCGCCGTAATCTCCACCGCGATCCAGATCGGCGTCGCTCTGCCAATGGCGCTCTACTTCCATCGCATCTCGCTTACCGGCCTGGCGGCCAACATCTTAGTAGTCCCACTGCTCGCGCTCGTCGTTCCGGCGGGCTTCGTCGCTATCTTTACCGGTTGGCACTTGCCGGCCGCACTGGCCGCATGGCTGCTGAAAGCCGGCGAAAACGTAGCCGATTGGCACCTGCGGTTCGAGCCTGACTGGCGCGTGCCGGATCCCCCGCTATGGCTCTCGCTCGCTCTGGCCTGCGCCGTGCTGCTGCTGGCGTGGGCGATGCGGCGTTCGCGCCGCCTGGCATGGACCTGCGCCGTGCCCGTGCTGGCCCTGTTCGCATTGGTCTACTTGCATCCCTTCCCGCCCAACGTGCATCCGCGTCAACTGGAGCTGACCGTGATCGACGTCGGACAAGGCGAGAGCCTGCTGGTTTCCTTTCCCGATTCGAAACTCATGCTGATCGACGGCGGAGGAATTTTGTCGTTCGGCCGAAAAGTGAAGCCGCGTTTCGACATCGGCGAAGATGTGGTATCTCCGTATCTGTGGACCCGCTCTATTCGCAAGCTGGACGTGGTGGTGCTGACGCACGCGCATGACGACCACGCGCGCGGCCTGCCCGCCGTCATCGAGAATTTTCATCCGGCCGAGCTATGGACCGGCTCGACGCCCGCAAGTGAAGCGTGGTCCCAGGTGCGCGCCAAAGCGCAATCCGAGCGCGTCAGAATTCTCGCGATGCAGAGCGGCCGAAGCTTCGATTTTGGCGGCGCGCGCGTCGAGGTCTTGTCTCCGCCGCCCGATTACATCGCCGCGGACACCCCAAAAAACAATGACTCGCTAGCCTTGCGGATCACTTACGGACAGCGTTCCTTCCTGCTTACCGGCGACATGGAAAAGCCCATGGAGCAGCGCTTACTCATCTCCGGCGAGCCGGTTCGCGCCGACGTTCTGAAGGTAGGCCATCACGGCAGCAACACCTCCAGCACCGATCCGTTTCTCGATGCCGTTGCGCCCGTATTCGCGGTAATTTCCGATGGCTTCGCCAATTCGTTTCATCATCCGCACCCGCAGGTCTTGGCTCGCCTGGCCGCACACCGCGTGGGTGTCTTCCGCACCGATCAACAAGGACTCATTACCATACGCACCGACGGACGCAGAATGTTCGTGGAGACTTACCAGCCCGGCCAAGCCGCGCAGCGCGCCTATGCATTGGGCGCGGCGTCGCCCGATCTATAGCCGCCCCGGTTGGCTCTATCATGACAGCAGATCATGTGGTGCGCCTCGTTCATCTTACTCGCGGCTCTCGGCCTGTCCGCGCAGGTTGTGCCCACCTTCCGCAGCGACATCGCGCTGGTCCACGTGGACCTGGAAGTCACCGATGGCGACCGGCTCCTGACCGGTTTTCAGCAGCAGGATTTCATCGCGCTCGACAACGGCCGGCCGCAAAATATCCTCTATTTTTCGCAGGATGAAGAGCCACTGGACGTCATCCTGCTGTTCGACATCAGCGGCAGCATGCGGTCCAGCGTGGCGCGCGTCGCCGCTTCCGCTCAAGCAGCGTTTTCTGAGTTGCGCCCGGGCGACCGAGTGGCGGTGATGACTTTTCATAGCCGCAGCCGCGTCGTCGCACCCTTTAGCGAGGATCTCGCCTCCGTTCAACGGGCCATCCAAGAGGAAGTGGTCGGAGGTAGGTTTCGCGGCGGCACGCGCCTGCTGGCGGGAGTCGACGATGCGGCCCAGTACTTCCTCGATCAGCCCAAAACGCACCGCCGCCGCGCGATCTTGATCCTGACCGACAATTTTGGCCAGCGCTCGCGCCGATCGAGCACGGTCGTCCACCGTCTCTGGGAAGCGGACGCCAGCTTGAGCGGCTTGATTATTCGCGGTTCGCTCGACACCGCGCTCAACACCGCCTCCACCGTTATGAATCCCGCGGTGGGGCTGCTGCTCCGCGAAGGAATGGAGAGCGTGGCCGAGAAAACCGGCGGCGACACGATCAAGACCGACGCCCCGGGCAAAGCCGACGACCCGGGCCAGGCCTTTCACGAAATGATGCACCGCATCCGTCTTCGTTACAGCCTGTATTACGCCATACCCGCGGCCAAGCCGGGAGAAGAGCGGCAGGTGAAAATCGAACTCACCCCCGATGCCCTGCAGCGTTTTCCGAAAGCGCGGGTGCGCGCACGCAAGGGCTACCAGGTTCCGGTAAGAACGTGAATTCGCGCAACCGCCGATTCCCGCCGTGCTAAGTTGATGCAAATGGATCTCAGCAAGCATTGCATCGTAAAGCCCGGTAGGAAGCTTCGTTTGAAGCATTTCGATCCCGACGATACGTTCGGGAAAAAGCGCAACGATGACGCGCTTCAGAAAACTCTGCGACGGCTGCGAGAACTCCAGCACCTGCTCTACGCCGACAAGCGCTACGCCCTCCTGATCATCCTGCAAGCGCTGGACGCCGGAGGCAAGGACGGAACCATACGCAACGTGATGTCGGGCGTCAATCCGCAGGGCTGCGAGGTGGTCTCATTCAAGGCCCCAACCAACGAGGAACTGGCGCACGATTTTCTCTGGCGCATCCACAAAGCCGTTCCCAATCGCGGCAATATCGGGATTTTCAACCGCTCTCACTATGAGGACGTTTTGATCGTCCGTGTGCATAACCTGGTTCCCAAAGAGGTCTGGCACAGGCGCTATCGCCAGATCAACGATTTCGAGCAGGCACTGACCGAGAACGGCGTCACGATTCTCAAGTTTTTCCTGCACATCAGCAGGGAAGAGCAGAAGAAGCGTTTCGAAGCCCGTATTGCGGACTCGTCGCGAAATTGGAAGCTTTCGTTACCCGATTTTGAGGAGCGCCAGCACTGGGACGACTATACCGAAGCTTACGAAGAGGCGCTGCACCGCTGCAATACCAAATGGGCGCCCTGGTACGTGATACCGGCCAACAAGAAGTGGTTCCGCAATTACCTGGTAGCGGAAATAGTGGTGGAGGCTCTGGACCGTATGCGGTTGAAGTACCCGCCGCCCACCGTCGACATTTCCAAGGTGGTGCTGGAGTAGCCGACTATATCAGCCTGCCACGCCGCGCTTGGCCTTCAACTCCGCCAGCAACCGCTCCACCTCATCCTGTTTTTCCAGCGACGCCAGCCGATCCTCCATGCCGTCGGCAGTCAGCTCCGCCTTAGCCTGGCTCAAAGCTTCGCTGCGTTGCACCTTGCCTTTCATGCGGTCAAAGGCCGCCGCGCTCGACATGTCGCCCGCCGCCATGCGCGCGTCGCCGGCTTTGTTCAACGCCCGCGCGCGCCGATGCTGCGCGATCAGCACATCGCTCTTGGCCTCTGCCTCGGCCAGCTTCTGCTCCAGCTTCCGCAGCGCCGTCTTCAGATTCTCCACCTGTACACCCTGATCGGCCACCTGTTGCGCGAAGTTCTCGGCCAGCGCGCGATAGCTCATGGACCGCTCGATCGCCGCCCGCGCCAGGTCGTCCTCTTTCTTGTCCACCGCCAGCTCCGCCTTGCGAACCCACTCCGCGGCTTTCTCCTGGTTCTCCTGCCGTTTCTTTTCGAGCAGGTGCTGGTCGGCGATCGCGATCGCCACCTGCGTCTTCACCTGCAGCAACTGGTTCTGCATATCCAGAATCACCTGCTTGATCATCTTCTCGGGATCCTCGGCCTTGTCGATCAGGTCGTTCAGATTCGCCCGCACCAGTGTTGCTACTCGCTCCATGAGTGCCATATCCATTACCTCCTAAGATTTTGTGTCCGTGCCTAAGCCGTTACCCGGTTTAGGACTCTTGTCGCCGATGCTTCTCACCTTGCCCAGCAGATCCGACATCTGCATGCCCGAAAGCGTTTCAAACAACGCCGGGATTTGTGCGGCCATCTTGGTGATGTCGCCCGTGACCTTGCTCATGCCGGCCGAGTCGCCATTGCCCGTGGAGACGATGGTGATTTTGTCGACGTTGGCCAGCGGCGACGCCAGCGCCTTCACCACCTCCGGCAGCCCGGTTAGCAGTTTGTCGATCACGGCCGCCTGGTTGTACTCTTGGAACGCCTCGGCCTTCACGTTCATGGCCTTGGCTTCCGCCTCGCCTTTTTTCAAGATGATCTCGGCTTCGGCTTCGCCCTGCGCGCGAATCGCGGCCGCGCGCCCCTCTGCTTCGGCCGTCAGCCGCATCTTTTCGGCGGCAGCCAGCGTCTCGATCCGCTGCCGCTCCACTTCGGCCTGCTTCAACGTGGTCGCGATCAGTTCGTTCTCGCGGCGCTTGATCTCGGCCTCTTGTACCTTGATCTCGCCCTCCTTCTGCACTTGCTGGACTCGCACCTGCTCGGCCATTACCTGCTGCTGCATGATGTTGCCTTGGATGTCGTAAGCTTTGTCGGCTTGCGCCTGCTGCTTCTTGGTTACTTCCAGATACTGCGCCTTTTTGATTTCCAGATCGCGCGTCGCCTCGGCCTGCTTGGCTTGCGACAAGGTCTCAGCCAGCACGCGTTCTTGATCGGCCTGCGCGCGCGCTACCGCGGACGCTCGCATCGCCTCCGCGCGCTTGATGGCCGTATCGCGCTCGGCTTCGGCCGCTGCCACGTCGGCATCGCGCTTGATGCGAGCCACGTCCGGCCGGCCCATATTGGCGATGTATTCGTTCTTATCGCGAACTTCCTTGATGGTGAAAGAAATTACTTCCAGGCCCATCTTGCTCATGTCATCGGCGCAGGTGGCGCGCATGCGGTCGCCCACCATCTCCGGTTCCTTGACGATCTGCTCCACCGAAAGCTGCCCGATGATGCCGCGCAAATGGCCCTCCATCACCAGCCGGATCAGCGCCTCGCGCGCTTGATCGGTCTTGGTAAGGAATTGCTCCGACGCCGTCCGGATCGACTCCGGGTCCGACTTCACCTTGATCTGCGCTACCGCTTCCACCGTCACCGCGACGCCCTGCTTGGTGTACAGATCCTGCTGCGGCGCCACATCGAACGACATCAGCTCCAGCGACAATTCGTGATAGCTCTCGATCATGGGAAAAATCACGGTGCCTTGGCCCTTGACGATGCGTGTGCCTCGGAAACCGTACACCACCAGGGCCTCATGCGGCCCCGCTTTGCGATACAGCCTGGCGAACATCGCCATCAGGAACAAGATGGCCAAGACCATCAGCCCCGCGATGATGAATACTTCCGATGACATACGCATATCGATCCTCCTTAACGATCCGCTGACTTCGACCGCTCACTGATCTCTTCCCAGGGACGCACGTAGGCGATCCCGCGCTCGTAGCGCGTCACTACGATCTCGATGTCCTTGGGGATGGCTTGCCCGTCCTCGCTGCGAATGCTGGCCGCGCGCCGGATGCCATTCTGCAAAAAAATCATTTCGCCGGTGCCGCCTTTCCGTACCGCGCTGCTCACGCGACCCAGTACGCCGATCATGTCGTAGTCGGCTGGGTCGAGATCCCTTTCATGCCGCAGCAGAACCTTGAACACGAACCAAAACACCGCCGCCGCGCCTCCCAGTCCGCTCAGGAACGCGAGCGCCAGGGCGAGCAGAGCCCAAACGCTCGAATAACGCGTGAGCAGATAGCCCGTGCCCCCGAACCACGCCAAAAAAGCCGCGATAGTTCCGAAGTTGAAGCGTGAGTCCTGGCTTCCTTTCAGAACCGATCCGCCTCGAGCCGCCGGCGCGTGCCAGCCCCGTGGCAGGTGCAGATGCAAGTGGTGCGATCCCGACACTACCGACAGCAAGCTGAACAAAAACCCGATCAGGAAACAACCGAAATAAAATGTCTCCCAGCTCATACCGCCTGCCTCCTGGGACGAGCCTCTTTCTCCGGCGTCAGCACTTCGAACAATCGATCCGGCAATCCCGGTGTTTCCAGAATCGCTTCCAGTAACAGCAGACATTTCCGGGAATCTGCATGCTTGGCCAGGCTCAATAACGCCCGCCCCACCCCCGGATCGCGGCGGAACCGCTCGGCCCCCTCAATCAGCCACAAATCCAGTTGATCCTCCAGCGTGCGGACATCGGAAACCAGCTCGGTGTGATAGCCTTCCGGATCGTCCACCAGGTAACCGGGATGCACTTTGAAAAACCGCGCCAGCAGCATGCGAGTGGAATTGGTCAGATGCGGGCGCGCCCCGCTTTCGATTTGCGACAGGTACGACTGGCTGATGGATTGCCGCAACTCGCGCTTCAACGCGCGCACCACTTCCTGCTGCGTCATCTCGCGGTCCAAGCCGCGCAGCGCCCCTTCCACCTCGCGCAGATAGCGGATTTTCTCGCCCAGCCTCATAATTGCAATCTGCGATAATGATATTGCAATATGCAATTGGTGTCAAGCCCCGCCCGTAAACCACCCGTCCCCTGGACCGCTTCCATCCCGCCCGTTTACAATAAGGGCTTAGGAAACAAGCAACTATGTGGGCTGGTGAATACAGCTTCGTGCTCCGGAACCTGGTGGAAAAGGACTTCAAGGTCCGCTACCGCAACATGTCGCTGGGCATTTTCTGGTCGCTGCTGAACCCGCTCATCATGATGGCGGTCCTGACCTTTGTTTTCACCCAGATTTTCTCCAATTCGAGCGGCGCCGATTACCCCATTTCCGTGCTTTGCGCGCTGGTCCCGCTCAGCTTTTTCCAGATCGCCTGGGTCAGCGGCACCTCCTCGCTCCAGGAAAACGCGGCGCTCATCAAGAAGGTTCCCGTCCCGCGCCAGGTTTTTCCCATCGCTAGCGTGCTTTCGAACTGCCTCCACCTGGTGATCCAAATCGGCCTGCTGCTGGGCGCCGTCCTGGTGTTCGGCCGCGGCGTCAACAGATATTGGCTGTGGCTGCCCGTAATTTGGGGCTTGGAAATTCTCTTCGTGCTCGGCCTAACGCTGGTTTTCTCGGCCCTGAACGTCTACGTGCGCGACACGCGCTACGTGGTGGAATCCGCCAACACGGTGCTATTCTGGCTGGTTCCGGTGTTTTATTCTTTTTCCCTGATCCCTCTCCGCTATCACGAAATCTATCAGCTCAATCCAGTGGCGGCGGTGGTCCTGATGGTTCGAACAGTGTTGCTCGACGGCAAGCCGCCTCTGGTCCACACCTTGGGCTTGCTGAGCATGGTTTCATTCGGCATGCTCGCCGCCGGACTGCTGGTCTTCAGCCGCCTGACGAAAGGATTCTACGAGCACCTGTAACACGCAATGAGCGCTATCGAGTTCCGCCACGTCTCCAAATCGTTTCCGCGCCTCACCGGCCAGCAACTGTTGCGCACTCACATCCTGCGCTGGTTCGGTTCTGGGGTCCGCCACGGCGAATTTTTCGCGCTCAAGGACGTTTCTTTTCGAATGCAGCAAGGCGAAAGCGTGGCCATCGTGGGAAGCAACGGCGCGGGCAAAAGCACCCTGCTCGGATTAGCCGCCGGCCTTGCGACCCCTACCAGCGGACAAGTGATCAGAAACGGACGGCTGAATGCGCTGCTCGAGCTCGGCGCCGGCTTTCACCCCGACTTGACCGGCGCGGAAAACCTCATTTTGAACGCCGCGTTGCTGGGCTTGAGCCGCCGCAAAACCATGGAGCGCGTCGAGCAGATTGTCGACTACTCCGGCCTCGGCGAATTCATCAACGAACCGCTGCGCACCTATTCGAGCGGCATGGTGGTGCGCCTGGGATTCTCAGTCGCCATTCAGGCCGACCCCGACATTCTGCTGATCGATGAAATCCTGGCGGTCGGCGACGCCGCGTTTCAGGAAAAGTGCCGCCGCACTCTGGACGGCCTCATTCACGCCGGCAAATCGCTGCTGTTCGTCTCCCACTCCGCCTACGCCGTCCGCGAAATGTGCAAGCGCGCCATCTGGCTCGATCACGGCGCGGTGATGATGGACGGCGATGTCTCCGACGTGCTGGATGCCTACGAAGGACGGGCCCTGGCTCCCAAGGAAATCTCGGCCAGCAACAGCGGTCGCGAGGCTTAGACGTTTTGGAAAGCGGGCAATCGCCGGGAATAACTAACGGCACGCTCGTAGCCTCTAACGGAAAAGCTAGCGCCCCATGGTGTAGAACTCGGTGTTGGGACGCATGCTGGTGACATTGGCCATCCGATTTGACATCGCGAAAAATGCAGCAATCGCCGCGATGTCCCACACATCCTCATCGTTGAAACCGTGGGTCTTCAAGGCCGCGAGGTCGCTCTCGCCGAGGTCGTAAGCGCCGGTGGAAACTTTCATGGCGAAATCCAGCATCGCTTTTTGACGATCCGTAATGTCAGCCTTGCGGTAGTTGACGGCAACCTGATCGGCAATGAGTGGATTCTTTGCACGAATGCGCAGAATGGCGCCGTGGGCGATCACACAATAGTGACACTGATTGGCGCTACTGGTGGCGACCACGATCATTTCCCGCTCTGCCTTCGTGAGATTGCCCGGTTTTTCCATGAGTGCATCATGGTAGGAAAAAAAAGCACGGAATTCATCGGGCCGACGCGCGAGCACCAGGAAAACATTCGGAATGAAGCCAGACTTCTCTTGAACAGCAATAATTCTGGCGCGAATGTCATCGGGCAGAGCTTCGAGTTCCGGGACCGGGTAACGGCTAATCGGGCTTTGAGTGAGTTGGCTCATGAATCTCTCCTGGGCTTTAATCGCCTCTTTTCCGAAAAAGTTTTGGGCATTGCGTGCTGTACTCATCATGCGCAATTGAGGAGATCGTCCACGTGCGCAAACAACGCTGGTGTACCACCGCTATGCAAAAACAGGAGGGATTCGTCCGCCGCAACCACCCCCCTTCGGATATCGTCGATCAGGCCGGCCATGGCTTTGGCCGTATACACTGGGTCGAGAAAAATGCCCTCGCTCTGTGCCAACAGCCTGATCGCTTCCGACGAACCGGCCGTGGGAATGCCGTAGCCGCCGCCGATGTGGTCATGGTTTGTGGTGAGGTCTTCCTCGCGCACACGGCCGGCAATGCCGAGCCTGACTGCCGCCTCGTTCGCGATGCGTAGAGCGCGGGCGGTTTTCTCTGGTTCGCCTCCGCTAACCGCGATCCCACAAAGCCGGTAAGGAACATCGTACATCTTGCAACCGAGAGTCAGGCCGGCCTGGGTGCCGCGGGAACCGCTGGCGTAGTACAGACGGCTTGGCGATTCATCCATATTGAACAGTTGGCCGGCGATTTCCAGGGTCCCGGTGACGTACCCAAGAGTCCCGATCGAACTGGAACCGCCGACGGGGATAACGTACGGACGTTCCCCCCGCGCCTTCAGGGCGTCCACGACCTCGGCGATCTTGGCCGCCTCGGCATCGCCGATCGCAATCAGTGGATCCGGGTTCGCTGCAATGAAGTGGAGTTCCGCCCCGAGCAAGCGGTCGAGCAGCAGGTTTCCCTGCATCGCCGGGCGTTCGGTCTCGCTGGTCAATACCAGCGCCGCTCTCATCCCCGCCGCCCGCGCGGCCGCTGCGGTCATGCGCGCATGGTTGGACTGCACCGCGCCCGACGTAACCAGCACCGTCGCGCCGGCCCGAAGCGCATCGCCCACCAGGAACTCCAGCTTGCGTGCCTTGTTGCCGCCGAATGCGAGTCCCGTAAGATCGTCGCGCTTGATCAGGATGCGCGGGCAACGATGCCTGCCGCCCAGGGCCTCGCGAAGGCGGGGCAATTCGTGTAGCGGCGTCGGGAGCGTTGCCAGCCGAAATCGTGATCCAAGGTGCATGTCAACCTTTTCAATTATGTCTGAAGAGGTCGACTTGTAACAGCAATGTGATTCGAGATCGCTGCCCAATGTGTCCAGAGCTTTTCTAACCCAGGACCCTAGGCCCGCGTCGCAGCCCCAAGCTGCTGCTCTAACTTCGCTTTCACCTGGCTCTCGATCCACGGATATGTCCGGGCCAGCCCTTCTTCGAGCGAAATCTCCGGCGCCCAGCCCAGCACCTTGCGCAACAGCGTGTTGTCCGAATTGCGCCCGCGCACGCCCATCGGACCCGCGATATGCTTCTTGCGTACCGAAATACCCGCGATGTTTGCGATCATATCGGCCAACTCGTTAATGGTCACCATCTGTTCCGAGCCAAGATTCAGCGGCTGCCGGAAATCGGACTGCATCAGCCGATGCAGGCCCTGGATGCAATCGTCGATGTAGCAAAACGAGCGCGTCTGCTCGCCGTCGCCCCAAATCTCGATCTCTGGATTGCCGGTGAGTTTCGCCGTCGCGATCTTCCTCGACAAAGCCGCCGGCGCTTTCTCGCGTCCGCCCTCCCACGTGCCCAGCGGACCGAACATGTTGTGGAAGCGAAAAATGCGCGTCTCCATGCCGTAGTCCTGCCCATAATGCAGGCACAGCCGCTCGGTCACCAGCTTCTCCCAACCGTAAGCATCCTGCGGCTGGGCTGGATACGCGTCCTCTTCTTTTAGCGGCGCGACATTGGTCTCAGTCTGCTTGAATTCCGGATAAATGCAGGCCGACGAACTAAACAGGTAGCGCGGCACTCCATTTTGATGCGCGGCTTCCAGCGTGTTGATGTTGATCAGCGAATTGTTGTGCAGAATCATGGCGTGGTGCGCGCTGATAAAGCCCATTCCGCCCATGTCCGCGGCTAGCCCGTAGACCTGATCGACCCCCCGCGTGGCCTCGAGCGCGCTCTCCCAGGTGCGCAGATCCAGCACCAGAAATTCGTCCGCGGCGGTGGGCGCATACAGCGGCTTTTTCAAATCCGCGCCGCGCACCCAGTAACCTTGCGCCTTCAAATAATTCACCAGGTGATGGCCGATGAAGCCACCCGCACCGGTCACCAGGACTCGTGAATTCATGCTTTCTGCCTCCAGAATTTTGTTTCGGTCACCTGGACTGCGTGGCCCCTTCGGCGGCGTACGCCCTTGGTCCGGTTCTCGCCGCTGATGGGCCTCGTCCGCAAGCCTGGTACTCGGTGGCGGGTTCGAACACCGCCGGTGGAAGAATGCGCCACCAGTCGAATACCGCCGGACGACAGTCTGGCCGCAGATGCTGTGGCCGCAGCGACTGGAATTGCTTCCAGGGCGTGGTAATCACCAGCGTGGCCACTTGCGCGGCGCACGCTTCCATGGATTCGGCATACTCCACGCGTCCGTTTAGCACTCGCCGCGCGTTCTCCATCGCCGCCGGATCGTAAACCACTACGCGGAATCCGTCGTCGAGCAGCATCGAGGCCAGCATCAGACCCTGCGATTCCTCGATGACTTCTGTATCCGGTTTGTAAGACAATCCCAGGATTCCAACCGCTTCCCCGCGCGGCGTCGCCGCCACGATCCGCTGTTCGAGCCGGCTTACCTGGCGCCGGTTCACCTGATCGGTCGCCTTGGCCAGCGTCGCATCCACCGTTTGCATTTCCGCAAATCGCGCAAAAGCTGCGTTGTCTCGCGGAAAACAGGGCCCTCCATAACCGGAAGCCCCCTTCAGATATTTACGGCCAATGCGCGTATCCAGACCCAGTGCCGCTGCCACCACCTCGGAGTCCGCCCCCGGCACCTTCTCGCACACCTCCGCCAGCATGTTGGCATAAGAAATCTTGGTGGTGACATACGTGTTCACCGAGATCTTCGCCAACTCCGCGTTCACGAAGTTCATCCGCGCCACCGGTGGACGATTCCGGCACACCGTGTGATACAGGTCCTCCAGGATCGACCCCGCGCGCGGATCAGACTCGCCGATCAGCAGCATGTCGGGATTCGACATGTCCTGTATCACGCTGCCCAACGCGATGAACTCCGGGTTGTAGCACAGACCGAAATCTTCGCCGCACCTCTTGCCGGATATTTCCTCCAGCAGCGGCAGCACCTGCCCGCCGGTCGACCCAGGCATCACCGTACTGGTAATCACCACCAAGTGATAAGCCGGCTTATTCCGCAGCGCCACCCCGATACCTTCCACCACTTTCAAGACATGCTTCAACGAAAATGTGCCCTCCGGGCCCGAGGGCGTCGGTACCAGTACAAATGTCAAATCGCTCTGCGCCACCGCCTCGCCGACATCCGACGTCGCCGACAGCCGATCCGCGCTTCTTTGCACCAGTTCGCTCAACCCAGGCTCGCTAACCGGCGCGCGGCCTTGATTGAAGGCATCTACAAACGCCGGATTCAGGTCCACCCCGACCACGCGATGACCGCGGTCCGCCATCACCGCAGCCAGCACGGCGCCTAATTTCCCTAATCCGACCACGGAAATATTCATTTCGTTGACCTTCGATGTTTCAATGACTTGGATTCAAGACTGCCGCTGTGACCAGCCTACAACGTAACAGCGCTGACAAAACGTCAAGTTTAACAAAATCGACAGAATTCAGGCAATTTTCTTGTGTGGACTGGCGAACGAACCCACCCCCGGCCCAAACCGAACTGGTACCGTTTCAAACCCGGCGGCGTAACTCCGCAGCCCTCCATCGCATCAATCAACCGTGCTCACTTGCCCGAACTGTAAGTCGCGTGCGCTCGCCCTGTCTCAAAGAAAACTCAGGGAAAGACCGCTTCGAATCCTGCTGATACGCGCCTTTCGCTGTAGAGCCTGCGAGCGCCGCAGCCTGCTCTACTACGGGCCTGTGTTTAGAATCAGGGTGCCGAAGTTCGTGCGGGAAACCTCGCTCACGCTTCGCAGATTTCTGAAGGACTACACCACCCGCCTGAGCACCCGTCGCAAAGCCGCCACCCCGCCTGCCTGAGTGCGTTCCATGTAACATCCTCTATCTCTGGCTTGTCCCACTAACAGGTGACCCCTAACTCCCCACTGAATTTGGACCCGGATCCACTCTGGTACAAGGACGCCATCATCTACGAAGTCCACGCGCGCGCCTTTTGCGACAGCGACGACGACGGGATGGGCGACTTCCGAGGACTGAGCGCCAAGCTGGACTACCTGCGCGACCTGGGTGTCACAGCCCTCTGGCTGCTCCCCTTCTTTCCGTCCCCCTGGCGCGATGACGGCTACGACATCTCCGATTACAAGGAGGTCCATTCGGCCTATGGCAGTCTGCGCGACTTCCAGGTTTTCCTCAAACGCGCTCACAACCGCGGCATTCGAGTCCTTACCGAAATCGTCCTCAACCATACTTCCGATCAGCATCCCTGGTTCCAGCACTCCCGCCGCGCTTTACCCGGAACCCGCTGGCGCGACTTCTACGTCTGGAGCGACACCGCCGAAAAGTACAAGGACGCGCGCATCATCTTCCAGGATTTTGAAACCTCCAACTGGACTTGGGACCCGGTTGGCAAAGCCTACTACTGGCATCGTTTCTTTTCCCATCAGCCGGATCTCAATTTCGACAACCCCAACGTCCAGCGCGCCATCATGGACGTGATCGACTTTTGGTGCGACCTGGGCGTGGACGGATTCCGCCTCGACGCCGTGCCCTATCTTTTCGAACGCGAAGGCACCTCCTGCGAAAATCTTCCCGAAACGCACAACTTCATCAAACAGCTCCGCCAACACATAGACTCCAGGTACAAAGACCGCGTCCTGATTGCCGAAGCCAACCAATGGCCCGAGGACGCCGTGGCCTATTTCGGCGCGGGCGACGAATGCCACATGGCCTTTCACTTCCCGCTCATGACGCGCCTGTTCATGGCCATCCGCATGGAAGATCGCTTTCCGATCATGGAGATCCTGCAGGAAACGCCGGCTATCGCTCCCACCAGCCAGTGGGCCTTGTTCCTGCGCAACCACGACGAGCTCACGCTCGAAATGGTGACCGACGAGGAACGCGACTACATGTACCGCGTCTACGGCCGCGACCGCCGCATGCGCATCAACTTGGGAATTCGCCGCCGCCTGGCGCCGCTGCTCGAAAACGACCGCCGTAAGATCGAGCTCATGAACGCTCTTCTGTTTTCCTTACCGGGCACCCCGGTCATTTACTACGGCGACGAAATCGGCATGGGCGACAATATCTACCTCGGCGATCGCAACGGGGTCCGCACCCCCATGCAGTGGAGCTCGGACCGCAACGCCGGATTTTCCCGCGCCAATCCCCAGAAGCTTTACCTGCCCGTCATCATCGATCCCGAGTATCACTACGAAGCCATCAATGTGGAATCCCAGCAGAATAACCCGCATTCGCTGCTGTGGTGGATGAAGCATCTGCTCGAGCAGCGCAAGCGCTTCAAGGCCTTCAGCCGTGGAACGCTGGAATTTCTGCGGCCTTCCAATCGCAAGGTGCTGGCCTTCTATCGCCGCTATCAGGACGAAACCGTCCTGGTGGTGGCTAACCTGTCGCGCTTTCCACAATACGTCGAGTTGGATCTGTCTGCGGCCAAGGGAACCACGCCCGTCGAAACCTTCGGTCAAAGCGACTTTCCTCCGGTAGACGACCACTTCTACAACCTCACTTTGGGAGCTCTGAGCTTCTATTGGTTCTCGCTCGAAGCCCGCCAGGCCCACCCGGAAGCCGTCGCAGCTTCCGCCACAGCCGCCCTTCTTCCGCTCATCATCGTGGAATCGTGGGAGCAGGTGTTTGAAGGCCGGGCCCTGGCCACGCTGCTTCGCCGGCTGCCCGCGTTTCTCAAGACCCGGCGCTGGTTTCAAGGCGCCCACCGCTCCATCCGCTCCATCGATTTCATCGATGACATCCCCATCCCCGACACTTCGGCACACCTCCTGCTCGGGCTGGTTGAATATAACGACGGCGATCCGGAAACCTACGTCATGCCCGGATCGGTCGCCGTGGGCGAGACCGCCGAACAACTGAAAGCCAAACTCTCGGACGTATCCGTGGCCGAGCTCCAGGCCCAAGACGCTTCTAAAGGAATCCTCTACAGCGCCATCTGGGACCCGGCTTTTTGTGAGGCTCTGCTCTCATCCATCGCCCGCAGACGCCGTTTCCGCGGACGCGTAGGAGAACTGGTGGGCACCCACACCCGTGCATTCCGCAGGGCCTGGGGCGAAAGCCACCCCGAGCTTGGCTCAGCCGTCCTCAATGCCGAGCAAACCAACACCGCTATCGCTTACGGCCGCCGCTTCTTGTTGAAGCTTTACCGCCGCGTGGAACCAGGCGTTCATCCGGAACCCGAAATGGGCGCGTTTCTCACCGAGCGCGGCTTTAAGCACGTCGCGCCCCTGGCCGGATTGATTGAGTACCGCGCCGGCAACCGCGATCCCACCGTCGTTGCCACGCTTTCGGCCTTCGTCGAAAATCAAGGCGACGCCTGGCACTACACGCTCGATTCCTTGGGCCAGTTCTTCGAGGCTGGACTGGCCCGTAAAGAGCCCGAATATACCGGCCCCGACTTGACCCGTCATCCTTTCGAGCTGCGCCTGGTCGAGCCGCCCGCCCATGCTCACGAGCTAATGGGCGCCTATCTCGATTCGGCCCGCCTGATGGGCCAGCGAACCGCCGAACTGCATCTGGCCCTGAGCACCGAGCCCTCCGACCCTGCTTTCTCGCCCGAAATGTTCACCGATCACTATCGCCTGGCTTTGCAACACAGCCTGATCGCCCTGAGCAACCAGGCTTTTCAATTCTTGCGCTTTCAATTGAAGAGCCTCAGCCCCCCCATCCAGGCCGAAGCGCAAAAACTGCTCGACCAGCAGGACAAGCTCCGCAAATGTTTTCGCTCCATTTCCGACCGCCGCATTCCCGCCGTACGAATCCGCATCCATGACGATCTCCGCCTCAGCCGCTTGCTGCATACCGGCAAGGATTTTGTATTCATCGGCTTCGAGGGCCGCTCGGACCGCCCCTTGAGCGAGCGCCGCATCAAGCGCTCGCCTGTGCGCGACGTGGCCAATCTCCTGATGTCGTTCCAGACTGCCGCCGATGCGGTCTTTTATGATCATGTCCCCGGCGTGAAGCACCGCCCCGAAATCGACGTTGCCCTCGAGTCTCTCGGCACTTATTGGCTGCAGTGGACCAGCGCGACTTTTCTGAATGGTTACTTCAGCCGCATCCCCAATAATTCTCCGCTGGCCCAAAGCGAGGCCCACTTCCGCCTGCTGCTGGACGCTTTTCTGCTGGAACAAGCCTTGGAGGAAATCCGGGAGAAGTTACGCGTCGAACCGGAACGCGTCAAGACCCCGCTCAAGATGTTGCAGCGCGTCCTGGCGGCAGCCGCATCGTAAGTCCGCGCACTAAACATCCAGCTAACATTTCCTCGCGGCAGACTGGAAAAACTTCCAGCAAGGAGCGCGCTGGGCATCGGAAGGAAAAATCAAACCCTCTGCTTTCAATGCAATCCGTTACAGCCTGAGTCTGGCCTTCGGCTTGCAAACCTCCCCTGGACGATCCGGCATGCGTCTAACCTCCAGGCTTTCCATTTCGCTGATCGCAAGCGTCGCCGTGGTCTCGCTGGCCTTTGCGTATGTCCAGATGCGGGCCAGCCGCCGCGGTTTGAATCGCGAATTGGAACGGCACGCCCTGGTGCTCGCGGAAACTCTCTCGAAATCCGCCCAGCCTCTGCTCGAGAATCATTCCTACCGCGAACTGCAGCGCCTGGTTGACCAGTTCGAACACCGCGAGCAGATCGCCGGCGTGGTGGTCTTGAACATGGCCGGAGAGCCGGTGGCCATTAGCTCGCGCCTTGCTCCCCGGCTCGACAAATACCCTGAACCTCTTCGTCACGCCCTTCAGGATGGCCTCACTCACTCCGGCTTCGCCACCCTGGGCGGCGGCGATCCAGTCCATGTCATCGCGACGCCTTTGCGCGACGAGCCACTGGTCATCGGAGTCCTGGCGATCTTCCACGATGCCGCCTACATCGAGCAGCAAACCGCCGCGCTCTGGCGCCGCGCCTTGATCGGCGTGGCCATTCAGACTTTTCTCATCGCCATCATTACTCTGCTGACCATTCGCCTGGGCTTAAGCCGCCCCTTGAGACGCACCACCGAGTGGCTGCATGAGCTGCGCACCGGCGCCAGCCCCAGCGTTCCCGAAATGCCACAAAAGGGCGAGTTCGCGCCGCTCACGCACGAAGCGTCGCAATTGGCATCCAGCCTCAGAGCGGCTCGAGCCGCGGCTGAACACGAAGCCCACCTGCGCGAATCGGCCGAATCCAACTGGACCGCCGACCGCCTGCGCGTATTCGTGCGCGGCCGCCTGGGCGGCGACCACTTGTTCGCCGTCTCCAACCGCGAGCCCTACGAACACGTCCACCGCGACAACACTATCCAGTGCCGCGTTCCGGCCAGCGGCCTGGTCACCGCGCTCGAACCGGTGCTGTGCGCCTGCGAAGGAACCTGGATCGCCCAGGCTACCGGCGATGCCGACCGCGAAACCGTTAACCAGGCCGGCCGCGTTCGAGTGCCGCCGGAACACAACCAATACACCCTGCGCCGCGTTTGGCTCACTGAAGAAGAAGAGCAGGGCTTTTACTTCGGCTTCGCCAACGAAGGCCTATGGCCCTTGTGCCACATCGCCCACACGCGCCCCACTTTCCGCGCCAGCGACTGGGAGGCCTATCGCACCGTCAACGAACATTTCGCCGACGCGGTACTCGAAGAAATCGCGCGCGAAGAAAGCCCGGTCGTGCTCGCGCAAGATTACCATTTCGCGCTGCTCCCGAGAATGGTCAAGCAGCGCCGCCCGGATGCGCGCGTGGCCATCTTCTGGCATATCCCCTGGCCCAATCCGGAAGCTTTCGGCATCTGCCCCTGGCAGCGCGAGCTCCTGGATGGCCTGCTGGGCGCGGATCTGATCGGCTTCCACATCCAGGCGCATTGCAACAATTTTCTGGAGACTGTGGATCGCTCGCTCGAATGCCGTATCGACCGCGAGCATTTCTCGGTCACTCGCGACGCCCACCGCACGCTGGTGCAGCCATTTCCGATCAGCGTCGCCGTCGACCACGCCGAATCGGCACCCCATTCCACCGAGCTGCCGCACCTGGAACGCGCCGGCCTGCTGGCCAAACTCGGAGTCCGCGCCACCTACATGGGAGTCGGCGTCGACCGCGTCGACTACACCAAGGGCATCCCGGAACGCTTCCGCGCCATCGAGCGCTTTCTTGAAAACTGCCCGGCCTACCGGAACGAATTCACGTTCGTTCAAATCGGTTCGCCCAGCCGCATCCACATCACGCGCTACCAGGATTTGATGCAGGAAGTGATTGAGGAAGCCGAGCGCATCAATCGCCGCTTCCAGAACGGAAGCTGGAAGCCCATCGTTCTGCTCACCCGCCAGCACAGCCACGAAGAAATTCTGCCCTACTACCGCACCGCCGACGTCTGCCTGGTCACGTCGCTGCACGACGGCATGAATCTGGTGGCCAAGGAATTTGTGGCCGCGCGCCAGGACGATCAAGGCGTTCTGGTCCTGAGCCGCTTCGCCGGGGCCAGCCACGAGCTAGCCGACGCTTTGATCGTCAACCCCTACGACGTCGAAGAATTATCCGAGGCCCTCCATCGCGCCCTCGAAATGTCCCCGGAAGAGCGCGGCATCCGCATGCAGCGCATGCGCGCCGTCGTGAAGGAACGCAACATCTATCGCTGGGCCGGAAGCCTGATCGGCGAGCTGTGCGCCATCCGCACCGCCACCCCTTCGCGCAAGCCCAAGCTGGTCCGATCCGCCGTCAACTGGCCATAAGCCTCGTCTCTCAACCCTTCCGGCTATACTAGAGACATCCGCTTAAGACGATCCCTGGGGAAACGTGCATGCTAACCGACCCTTCAAAAAAATATCGGCCATTTGAGCCCGTCGGACTGACCGGCCGTCAGTGGCCGTCCCGAACCATCCTGAAGCCGCCCGTCTGGTGCAGCGTCGACCTGCGCGACGGCAATCAGGCCTTGATCGAACCCATGGACACGGCGCGCAAGACTCGCATGTTCCTGGCGCTGGTCGAGCTGGGCTTCAAGGAAATCGAGATCGGCTTCCCCTCCGCTTCCCAAACCGACTTTGACTTCTGCCGCGACCTTATCGAGCGCAATCTGATTCCCAGCGACGTTACCGTACAGGTCCTGGTGCAGGCCCGCGATCCTCTGATCGAGCGCACCTTCGAAGCGGTAAAGGGCATTCGCCGCGCCATCGTCCATCTCTACAACTCCACGTCCACCCTGCAGCGCCGCGTTGTTTTCCAACTCGACCGAGCCGGCATCAAGGACATCGCCACCAGCGGCGCCCGCACCGTCCTGGAATGCTCCAAACATTTCTCGGAAACCGACTGGGTCTTCGAATATTCGCCCGAAAGCTTCACCGGCACTGAGCTCGATTACGCTCTCGAAGTCTGCGAAGCAGTCATGGACGTCTGGCGCGCTTCCCCACAAAATAAAACCATTCTCAACCTGCCCGCCACCGTCGAGATGTCCACGCCCAACATCTACGCCGACCAGATCGAATGGTTCAGCCGCAACGCCAGTAGGCGCGATTCCATGATCTTGAGCGTCCACCCGCATAATGACCGCGGCACCGCCGTCGCAGCCACCGAGCTCGCCCTCCTTGCCGGAGCCGAGCGCGTCGAAGGTACCCTGTTCGGCAATGGCGAACGCACCGGCAACGTCGACATCGTCACTCTGGCGCTGAACATGTACTCGCAAGGCCTGCATCCGGGCCTGGATTTCTCGCGCATCAACGACGTCATCGAGTGCGCCGAGTTCTGCACCCAGCTCCCAATCCATCCTCGCCATCCCTACGCGGGCGACCTGGTCTTCACCGCCTTCTCCGGCTCCCATCAGGACGCCATCAAGAAAGGTTTCGCCGCGCAGAACCCCGGCCAGCAGTGGGCCATCCCCTACCTGCCCATCGACCCCAAGGATCTGGGCCGCAGCTACGAGCCCATCATCCGCGTCAACAGTCAATCCGGCAAGGGCGGCGTTAGCTTTCTACTCGAGCGCGACCACGGCATCAAACTTCCGCGCAAGCTGCAAATTGAGTTCAGCCGCGTCATCCAACACATCACCGATTCCACCGGCCGCGAGATCACGTCAGCCGAAATCTGGCGCGCTTTCAAAGCCGAATACATCGACCAGCAATCCCCGCTCTCGATTCGCGAACACTCCGAGCACTCCGCCGGCGAGAGCGGGGAACTGCGTGCCACCGTCACCGATGGCTCGGCCGAATACGCCATCTTCGGTGAAGGCAACGGCCCCATTGACGCCTTCGTCCACGCCCTGAACAAACAATTCGACCTGGGAGTCCGCATCCTGGACTACGACGAACACGCCGTCGGCAGCGGCGCCGACGCCACCGCGGTCTCTTTCGTGGAACTGCGAGCCGGCCAAAGCGACCCGGTCATGGGCGTTGCCATGCACCGCAACATTCTCACCGCCTCGCTCCAGGCCATCACCAGCGCCTTGAACCGCGCCCTCCGCGACCAAATCGTCTCGTTATCGAAAACCAGCGTCCCCATCGGAACGGCATCGGCCTAACGACTTGCCCTTCCATCACAATAAAGCGGATAATTGTTAAATAGACTATGCGCACTCCACTCGTCTCACGCATCAGCATTGGCGCACTAACGGCCCTGGCGTTCATCTCACTCGCGGTCGTCCCGGCGACGGCCCAAACGGCGAACACTGGCACAAAATCCAACATCCGCCGCATGCCGGACGGACATCCGGATTTGCAGGGTACCTACGACCTGGCCACCATGACGCCGCTCGAGCGCCTGCCCGGACTTCCCGCTAGTCTCACCAAGGAGCAGGCCGAAAAGCTCCAGCAGGCTGAGGCGGCTCGCAGGAAGGCCGACAACGGCGAACTACCCAAGGCAGGGCAGGCCAAGCCGGCGACCTCGTACTTTGGACTCCTGGAGCAGCTCGGCGGCGGCGCCGTCGGCGGATATAACCGCCTGTGGCTGAATCAAGGCACCACCTACACCGTCGTCGACGGTCAGGTCCGCACGTCGCTGGTCATCGATCCTCCCGACGGCAAAGTGCCGCCGCTGAACGCCGCTGCCAAGAAGCGCCACGCCGATTCCGAATCCCTGCCCACTTCCGATGCCGCCGAGGAAAATAATCAGGATGTCGCCGCTGCTGCGGGTCGTGGCGAATACGACAATCCCGAGCAGCGTCCGCTGAGCGAGCGCTGCATTCTCGGATTCGGTTCCACCTCCGGTCCCCCGATGCTGCCGGACTATTTCTATAACGACAACCATCAGATCGTTCAGACGCCTGACAGGATCCTGATCCTCAGTGAAATGATTCACGACGCGCGCATTGTGCGAATGAATGAACCGCATCTCGACAAGAAATTCCGCTTCTGGATGGGCGATTCGGTGGGCCATTGGGAAGGCGACACGCTGGTGATCGACACCACGAACTTCACCAATAAAACCCGCTTCCACGGATCGACGGAAAACCTCCACGTGATCGAGCGCCTGAGCCGCATCGACGACAAAACGCTCCTGTATCGCTTCACGGTGGAAGATCCGCAAACCTGGGATCGCTCCTGGACCGGCGAGCAGACCTGGCCGGCCACCGACAAGCCGATCCTCGAATACGCCTGCCACGAGGGCAACTATGCCCTGGGCGACGTAATGCGCGGCGCACGCAAACAAGAAGCTGAAGCGGCCGCGGCGAAGACCAAGAAGTAGCCAGGAACCTCTCTCGTCAGTCAACCGAAGGCACAGCGTCTAATTGCGTTGCAGAATCGCCTGCAGTTCCGCCGTCTGCCCCGCCGGACAGTTCTGCGATAATGCTTCGAAGCTGCTCCGGGTCCAGCGGCTTCGTCAAGCATCCGTTCATACCCGCGCGCAGGCATTTGTCGCGATACTCCAGCGTCGCATGGGCCGTAAGGCCCCAGATAGCAGGTTGAAGGTCGGCAGAGAGGCTGGCTCTAATCTGCTGTGTTGCGGTTAGACCATTCATTTCGGGCATCTCCACATCCATCAAAACCAGGTCGTAACGAGTTTTGGACACAGCCGTAATCGCTAGCACACCGTCCTCTACCAGGTCAGGGCGCACGCCCAGTTTTTCCAGCGTCTTCAGAGCCACAAACTGGTTCACCCGATTATCTTCCGCGACCAGTACTTTCAGCCTGCTTGCGTTTCGCAGGGGAGCCCCAGCGATTTGCGCCTGGGCTGGCTCTTGAGCGGCTGCCAGCGAGACGGTGAACCGGAAACTCGTCCCTTCGCCGCGCTTGGACTCGACACACATGGCGCCATCCATCAGCTCAACCAGTCGCTTGGAGATCGCTAACCCAAGACCCGTTCCCCCGAAACGGCGACTGATCGAGGCATCCGCTTGGCTGAATGACGAGAACAGCCGGGACAGTTGGTCCGGCGGAATTCCAATGCCGGTATCCCGCACCTCGATGCGGACGAGGTACGAGCCTGAGTCGCGGCGTTCAACCGCCGCGGAAACCATAACCTCGCCCGAACTGGTGAACTTTAGCGCGTTGGATATGAGGTTGAGCAACACTTGGCGCAATCGTGTGCCGTCTCCAGCCACCCATGACGGCAGGTCCGGCGCAAAGCTGCCTTCCAGCCGCAGAGCTTTTTCGACAGCCTTGGCACGAAAGAGTTCGATGCTTTCCTCTACGCAGCGCCGCAGTTGGAAGGGGGCATTGTCCAGCTCCAGTTTCCCGGCTTCGATTTTGGAGAAATCGAGAATGTCGTTGACTACCCTCAGTAGAGTGTCGGCGGAGGAGCGAATCACTCGGATCGTTTCCAACGCCTCGGTGGGGTCGTGCGTTTCCTCGAGCAGTCTGCTCAAGCCGATAACGCCATTCAACGGCGTTCGAATCTCGTGGCTCATCTGTGCCAGAAAAAGACCCTTGGCTTCGTTGGCCGCGTCAGCCCGCTTCTTCTCTTCCAGCACTTTGCCGCGTTCGGTTTCCAGCTCCGTGGTGCGTTGGCGGACGGCGGATTCCAGTTCACGGTTGCGGCGTTCAAGCAGCCGATGCCGCCATAGAACCATACCCCACACGGCGGCCACTCCCGTCAGGAGCGCCAGACACCGCAGCCACCAGGTCTCGAACCACATCGGCTCCATCTGGAAGTCCACTGCCGCGATGCTGGGGGAAGCCGGTGCCTCGCGAATGTGCGACCGCAGCTCCAGCCTGTGGGTGCCTGGGCCGAGTCCAGCCACCGACACAGCGCGCTCCGACGTGTCCACCCATGGTCCGTCATCCAGCCGGTAGACGAAGTGGACTAGTTGTTCGTACTTGTAGTTCAGCGTGGAGAATTCCGCCCGCACAATTCGTGGCCGCTGGCTCACTTTGACTGCTGAAATGATTGGATCCGCCGCCGGCGTTCCGGTTGAACCCGAGGGAGGCCGGTAGTGCGCCAATCCGCCGCTGGTGCCGATCCAAACACTTCCATCGGAGTCGGCCCAGAAAGCCTCCCCGTCGCAGTCATTCCAGATCAATCCGTCTTCGGTCGACATCTCGGTCCAGGAGTTGCCGCTCAGGCGCGCTACGCCCTTGGCACTCCCGCGCCAGAAATCGCCAAACGCGTCAAAGCCGTGAAAGGCGGTTAGGTCATTAGAGTTGGGGTTGCCCGGCACCATCGCATCCGAGCGCACAATGCGATCCCCGGAAAGCTGTAACCGTTCGACTCCGGCGTCCAAGCGGTGACGCAGCCACAAGCTACCGTCCGGCGCGAAGGCCGGAATGTAGGCGTCGCCGCTGAGCAGGCCTTCGGATTTCCCGTGGTGACGCCAGATACCATCGCGCAAACGCCACAGCCCGTCCGGATTGGTGATCCACATCGCCCCGTCCGGATCCATGCTCACCGCCCAGGCTCCATGCTCGAACGCTTCAGGTTGGTCGATGCGGACGAAGCGATCCGAAACGGCCGGCCGGCTGTTGAGAAAGACTCCGCAGGAGGTCGTGAGCCACACACGATCCAAACGGTCCACGAAGCCTCGATTCGGGCTGGCGCATGCCAGGTCCGACGGGCTTACTAGATTGACTTTTCCGGTGGACGGCTGCAGCCGTGCTACCCCGCCCGGTTTAATCACCGCCCAGATGGACCCATCGCGCGTCTCACCCAGCCATCGGACGTTGTCGCCTCCCAAGCCGTCCTTCTTGGTCCAGATTGTTGGCCGCGACTTCCCATTGAGGCGCGCCAAGCCCATGGAAGTTCCGATCCAGAGCGCTCCTTTTCGGTCCCGCATGATGCTCCAGATCAAGTCCGAGGGTAGGCCCTGCGCCACTGTCCAGGATTCCCATTCGTTCCTGCCGAGCCATCGGACTAAGCCGCCGCCGATCAGACCAATCCACAAGGAACCCCCGCGATCTTCCAACGCTGCCGTGGTCATGGCGCTGTGCAAACCCCGCCGGCGGTCCACCACAGTCCAGCCCGCCGAACTCCCTATCGCCAACCCCTGGTCGGTGGGAACCATTACTGACCCATCTCTGGTGGTGGTTACCGCGCCCCAGAAATAGCTGGAGCCAATGTTCTGCTTTTCCTGGATCATGCGAGCTTGGCCCGGCGGCTTGCGATAAAGCCGGCTAGGGCTGCGAGCCCACACCGTCCCATCGGACGAAATCGCGATCCCGTCCCACGAGTCTTCCGGCAATCCGCTTTCAGGTCCGAAAATCGAAACCCGGCCTCCGTCTTCGACACACAGATGGAGGTCGCAGCCGAACCAGAGTTCCGACCCGTGCCGCAGAATTCCATGCGTCGGTTTGCCCGCCAGAGCGGCGCTTAGCGGATACCGGCCCAGAACGAAGGAACTGGCGCCATCCGGCAGGACCTCTTCGAGACCCGTCCTGGTCGAGACAACCACATGACCATGCACGTCTTCAGCAATGCGTTGTGTCCCGCCGAGTGGGCCGGTGAAGCCCGGTACGGCCTGGAACCTCTGGCCATTGAAGCGGAAAATCTGGTTGCAGGCGTTCGTCCAGAGGGCGCCATCGGCCGCCACGTAAAGTGTGTGTATCTCTGTAGTACAGGGCAGCCCTTCGGCTGGCCCAATCAGGCGAAAGCGCGTGCCATCATAGCGGTACAACCCGCCTTCGGACCCAGCCCAGATATAACCGTCATGGTCTTGCGCCAGTGACAGAACCACCAGGTTTTGGAGTCCTTCAGCAGCGCCATACTGGCGAAAGCTGTACTGCTGCGCAATTGCCGTGACACTGAACGTCAGACTCAGCATCACCCCCACGGCCGAGGCACACTTCCAGGACATCCGACACCCCTACATCTTTGTTATCGGCAGAAGTCCTGGAAAACCCATCTCCCCGTGGAACATTTACCATCAGCTCACCGCTGATTCCGGGCGCCACTTATCTTGTTCGCCGCGCTTTCCGCGCGGCCCACCAGACTGCACTGCCAACCGAAGCCCGCATGCATGTAGGACCGCCGACAAACTCTCCAGCGACGGATTGCCGGATTTGGACAGCATCCGATACAGACTCTCTCGATTTAGGTGCTCTTCACGCGATAACAACCTGTTGCCTCAGCGCGGCCGCAACATCCCGAAGCGCCATAAGGAACACGCGCGGATCGTCGTGCTCCAAGCAGGCGTTCAGGTACTGGGCCGCCTCGCCAGGGTCAACTCGGAAATCAGGCGCTGCGACCAACCAGGCAATGCAGTGTGCGCTGCTGTCGCCACAACTCAACCCCGCTTCGCCCGCGTTCCAGAGTCCCACGCCCAGCATCGATCACGCGCCGCGGTGCGGTTCCAAGTTTCCAGGACCGCGCCCATGCTTCACGGTAACACGCGAGAGCTCCACATTTCGCTCACGCCGTTCGCCGCGCTTTCCGCCGCCCCTCCGTGGATTGCACCGCCAACCGAAGCCCGCATGCATGCAGAACCGCCGACAAACTATCCAGCGACGGATTGCCAGACCTGGAGAGCATCCGATACAGACTCTCTCGATTCAGGTGAGCCTCGCGCGATAACACCCTGATGCCGCCGCGAGCCTCGGCAACATCACGAAGCGCCATAAGGAACACACGCGGATCGTCGTCCTCCAAGCAGGCGTCCAGATACTGAGCTGCCTCGCCGGGGTCCTTGAGTGACTTCAATAGATTCTCGCGATAAGATTCGGTGCTAACCAGTTTTTTTGGCATCCAAATATTTCCTCCAATATCCCTTCGCGCGAAGAATGTCGCGAGCCTGGGTTCCCTTGGTCCCGCCGCAAAGGAGAACCACCACTAACGCTCCATCTCGTCCGTAGTAGACCCGATAGCCAGGGCCGAAATCGATGCGCAGCTCTTTCCGGACCCTCCCACACCCGGAGTCAAACATCACGCACCGGCTGCGCCGGTCCAGGAATCACCTGCCTCTCTCTGCGACGTCTCCTTTCGCGTCAACCACTTCCAACCACCGGCCTCTCGCCCCAACCCACCGCCATGCTATGTCCAAGTCGAGGTCACCAATATGTCAGCCACTCCAGTCCCAGCCATGGACCGCGCGTCAATCAATCGCGCCAACGCCCAGCACTCCACCGGCCCGCGCACCGAATCCGGCAAACAGCGCTCCTCGCTCAACGCGTTGCGCCACGGCTTGACCGCCGCCTCTCCAATCCTCCCCTCCGAAGATCCAGCAGCCTACGAAACCCATCGCCGCCAGTTCATCGACGACTACCAACCCGCCACCGCCACCGAAACCCAACTCGTCCAGGAACTCATCGACACCTCCTGGCGCCTCAACCGCATCCCGCTGCTTGAAGCCGACCTGCTCAACCGCGCCGCCAATCCACCCAGCGAGCAAGCCCGCATCGACTTCGACATCGTCGACGCCCACCGCATCATCAACAATCTTTCCATCCAGTCCCACCGCCTCTCCCGCCAGTTCCAAAAAGCGCTCGACAAGCTCCGCGAAATCCAAACCGATCGCCGCGACCGCGAGCGCCGTCAGCTCAAAGACGCCGCCGCCCTCCTCGAACTTCATAAACACAAAGGGATTCCCTGGGAGCCCGCCGACGATGGCTTTGTTTTTTCAAAGGACCAAGTCGAACGCACCGCCCAGCACCTGATCCGTCAAAACGAGGCCCGCCACGTCGGCTATGTCCGCTTCGAAATGCCCCCGCAGCCCCCCAAGCGCTATCTGAACGGTTCCATCGCATAAACGCACGCGGCCCAACACCCGACAAACACCGAGCCCGACGTTGAACCTCCGCCCCAACCATGCTTCAATATTAGTTACACTCCTTCCCGAAAGCGTACTGGAGGAAAATCCGAATTGAATCAGGCAATCCTCGCCCTGGAGGACGGGACGGTCTTCGAGGGCAAGAGTTTTGGTGCGCCAACTGACCGCACCGGCGAGGTGGTCTTCAATACCGCCATCACCGGCTATCAGGAAATCTTCACCGATCCTTCCTACGCCGGCCAGATCGTCGTGCTCACCAATCCGCAAATCGGCAACTATGGCGCCAACGCCTACGATGAGGAAGCCGCCCGCCCTTACATCGAAGGCCTCATCGTCCGCGAATTCTCGCCCATCGCCAGCAACTGGCGCTCGGAAGAAACCGCCGGAAAATTTCTCACCGATCAGGGCATCCCGGTAGCCGCCGAAATCGACACCCGCGCGCTCGTGCGTCACCTGCGCACTCGCGGCGTCATGCGCGGCATTCTTTCAGTCCAAGGCGGCGACCCAAAGGATCTGATCGAGCGCGCCCGCCAGTCCCCATCCATGACCGGACTCGATCTCGCGACGCGCGTCTCCACCGCATCGCCCTACCAATGGGACAAACCCGTCTTTCCGTGCTCGCCCTCCGAGCCAACGCCAGTCGCTCCCGAGCCCTGGTGTCACGTCGTCGCCTACGATTTCGGAATCAAGCGCAATATCCTGCGCCGCCTGGTCCAGGTCGGCGCGCGCGTAACCGTTGTCCCCGCGCTCACTCCAGCCGAAGACGTCCTAAGCTTGAATCCCGACGGCATCTTCCTTTCCAACGGCCCCGGCGATCCCGAACCGCTGCAATTCCAGGCGCAACAGGTCCGTAAACTAATCGGAAAAAAACCAATCTTCGGAATCTGCCTGGGCCATCAGATCCTGGGCCTCGCGCTCGGCGCCAAGACTTACAAACTGAAATTCGGCCATCGCGGCGCCAACCATCCGGTACTCAACAAGGTCACCAACAAAGTTGAGATCACCTCGCACAACCACGGCTTCGCGGTCGACCCCGACTCCCTCAACCAAAACGAAGTTGAACTAACGCACCTCAACCTGAACGACCAGACGCTCGAAGGCTTCCGCCACCGCAGCGAGCCAGTCTTCTGCGTCCAGTACCACCCTGAAGCAGCCCCCGGCCCCCACGATTCACAATACTTGTTCGGCGACTTCATGAACTTGATCAAGGACTCCAGCCATCGATGAGCGTGTACCCACCAGATGCCGCGCCGTAACGACCTCCATCGCATCCTGATCATCGGCTCCGGCCCCATCGTCATCGGCCAGGCCTGCGAATTCGATTATTCCGGCGCACAAGCCTGCAAGGCGCTCAGGTCCGACGGCTATGAAGTCGTGCTGATCAATTCCAACCCGGCCACCATCATGACCGATCCCGACATGGCCGACCGTACCTACATCGAACCGCTCAGCGTCCCCTACGCCGAAGAAGTGATCCGTCGCGAACGTCCCGACGCGCTGCTCTCCACCGTGGGCGGCCAAACCGCCCTCAATCTCTCGGTGGATCTCGCCGAGAAAGGCGTGCTCGAAAAATACGGCGTCGAGTTGATCGGCGCCAAAGTCGAATCCATCAAGAAAGCCGAAGACCGGCTGCTCTTCAAAGACGCCATGCGCCGCATCGGCCTGGACACGCCGCAATCGCAGCTCGTCAACAACGTCGACGATGGCGAAGGCTTCGCCAACCGTATCGGCTACCCGGTCATCCTTCGCCCCAGCTTCACACTGGGAGGTTCCGGCGGCGGCATCGCCTACAACCGCGAAGAACTCCACGAAATCCTGGAGCGCGGCCTCGACCTCTCGCCCGTCCACGAAGTCCTGATCGAGCAAAGCGTGCTCGGCTGGAAGGAATTCGAGCTGGAGGTCATGCGCGACTTGGCCGACAACGCCATCATCGTCTGCTCCATCGAAAACTTCGACCCCATGGGCGTCCACACCGGCGATTCCATTACCGTCGCGCCCGCGCAAACCCTTACCGATCGCGAATATCAGATGATGCGCGATGCCTCTCTGCGTTGCCTGCGCGAGATCGGCGTCGACACCGGCGGATCGAACGTGCAGTTCGCCATCGATCCCAGCACCGGGCGCATGGTCATCGTCGAAATGAATCCGCGCGTCTCGCGTTCCTCGGCACTGGCCTCCAAAGCCACCGGATTCCCCATCGCCAAGATCGCCGCCAAGCTCGCGGTCGGCTACCGGCTGGACGAAATCAAGAACGACATCACCAAGGTCACGCCCGCCTGCTTCGAGCCTACGCTCGACTATGTGGTCGTCAAGATTCCTCGCTGGCAGTTCGAAAAATTCCCCGGCGCCGAACCCGTGCTCGGCACGCAGATGAAGTCGGTGGGCGAAGTAATGGCCATCGGCCGCACCTTCAAGCAAGCTCTGGCCAAAGGAATCCGCAGCCTCGAAACCGGCAAGTCCGCGGCCAGCGAAACCTTCGATCCCAACCTGATTCCCAAGCGACTCATCACTCCCAATCCCGAGCGCCTCGGCTACGTTCGCTTCGCCTTCGAACAGGGCTGGAGCGTGGAGCAGGTTCGCGAAATAACTTCCATCGATCCCTGGTTTCTGACCCAAGTGCGGGAGATGGTCGAGTTCGAAGCCGAACTGGCCAAAGTTAATCTGGGATCTGTCTCGCGCGAGTTGTTGCTCGAAGCCAAGCGCGACGGTCTGTCCGACACACGCCTCGGCCAGCTCTGGAAAACGGATGCCATGTCGGTTCGTCGCAAGCGCAAACAGGTAGGCGTTAAGGCGGTTTTCAATCGCGTCGATACCTGCGCCGCCGAGTTCGAAAGCTTCACGCCGTATCTCTACTCGAGTTACGAATCGGAGAACGAATCCGCGCCGTCCGATCGTAAGAAGGTCATGATCCTGGGCAGCGGCCCCAACCGCATAGGGCAGGGAATCGAGTTCGATTACTGCTGCTGCCACGCCTCCTTCGCGCTGCAGGCTTTCGGCCATGAGTCCATCATGGTCAACTGCAATCCCGAAACGGTGTCCACCGACTATGACACCAGCGATCGCCTGTACTTCGAGCCGCTCACGCGCGAAGAGGTCCTGAACATTTTCGACGTCGAGAAACCCGACGGCGTCATCGTTCAGTTTGGCGGCCAGACTCCGTTGAACCTGGCGCTGCCGCTCAAGGCTGCCGGCGTTCCGATCATCGGAACCGATCCGGCCGACATCGATCTGGCGGAGGACCGCAAGTTGTTCGGCAAGCTGCTCGACGAATTGCAAATCCCGTCTCCGGAAAATGGCGCCGCCACCAGCGCCGATGAAGCCTGTGAGGTCGCGCGCCGCATCGGATTTCCGGTGCTGGTGCGTCCCAGCTACGTGCTGGGCGGCCGCGCCATGGTGATCGCTTACGACGAGGAAATGGTCCGCCGCTACATGCGCGAGGCGGTGGTCTTTTCGCAGGACCGCCCCGTGCTGATTGACCGCTTCCTTGAATCAGCCACCGAAGTCGACGTCGATGCGCTCGCCGACCGCAGTGGATCGGTCCTGATCGCCGGCATCATGGAACACATCGAGGAAGCCGGCGTCCACTCCGGCGACAGCTCCTGCGTTCTTCCGCCGCAGGGACTTTCCGAAGGCGTTCTCCGCGTGATTCAGGACTACACCGCCAAGCTCGCCCGCGCTCTCCACGTCATCGGTCTGATGAACGTGCAGTACGCCATCAAGGACGGAACCGTCTATGTGCTGGAAGTGAATCCGCGCGCCTCTCGCACCGTGCCATACGTCAGCAAAGCCACCGGCGTGCCTCTGCCCAAAATCGCAGTTGGGCTCATGCTCGGAAAAAGCCTGGCCGATTTCGCCGCGCTCACCGGCGGCCGAACGTCCGGCGTCCTGCCGGTCACGCAATGCTTCGTGAAGTCGCCCGTATTTCCGTTTGCGAAATTCCCAGGCGTCGACCCGGTCTTGGGGCCGGAAATGCGATCCACTGGCGAAGTGATGGGCGTCGGCGAGAACTTCGGCGAAGCGTTCGGAAAGGCGCAGCTCAGCGCCGGTACGCCGCTGCCCGAAGACGGATGGGTCTTCATCAGCGTTAATGACCGCGACAAACCAGCCGCGGTTGAGGTAGCTCGCAAATTCGCCGAGTTCGGTTTTTCATTGTCCGCCACGCGCGGCACCGCCGCCGTATTGCGAGCCGCCGGCCTGACAGTGAAGACCGTCTTTAAAGTGAACGAGGGCCGTCCCAACGCGGTCGACCTGCTGAAGGCCGGCTCGCTCAAACTCGTGATCTACACCACCACCGGAGGCCACTCCTTCAGCGACGAGCAAGCCATTCGCCGCGCCGCCGTTGCCTATCGCATACCTTGCATTACGACCATCAGCGGTGCAAAAGCATCGGTCGAGGCGGTAGGCTCGCGCCGCCGCGATCCCATTCGCGTCTGGAGCCTGCAGGAAATTCACCGCCCGGATGGAACCAGGCCGGCTAGCGCTGGCTGACCTCTCCGGCCATCACGCGCTCCAAGTATTGCTGTGACATTCCGCGCGGAATGGTCAACGGCTTCCAGTTTTCGTGCTGGAAATGCTTGGCGAGCAGTACAATCTGGCCGCAATGCATCGCGTAGTGCGCAAGCTGCCGGTTGATCGCCTGCATCACCGAATGCGCTTCGCCGCGAATGGTCACGGTGCGCGCGAGGTCCGCTTCAGACAGCGGCTCGAGCGCGCCGAACACATACGCCCATCCCTCTTCCCACAACTTCATGAGCGCCTCGCGCGACGCCGGCGGATCGACAAACTCGGAGTCGCGATTGCGATCCGGCTTCTCGCCATCGCTGGTCAGAAAATCCCGGAATCGCGATCGCATATTGCCCGCCATATGCTTCACGATGGTCGCGATCGAATTGTTTTCCTTGTCAATTTGCGCCGTCAGGTCCCGATCGTTCACCTGCTCGATAGCCCGCTCGGCCAGTTTCTTGTATTGACGAAATACAGCAAGCGAATCTTCCAGATAGGAGGTGGTTAATTTCAGCGCCATGCTTCATTATCTTGCAACCGGGCGGCGACTCGCGCTATCTACTGGTACATGAATATCGGCATCATCGGTTCAGGCAACGTTGGCGGCACGCTCGGCACGCGTTGGGCGCGGAACGGACATCAAGTTGTATTCGGTTCCCGAAACCCGCAAGAGGCCGATGTGAAACAGCTGGTGGCAGGCGCCGGTAAAACCGCGCGCGCGGCCACACTCGCCGAAGCCGCCACCACCGACGTGCTGCTGTTCGCCGTGCCGTGGCCCGCCGCTAAGGACGCTCTAGCCGGCCTCGGAAATCTCACCGACAAGATCCTGATCGATGCCACCAATCCACTATTGCCGGATCTTTCCGCTCTCGCGCTCGGCACCACTACATCCGCTGGCGAACAGGTGGCTGAATGGGCGCGCGGAGCGAAAGTAGTAAAGGCGTTCAACACGGTCGGCAACAACATCATGGCTAACCCATCGTTTCACGGAGAGAAGCCGGTGCTTTTCTATTGCGGCGACGATGCGGACGCCAAGAAGACGGTGCACCAACTGGCCGAAGAGCTTGGATTCGACGCTCAGGATGCCGGCCCGCTCAAACAGGCACGCGTGCTCGAGCCCTTCTGTCTGCTGTGGGTCTCGCTCGCTTTTCAGCAGGGCTGGGGACGGGAGTTCGCCTTCAAAGTCTTGCGGCGCTAAGCGGCCGCCGCGAAGGCCAGCCGGACTTCCATGCCCTCAGCGTTATTCACTTCGAGTTGCGCGCCGAGTTGCTGAGCCAGCGTCCGGACCAGTCTAAGTCCCAGCGACCGCGTGTTCACCCAGTCGATGTCAGCCCGCAGCCCAACGCCATTATCGGCCACCACCAGCCGCGTCGAGCCATTGGAGAGACCGCGCAGTTCGATGCGGATCTTGCCTTCGCGCCCATCGGGAAACGCATACTTCAAGGAATTGGAAACCAGCTCATTGATGATGAGCCCGCACGGCACGGCCGCGTCCAGATGCAGCGACAAATCGTCCATATCGGTTTGCAGGTGGATTCGCTCCGCCGCGACGCCATAGGAATGGAACAAGTGCGCGGCCAGTTGCCGGATGTACTCGGGAAAATTGATCTGCGAAAGATTGTGCGATTGATACAGGCTCTCATGCAGCAGCGCCATGGAGTGCACACGGTCCTGGCTTTCCTGGAACATTTTGCGCGTCTCCGTATCCTGCACCGCGCGCGACTGCAGGCCGAGCAGGCTGGACACCACCTGCAGGTTGTTCTTGACGCGGTGATGAATTTCCTTGAGCAGCGCCTCCTTCTCGCGCAACGAAGCGCGGATGCGCTCTTCGTTGGCCACGCGCTCGGTGACGTCGCGCAGAATGACGGTGAACATGCTCTGCCCGTCCACCAGTACCTTGGAGATGGAGGCCTCGGCGGGAAATTCGATGCCGTTCTTACGCCGGCCCCGGATTTCCCGGCGTTCGCCCATGCGCCGCGCCGCAACCGGAGAGGCAGCGAAGTCCTGGATATGCCGTTGGTGAGTCCTCGCCGCGCTCTCCGGCAGAAGGATGTCCAAGGATTGCCCGCTGACTTCCTTAGCCGAATAGCCGAAGATCTTCTCCGCGCCCTGATTGAAAAGGATGATCCGCTGCGATTCGTCGGTGGAAATAATGGCGTCGTCGGCCAGATCCAGGATACGCGCCAGTGGATCGTCCGAGTTAAGCAGAGCGGGATCTTTGAAAGCGGGCTTGGAACTGGATTGCTCCGAATCAAGCCCAGACGGCAACCATGGCTTCATGACTGCACTCCTTACGTGCAGGCCACATTCGGGCCTGGCCCGACACGGTCCAGCCTCCAGCTGTCGCTCGGCGCACGTGTGCCCACCTAGCAGGTCACTAATTCAACTTGAACATCAATAGTATCACAGAATACCTTCAAGGGCTGGCACTTCTACCAGGATGCGATCAGCTCCATTGAGGCGGAATGTAAGCTGACTTAAAACATAGGTAAACTGGTCTTGGATGGATCAGCGGCGCGTTTCCGCCTTGGTGCTCGGAGCCTGGATCATGGGCAGCCTGTTCATGATCTTTGTAGCTATCCAAAATTTCCAGATGGCCGATGTACTGGGCAATTCCGAGACTCACGCCGCGCTTCGCGACATGGCCGGCCGGCTAAACCAGGTCTTCTTCGTGAACTGGGAGCGGGCCGAGTTGCTTCTGGGCATCCTGTTAACGGCGGCGCTCATCTTCGGCGTGCGCAGCCGCATTCAAGCCGGCCTCTCGGGCGCTCTGCTGATCCTGGTCGCGATCCAGCATTTTGGAGTCACGCCACAAATGCTCTCGCTCGCCGCGCACCTTGATAACGCTTCGGCTGCCGGCCAATTTGGAAGACTCCACGCCATCTACGGAGTCATGGAAGTGGTAAAACTGGTTGGCCTGGTGGCTCTAGCTGTTATTCTGATTCCGAACTGGCGCAGGCGGGCTGCCGCTGTCGATGTCCAGCCGATCGATTACGCCCACCACGGCCATGTCGATCGGTGATTCGGGCCGGCCTACGCTGGTCATGGCGCTGAAGCCCTCGGTCACCAGCAGCACTCGGTCGCCGACACCAGCGTCCACTGCGTCCAAAGCGATCACCGGGTCGCCGCGATTCGATCCGTCCAGATCCAGCGGTTGCACTACCAGTGCCTTGCGTCCCAGATGGCTCGCGTGCTTCTGAGTTGAAACCAGCTCGCCGATAACCCGCGCGATCAGCATCTAGCTTGGCCGCTCCAGATGTAGTTCATCGACAATCCCGACGATGGTGTTGTCGGCAGGAACCTCGGCCGGCAGGAACGGAAAGCTGGCTTCCTTGCCGCGGCACCAGTAGATCAATTCGCCGGCTCCGGCGCCAACGGCGTCCAGCATCACCAGCTGTTTGCCGCTCGCGCTCAGATCCGGCTTCACCGGCTGCACGATCAACAATCGTTGTCCCGTCAACGCTGGATCTTTGGCGGTGGAAACCACGCGCCCGACGATGCGCCCTAGAAACATGGCGCGCTCATTTCAGGCTCACCGTATCGACGATGCCGACGATGCTCGAGTCCACGGGTTTGTCCTTACAGCCTTCGGCCATGCGAGCCGAGCTTCCGGACACCACGATGACGGTTTCCTTGAAGCCCGCGCTGACGGTATCGACCGCGACGATGTAGCCCGGCTCGTCCTTACCGTCCGGGGCGACCGGCTTGACGATCAGCAGCTTGAAACCTTCCAGGCGGGGATCCTTGCGAGTGGCGACGACGGTGCCCACCACGCGGGCCAGAATCATGGATGCCTACTTCGCGCCGGCCGCGGCTTGTGCTTTGCCGATGGGCAAAACGTCTTCCAAGCTGGGATGCGGGCGCGGGATGACATGTGCGGCAATCAGCTCGCCCACGCGCCGGGCAGCCGCGGCTCCCGCATCGGTGGCGGCGCGAACCGCGGCCACGTCGCCTCGCACCAGCGCAGTCACATAGCCCGATCCGATTTTCTCCCAACCCACCATGCGAACATTGGCGGCCTTCACCATGGCGTCGGCGGCTTCGATCATGGCCACCAGACCGCGCGTCTCGATCATCCCTAACGCTTCACCCATTCGGCCTCCTGGACTACATTATGTCAGCACGCCGCGCGCGCGCAATGCCTCATCAAGCAGCGCGAGCAATTCCTCGCGCGTCATCTGAATGCGCTCTTTCGATGGCTCGACATCTTCAGCCACCAGCGGACGAGGCAGCTCGACGCCGGGGCGCGGCTGGATGCCATAGCGCGTTCGCGAATCAATCAGTTTATCAACCTCCTGCTTGGGCAGAACCTTGGGCCCGCCCAGCAGCTCGGCTACCAGCGTGATGCGCGCGAAATGCTCCACCGTCTCCATTTTGAAAAAGGCTTTGTAGACGTCCTCGCCGTAGCACACCAGGCCGTGATTGCGCATCAGGATGGCGTCGTACTGCGGGATGTAGGGGAGCATGCCTTCGGTGAGCGCGGGAGTGCCGGGCGTTCCGTACTCGGCCAGCGGCACACAGCCCAGACCGATGATCACTTCGGGCAGCAGCGCCAGCGTCAAGGGTCTTCCGGCGACGGCGAATCCGGTGGCCACCGGAGGATGCGCGTGAACCACGGCCAGAATGTCGGGGCGCATCTGATAAATGGTCAGATGCATGGCGATTTCCGATGTTCGCTCGCGCGATCCTTCCAGCTTGTTGCCGTCCAGATCGCAGACGATCAGATCTCCGGCCGTCATCATTCCTTTGCTGATGCCGGTGCAGGTGCACAGCACCCGGTTTTGATCCAGGCGGACACTAATGTTGCCATCGTTAGCCGCAACCCAGCCTTTCTGGTAGACCAGCTTGCCGACCTCGACGATGTCTTGCCGGTACTCTTGCTCCGTCTTGCGCATCCGCACCAAACCCGTTACGCTCTCGCGAGCCGCGAAGGGATTCTCAATTGTAGCAATCCGGATGCGGCGGCTGAGCTGCGATCAGAGGCAGAGGCGTGAGTTTGCCGGAGCTTCTACACCGATGCAAGCGTTTCCAGACGCCGAAGCAGGATGGGAATCCTTGCCTGAGTTGCGGCGTCCGGCAGCAGGTAACCGGGTAGCGCGTCCTGAAAATTTTGCGAAGCCAGCAGGCTGCTTAGTTCATCTCGAAGGCAGGCACGGAGATCAGCGTTGGCTTCCCGTACCTCCGCTATGAGCGAGGCGCGGCCGTCGACCACCGTGACCAAGTCCTCCAGATCGTGACTACCGAAGAAGTCGTTCTGGCCTCGGCCTTTGAACGCTTCGGGTTTGGTCGCCAGGAAGAACGGCGCTGCCACAACTCTAATTTCGAGATCGTCCGCGAGCTGATATGTTACCGATGCTTCCATCGCGGTCCGATACCAGCGGTTCGAAAATCCTAAAATCTTTTCGTCGAGCGGCATCACGTCCAGGGTGGTAGTCCGATTGACCCAACGGCAAAGCGGGGCGTCTTCGCGTGTGTCCTCGGAGAACCCCAACGCACGCAGGCGATCGCCGAACACCGCGTACTCAGCGTACATCGTGATCTCCGCAATCGCGTCGACGTCCAGCGTGCTGCGGGGCTCTGCGGCGGCTTCATCGGTGAGGAGCAACCCTGTGACCGCACCACCGACAAAAACAAGCTCGTCCAGCAGGGGACGAAGGAGCCGCGCGGCGGTGATCAATTGGTCAAGCTTGTTGTTCACTGGCTTCTCGAAGCCGGCGATGCAGTTCTTTCTCAGCAATCTGCCGCTCGCGGCTGCGGCCATCGCGTAGAGCATCTACGAGGGCCAAAAATTCGTAGAAGCGTGAGTCGCGTAATGCCGCCACCGGCGCGGTTCTATATAACGGGTCGAACGCGATGCCGCGGTGCTTGCCCTCCTCGTGCGGCCAGACAGGCGCTGGCTCTTTGCCTTGCGCGATCATGCTGCGCAACGGCTCAGCCGCATAAGATGTCGGCACCCCGCGCGTGAGTTCTCCCCGATCGGGTGGGAAGGCATATCGAATACCGTGGACCAGGAACTCCTCCAGGGAGCGAAAATTGGGGCGATGATTCATCTTCGGACCGTGAAGCAACTGGCTCTGCACCGCACGTTGCACGGATGCGTGAACCTCGGAAGGACTCATGACCAATTCGGCCGCAAGTTTCGAATACGGGGCACGGTGCGCTTTCGCTGCGACGATCTTCAGTGCGACATAAACATCCTGGGGCTTGAGCACCATAACTTTATTCTACATTCGCGAATCGCGAATCGCGAATGCCATTCCTTCCCGTCCCTGGATCTAATTGGACATAGGGCCTTTATAGAGCGACCTAAAGCGAAGACTTATCGCTTACCGATCTGTCGACAGGCTCAGGCATAGTCGCGATCTGTCTTCTGAACCGGCAGACGCGACGTCGCTAGCCGCTACAATAAGTCCAGTGGACAAAAGACGGATGTGCCCGAATTGCCGGGCGTTTATTACAACCAGCGATCGGAAATGTCCGTATTGCGAAGTGCCGCTGGGGCCGCGCGCGGTGGATCGGCGGAATCCAGGCGAGATTCTGGGCGGATTGATCCCGCACGCGCGCTTCACCACCACCATGATCCTGCTGGTGAACGTCGTCCTTTTCGGCGCTGATTATTTCAGCCAGGGAGTTATCGAGCGCTGGGGTGCGAGCATGCCGGCCACTGTGATGGATGGCCAGTGGTGGCGTTTGATCACCGCCGGGTTCCTGCATGGCGGTATTATGCATATTCTTATGAATTCCTGGGCGCTGTACGTAGTGGGTGCGGAAGTGGAACAGCTCTTTGGTACCAGCCGGATGATCGTGTTCTATTTCATGTCCACGGTAAGCGGATTCTATCTCAGCTCGCACTCCGGACATTTCTCGGTGGGATCGTCGGCCGGGATTTTCGGACTGATTGGCGCGATGATCGCTTTCGGGATCACGGACAAATCGCACTTTGGTTCGCTGGTGAAAGGTTACTACACGCAGTGGCTGATTTGGGGTGTGATCATCAGCTTTATGCCGGGCGTCGATTTCATGGCGCACCTGGGAGGGTTCGCGGGCGGGTTTGTGGCCGCGTTTCTGGCCAGCACGCCGCGGGCGCGCCTGATGTGGAAAGAGCCGCTCATTCGCGCGCTGGCCGGCATCTGCGTGGTGGTAACGGCGGTCGCCTTTGGGATGCTGTATCTGGCGATCTCGCAGGCCTGAGAATCGCCGCTACTTCAGCGGCAGCGTGCTTTCCGGATCGGGCCGAAAAATCAGATAACGCAAATCGCCATCCTGGCTGCTGAACCAATGCGGTGTGCGTCCGGGAATGATGATGACGTCGCCTTTGGAAACATGCCGGCTTACGCCGCCTTCGATGCGCGTGCTCTGGAAGGTGGTGCCGCCGGCGCGCAATGGATGCGGATCGGGAAGCGTGCCGCCGGTTACCAGCGTTGCGTTGCCGTCCAGAATGTAATAGATTTCCGTGACCTTGGTCTCATGCAGATTGGCTTCCTGCTTGATGGTCTTGGGACGGAAGACGCCGTAGACACCCACGTGGTATCCGCCGACATCCACAATGCGGATAGGCCGGTCGCTCACGACATCGCGGGGCAGTGCATCGATGAACTTCTGAATATCCGAATTGCTGACATCGGTGGCGGGCAGAGGCGGAGTTTGGGCCAGGGTCGCGAACGCGAGCAGCATGGCGAGAACGAACACGGTGGTCTTCAACATGGAGTTTCTCCTGTACTGGAGGATTCTAGCACCGAGCGGCTGACGGCAGCGGATCAGAACGACAACTTGGCGGAAAACTGCAGGGACCGGGCTGGAAGCTGGTTGGTGATTCCGACTAGCGGCGCGCCGAATCCCGGGCCGGGCGCGGCGCCGTTGCCGTAGGTTCCGCTGTAGCCGATGAAATTCGCGTGATTAAAGACGTTGAAGGCTTCGGCGCGAAGATCCAGATGAACGCGCTCGCCGCCGAGCGCGAACGGGCGCTCGAGGAACGGCGACACGTCGTAGATGGGGCGGCCGCGTCCGGCATTTCGACCCACCACTACTCCGTCGATCGCGGGACGGTCCGTAGTGGCGCCGGTGTCGCCGCTGTTGTTGACGCCCGTCACGATGTTGTACGGGAGTCCCGAGGCGAGCGTGGCGATGCCGCCGAACTGAATCTTCCACGGCATGATGAACACGCCGCTCAGCACGAAGCGGTGGCGCTGGTCGAATATGGCATTGCCGTTTTCAATTCCGCCGGTGAAGTTGGGATCGTTAGGATTCTGGCTGGGGATGTCTGGATCGACATTGTCGGTGGCATGCGACCAGGTGTAGCTGGCCAGCATCGCAAGCCGGCGGCTAAAGCGATGGGCCAGATTTACGTCCAGCGCGTCGTAGTTTGCGTAGCCATCGTTGACGTCGCTCTGAATCACGGCGTAGGGCGGCTGCGGGTTGGTGGCCTTGGCGGGATTGCAGGTCATGCCGGCCTGGGTGTACCACCAGATCCAATAAGGACGCGTGCAGTTGGCGGCTTGTGCGGCGCGAACCTGGCCAGGAGCGGTGCGAATGAATGGCGACGGTGGATCGACATCCAGCGGACGATTGATACGCGTGGTGTGCGAGCCGACGTAGTCCACGCTCAGCACCCAGCCCGGCATTAATCGGCGCTCGATGCCGAAAGTCCACAGCTTCGAGTACGGATTCAGTAATTGATTCGGATATCCGACCAGCGTGGAGGTGGGAAAGAATTGATTGAGAAACGCGCTGTCTCCGGGCCGGATGTACAAACTTCGGAGCGGCGGCTGCGCTCCCGCGGGAAAGGCCGGCAATGGAGCGGCCGAGATGCTGGCGGGGAAGCCGATCTGACCTGGCGTGGCCGTGTAATTGAAGACGCCGGTTGGCCCGGTGAGCGCGTAGTTGGCCTCGGAATTGTCGACGATCTGCGAATAGTAGATGCCGAAGCCGCCTCGCACGACGGTGCTGCCTTGGCCGCGCCAATCGTAAGCGAAGCCCACGCGCGGCGCGAATGCGAGCCGCGAATCGGTGAAGGTTTGCTGCTCATAGCGGAGGCCGAGGTTGATGGTCAGATCCTTGCGTACGTGATAGTCATCCTGCACAAAGAGGGACCACAACGTATCGTTGACCGTATAATTCGCGTTGCCGTAGCTCTGCGTGTAGCTTTGCACGTTGGCGATATTGCCGAGATAGGCGCCGCTTTCGCAGTATGAAGGGGCCTGAGTGCAGGCCTTGTAAATGAATTGGCCCAGGTAGATGGGCCCGCCGAATTCCTTGCTGTCGCCGCCGGTGTGCGCCACGATGGCGTCGGCGCCAAACTTGATTTGATGGGCGCCCCAGATGGCCGAGAGCGTGTCGTTGGCTTCGTACTGGCGGTTCATGAGCAATGCCGATTGCGAGGTACCGGTGGTAAACGTGCCGCCGGCCGAGATGGGTACTTGGAACTGCGTCGAGTAGATCACCGGGTCAAACTCGGTGATGGGCGACGCGAGTTGAAACTGTGCGCGCACGCTGTTTACGAGCGTCGGGCTCAGAACCGCGGTTTCACCTAATTCTTCCGAGTAGGTGCGGCGGCGGAAGACGCGATCCACCGTGGGCAGATTGTTTCCGCCGACAGTGCCGTTGGGATTGGTGTCGTGGAAGCCATCCACGTCGCTGCGGAGGAACAGAGTATTGCGGTCGTTCAGCTGGCGATCGATGCGCAGAAATCCGAGCCAGCCGCGATAATGTCCGACGAAGCTGCCAGGTGCGAGTGGCGAAATGATGGGCGAAGCGCGGTCTTCTCGACTGTATTCGCCGGCCGCCGAGATATGGGTGAGACCGCCCGCTCCAATTGGGCCCGAGAGAGCCAGCGCTGACTGGCCTAGCGTGTCGCTGGTAACGTCGTTTCCGCTGGTTGCGTTGGAGGTGTTGAAACCGGCGAGCGCGGCTTCGGTGGCCGAGGGCCGCCACAGCTCCAGCAGGTCGCCATGCCATTGATTACCGCCGCTCTTGGTGACGATGTTGACCACGCTGCCGGTGCTGCCGCCATACTCGGCTGAAAACGCGCTGGTGAGGATGGTCATCTCCTGGACCGCGTCGAGTGGGATGTTGCTGAACATGGTTTGACGGCCCCAACTGTCGTTGCCGGTTGAGCCGTCGACTTCGAACCAGGTTTGACGGCGACCCGCGCCGTTGGTGGTGAAGAGATCTTGATTCATGAAGACGTCGCCCTGGTTGATGGCGGGGCGATTGGCGGCGCTGAGCAGCGGGAGATAGGAGATGCGGCGGTTGAGCAGGGGCGTGTCTTCGATTTGACGTGAGCCGAGGTCGATGCCGAACTGGGGTTGGTCGGTTCGGACTTGCCCCGCTACTCCCGTGACGGTCACTTCAGTGTGTTCGCCCGAGAGGAGGAATAGAGGAAGCGTCAGGTTCGCGGTGCTTCCGGCCTCGAGGGTGATGTCGCTGACGAGCCGTTCCGCGAAACCGCTCTTGGCCGCGACGACATCGTAAGTACCGGCGATGGGCAGGGCGGCGAGCGAGAAGTTGCCGGCGTCATCGCTTTCCGTGGTGCGCTTGATTCCACTCAACTCGTTGGTCGCCGTAACTCGCGCATGCGAGACTCCCGCTCCGGTCGGATCGGTTACACGGCCGCGGATAGTGGCGGTGTCCGGTGTTTGGGCCAAAGCAACGCACGAGATCAGAACGCCGACAGACCAAAAGCGAAGCATGAGCGAGATGATTAGAATTCTAGCAAGCTCATCGGCTCGCCAAGACTTGATTTGCGATGACGGCCTGGCCGAGCGCGATGCCTCCGTCGTTGGGCGGGACTTTAGAGTGCAGAAACACCTCAAAGCCGTCGGAGCGCAGGGCTGTGACCGCGTGGTCGAGCAGGTAGAAATTCTGAAATGTTCCTCCGGTCAGGCACACGTTGCGGATGCCTTCGGAGGCGCGCAGCCGGCGGCACATCTCGATCACGATGGCCGCGATGGTGTTGTGAAAGACCGCCGCGATCCATCCGCGCGGTTTGTTGGAGAGCACGTCCTGGACGATGGCTTCGATGGCCGGGCGGACGTCGATCTGAGAGGGCGCCTCAGCACTGATTTCGAACGGATACTTGGCGTCGATGCCCGCGAGAGCGCTGTTCTCGAGTTCAATGGCGGCCTGGGCCTCGAAGTTGACCTCGTCGCGAACACCGGCGAGGGAAGCGACGGCGTCGAACAGGCGCCCGCAGGCTGAGGTGGAGACGGTGTTGATGTTGCGTTCGACCATGGCGCGCACTGCGGCTAGTTTCTTGGTGGGGATACGATGGAGCAGCGGCAGGTCGAACGAGTCGAGCCGAGGGCCGAACGTATCGAGCAAGTAACTCAGAGCTAAGCGCCAGGGTTCGCGGACGGCAGTGTCGCCGCCGGCCAGCGAGATGTATCGAAAATGGGCGCGGCGTTCGAACCCCGCGAAATCGGCCAGCAGGAATTCGCCGCCCCAGATCTTGCCGTCGGTGCCGTAGCCGGTTCCGTCGAACGCCACGCCGATCACCTTGCTGGTTAGCCCGTTCTCGGCCATGCAGCTTGCCACATGGGCATGATGATGCTGCACGCCGATCTTCTCCACGCCTTCCATCGCCAGGGCCAGCTTGGTGCTGAGATACATGGGATGCAGATCGTAGGCGGCCGCGATGGGCTGAATGCGGAACAGTTCTTTCATGCGCTCCAGGGTCTGCTCAAAGAAAACCATGGTTTCGTAATTTTCCAGGTCGCCGATGTGCTGGCTCAAAAAAGCGTGGCGTTCTTTGGTGAGACAGAACGTATTTTTCAATTCCGCCCCGCAGGCCAGAATTTCGGCGACTGGGAATTTCAGCGCGACCGGAAATGGAGCGTAGCCGCGGGAGCGACGCAGGACCCGCTCTTGGTTCTCGAAAATTCGAACCACCGAATCGTCGACGCGGGTGTGGATGTCGCGATTGTGAAACAGAAAAGCGTCGGCGATGCGGCTGAGGCGCGTGGCGGCCTCGCGATTGCCGGTGACGATGGGTTCCTCGCTTAGATTGCCGCTAGTCATTACCAGTGCTGGGAATTCGCGCGGCGCGTCGAGGGAATCTCCGAACAGCAGGTAGTGTAAGGGCGTGTAGGGGAGCATGACGCCCAGGGTATTGTTGCCGGGCGCGAGGGTCTGGGACATTCGAGCATCGGAGCGGCGCGGCAGAATCACGATGGGGCGGCGAGGGCTCTCAAGCGCCGATCGCGCCGCATTGGAGACGATACAAAACTGCTCCGCACTCTGGACGTCGGGAACCATCAGGGCGAATGGCTTGTCGCTGCGTTTCTTGCGTTCGCGCAATGCTTCTACGGCGGCTTCCTGGGAAGGATCGCAGGCCAGGTGAAAACCGCCCAGTCCCTTGATCGCTAAAATGCGGCCATCGCGCAGCAAGCGGCGAACCTCGCTGATGATGGCAAGACTGGCATGCGGATGATCGAAGACGATCGGTGCGCTGAGATCGTTCGTCATCACCAGGGCGAGCGATGGTCCGCAGTCCGGACAGGCGTTGGGCTGGGCGTGGAAACGGCGATCGGCCGGATTCTCGTACTCGTGCAGGCAGCGTTCGCACATGGCGAAACAGGCCATGGTGGTCAGCGGGCGGTCGTAGGGTATTTTGCGGGTGATGGTGTAACGCGGGCCGCAATTGGTGCAATTGGTAAATGGGTAACCGTGGCGGCGATTGGAGGGAGTGCGGAAGTCGCGCATGCAGTCATCGCAGGTGGCGACGTCGGGCGAAACCGGGACCAGTTTGCCCGGCTCATCCAGGCTTTCGCGAATCACGAAACTGGTGTATCCGGCCGGGCCCAGAATAGTGACGGCCAGGTCTTCGATTTGCGCGAGCGGCGGGGCATCGCGGTTGAGCGCGCGCACGAATTGATCGAGCTCTGTTTCCGAGCCTTCCGCTTCGATGACGACGCCGGCCGAGGAATTGAGGACGTAGCCGGAAAGCCGAAGCCGCTGCGCCAGGTTGAATACGAAGGGGCGGAATCCGACGCCCTGCACGACACCACGAATGTGGATTTGCCTTCTGGCGATCGAATTGTGGCGCGCTCCGTCGGTGGACATGGCTGCGGCTGCACTTCGAGTGTAGCGCCCGCTCATCGGTAGCCTGCAATGATCGAGATCTACGCCGATGCGGCTTGGACGCTTTTGAGGTCCACCCCAAGTTGGGTCAAAATCGCTTTCCCGCTTGGTGATCTGCTGGAAAACGTGACATTTTGCGGGTTCGGACACTTTACGATTTGTTCCGCGGGTAGCTTCCAGTCCTGAAAACCGCGGGTCAATATCACTATGGCTTCGCCGCGAGCGGCGCGTGGAATTATCGTGTCAGTTACGAACTTGCGCGCACAGTGAGAGGAGGGTAATTCTCTTTTCATACGCTTGCCGTAAGGGAATGTAGCTGAGTGATATGGAAAAAGTTCGACAGCCGCGATGCGCTTCGAAAGCTCGCTCAAGCTCTGGTAGTAGGAGAGTGCCCTTGTTTTGGCCAGCAGTGTGGCGATCTCACGGAACTTACTCTCCCACCATGCAAAGCCGCTATGCCAACAAAACTGCGGATTCAAGTACAGAAACGGAAACTCCGCATTCAGAGATTCCTGCCGAAGATTCGCCTCTATCTGTTGGCGAAAATCCGGAACACAGTATTCTGCGTGATAGTCGGCTGGATTAACCCCGGGATTCAGGTTCAAGACGAATATGTCCGCTTTGGCAATGGACCCGGTGTAGGGAACCGGGACGAGTGAAAGATGAAAGTGCTGATCATGCTCCCGGTTAAAACGCTTGCTTCCGATGAACGCGGCAAAGTCCAAACTATCCAGAGTCAGCAGATCGCCTCCGTACTTACCTAATGCCTCACGATCTTCGGGGTGTGCGAATGGACGCTCGGTTAGTTGGCATCTGTTCCAGAAGCTCACGATTTCCATGTGGCGATGCTATCACCTTACGGCGGGCTCCGAACGCGTGCTACGCTGGCGTTTTATGCAGCTTTCTGAGATTTTCGTTGGCCTGGATGAGGCGTCCTTCGCTCAGCTCCTGCGCAGTATCTCGCTCGGCAAGCTGAGAACGTTTCAGCTTTTCGATCGCATGAAGGCGCGCATGCGCGTGGCCAAGTTGAATTCAGAGCATATTCGCAAGGCCGAGCCGCGCTTGTGGACGCGGCTCAGCGAGCATGACGAGGACCTGGCGACGGATCTTTCGCAGGCCATTCTGGTCTCGCATATGGACATGATCAAGGCCGTGCTGGATCACCTGGGCATTCCCAATCAAGACGGGTTCTTCGACAAGGATCTGGATGGGGCGAAGTATCTCACCGAAGGGTGGCAACAGAGGGTCTTCGATGCGTTCAAGGACAAGTATCCGGCGCCGCTGCTGCTGTTCTACATCAATCATCTGGGCTGGGAAGTTGCCAAAGCGCAGGAATTATTCCAACCGGCCGCATGAGTCTCGACGAACAAATCCAGAAGCTCGCCTCCGAGGCGCGGCAGCGAATCGATGCCGCCCAGGGGCTGGACGGGTTGGAGGCGATTCGCGTCGATGTGCTCGGCCGCAAGGGCGCGCTGGCGCAAATCAGCAAGGAATTTGGAAAGCTGAACCCCGAAGAACGCGCCAGCGCGGGCAAGGCTCTGAACGCGGCCAAACAGGAACTGGAAACTGCGTTTGAGGCGCGCAAGGCGGCGTTTTCGAATCAAGCGCTAAACGAGCGGCTGCGCACCGAGTGGGTGGATCTCACGCTGCCTGCCCCGGGACCGCGGCCGGGGAGTCTGCATCCAGTGACGCAGATCCAGAACGAAATCGAAGACCTGTTTACGTCGCTGGGCTTCGCGGTGCTGGATGGACCGGAAGTGGAAACCGAGTATCACAACTTCGATGCGCTGAACATTCCTCGCGAACATCCGGCGCGCGATATGCAAGATACGTTTTGGCTGGAAGGAGGCAATCTCCTTCGAACGCATACGTCGCCGGTGCAGGTGCGCGGCATGGAGAAACTGGGGCCGCCGCTGAGGATGATTGCGCCTGGCCGAGCGTTCCGGAATGAAGAAGTGGACGCTTCGCACGAGCACACGTTCTATCAACTGGAAGGCATGATGGTGGACCGAGATGTTTCGGTGGCGCACTTGATCTACTTCATGAAGACGCTGCTGAGCGCGATTTTCCGGCGCGAGGTCACGGTGCGGCTGCGTCCCGGCTATTTTCCGTTCGTGGAGCCTGGATTCGAGCTGGATGTGCAATGCCTGATCTGCGGAGGGCCCGGCTGCCCGGTGTGCAAGCAGAGCGGCTGGGTGGAGCTGCTGCCGTGCGGCCTGGTGCATCCCAACGTGCTGCGGATGAGCCGTATCGATCCAGAGCAGTGGGGCGGCTTTGCGTTCGGCCTGGGTCTGACGCGGCTGGCGATGATGCGCTACGGTATCGACGACATTCGCCTGATGCAAGGCGGCGATCTGCGGTTCCTGACGCAATTCTGAGCGCGAGCGATGAAATTCTCATACAACTGGATTCGCGAACTTATACCGGCGCTCGATCAAAAGCCGCAGGAGCTGATGCGTCTGATCACGATGAAGACCGCCGAGTGCGAGGGCCTGGAAGAAGCAGGCGCGGCGTTGAGCGCGGCTTCGGTGGCGCGCGTGGTGAGCGTGGAGCCGATGGCCGGGAGCAGTCACAACCACAAGGCGCTGGTGGAGACGGCGCGCTATGGCTCTAAGACCGTGGTCTGCGGGGCTCCCAACTGCCGGGTTGGCCTGCTGACGGCGTACATTCCGGCGGGCGTGAAGATCATCGACGGCATCGAAAGCGATGGCATGCTGGCGAGCGGCCTGGAGCTGGGCATCAATCGCGATCACGGCGGCATCGTGGAACTGGCGGCGGAGGAATTGCCGGCTTCCGACACGATCATCGAGGTCGATAATAAATCGCTCACGCATCGGCCGGATTTGTGGGGGCATCATGGTATGGCGCGCGAAGTGGCGGCCATCACGCATCATCCGCTGCGCGATCCGGTACGGCTGGGACTTCTGCCGGCCGATCCGGCGGCCATTGGTGTCGAGATTGAGGACCTGACGCTGTGCCCGCGATACAGCGCGCTGGTGTTCGAGAATGTCACGGTGCAGCCTTCGCCGCTGTGGCTGCAATACCGGCTGGAAGCGATCGGGTTGAATGCGATCAACAACATCGTGGATGTGACCAACTACGTGATGTCGGAGCTGGCGCAGCCAATGCACGCCTTCGATGCGGACAAGCTGCGGGGCGACACCATTTTCGTGCGCAGCGCGCGGGCGGGCGAATGGATCACGGCCTTGAACGATGAGAAGTACGAGCTGGCTGCGTCCAACCTGGTGATCGCGGACCGCGAGGGGCCGATCGCGATTGCTGGGGTGATCGGCGGGTTGGACAGCGCGATCGGTCCAGACACTAAGCGGCTGGTGCTGGAGAGCGCGAACTTCCAGGCCGCCAGCGTGCGCAAGACATCGGTTGCGCTTAAGCTGCGGACCGACGCTTCGATGCGATTCGAGAAATCGCAGGATCCTCTGAACACGGTACGAGGCTTGGCGCGGGCCGTCGAACTGCTGGAACAGGTCTCGCCGGGGATACGGCTGGTGGGCGGCGTGGCGGATCGCAAAATCGAATTCAAGCCGCGCACGCCAATTGAACTCGACGTGGACTGGCTGAGCAAGAAGCTGGGCCGGCCGTTGGCGGCGGCGGAGGTTCGCGGGATTCTCGAATCGCTTGAGTTCGGCGTGCGCGAAACGGCTCCTGGACATTTCTCGGTCACGGTGCCGAGCTGGCGCGCGACCAAGGACATTTCCATCAAAGACGATTTGCTGGAGGAAGTGGGGCGGATGGTGGGCTATGAATCCATCACGCCGCAAGCGCCTCTGATTGCAGCGGTGGTGCCTCCTGAAAATCCGGCGCGCCTGTATCATCGCAGGGTTCGAAACATGGCGGCCTCGCAGGGATTCACGGAAGTCTACAACTATTCGTTCGTGAGCGAAGAGATGATTCGCCCTTTCGGGTTCGCGCCCCAAGAGCATGTGCGCGTAACGAACCCTATCGCATCGGATCAGACGCTATTGCGGACCAGCTTGCTGCCCGGAATCCGCAAAAACATTTTGGACAACAGCCGTTGGATGAATTCTTTTCGGCTATTCGAAATCGGCCGCGAGATTCAGCGGCGCAGCCAAGGCTTGCCGGAGGAAGTGCCGCATGTCGCCGCCGCCATGTACGAGCGCGAAGGAGACGGCAGCGCGTCGCTGTTCGAACTGAAGCGGCTGGCAGAATGCTTGATGCCGGAGTGCGCGGTGCGGGCGGCGCAAGCCAGGGCGTTTGAGCATCCGGAGCGGGCGGCAGTCGTTTCGTGGCGCGGCGAAGACGTCGGGCGGCTGTTTGAAATGCATCCTTCATTGGGAATCGATGGGCGCGCCGCGGTGCTTGATCTTGACCTGGCTTTGATGCAGCGTCTGGACGCTCGGGAGCAGCGTTATCGTGCCCTCCGCCGTTTTCCGACCAGCGCGTTCGATCTATCGGTGGTTGCAAATCTTCGCGAGCCGGCCGGGGAAATCGAGCGCCGGCTGCGCGAGGCGGCGGGAACGGATCTGGTCGGTATCGAATTTGTCCGGCAGTATACGGGCGCGCCGCTTCCCGAGGACCGCAAGAGCATCTCCTACCGGCTGACGGTGGGTGCGAGCGACCGGACCCTGTCTTCAGACGAAGTGACGGCCATCCGAAGCCGCGTGATCGAAGCGCTGCGGCGCGACGGGTTCGAGCTGAGGATTTAGATTTCAGTGCACGTGCATCGGCTCGCCAAAGCGGCCGATGATGCGCTCGGCGCAGAGCCGGCAGGCCTCTTCCTCGTCCGGATCGCGGCCTTCGGAGAGCAGCACCTGCTCGTCGTGGACAGCCATGCTGCGGCCGCACACCCAGTCGTCGCCATCGCGAGAGTGAATATGGTTGAAGTCGGTCAACGCGGAAGTCCTTCGAGTGGGATGATTAGCCCAGAATATCAGATCAGCGGATTGCAGCATCGCGCTGGACGCTGGGCGCGTGCCGACGGGTGCGCCACAAGCTGAGTTCTCTTGTAACGTTTCCGCGGAGGGCGAGTCTACCTATCGCCGGCCTTTGCGGCCGAAGCTAATAACTTGACAATTTTTGTACTTCGGAGGTTAACTATGCCACGTCGCATCGAGCGACTTCAGCCCACGTGTGTCCGTAGCGTTCTGGGTGCAGTGCTGCTTTTTGCTTCCTGGCCGACACTCCAGGCCGCGACTCTGTGTGTCAATCCGGCCGGTTCGTCTGGATGCCAAACAACGATTGGAAAAGCCGTCACTGCAGCCTCTCCCGGGGACACGATTCAAGTGGCTGCGGGGACATACAAGGAGGACGTCACGATCGGTATGCGGCTGTCCCTGGTTGGGGCCGGCAGCGATACTACGATCATCGACGCGACCGGGTTGGCCAACGGCATCGTGGTGGATGGTGTCGACAATCCTGGTCTCAGCGGAGTTGTGATCACGGGATTCACCGTGCAGAACGCCAATTTTCAAGGAATCCTGGTGGAAAATGCGTCCAATATCACGATCTGGGCGAATCAGATACTGAAGAACGATCTGGCGCTGACCACTTCCGGTGGCACGCCAACCTGCCCAGGACTACCGCCGACTTTCCAGCAGAGCGAGGGAGACGATTGCGGCGAAGGGCTGCATTTCACTGGCGTGGATCACTCAGTGGTCACGAACAACGTTATAGAAAGCAATTCGGGCGGTTTCCTAATCACCGACGATACCGGCCCCACGTTCGACAACGTGGTTACGGGTAACGTGGTCATGAATAATGTCATGGATTGCGGGATCACGATCGCCTCGCACAGCGGGAAAGGTGTATATCAAAACACGATCTCCGACAATACGGTGGTGAACAACGGGACCAAGGGGCAAGGCGCCGGTGTGGGCATTTTCGCGCCGGGGCCTGGCAGCAACGCCTCCGGCAACGTGGTCGTGAATAACACCATCACGAACAATGGACTGCCGGGCGTCACCATGCACAACCACGCTGCGCCTCCGGGAGCCCCAGCGGTGAATATGAACGACAACATCATTGTCGGCAACACGATCTCCGGAAATGGCGCAGACACAGACGACGCCGCGACTCCAGGCACGGCCGGCATCAACATTTTCAGCAAGGCGCCGGTGACCGGCACGGTCATATCGGAGAATTCGATCAGCGGCGAACACATTGGCGTAGAGTTCAATGCGCCGTCCGGTGGCGTGCAAGTGTCGTTGAACAACATACTGGCACCGCTCGGGATCAACAACGCCAACGGAGGTACCGTGAACGCCGGCGAGAATTGGTGGGGCTGCGCGTCCGGACCGAATGTCGGCGGATGCTCGCTGACTTCCGGGTCAGGCGTCACCCTTACGCCGCCTCTTGGGAGTGCATTTAGCAGCACGCAACTTCCGAAATCGCCCACCGCCCCGCCGCCTACGGGACCGACAGGCATAACGATTGTGATCACTGGGCCGCGCGGTGCGATTTCGTCCACGAATACGTTCCAGGTATTTTTGAACCAAGTGACATTGAATGCGTCGGGGTCGATGTCGGGCAACGCGGGGCCGTTAACGTATTCGTGGTCGGTGGCGCCTGGATCGCCTGCTGGCGGCGGAATCGTTGGGGCGAACACGGCTACGCCGACGTTCCAACTTACGACGCCGCAGACCTACCAGTACACATTGACCGTAACGGACTCCACCGGGGCAACCGCTACTACGACAGTCACGGTGCAATACATTTAGGCGGGCGAGGCGGCGCTATACTAGCGCCATGCGAACTACTCTGCTTTCTGTGATGCTCGCAGTGTCGGTGCAGGCTGCGAGCATCGACGCCCGGGTGAAGGACGGCTACGCCGATTCGAACGGCGTAAAGATTCACTACGCGACTCTGGGGAGCGGGCCGCTGATCGTGATGATCCACGGGTTTCCGGATTTCTGGTACACGTGGCGCGATCAGATGGCCGCTCTCTCCGACCAGTATCAGTGCGTGGCGATCGATCAGCGCGGCTACAACCTGAGCGATAAGCCCAAAGGCGTCGAAAACTATCGGATGCCGTTGCTGGTGTCGGACGTGGCGGCAGTGATCAAATCGCTGGGGCGCGACAAGGCCGTCATCGTGGGACACGACTGGGGCGGGATGGTGGCCTGGAATTTCGCGCTAATGCATCCGGAGATGACCGACAAGCTGATCATTCTCAATTTGCCGCATCCGCGCGGGCTGATGCGCGAGCTGGCGCACAATCCTGAGCAGCAGAAGAACAGCCAGTACGCGCGGAATTTTCAGCAGCCGGATGCCGCGTCCAAAGTGACCGCCGAGGCGCTGGCGCGGCGCATCACCGATCCCGAAGCGCATGCCAAATATCTGGAGGCATTTCAGCGCTCCGACATCGAAGCCATGCTGAATTACTACAAGGCCAATTATCCGCGCGAGCCCTACGCCGAGGACACCTCGCCATTGGTGAAGGTGCAGGCTCCAGTGCTGATGTTTCATGGGCTGAAGGACACCGCGCTGCTCTCCGGTGCGTTGAACAACACCTGGGATTGGCTGGACAAGGATCTGACGTTGGTGACGGTGCCGAATGCGGGGCATTGGGTGCAAGCGGACGCTTCGGACCTGGTTTCGAAGACCATGAAGTGGTGGCTCGCCATGCGGTGAGCCGGGCTCGGCGCGGTGCTTTACGACGGGCGCTAGCCTCTGGTTTGTGGAGTCATGTTATATTGTTGCTGCTGGGAGTTGGATGGGGCGGACCGGCCGGGTCGCCGAGCGGGAGGAGACGCACCAGCCAAGTTCCTAGCCACACTTTCTCCGCCAAGCTTCGCAGCTGCTTCACACCGCCAGCGGCGCATCGGCCAGCACCTGATCCATAGCCTTGAATAATTCCTCGGGCCGGATGGGTTTGGCTACATAAGCGGTCATGCCGGCATCCATACATTTATCGCGGTCGCCTTGCATGGCGTGCGCCGTCATGGCGATCACGGGTAGACACTTGCCGCTGGCGCGCTCGCTCTGACGCAGCAGACGCGTGGCTTGCAGTCCGTCGAGCTCCGGCATCTGGACGTCCATGAGGGCCAGATCGAAGCTCTGTTGGCTGATGGCGGTTAGCGCGGCGCGTCCATTGCCTGCTACGACAACCTGATAGCCACGCCGCTCGAGCAGCCGGACCATCAGAAGCTGGTTGACCGGGTTGTCTTCGGCGATGAGAACCCGGAAGCTTGCGCCGCGACGCGTTCCGGGCGTCCAGATGGCGCTGCTCGGATCGGGCGCTTGCGGCTGCTGGGCCGCCAGGCACCGGATGGTGAAAGAAAACGTGCTGCCTTGGCCGGGCGCGCTGGTAACCGATATGGAACCCTCCATCATCGTGACCAGGCTGGAGCAGATCGCCAATCCCAGGCCCGTGCCGCCGTACTTACGTGTCACCGATCCGTCGGCCTGGCGGAACGGCTCAAAGATCAGCTTCTGCTGGCTGGCGGAGAGACCGATGCCGGTGTCGGTAACGTTGAACCGGATCACAGCACCGTCGGATAAATTTTCTTCGATCAGCGCCTCCACGTGAATCGAGCCCTGGGGGGTGAACTTCACGGCATTGTTGACCAGGTTCAACAGGACCTGGCGCAGTCGCGTGGGATCGCCGGTCCATTGATCCGGGACTTCGGGGGGAACCGCGGCGGTGATGCTGAGACCCTTTTGACGCGCCAGGAAATCGAGCGCGGTGACGGCTTCCGAGATGCAGCGGCGAAGCGAGAAGGGGATAGACTCCAGCTCCAGCCGGCCGGCTTCGATCTTGGAGAAATCCAGGATATCGTTGAGCAGCGTCAGCAGAGAATCGGCGGAAGCCTTGGCCAGGCTCAAGTATTCGCGCTGCTCCTCGGGCAGCTCGGTGCCCAGCACCAGGCCCATCATGCCGAGCACACCGTTCATGGGCGTGCGGATCTCGTGGCTCATGTTGGCGAGGAATTCGCTTTTGGCGCGGCTGGCTTCCTCGGCGCGCTGCTTGGCGTCGGCCAGCTCGGCGGTTCGCTCGCGGACCTTGCGATCGAGATCCTTCAGCAGGCTTGACAATTCACCGTTCAGGCGTTCGCGATCGGACAGGGCTTCCCGCAGTTGCGAATAAGACTCATTCAGGCGGACGGTCATGTGGTCGAAATCGTCCACCAGCTGCACTACCTCGGAGGGCGCCTGGGCGGGCAGCTGGAGCTTCTGGGAAGCGTCGCCTTGCATGGTGAATTTTCGCAGCCGTTTCACCAGCAACTCCAGCGGGGCGGTGGTGCTGGCGCCGATGATGCGCGCAAACACCAGCGAGAGAACGATGGCGCCCAGCAGCCAGGCCAGGGTCATGCCGTAGTAACGGTCGGTGGAGCGATGAATCTCGGAAAGAGGTTGTGAGACCAACACGCGCCAGCCCGTCAGGCTCTCGGTATCTTGGCTCGCCAGGTAGGGAGTGGCGCGCTGTTTCTCTACCGCCTGATTCACGACGAACGATCCGCGGCCGCGCGAGCCGAACGGCGCGTTCAGCAGAGGCGAGTGTTCCAGCGACGCGAAGGGCGGGTGAATAACCGGGTGGTTGGAATAGATGACGCGGTCGTGCTGGTCGACAATCAGAATTTCCGATCCGGCCAGATTGCGATAGTTCTGGCCGAATTCGTCGAAATGCGAGAGTCGAAGCGATCCCACCAGAACGCCGAACAGATCGCCCTTTCGCGTGAACAAAGGCGCGGTGATTGCGACCGTGGGCTGTTGGGCGGCACGGCCGAGATAGACCTCGGAGATGACCGAGTGGCCGGTGGAGATGGTGCGTTTGTAATACTCGCGGTCGCGCATCGTGCCCGAGTCGCCCACCCTGGCGCCGGGCGGAGAAAGAACCGGGCTGCCGTCCGGCATGCGTCGCGGGCTGATCGCGATGGGTACGCCCTGGTTGTCGGACACGGCCAGAGTCTGGAAGCCCGGATAGATGGCATGATTTTGTTCCAGCCACCGGTCCAGCGTTTCCGCATCGAAATGATCTTCGTTGGCGATACTGCGGGAGAGCATGAGCAGCGCCAATTGATGGCTGGAGACGAATTCTTCCATGTGCTGGCGAATCGCGGATGCGGCCTCGTCCAGGCGCTGGGAGGCGTCGGTCTGCTGGCGTTTGGCGTAGGCTTGTCCGTTGACGATGTTCAGCAGCAGCAGCGGAACGGTGGCCACCAGCAGGAAGCCGCGCGTCAAATAGGCGCGCAGCGGCTGGCAGCCGGCGGTGAAACGCGGCGAGGCAGAATGCTTTTGCACCCACGCAAAGCTGATCAGAACCTCAGCCAGCATGACGTTCAGCAGTCCGTTGATCGCATAGGCGATTACGGTGGCCCAGCCCGTGGGCGATGGGTAGTTCAGAACGCGAATATAGAGCAGGATGGCGAGCGGGGCGCCGGCCATGGCCCAGTAGGCCAGCTCGGCCAGGATCGCGAGTAGACCTCGCCGGACCAGCCAACCCACGGCTGCCGCTTCCAGCACCAGGAGCAGGGCCGCTTCCGGTTTCTGTCCCACGCAGTCGGGCAGCACGGTCACGAAGGCCGCGATGGCGCCGTAGACTGGGCCGTAGAGCAGCGCGATGGCTAGATAGAAGACGCCGCCCAGCAACAACCTGGCGTCCGAAAGGATCGCAATCCGGGGCAGGTCCGCGAGCAGGCCTAGCAGGCCGAAGCCAAGAGTAACGGACAAAGCGCGGACCGAAGGTCCCCGGAGCATACCACAAAGGTCGGCGGAAACACCTTAGTACTTTAGCCGGGAAGGGGTAGGTAGTCGGGGAAATTGGGGATTGCGTGTACTGTCCCCGGATTTCGGTACGCTGGTAAGTGATTCCAGATGGACGAGAAAAAGATACTGATTAAACTACGCGAAATTTGTTTGCTGCTGCCCAAGACTAGTGAAACCACGACCTTCGGGCATCCTACCTTCCAGGTCGGGACCAAGACTTTCACCGTGCTGGAGACCTATCAGGGCATCCTCTCGATTTGCGTGAAGGTGGGCAAGAAAATGCAGCCGGTGTTTTTGGAAGATGACCGCTTCTACCGGACTCCCTATGTCGGACAGCACGGGTGGGTATCGCTGCGGGCGAACACCAGGTTGAATTGGAAGGAGATTGAGCAGCTAGTGCGTGGAAGTTA
>Ga0335083_10000476_pt1 | contig 61921 bp, 61 predicted proteins | sample Lox_Sample_42_FD_206716 | JGI IMG/M metagenome (GOLD analysis project Ga0335083, IMG submission 206716) | Soil microbial communities from Loxahatchee National Wildlife Refuge, Florida, United States - Lox_Sample_4.2 | ecosystem: Environmental > Terrestrial > Soil > Wetlands | place: USA...
ACCGCGTCTATCTCGACATGTCTCTGCTCACCAACCATCACGCCGCTGCGGCATGAACACCGAACCCGAACTCTCTCGTCAGGCATTCACACAAGAAGAGAGACTTGACCCTGCGCCATGACCGAGGCTGGTTCCGCACGCAGCTAAAGTCGCGGCCGCAACTCCGAACACGGACCACATCCACGCAGCACCCTGGACCATTTCTTCGTGTATCAGCTTCGACGAGCCTTCGACAAGCTGGCATCAGACGTCGTATCTGGGTGGGTGATCGACTATCCACCGGTAAGCCCGGCTCGCAAGCGGCACCGTTCGCGTTCACCGAGTTGGCCGACACCCTTTGATCGAGCGTCAAGTCGGCACTGAGTCTTGGTGAATTGCTGCCCGCGATCATCGGCAGATAGGCTTGATCCGGATACGATGCAGTCGATCCGCTTCGAGCCGGTTAGAAAAATCCACGCGCGATCGCAAGATCGGGTACGCCGTCGTTGTCCCAGTCGCCGGCTACGACCGCGAGAGGGGAGGTCATCTCTCCGAGCTGGAGCGAGGCGTCAGGAGAGGAGAGCGTCGATTGAAGCTCTCCGCTTGCCGAAGCCAAGAACACTTCGACGTGCGCCTCGTTGTTCGGCGACACGATGTCCGGAACACCATCTCCGTTTACGTCTACGAGTACGAGCGCCGAGTTGCCGCCACCGTCTCCTCCATACGCGTTCTGCGTCGCGAACGTTCCGGCGCTATCGTTGTTCAGGACGAAAATGGCTCCCCCCGGGTCCTTGTAGACGATCGCCGGTTGTGCGTTGCGCTGGAAGGTTTCGCTAGCCAGAACAAAGGCAGGCGGGGCATTGCCGACGTTCGTGCCAGCGACGAATGCACCGTTGCCCATGCCGAGTTGGATGCCCACGGCCGTCCCAGGTGTTGTCGGCCCGAACGATCCGCCAAGAACCAGGTCCGGGTTACCGTCACCGTTCACGTCGGCGATCGCCACCGAGCTCATTCCAACCCCATCGACGTTCAGCGCGCTCGACGCGAACTCGCCAGCGCCGTCGCCCAACAACACCCATGCGCTATAGAAGTCAGCGAACGCGATGTCGGGTTTTCCATCGAGGTTGAAGTCGCCAACTGCGGCCATTTGCTGGTCATCGCCTTCCGGCGAAACAACGCTGCCTGAATCGATCGGTTCGGCGAACCTGCCGTCGCCAAGACCGCGAAAAAAGCTCGTCGTGCCCTGTGTCGAAACGACAACGAGATCGGGGATGCCGTCGCCATCGAAATCCGAAGCGAGAACCGACCCGCATGACCCGCCGCGGATGTCCTCGCTCGCAAACGTACCGTCGCCGTTGCCACGTAGTACTCGCAGGTAACAATCATTTGCGTCGTTGCCAGTCACTGCGAGATCGAGCCGCCCATCGTCGTTGAAGTCCGCCGCGGCCAACGACATGCTGGTGCCGGACCCAGTGCCGTAGTGGACACCCGGCACGAACGTGCCGTCGCCATTTCCGCGCAGCACGCTGAGTTCGACGCTGGATTCACTGCTACAGGCGACTGCAGCGATCGCCCACGCGATGCACCCAACCGAGTTCGCCAATGAGCTCCCCCACACGCTCAAAGACTATCAGTCAGCCGCGCGTTCCGGCGAAGCGACGATGTTTGCCATGGGTTGCCGAACACCCACGAGGACGTTGCAATCACATCGGCGCGATCGCGAGCCGGATTAGTTAGCCCGCCACCCGCGTCAACGACGTCGGTGCCCGTGAAAGCCAGTATCGCGGGAACGTGCGCGCTGGAACTGCGAGCTTGATCAACTTGGTATGGTTTGTTGATGAGGCTGCTGGTGACCGGCAACTCGGGCGCCGGCAAGTCAACACTCGCCAGGCGGCTCTCTCGCGCGCACGGCCTCGAGCATCACGATTTAGACTCGATCGCTTGGCTTCCGACAGTGCCACCGCGGCGCGCGCCGCTGACCGAAAGCGCCCCGAAAATCGCCGCGATGACGGGGACGCGTGCGTGGGTGATCGAAGGCTGCTACGCCGACCTACTCGCGCTCGCCGCCCCTCACGCAACGCTGCTCGTGTTCTGCAACCCCGGCATCGATGCGTGCGTCGCGAACTGCCGCGCGCGTCCCTGGGAGCCACACAAGTACGCGTCGCGGGAAGCGCAGGATGCGAACTTGCCGATGCTGCTGGCGTGGGTCCGTGACTACGAGGTCCGCTCGGACGAGTTCTCGTTGGACGCGCATCGCGCGCTCTTCGACCGCTTTGCGGGCGCCAAGCGCGAGCTGACCTCACTTGCCGAGACCGCTGCGTTCACTCTGTAGTCAGCGATAGCGAGCGAGGGCTTGTTCCAGCTCTTCAGTGACTTTCGCGACGAGTGCGGGAGGCGCGAGTACCTTCGCCTGGGGGCCCCATTCCAGGATCCACGAGACGACCGGAGCCAGCTCGGCGCAGGTGAAGCTCAGACGGATCGTTCCGTCGGCGTTCTGATCGAGCTGCTGAGTGGGATGCCATTCACGCGACGACACGAACACTGCCATCTCGCGTGTGAACTCGACGACGACCTCGTGCATGGTGTCCGAGTCACCGATGTGCGGTCCGAAACCGCGCGCGAGCGTCTTGCGTAGGTTCAGGTCGGGCGGGATCGTAGGCGACGTTCACGCCCACCCGTTGGTCGTGTCGTGCAAGCGCACGGTGAAGAAGAGCGTCGATCTAGTGAACATGATCGAACAAGCCTGCGGCTACGCGGACAAGGAGGAGATGGTGCCAGCCGTAGCGCTGCGTCTTCACGCGCTCCGTGACGGGATGGGCGTCAACCGCTGAGGACGTGAGGACGGGCGGGAAGACGCCCACCACGACGGCAGCGAAGACGAGGTGCTTGAGACGGAGGCACAGGCACAGCGCTACATCGAAATCCTGCGCGCTGAGCTGGCCCGAGAAGATCACACCACCGAGACCGCGCTCGTCGAATACGAGAAGCACCTTGAGTCCAAGGACAACAAGTCCGACTCGATCAGGCAGACGACGTGGGCCCTCAGGCAGTTCTTTCCGAAGCCGATGGTCTTGTCACTCTTGTCGAAGAAGAGGTGCGAGGCGCTCTACGAAGAGATGCGAACCAGGAAGACGCGAACGGGAAAGCCGCTGTCCGTCGACTCGCACCGAGGGATCTTGTCGCAGGTCCGGTCGTACCTTTCGTGGTGCGTCAAGCAAGGCTGGCTACAAGACAACCCGTGCGTTGGCGTCGAAGGTGTTGGGAAGCGGCGACCGCGCGGCAAGTCGCTCGGGAACTCGGGGGCCGAGCTGCGCGTGAAGGACGCGCGGGCCTGGTATGGGATGGCCGTCTTCAAGGCTCATCGTGGCGATGAGGGCGCCGTTGCGGCGCTTGTCGCTCTTCTTCTGGGAATGCGAGCCAGTGAGATCGTCTCGCGGAAGGTCAGCGATCTCGACGAAGACGGCGCACCTGGGGACCTCCTCTGGATCCCGTGCAGCAAGACACCGGCGGGGCGCCGGACGCTCGAAGTACCCGATGTCCTACGTCCGTACCTCGTCGCAAGCTGCGAAGGGAAGGAGCCCGACCGCTACTTGTTCGAGTCTGAGCCGGGGAAGCCGCACTGGCGTGATTGGATCCTCCACAACGTCCACCGCATCTGCGATCTCGCCAAGGTTCCGAAGGTCACAGCACACGCCATGCGCGGGTTGCTCGCGACCATCACTGCCGAGCGCGGGCTTGCTGGCCACTTGATCGCCGCCACCCTCGGTCACGAGGACGAGCGGACGTCGATGACGGCCTACGCGGCGCCCGGCGCGGCCGATGCGGGTGTGCGAAGACGCGGCCTCGTCGTCCTGAAGGGTGGAGCGCGTTAGACCTTTGGCGGCTTGAGTCTCGCCACGGTCGCCTCCCCAGCAGCCTCGACGAGGTCACGATCATTCATGGGCACGTCGGGACGCCCGGCGTGCGCGCGAGTCAGCTCCTCGAAGAACGCTTCGCGCACCTGCCACCAGTACACGCCCGCGTGGTCGTAGAGCAGCTCGTTGGCTCCGGTGCGAATCGCCATCCCAAGCACGTCGTGAAACAGCACAAGATCGACCAGATCCTCGGCCGCAGTGGGTGGGTCGGTGATGTTCGTGGTCGGGTATCCGAATGTCGAGAAGTTCGCCGCGAGACGCAGGTCGTTCATCATCTGCTGGGCCGCGACCAAGAGCACCTCCAGCTCGTCGAGGCCGAGCGCCTTCGCATCGGCTTTGGCCTCTCCGTCGTATGGGTGCGCTCGGAACGAGTCGCGGTCCTTCACGACCGGGACGAGCTTGTCCCAGATCGCGTCCTTGAGCGCCTCCACGTCCTCGGGAACGATATGCCCTCTCGCCACCGCGGCCGGGAACCGCTCCTCCAAGCGCTTGCGGCGATGGTCGGTCGTCAGCTTATGCCCATGGCGACAGCTCGGTGGGAGCTGAACGCCGGACTACTGAACAGCGCCAAGCTCGCTAACTACGATCCTCGAATCGTTCCCCAACCATTCCCCACCCCATCGAATCCGATCTTTCGGTCCGATTTCCCCTGTTATTTCGTGGAGATAAGGGGGATCGAACCCGACTTTGACGAGGTCTCTTTCGCGTTGAGTCACGTGGCCTTGCAGTGTTCTTCGTCGGTTGGGTCGATCCTCTTGTCTGCCTGAGTCCGGACTGATCGGTCCGGATCTGGTGTGGCGTGGAGCAAACGCGCCACGCGATCTCGTCGTTGAGAACGTGCGGTGCGGCGGCGTGATAGCGGGAACGCGCGCCCCTGAGCACGTCCGAGCGCGCTGAAATCGGTCGTGGAGCAAACGCGCCACGCACTCGAAGATCCCGGTGGTCGACGTGGTAGGCGAGGTCGCGTACGCTACTCATGTGGCGGTCTCTGCAACGCTCCTCAAGCAACTTCTGATGCTCGGCGAGCGCGAGCGTGTCGAGCTCGCTCATGCGCTGCTGGACAGCGTGAACGACAACGACGAGATGAGCGACGCCGATCGCGCTCGCCTCCACGCAGCGATCGAGCAGTCGATCAGCGAGATCGAATCCGGTCAGACGGTACCGTTGGACGAAGCACTCGCATCGTTGCGCGCGAAGCGTGCAGCGCGCGCGAGTCGGTGACGTGCCCGTCCAGATCGAGCTCTCGCGGCAGGCGCAAGCCATGCTGCACGAGGCCGACGAACGATGGAGCTCGGAGCACGGCTTCGACACCGAGAACCCGCTGCTCGCCGAAGTCGCACGCGCTGCCGAGTTGCTGCGCGAGAATCCCGAGCTCGGAATCGCATACCGCCAGAACACGTTCCGGCGTGATGTCCGCCGTCTGCTCCTTCGATCCGGGTGGCACCTCTACTACACGCTCGATTCCGAGCGTGCGTCGATCGTGATCGTGGCCGTGTGGTTCTCGAATCGCGGTGCCGCGCCGGAGCTCTGAATGCGATCAGGCTCGGCTGTCTGGACGTGCACCTGCGTGGCATCTGTGATGCGTGCACTGCGGTAATTTTTCGCAGCACGACGAGACGAGCCGGCGTCGCGTCGCGACTGGTTACAGTCTCGCGCATGAAACACTGGATGTTCGCGGTCGCGCTCGCGGCGTGTACCGGTAATAACGGCGCAGCGGGACCTCAGGGCGCGATGGGCGCGATGGGCTCTGCCGGTGCAATGGGATCGGATGGCCAGCTTCGCATCTACGGCGACGGATCCGAGAACGATCTGATGGTGAGCGCGAGCGGGAGCCTCGACGCGCTCGTCGCGGATGGCAACTGGCAGTTTCACGATGTCACGATCGCCGCGAACGAGACGCTCGCGATCACGAGCGGGACCGTCGTCCGCTGCACCGGAACCTTCACCAACAACGGCGCGATCGTGGTCGGCAACGGCGCGGTCGGTGGAGTCGCGCCGCTGCCAGGCATCGCGCCGAGCGCACCGACCGCAGGAACCATCGGTACGGGTGACGTGCACGGCGGAATGCCCGGGCTGGCGGCGGCCCCACTCGCGATCGTGCGGCCCGGGTTGTACGGCGGCGGCGCCGGCTATAACCAGGCCGGCAGCGGAGGCAACGGCGGTGGCTCGCTCGTCGTGCTGGCGCTCGGCGGGATCGCGAACGTCGGGACGATCCACGCGGACGGTCAGACCGCAGCGGTCGCCGGCGGCGGCGGTGCAGGCGGCATCATCGTGCTCGCGAGCCCGGGCACGATCAGCAACACTGGGACGATCAGCGTGGCCGGCCAGAACGGCGCGGATGGCGCCGTGTCGGGAGACGGGACCGTCGCGTACGGCGCGGGCGGTGGCGGTGGCGGCGGCATCATCCGCTACATCAGCCCGACGGTGACCGACACCGGCATGGACACCGTGACGGCCGGTGCCGGCGGCAACGCGCTCGCCACGACGGTCACCGCGGCATCGCGCATCGGCGGAGCCGGCGGCGGCGGCGGCGGCGGAGCCGGCGGCGGCGGCGGCGGCATCGTGGCCAACTCCGCGCAAGCCGCAGGTGGCGGTAATGCCGGCGTCGTCGTGACGACGATGGCCGACCCGACCGCGCTGTTCTGATCAGCGCGCGGCGGCGGCGAGCGCCGGCAACATCAAGCGCCGGCCGGGTCCCGCCGGTCCGCGCGCCATCATCGTCGGCGGATCGTAGGCGGTGACGTCGACCTCGATCGGCTTCGCGTTGCTGCGGATCCAAGCGACGACCCGTTCGATCTCGGCGCGCGAGTACACCTTGTAGAATGGCTGCATGTTCGAGTACGCGACGCCGTCTGCAGGTGTGCCCGTGTTCTCGTAGACGTCGCGCTTGCCGAACGCGATGATCCGCGCCTGCGCTTCGGCCGATCGGGTCAGCCAGTTCGACGCATTCCGGGTCCCGCCGGGAGCGTTGTAGAAGCGGAAGTACGACCAATCAAACTCGGTCTCGTCGGCATTCCAGCTCGCGTGGCAGGTCGCGCATGGTTGTTGCGGCGACCCGGCGACCGGGTTGTTGGTCCCGAGGATATCGGCCGGCTGCAGGCCGGAGTCGGCCGGCAGCACGACGCACGAGATGCCGATGCAGCCGTTGGTCGCGGCACACGTGTGATACACGAGCTCGCCCGGATCCCAGTTCTGGTACGTGAAGCCTGCGCAGATGTTGGAGCCCACGCACGTCGCGTTGACCATCGTGTAGCCGCCGGCCTCGTCGCACATCTGCGTGAGCTGCGCGTACGTCAGGTTCTCGTTGACCGTGCTGGTGATCTTGCTCGCCGGTGCATCGGTCGGCGCATCGGGCGAGACCGGCTGCGACGAGTCCTTCGGCGTCGGGCTGTCCGGCGAGGTCGCGCTATCGGAGGGTCCCGGCAGCAGAGGCTGCTTCGGGCTGTTACACGCGCCGCCGGCGCCGAGCAGACCGGTCAGCGCGGCAGCCCACAGGGTGGACGAGGTGGAAGAGTTAGCGTGGCTCATGAGTCCTCACGGGTGAAAGGGATCCACAAACAGGAAGCGAAACGGGTCATGCGACCTCCTCGAGCGCAGCCCACAGGCCGAGCTGCATGCCCTCGGCGAACCAGCGCTGGGCGTGCGCGGCGATCTCGGCGACCGCGCTCGATGGAAGGCCGGTTTCGAGGATCGCGAGCGCCTCGGGCAGAGCATGCGCGCGCAACAGGCGCAGGAGCCGCGCGTGCAGGGGAGCGAGCGGCACGACGCGGTGAGCCTCACCGACCCGGCAGACCAACCAGTCGCGGGTTCCGTTGTCGTGTGGAGGCGGTAACGCGACCCACCGCTCGGCCGGCGTGCTCGGCAATCCGCGGCGAAGCTGGACGAGCGGCCACGTCTCCTCGACCATCACCGCCGAACGCGACGGCACGAGCCGTGCGCGCTCGAGCCGAGCGGCGTCGCCGGGCGCGAGCACGAGCGAAGGCTCGGCGGCCGCCTCGAACACGAGGCGATACGCGTCGTCGATGCGCATCGCCTCGACGAGTGCCGCTCGTGGCAGCGCGCTCGTGTGGCCGAGCGCGACCCCGGTCTCGGGAAGCTCGTCCTGGATCCACAGCTCGAAGCCATCAATCGCGCGCGCGAGATCGTGACCGGTGGGTGGATGCGCGCGCAGAAATCGAGCGACCAGCTCGTTCATGGCCCATGCACCGCACAGCGCGGTCGCGAGCCGATACGACTGATGAAACACGCCGAACAGCCGGAACCAATACTGCCGGTTGTAGACCGCGAGCCGCTCGCGGGCGTCGCCGGCGAGCGACGCGCACAGCGCCGTATCGTAGGCCTCGACCGGCGCGCGCAACGTGCCCGTACCGCGATCGAGCGGCGCGCGGATCGCGTCGCCGAACCGGCGCTGCATCTCGGCGAGCCGCTGCTTGCCGGTCACGCCCGGACCTCGCGCGCCTTCGCCATCTCGGCCAGCACCTCCGGCATCGCCGGGATCGATGCGTCCCACTCGATCAACGTCGGGAACGGTCCGCCGATCTTCCAGGCATGCGCGTACAGCTTCCACACGTCGTCGCAGACCGGCCGATCGTGCGTATCGACGATCACGCCGTCGGGCTGGCGCGTGTGGCCCGCGAGGTGCGTCTGCAGCACGCGCGAGAAGTTGATCGCCTCGATGTACGCGTACGGATCGAAGCCGTGGTTGACGCTCGACACGTAGATGTTGTTGATGTCGAGCATGTACCAGCAGTCCGATTCCCGGACGACGCGCGTGTAGAACTCCCATTCGGTCATCGTCGACTCGCGGAACGCGACGTAGCTCGACAAGTTCTCGAGGCCGAACGGACGACCGAGCCGGCGCTGCACGTAGCTCGCGCGCTCGGCGGCGAGCGCGACGAGATCGTCCGTGTACGGCGTCGGGAGAAGATCGTGATGCGAGATCCCGTGCGCGCCGGTCCAGCACAGATGATCGGTGACGAACGGTGCGTCGACCTGGTCGGCGAGCCGGCACAAGCGATCGAGATATGCCTCGTCGGGGTCGGCGTGGCCGAGCAAGTTCAGCGACACGCCGTGCAGCACGATCGGATAGCGTTCGCGGACACGCGCGAGGTGACGCGCCGGCGCGCCGGGCGCATCGAGAAAGTTCTCGCTGATGATCTCGAAGAACCCGACCTCGGGCCAATGCTCGAAGACGTACGGATAATGCGGTGGGCGCAGGCCGACGCCGGTGGCCTCACGGGGGAGCTGGTTGCGTGACTGAAGAGGGGACACGACGACGCCGACACTCGCGCGGCGGTGCGAGAGTCGTATCGATACTCGCCTCGGTGCCGGCGCGCGCCGGCGCGGTAATTTTGCGCACCTCAGTATGTCAGGGTCACGCCGGTACCGACGTTGCAGCCGATGCGCCAGTCGAGCGGCGGGAAGTCCGTGTAGTGGTAGTAGAAGCCGTCGAGCTTGAGCTCGATGTCGAGCTTCGGCGTGATCAGATAATCGAGCTTGACGCCGAATGTCTCCGACCACAGCGGCGACAGCTCGCGGTCGTACGTCATGTAGCGCTGCGGGGTCGTGTAATTGTCGAGATAGAAGCTCGCAGCGTTCTGGGTGTAGAAGCGCTCGCGCAGGCGCAGCTCGAGCGCGCGCGACAGCCGCACGAGGTAGCGCGCGCCGATCGTGCTGCTCGTGATTCCCCAGGTGTCGTGATAGATGCGGTAGTCGCCTTGGATCGCGCTCGCGTCGCCGACCGCGCGATTCGCGGACAGCACGAGTGCGTGGCGCCAGCGCGTGTCCGGATCGGTTTCGGCGACCCAGAGCTCGGGCGCGGACGCGAGGGTCGCGCGCACCGGCACGAAGCGATACGGGCTGGCCTGATAGCCCGATGCGTCCGCGAGCTCGTAGGCCAGCTGCGCGATCGTGCGCTCGTCGATCACCTGCGTCCACGATGCCGAGAGCGTGCCGACGTCGAGCGTGCGTTCGAAGTTGTAGTCGCCGGCTCGCCCCACGGTGTTGGCCGACAACGCGAGGTCGAGGGCGAGCGTGGTGTTCTTGTCGAACAGATCCTTCGTCGCGCCGCCCGAGAAGGTGTGCGACAGGTAGTCGTTCTCGATCGAGAACACGTAGCCTGCGCGCACGGTGATCGGGTCCAGCTCCTGCGAAGCGCCGACGGTGACCTGGTGGCGCGTGTCGTGGATCGTCGTCGGCGACGCCTGGGTCACGGTGTCGATCGACGCGGAGGTGACGGCGTCGACGAGATAACCTGCCGTGATCGTGGTCCCGGCCGCGACGTCGGCACTCGCTTGCACCATCGGCGTGACGACCGTCGTGTGATCGTTGTCGACGTAGACCTGGACCTTCGACGTCACGATGTCGTCGGCGCGCGCGCCCGCGCCTAGCACGAGCACGGCCAGCGCGAGCGCTCGGTTCAGTTGCATCCGCAGCCGCCGCCAGACGAGCCGTAGCCTCCCGCGGATCCTTCGCGCGACTCCTGCATGTGGAGATCGAGCTGGCTCTCCCCTGGGTCGGGATCGAACGTCATGTCTTTGCGCGCGAGCGTGCCGCGCTGATAAGGACGAACGTGAACGCAGCCGCCGAGACTGACGATGGTCAAGAGCGCGGCGATCGCACGGCGACGGAAGCGCGTGATGCGCGTGATCGCGCCCAACGCGGCGACGACGAGCCACAGGCCCGCCGCCGAGCCGGTCGCGTCGCATCCGCCGGTCTGCGCGGGCGGCGCGATCGCGCCGGCTTCCGCGATCGGCACGACGCCCGTCGCGACATCATCGCCCGTCGGATCGGCCGGGAAGTCGATCGTGCCGTCGCCGCCGTTGCCGTCCACGACCGCTAGATACGCGGTGATCGTGCCGGCACCCGCAGCCGGCGCCGTCCAACACAGGTCCCACGCCGTGAGCGCGTACGGGATCCCTTCATGCGTGATCGCGGTGCCGTCGTTCAACACGCGTACCGGCGCGCCGATCGGGACGGTCCCGACCGGGACACACGCACCGTTCACGAATGCCGCGAGCGTGCCGACCGGGTGAGCTTTGGTGTCGTCGAGCTCGAGTGCGAAGCCGTTCTGATCGCACGGCACGTACGGCGTGACCGTCGGGCCGCAATTGCTCGCATCGGCGGCGTACTGCACGCCGGCCCATTCGTGCTGCAGCACGACGCGCAGGTGATACTGCTGCATCGGTTGCCAGCCGATCGTGAACAGCGCCGGTTGGTCGGCTTCGAGCGCGAGGCTGATCCGTCCCGGTGCGTTCGAGTGGCACGACGCGCACGTGTGACCGGCCCAGCGCGGCGCGCCGTCGAACGGTATGCCGCCGGCGCCGTCGCTCGCGAGCGCGTCGGCGTCGAACTGATCTCCGGTCGGGAACGCGCGGGCCGGGCCGGCGAGCGCGGCAATCATGACCGCGGTGCAGGTCAGTCGGTACACGCACCACCTCCGGTGAGCCAGCGATAGATCGCGACGAACTGCGGATCTTCGGTGCTCGTGAAGATCGCGCCGCCGAGGTGCTCGTAGCCGCCGAGCGATTGCGGCAGCGACTTGAGCAGCAGCAGGTTGGCACCCGGGCTCGAATCGGGCAGGCTGAACCCGGCCGCCGAGGTGAAATTGCCGTGCTGCTCGGCGTCGCTGAGCATCGCCTCGGATTGATCGATGTTCGCCGGCGTCGTCGCGCGCAGCTTGCCTGGCGTGAACACGCGCAGCGCGGTGCCCGCGTTGCCGTGGCAGCCGAGGTAGCTGCACTGCCGCGCGAGGATCGGCTCGACGTTGCAGCGAAATACCGTCTCGTCGAGCGTCGTCGATGGGTCCGTGGCCGGCTCGTTCGCGACCGTCGTGCAGGCGGCGATCACGAAGATCGCGCAATGCAGCCGGCGAACCATCGCAACGACGCTACCGCCGTTTCGAGATGCGCGCGCACGCAGCCGCGACGTGCGAAAAAACACCGCACCGTTGCGCGAACCCGACGCATAAAATGGCGCCGGATGAAACGCGCGGCCGGTCTGGTCGAGCTGTCGCGCCGCGACTTCTGCGCGGCGGCATGCGTCGCGCTCGCCGGCTGCATCGACGGCTCGCATCGCGCGGTACAAACCGGCGGGCTGACCGGACCCGACGCCGAGATCATCCCGATCGACGCGAGCGCGGATGCGACGGACGCGATGACGGTCGCGGTCGCGTGCTCCGGCACCGCGAAGGACGTCGGGCTCGCCAGCTCGTTTCAGCTCGGCAAGCCCGTGTACTTCGCGAACGGGATGTTCTTCGTCGTGCGCGACAGCGCCGGGCTCTACTCGCTCACCGCGCTTTGCACGCACCAGGCCGGCTTGTGCTCGGTCGTCGGCACCGTGTTTCGGTGCAATCGCCATTTCGCGGAGTTCACGTTCGGCGGTGCGATCGTGAGCGGTCCGGTGACCAAGCCGCTGCCTCACTATGCGATGTGCACCTTCCCAGGCGGTCACGTCGGCGTGATGACCGACATGATCGTCAGCGCGGATACGAGACTCGCGGCGTGATGCTGCTCGCGTCGCTCGCGGTGGCGTTCGTCGGGATCGCGGGCGAACACGGCACGGACGTGCAGCAAGAGCTCGCCCCGGTGCTCGACCACGCGCACGTCGCGCTCGCCCCGCTCCCCGAGGCGGATCTCGACGTGCTCGTGCATCATGGCGACGCCGCACCCGCGATCGTGCGTGCGCTTCACGAGGACGGCGTGATCGCGGGCGAGGTCACCACCGCAGATGGCGCGATCGCGGTCAGGCTCGTCGCCTACGACGCGGACGGCTGGATGGTGTTCGAACGCGGGACGCGGGTCGCGAGCGCGACGCTGTCGCCCGACGATCTCGCCGCCGTGACTGCGAGTCTCGATGCGGCGCTGGATGCTATGCCAAGCGCTGCGCCGCCTGCGGCTCCGCCAGCGCCGCCCGACTCGGTGACACCGCAAGAGATCGAACAGGTGGTGCATTCGACCGCCGAAGCCTCCATCGAGGCCACCGCACCGCACGTGCACGCCGAGCTCGGATTCGGCGTAGTGGCGCGCGAGCTGTCGCCGGGCGCAGGCACGGTGGCGGCGTACTCGTCGAGCGCGGTCGGTGCGATCCGCGGCAGCGGCGGCATCGACGCCACGCGCGAGCTTCGCTTCGCGGTCGTGGCGGAGCAGGCGCTCGCGATGACCACGCCGCTCGCCGACGGTATGGCGACGACGACGATGACACGCTGGGAGATCACCGCCAGCTACGACGTCGCGCGCTGCCCGTTGCTCCTCGCGCCATTCGTCGGAGTCGGCCGCCGTGCGTTCTCGATCGAATCGGCGGATCCATCGCGCACACCCGACGCCGACTACACGTACATGATGATCGGCGCGACGGCTCGCAAGCCGCTCGCCGCGCGGTGGGTCGCCTCGGCGACGCTCGCGTTCGAGCCGGTGGTTGCCGGCGATCAGCCCACCGCGCTCGTCGTCGGCGACCAGCGCGCCTGGGGACTCGCCGCCGGTGCGGCGATCGAGCTTCGCCCGATCGCGCACGCATTCGTGCGCGCGGCGGTCGACTACCAGCGCTTCGCATGGTGGTGGGCCGCGGCCGGGCCGCGCGGCTCCGGCGGTGCCTCGGATGCGTACCCCGCCGCCATCGTCGCGATCGGTGGAGAGTACTGAGCGAGCCAGGCGCCGATGGCGGCGCTCCAGAGCTTGGCGGCCACGATGTGGTCATGGCGCGATGAGATCGCGCGCATGTGGCGCTTCACCAAGTCCAACGCGGGCACCGACGTTTCCGGTCTGCCGCAAGAACCTCGGGAGGCCACTAACTGGCGCAAACGCGCGAGGTGCTCGCTGCTACGTTACTCGACAGTATCGAGCCGACGCCCGGTATTTCCATCAAGAGCCGCGAGGAGTTTCGAACGTCGCGCCGCGGAAGCGCGCAGCGGCGCGCCAGGCATCCCCTGGGCCGACGTCAAGCGAGAGCTCTTGAAGTGATCCTGAGGGCACGGCGCATCCCTGCCGCTGCGAGCGGAAGCACGAGCAGCTGGAGGGCGATGCCCGGCCATGGATCGACGAATAGGCCGGTGAGCTCGTGACCGGACCAGCCGCGCGTCGCGACACCCGCGACCAGATGGGCGAGGCGGCCAACGATCATCGCGATGACGATCACGATGACGAGCCCGCGCCACGTCCGGGCGCGTTCGCTGCATGCGCCCGATACCGCGCCGTAACACGCGAGCTCGAGCGCGGTCGGCAAGGCTGCCATCACGCCGCGGCCACCCCACGCGAGCTCGGTTGCCGCAGCGACCACACCGGCTAGCGAGCCGATGCGCCGCTCGAATGTTAGGCCCGCGAGCAGGACCGGGACGTGGGCCGGAAGATAGATCCAGCAGCGAGTGCCGAGCGCGTGCGCGACCAGCGGCGTTGTCGCGGATGCGAGAAGCAGCGCGATCACGAGGACGCGCCGCACAGCTACAGCACCGCCAGCTGCGGAATCGCCCATGCGATTCCAAGACCGATCGAGATCACTCCACTCGCCACGGTCAGCGCACGCCTTCGGCCATCGTTCGCCGCGAGCCGGTGCAGTGATGCCCCTGCGATGCCGGACGCGATCGCCATGCCGGCGATCGAGCCGAGTCCGAACAGCGCGATGTAGACGACGCGCGCCGGCAAGGTGGGCAGCTTCGCGAACACGAGCGCGGTGATCGCGCCGCTTCCAGCGAGCCCGTGGACGAGACCGACGACGAGCGGTCGCCATGCCAGCGCGCGCCCGCCGACGTGGACGTGCACGTGGGAAGCGGGATGAACGTGTTCTTCGCTGCCGTGGCGGTGGCGACGTGTTGGCCCGCGGGTGCCATCGCGGAGCGCGACGTACAGCGAGCGAATACCGAGCACCACCAGCATCGCTGCGACGCATAGCTCGAAGAGGGCGCCGGTGCGCGCCGGCAACACCGCACCCGTCACCAGGAGCGCGGAGCCTACGGCGATCAGCGACACCGTGTGGCCGAGCCCCCAGACCGCGCCGAGGAGCATGCCGCGGCGCGCGTCGCGCGCTTCGACGACGAGCGTCGACACCGCGGTCAGGTGGTCGGGCTCGAATGCGTGGCGCAGGCCGAGCAGGAGCCCGAGCAGGATGCCGCCGATCGACGCAAACACATGCGTCTTGTAACACGTGCCCCGGTGCCTCCCGCTCCGCAGCGGTCGCTGTAGTCGCGACGTGCTCGGCCCCGGTAGCGCGACGAGGACGCGAACGAACTGCGTCGACGTGGCCTCGCTACGCATCGAGTGCGCGAGACGTTCCGGGGCAGGAAGGCCACCGAGGTGAGCAGTGGCATCGACCTTGCTCCCTTGAAGGAGATGCGACCGCGCTTCCGCGAGCACCCGGGTGCCTTCGTGCTCGGACTCTTCGGCGAGGTCCGCCCGGGCGAGGCAGCCACGGCCCTCCTCTTGGCTGCGAACATCTTTCTCATCCTGATGTCCTACTACCTGGTCAAGGTGGCGCGCGAGCCGCTGATCTTGCTGGGCGGCGGGGCCGAGGTGAAGAGCTACTCGGCGGCCGCGCAGGCGATCCTCTTGATCTTCGTCACGACGGGATATGCCCGGCTCTCCGAGCACGTATCGCGCATCAAGCTGATCGGCAGCGTGACCGCGTTCTTCGCAGTCAATCTGCTCGTGTTCTGGCTGCTCGGACGGGCCGGCGTCGCCATCGGCGTTCCGTTCTTCCTCTGGGCGGGCATCTTCAACATCGTCACGGTGGCGCAGTTCTGGGCGTTCGCGGCGGACATCTACAACGAGGAGCAGGGCAAGCGGCTGTTTCCGATCATCGGGATCGGTGGCTCGCTCGGCGCGATCAGCGGGGCCACCGTCGCGGGGCCGATCGTGTCGCGCGCCGCGGAGCTCACGCTGATGCTGGTCGCCGCCGGCGTGCTGCTCGCGTCGTTCGCGCTCGCGATCGCAGTCCACGTTCGCGAGGGCAAGCGCGCGGCCAGCGCGTACGGTGCGAACCATGAAGCACCGGTGCCCAAGGGAAATGCGTTCGCGCTCGTGGCGCGTGATCGCTACCTGCTGTTGCTGGCCGCGCTGATCTTCCTGCTCAACATCGTCACCAAGACCGGCGACTACGTGCTCGATCGGATGCTGATCGCGCGCGCTCATGCTCAACACGTCGTGGCTGCAGGCACGTACATCGGCGAGTTCAAGGCCCACTACTTCGAGTGGATCAACATGCTGGGCGTCGTCCTGCAGACGTTGTTCGTGTCGCGCATCATCAAGCACGTCGGTCTGCGCGCCGCGCTCGTGGCGGTGCCGCTGGTCTCGCTCACCGGGTATGGCACCGCCCTCGTCATGCCCGTGCTCGGAGTGCTGTACGTCACCCGAATCGCCGAGAGCGCGCTCGACTATTCGTTGTCCAATACCGTGCGGCAGGCGCTCTGGCTGGTCACGTCGCGGGAGGCCAAGTATAAGGGCAAGCAGGTGGTCGACACGTTCGTGTGGCGCGCGGGAGACGTGCTGTCGGCAACGTTCGTGTGGATCGGCGCGCAGCTCGCGGCGGGCCCGCGCGCCTTCATCATGCTCAACGTCGCGTGCTCGGCCGCCTGGGTCGCGATCGCGCTGTTCGCCGGACGTGCCTACCTCCGGCGAGCGCGCGAGCTCGCGACCGCTCGCTCGCTCCATGCAGAACCATCATCGCCGGCGGGCGGGCTCGCGGCCGGAGAGCGGCACATGCTGCGCCACCACCGAACGCTCGCGCACCGATAGCGCGTTGTGGGCGCGCGGTTCGTGGTCCGCACGTTGCAGCAGCAACTGGCATGGCCCATCGCCCGTGCCACGCTGTCGTGCGCGCAGTGGGAGTAATGTGCCTCCTCGTCGGGGTTACCCGCGCCGACCCTGCTCCGCCCTCGGAGCCGATCGACGTGCCGCTGCCGGGCCAGGAGAACGGCGGTGTCGACGCCAACGAGCCGCAGGAGTCGACCGCGCGAGCCATCGCCCGCGGTGCGTTGTTCGTGCCGAGGCTTGCCGTGGAGATCGGCCAGCTCCCCTTCGAAGGGGCGGTCTACCTGCTCGACCGCTATCAGCTCGACAGCCTCTACTACCGCACGTTCTACAACGACCACCGCACGTTCGGCATCGTTCCGACCGCCGCGTACCAGACGGGCTACGGACTGACCGCTGGCGCCGAGCTCGTCGCGACCGACGTGCTTGGCGAGCACGAGCACCTCGCGCTCGACGCGCTGTACGGCGGCGCGTACAGCGAGGTCGTGTCGGGCTGGGCGGATAGCGGACAGCGCCTCGGCCGGCTCGTGCTCCGTGTCGACGGGGACTTCATCCGTCGCCCGCGTGATCCGTTCTACGGCATCGGCAACGGCGATCTCGGGCCGCGGGCCGAGATGACGGTCGACCCGCTCACCAGTGACGCCGCGTACCCGACCTACCTGCGCTACCAGGAGCTGCGCGTCGCGGCGGCCGCGGACGTGCACGTGATCGACGGCCTCCGCGTCATCGGCCGGGTCGAGGCGACCTCGCTCGCGTTCGCGGACTCGACGATGGCGACCCCGGTGACCTCCGTCTACGCGCCCGACGATCTGGTCGGCTTCGAGCACGGCGTGGAGCACGCCTACGGCGAGCTCGAGGTGCGCTGGGATCGGCGGCGGCCGGCGAGCATCCTCGAGTCGACGCAGCACGCGACCGGCTGGCTCGCCAGCGGATTTGCCGGGCGCGTGCACCGGCTCGACGGCGGCGCCGACTTCACGCGCTACGGCGTCGATGTTCAGGACTACCTCCACCTCGGCCTCGGGCCACGCATGCTCGTCCTCCGCTTGCTCGGCGAAGGCGTCACCGGCACCGTCGATCAGGTGCCGTTCAACGAGCTGCCGCGGTTGGGTGGTGACTTCCTCCGCGGTTACCCGTTCGAGCGCTTCCGCGATCGGATCGCCGTCGTGGGCACCGCCCAGTACGTGTGGGACCTGATGCACTTCTGCAATGCGTACCTGTTCGTCGATGCCGGCCGCGTGTACACGTCGCTCGACGCGATGACGCTCGATCGCGTCCGCGTCGGGTACGGCGTCGGGATCGACGTGCACGCGGAGGATCGCGGCTTCCTGTTCGAGGGCCGCCTCGGGTCGTCGCTCGACGGCGGCCTCGTGCTGTCCGCCGCGTTCAATCCGATCTTCGACCAGCGACCGAGGTGGCGATGAGCATGATGCGTGACACGATCCTGGTCGCGGCCGCGGCGTGTAGCTGTACGGCCGCGCCGGTGGTGCCTGCGGTGCACTTCCCCGATGCGCCGCCGGTCACGCTCGTCGACGACCGCCGCGACGTCTCGGCCCCCCCGGAGGTCACGCCGAACTTCAACCGCCTTCTGTTCTACGATCGCGCCGTCGTCGGGCCGATCCTGCGGGCGCTCGCGCTACCGCGGAGCTCGCGAGCGCTTGGCGTCAACGCGCTCGACGAGGTGCCGGACTCCACGTGGTTCACCAATCGCATCGGCGTCGCCGACCTGTCCCCGGACGAGATCCGCACCGGACCGCTCACCGACGAAGGGCCGGAGCTGCACAAGCCGTGGACCATCCGCAGCACGAAGCCGGGTGGCGCCGAGCTCGGCTTCGTCATCGCCGACGCGCGCGGGATCAAGTACCTGATGAAATTCGACGACGCCGACCTGCCCGAGATCGAGACCGGCGCGCACGTCGTCGTCAACCGGTTGCTGTGGGCATGCGGTTACAACGTCCCCGAGGACGAGATCGCGTACGTGCGCCCGAGCGAGCTCTTGCTGGCGCCCGACGCGACCATCAAGGACGGCCTCGGGCGCAGTATCCAGCGGCTCGATCGGTGGGGAGTCGATCAGCGCCTCGCCAAGGTGTGGCACACGTCCGACGGTCGCCTGCGCGTGATGGTGTCGCGCTGGCTACCGGGCACCTCGCTCGGGGGCGCGCCGGTAAGCGGCGTGCGCGGGGACGACCCCAACGATCGGATCCCGCACGAGCGGCGGCGCGACCTCCGCGGCCAGTACCCGATCTTCGCGTGGGTCGATCACGTCGACCTGAACGGCGGGAGCTTCCTGGACATGTGGATCCCCGATCCGCACCATCCCCAGCGCCACTACGTCGAGCACTACCGGATCGACTTCGGCAAGAGCTTGGGCGTGATGGCCTCGACCGGCCACTATCCGCAGGAGGGCCACGTCTACAGCGTCGACTACCCGGACATGGCGCGCTCGCTCGTGACGTTCGGCATCGCGCGGCGGCCCTGGGGGCAGCACCTCGCGCCTGCCTTGACCGGTGTCGCGACGACGTTCGTCGCCGAGGACTTCGATCCCGGTGCGTGGCACCCCGATATCCCGTACCGGCCGTTCGAGGAGGCCGATCGGTTCGACAAGTTCTGGGGCGCACGGCTGGTGGCGCGGTTTGGCCGCGACCAGATCCACGCCGCGGTCGAGGCCGGCCAGTTCTCGGATCCACGCGCGGTGGAATACCTCACCGATACCCTGGTCGCGCGCCAGCGCGCCACCGAGGCGTACTGGTTCTCGCGCGTGAACCCGCTCGTCGACTTCGCCGCGGACGAAGACAGCGTGTGCTTCGACGACCTGGCGATCGATGTCGGGCTCGTCCCCGCCGCGGCCACACGCTACGAGGTCACGAGCTACGACGCGCGCATGCGACCGCTGGGCGGCGTGGCGGCGGTCGGCGCCGCGGCGAGCGGGCCGACGTGCACGCCGCCGCTCGCGAAGTCGACGGCGGGTGACGGGTACACCATCGTGAAGATCGAGACGCGGCGCTCAGGCTTCTCGGGACACACGTTCGTCCACCTCGCGCGCGACCCGAGCTCGGGGGCGTGGCACGTGATCGGAGTGTGGCGTCCGTGAGCGGCGGGAGTCGAGGTGGTCGGTGTGAGCTGTGGGCGGCGGGCGCGATGGCCATTGGCTACGTGGTGCTGGCGAGCGTGGTGAGCACGTGGCCGCGCAGCTCGCTCGACGTCGCGGTGGCCACGGTGGTGCAGCGCGCGACTCCGCTCGACCCCGCGCTGCGAGCGGCGAGCGCCTTCGGTGGGTGGATCTGGTCGGTGCTGGCGATCGCGGCGCTATTCGCCGCGCGTGCGCGCCGCGAGGCGATCACGCTTTCCGCCTCGATGCTCGGCGCCGTGGCGATCGAGCACGCGACGAAGCTCGTGTTCTCGCGACCCCGGCCGACGGCGCCGTTGTTGATCATCCGAGAACCTGTCACCGGCCCGGGGTTTCCCTCGGGACACGTGCTCGACTACGTCGCGCTGTTCGGTCTTCTCGCGGTGTTCGCCGCCGTCCGCGCGCGCATACGCGCGGTGCGCGTTTGCGCGATCACCGCGGCAGTCGTGCTCGTCGTCCTCGTCGGGCCGTCGCGCGTCTACCTCGGCGCGCACTGGCCTAGCGACGTCCTGGCCGCGTACCTCGCCGGTGGAGCCTGGCTGGTGCTCGTGGCACGGTTCTATCTGCTCCGCCGCGCGGAGGCAGCGTAGGTTTCGCGCTGGCGCCGACATTGCATCGCTTCCGCGCCGATCATCCAGATCGGGAGCTAGACGTGCGCAATCGATTCCATCTGGTCAGCGGCCCGACGTGTCTCGCGGCGCTGATCGCGTGCGGCGATCCTCTTGCGTTGCCAGCGGCGCGGTTCGCGAACCAGCCGATCGTCTGGAAGGTCGACGACCACGGCGACACACGAGCGACACCGACCGAGCTGGCTGCGCTCATCGATTACGACTTCTACTCGCGCTCGTTCCAGCGTCCGCTGATCGAGGGTCTCGCGCTGCGCCGCTCGCAGCGCGCCCGGGGCGTCAACGCGGTCGACGAGGTGCCCGACTCGACGTGGTTCACCAACCGCATCGGTCGCCAGACGCTCTCCCCGGAGCAGGTCGGGAGCGGTCCGCTCGAGCACGCAGGTCCCGAGGCGTTCAAGCCGTGGACGGTCCGCAGCTCGAAGTACGGCGGCGCCACTCCTGGCCTCATCATCACCGATGCACGCGGCGTGAAGTACTTGCTCAAGTTCGAGACCGCCGGCATGCCCGAGGTCCAGAGCGGGGCCGAGGCCGTCGCGAGCCGCCTGCTGTGGGCGTGCGGCTACAACGTTCCGGAGGACCGCGTCGTGTACTTCCGATCCGAGGACCTGGTGCTCGCCCCCGACGCGGTGGTCAAGAACGCGCTCGGCCAGTACCGAGAGCGGTTCGGCCACGACGATCTCGCACGCGAGCTCGCTCGGCTCGACCGCACCGCCGACGGTCAGATCCGCGCCCTGGCGTCGCGCTGGATCGCCGGCACCACGCTCGGCTCGACCGCCGACACGGGCGTGCGCGAGGACGATCCTAACGACCGCATCCCGCACGAGCTGCGCCGCGATCTGCGCGGCGCGTACGCGATCTTCGAGTGGCTCGATCTCGTCGATCTCCAGATCGGCAACGCGATCGACGTGCTCGTCACGGATCCGCGCGACGCGAGCCGCCACTTCGTGGAGCACTATCGCGTCGACTTCGACAGCTCGCTCGGCACGATGGCCGCCACCAACCACGCCCTGCGCATCGGGTACGCTAACCTGTTCGATTGGCGGGCCATGCTCGCCGACACCGTCTCGTTCGGCCTCGACGATCGGCCCTGGGAGGGCCGCGCTGCGCCAAAGCTTCGGGGCGTGTCGCCCGCGTTCACGGCCGATCACTTCGACCCCGGCGCCTGGAAGCCCGACATCCCGGTCGCGCCGTTCGACGGCTCCGATCGCTTCGACCAGTTCTGGGGCGCGAAGATCGTCGCGCGGTTCACGCGCGAGCAGATCCGCGCGGCCGTCGAGGCTGGTCGCTACTCGGATCCGCGCGCGATCGAGTACCTCACGGACACGCTGGTCGCGCGGCAGCGCGCCGTGGTGAGCTTCTGGTTCTCGCGGGTCAATCCGCTCGATGGCGTGATCGTCGATGACCGCGGCGTGTGCTTCGACGATCTGGCGATCCACTACGGGCTCGCGTCGGCGGGCGCGACCCGCTACCACTTGACCAGCCGCGACCGGGCGGGGCGGTCGATCGGGCAGGCCTCCGTTGCCGCCGCCGCGAGCGGATCGACGTGCGTCGCGATGCTTCCGCTCGCGGTGGATCGCCGCGACGACTATACGATCATCGAGATCGTGACCACGCGACCGGGAGCGTACCGGACGATGTACGTGCACGTTGCGCGGCGGACTGGCAAGCAGCGCGTGATCGGCATCTGGCGAGTCTGATCAAAGCTGCGCGCGTGCGCCACGCTGGCGCAGGGGCGCACGTGCGCCGCCGCCAACGAGGCGCGGAATCGAATCGGTCTTCGAGCGTGCCGAGCCATGCGTCGCGGTCCGTGTGTTGCAACCTGTCGCTCGTCCCATGCGGGCTGCATGCTCGTCGCTGATCGCGATGGCGATGTCGATGGCAATCGCGGCATCGAAGGCCCGCGCCGCGCCCGCACCGTCGCCCGATCCCGTACTGCCGGCTCCGGTGCCGGATCCTGTCGTTCCGTCTGCATCCGAGCCGGTCGAGCCCGTTCCGTCGGCGCCAGAGCCGGTCGAGCCCGTTGCGTCGGAGCCCGAGCCGGTCGGGCACGCTCGTCCGGGCGAAGAGGGCGGCCGCGTGGATGCCGAGGAGCAGGACTCGACCGCGCGGGTCGTGGCACGCGGCGCGCTGCTCGTGCCCAGGTTCCTGCTCGAAGCGGTGCTGGCGCCGGTGCAGGGGAGCGTCTGGGTGTTCGATCGCTACCAGCTCGAGGACCGTTACTACGACACCTTCTACAACGCCGATCGGACGTTCGGGATCACCCCGACCGCCTACTACGCGACCGGGCTGGGGTTCACCGCCGGCCTCGATCTGATCTCGAAGGACACGTTCGGCAAGAACGAGCGGCTCGAGCTGTACGGGCTGTGGGGCGGCACGTACCGCCTCCGTACCGGCGGCTCGCTCGACAGCGGCACGCGCCTCGGTCGTCTCGCGCTCCGCGTCGACGGGGGCTTCGATCGGCTTCCGGACGATCCATTCTTCGGGATCGGCAACGGCGACCGCAGTCCGCCCCCGGCGTCCGGGATGCTGATCGATCCGCTGACCAACCCGACCGCGGTCGAGACGTTCAACCGCTATCAGATCGGATACGCCGACGCGAGCGCGACCGTGACCTTGGTCGACGGCCTCGCGGCGATCGGCCGTGGCTCGTTCGTCGATCTCCACTACAGTCCGTCCACCCGGCACCCGTCGATCCAGATGGTGTACGCTCCGACCGACCTGGTCGGCTTCGAGCAGGGCGTCGAGCAAGCCTACGTCCAGGGCGAGCTGCGCTGGGATACCCGCGCCCCGGCGTCGTCGTGGGAGCCGCAGCACCTCCACGCGGTCGGGACGTACCTGGACGGCTTCGGCGGCTACGTTCGCGGTCTCGACGGCGCGAGCAGCTACTGGCGCTACGGCTTCGACGTGCAGCAGTATCTCCGGCTCGCGCCCGGCCCGCGTGTGCTCGAGCTCAGGCTGTACGGCGAGGGCGTGACCGGCAGCGTCAGCGAGGTTCCGTTCAGCGAGCTGCCGCACCTCGGCGGCAACTTTCTGCGTGGCTACGTGTACGACCGCTTCCGCGACCGCGTCGCGGCGCTCGCGACCGTCCAGTACTACTGGGACGTGTCGACCTACGCCGACATCTACCTGTTCGTCGATGCGGGCCGCGTGTACTCGTCGCTCGACGATCTCACGTTCCGTGGCTTCCGCGTCGGCGTCGGGCCCGGCATCGAAGTGCACAGCGAGAGCCAGTTCCTGTTCGAAGCCTACCTCGGCGCCTCGATCGACGGTGACGTGAGCGTATCGGTCGCGTTCACCCCGATCGCAAACCGTCGGGCGCACTGGTGGTGAACCGGAACCAGCTCGCGTCTCTCTCTCGGCCCGGTCACCGCGGCTGGTACCAACTCGGCAGCTTGGCGGGGACCGGGATCCGGTAGTGCAGCGTCCAGCCATAGAACAGCATCACGAACACCGTCGCGGTCAGCGCCCACGCGCCGAACAGGAACGGTATCCGCTGGCCAGTCGCATGTACGCGGCGAGCGATCGGCAGCGTCACGAGAAACGTGGCGGACCACGCGATCACAGCCTGCAGCGTGCGGCCGTAGAAGTCCATCGCGACGCCGTGCGCCGTCACCTCGAACGCCCAGCGATGCTCGAGCGGGTAGTACCAGATCACCGACTCCGACGTGAACGCCGGGTACGCGAATGCCATGGCGAAGGCGATCGTGCCGGCCGTCAATGCAAGGAATAGGGCGTCCTGCTTGCGCATCACACGCCCCTCGCCATCGTGATCATGATTCCCGAGAACACGTCGAACCACACGATCGCTGCGAGGAGCAGCGCGCACGCAGCGTACATACGCACGAGCAGGCGATCCTCCTTGACGTCGATCACGCGGGACATCACGAACACGAGCACGACGATCGGCAGCCCGAGCGCGGCGAAGTTCTCCTTGGTGTCGAAGAGGTTCGAGGCCCACGGCTCGTAGCGGTCGAAGAACAGCGCGCGCACGTGGTAGCGGAAGGTCGGGTAGGCGCAGAGGCCGAGCACGAACGTGACGGTGTAGGCCACCGAGAGCGTCGCGGCGTAGATGCGCCCGAGCCGGACCTTGTTGCGCCCGCGCAGGTAGCCGACCGCGATGAGCGCGTGGTGGGTCGTCGATCCGATCAGGACGATGGCAGCGGCCGCGTGCAGCACGACGAGCAGGCGAGCAGCGCTATCGAACGCGATGTCCGGCACGCCGCGATCATGCCTCAGGCCAGGGGTCTATGAAACTCGTCGATATCGCGCAGCGCGCGACGGTACGAGTGTGTCGTAGAGAGTCCGCGTCCTCGGTGCCGGGTGACGAAGCGGCTGTTCCTTGAAATCGACCCAAGCGGACTCCACGGTTCTGCGATCGTTCCCGCGCGTCGATCGTCGTGAACGATCCCGGCGAGTCGGTACCCGCATGTTCTGACACGGCACGCGTCGACGCGCATCCGGGCGGCCGTCCCGCCGAGCCGTCGTTCAGGAGATCAACGGGCCATCACCAAAGCGGAGCGCTCGGACCTGCTCCAGAGACGAGATCCACCGCGCATCGCACGGAATCAGCGCGAGTAACGGCGGTCGCGATGCGTCGCCTCGCCGCAGATCCGTGGTGTCGTAGACCGCGTCGAGGAGCCAATCGCCGTCGCGAAACCAGCTGATGACACCCACGTAGCGCGACACTGCCAGCGTCGTGCAGACCTCGATGATCCTGCTGCGTTCCATCGGCCGGCCATGAAGCACGCGAAGGTACTCGCCGCCGAGCATGAACTTGGGCTCGGCGTACACGTTGCTGTCGTCGCGAGCGAGGAACCGTACGGTCGGGGACAGATCGACGCCGAAGCCGATCAGCTCCTCCGCCGTCAGCCGCAGCTTCGGATACAGCGGCACGATCGCCTCGGAGAAGACCATCGGCCTTTCCAGGTGCTCGTAGCCGCTCTCCGTCGGCAATAGCTTCAAGTGCGTGTGTCGATCCGATCCTTCCGTCACGAATCCTAGCCGTGCGTACGCTCCGAGCCGATCGTCGTGCGCGTACCAGCGCTCGATGCCGCGAGAGCGAAGCTTCGTCTTGTCACCGTTCCGGATCTCGAGGTCGCCGACGTCCGACGTCCCCGACCCGCGCTCGCGGAAACCGACAAGAGTCAGCGCGTGGAGGTCGCCATCCACCACACGCGCGCGAACCACGACCGGAATCCCGGAACGCAGGTACGTCTTCAACGCCAAGAAGAAGTCGTCGGATTCGCCGCCTCGCTGGAACACGTGCGGTTGGTACTCGAACTCGTGGATCGCCGTGGCCATCTGATCGAGATCGAGGCCAGCGAGCGCCGGGAACGCGCGGGTCTGCACGCGATGATCCGTCGCTGCCATGGTCACAGCATACGGCGTTGGCGCACGGCCACCGTCCATTCGGATCACCTTGGTCAGCGCGGACCAGATCGCCGTCGTCGCGCATGCCGCGACGCCCTGGTCTTGTTGCTGAAACGGTAGGCCGACCAACTCGATCGTAAGCCCGGCGAGGTGCACGCGATGAGTCAGTGCGGCCGGCGCGAAGCATCGTTCCGCGACCGCACCGTAGGTTCGGAGCACCGTCCGGCCGATCGGCGCTGCCGGCAGCGGACGAACGACGCAGAAGCCGAGATAGTGCGCGGCGATCTCGTTCCTGCCGTTCCCCTCGATCGCGGTGGCGAGGTGCGCCTTGAAGTCGTCGAGCGACCACGCGACATCGAAGAAGTGCAACCGAGTGGCTTTGGGCCGCGGCGGATCGAGCAGCGTGGCATAGTAGCCTGCGTATTCGTCCAGCCAGTGACGGTCCACGTATGGGTGTTCGACCAGGATCGTCTTGGTTCCCAGCTCTTGGTGTCCGAGATACGACGCCAGGTAACGAACTTGATCGCAGGGCGTCGACGCCGATCCGGTCGGCGTGCAGCTCTCTCGACGGATGCAATCCAGGAGCTGGTCGAACGGCTCACACCGGAGCGACAAGCGTTGGACCACGATCTGTCACCGCGCGCGGGTCTGGCGAGTGTCCTTCGAGATCGTCCACATCACCTCGACGCGCTCGCGATACGCACGCGCGGCCTCCTCGCCCTCGCGCACGAGCTCCTTCGCCTGCTCGGGCGTGATGACCGGCGTCGTGTCGTCGGAAGTCTTGGGCGGATCAGTAGCCATGGCAGCGTTCACCTGAAGAAGACCGCAAGAGCGCACGCGGCGCAACTCGGTTGTCGCGCAGTATGCGCGTCGGGTCTGACGTCCTTTGACCAACCGTGCAATTTCGATCACTTGCACCGACGACCGTCCGACTACCCGATCGGCTCGGCGAGACGATTTCACCGGTACTGCGCGAGCGCTTGTTCGAGCTCGGTCATCACGGCGTCCACGAGCTCGCGAGGCTCCACGGCTCGTGCATGGGGACCCCATTCGAGGACCCACGACACGACGGGGGCGAGGTTCGAGCAGGGAAACGAGAGCCAGACGGCCCCGTCGGGCTGCGGCTCCAGGGTTTGTTGTCGGTGCCACTCGCGCGCCTTCGCATACGCCGCGCGCTCCTTGCTGAACTCGATCACGACGCGGAACGCGGCGGCGGGATCCCCGCCGTGAAGATCGAACGCGCTCTGTAGCTCGTCGTCGAGCCGGAAGTCGCTGGGCACCGTGAACGGATGCGCTCGCAGTGCCTCTGCTTCCGTGAAGCGCTCGGCGGCGAGGCGCACGGAGCGGCCGTTCGGGATCGAGAGACCATCTTTCGGATCGTCGAGCCGGCGGCCGACGACGTAGAGACCATGCTTGAACACGATCATCGAGAACGGCGCCAGGTAACCGCGCGACGGGCGTCCCTGTCCCGCGCGATAGGCGTACTTGACGACGCGGCGCTGGAGCACGCCGGTCTGGAGCGCATCGAGAACGTCGCCTTTGTCGCGGTAGGTCTTGGTGCCGCCGTCGGGGACGTACGCGAAGCGATCGCGATCGGCGGCGAACTCCGCGCGTTCCTTCGCCGTGGCGCGCTGCTGGAGCTTCGCGAGCAGCGATTCGACGTCCTCGGCGAACGGCGTGCCCTTGAACACGTCGAACATGCGCCGGATCGCGAGCAGCGTGTAGCGCTCGCGGCGGGTGATCGCGACGGTGCGCGTGCTCTCATCGGCGAGGCGGGCGGCGGCGCGGCCTTCGATCGGTGTGCGATCGATCTGGATCTGGGCCTCGGCCAGCTCGGCGAGGTCGCGTTTCACGGTGCGCACGCTGACGCCGACCAGGTCGGCGAGCTGTTCGAGGGTGCGGCCTTCAGGGAACACGGAGCCGCCGGCACACCGACGTGGCGTGCATGTTGATCGGTCACGTCACGAAGGACGGCAGCCTCGGGGGGCCTCTTACTCTCGCGCATGTCTCGATGTCGTGCTCGAGCTGGACGCCAGCACCGGCGAGGAGCGGATCCTACGTTGTGCGTCGAAGGATCGGTTGCTCGCGTCGCATGCCACGAGCTACGTGACCGGCGCGCAGTACACGGTCGGTGGCGGCATGGAGGCGTGACTCGGCGCGACTTTCAGTACAATCGCGGCGTGCCGAAGAAGACGACGATTCCGCCAGTGAGGCGAGTGAAGCCGCCGCCGGGCGATGACGTCGGCGCCGCAGATCTGGGATATCGCGTCGCAGAGAACCTGCGCGCCTTGCGGCGTGCGCGCGGCATGTCGCTCGACGAGCTCGCGCAGGCATCGGGCGTGAGCCGAGCCGCGCTGTCGCAGATCGAGACCAACAAGACGAACCCGACGATCGGCATCCTGTGGAAGGTTGCCGTCGGGTTCGGGATTCCGTTCTCGGAGATGATCGGCGAGGCTCGGGCGAGCGCGTCGATCTTGCGTCGCAATGACGCTCAGGTGCTGCAGTCGGCCGACGGCAAGTTTCACAGCCGGCCGCTCGCACCCGCGGGGGCGAACCCCTACGTCGAGCTCTACGAGCTGCGGCTCGCCGCGCGCGCGCAGCACGCATCGGAGGCTCACGCGCCGGGCACGCGCGAGATCCTCGTCGTGCTCAGCGGTGCGTTACGGCTCACCGCGGGCTCCGCGTCGTACGAGCTCGGTGCCGGAGACTCGGTCCTGTTCTCGGCGGATCAGCCGCACATCTACGAGAACCCCGGCGGCTCCGAAGCCCGCTACCACGATCTGATCATCTACACGCGCTGACGCGACTACTTGGTCGGCGGTGTGAGGACCGTGTCGATCGCGTGGATCACGCCGTTCGACGCCACGAGATCCGGTTTGACGACGGTCGCGCCCGCGATCTTGAGGCCGCTCGCGGCATCGATCGCGAGGTCGGCGCCGGCGACCGACTTCTCGGTCTTGGCCGCCGCGAGATCCTTCGACGACACGGCCCCAGCGACCACGTGATACTCGAGCAGCGCCGACAGCTTCGCCTTGTCGGCGAGCAGCGCGTCGAGGTCCTTGGGCGGAAGCTTGGCGAATGCGTCGTCCGTTGGCGCGAACACGGTGAACGGGCCGCCGCCGCTCAGCTTGTCGGTGAGCCCGGCGGCATCGACGGCCTTCAGGAACGTCGTGAACGTGCCGGCCTGCTTCGCGGTGTCGAGCACGTTCTTAGCAGCCGCCGGATCGGGCTTCGCCGGCTCGGCCGCAGGCGTGGGGTTGGCCGCGGGCGCGCTCGCGCTTGGCGCGGCGGAGCCCTCGGCGGGCTTGGAGGCAGCCGGCGGCTGGTCTTGAGTTTTCTTCGCACAACCGATCGGCGCGAAACCGAGAGCGAGGAGGGCGGTGAGGGTTCGGGCTGACGTCCATGTCTTGTTCATGAGAGGACTGTCTATTATAACAGACATGATGTCAACCTCCCTGACGCTCGTCAGCCACCCGCTGTGCCCGTTCGTTCACCGCGCGACCGCGATGCTTCACGAGAAGGGAGTGCCGTTCGAAACGCGCTACGTTGACCTGCGCGCGAAGCCGGATTGGTTCCTGGCCGTCTCACCGCGCGGCAAGGTCCCGGTGCTCATTGCGGATGGCGTCGCCCTGTTCGAATCGGCTGCGATCGTCGAGTTTCTCGACGAGACGAACCCGCCGCGGCTGTTGCCGGCAGATCCCTACGAACGTGCCCGCCAACGCGCGTGGGTCGAAGTGGCAAACGATCTATTCACCGCGCACTACAAGCTGGTGATCGCGGCAACGCCTCAGGAGCTTGGCGACGCGCGCGCCGAGCTCGTTCGCGTTCTCGCGCGGTTCGAGGAGGGTATCCGAGGCGACTTCTTCGCCGGTGACTCGCTGGGGATCGTCGATCTCGCTGCCGCGCCCGCGCTGTTCCGGCTCTCGCTTCTGCAGCGATGGTCCGGGCTCGAGCTCCTCGCTCGTCGTCCGATCGCGGCGTGGAGCGAACGGCTTGCGACACGGTCTTCGGTCGTGCGCGGCGTGCCGCCCGACTTCGAAGCGCTGTTTCGAGCATCGGTCACCGAACGCGGAGCGTTTCCGATCCGTGCGAGCTGAGGCGGCGCGGATCGCGCGACGCGTGTGCCGCGCCCAGTGTGCGACCACGATGCAGCCCAACGAATGTGCGACGAGGACCGGTGGGCGAGGGTCTCGCTCCGCGAGCATCTCTATCGCCCCTGCGAGGCGTGCGATCCAGCACGCGCGGCGCGGATCGCGCCAGTCGGCGAGCTCGACGCGTGGAGCCTGCAGCTTCGCCTGCCAGTGCGTCTGCCAGTGGTCGGCACCAGAGCCGCCCCAGCCAGGCACGATCAGAGTGGACGCCCGATCGTGTCCGTGCATCATACAAGAATATGTCTATTATACGAGACACGAGCCGTCGATCGCGTCATGATGAGGACATGTCGACGGTTCGCCCGACACGCGAACGCAAACCGCGTATCGCGGTCGTCGGCGGATTGACGAGAGCGACCCGCGAATGGACGAGGGCTGGGATCGAGATCGGCGCGATGGTCGAGCATCACGACGGGATCGCGAGCGGCGCCCGCGCGCCCGCGCTCGCTGCGATCGTCCGGCGCGCGGACGTCGTCGTCGCGATCATGGTTCCCAACAGTCACAACGCGATCGCGATCGTTCGCCGCGTCGCCGCGAGCCACGGTCGGGTCGTGCTGTGCGTCAAGCATCTCCGCCCGAGCGCGCTCGGAGCCGTCGTCGCCGACGCGCTCGCGCTCGCGCGCACCGCGAGGCTTGCAGGATGAAGCCACGATGTTCTGGTCCCTTGCCATCTGGGATGGCGCGGTCTGCAAAACCGTCGAGCCGGGTTCGAATCCCGGAAGGGGCCGCCACATGATCGAACGAGTTCGAGCTGCTGTGTTCGTGATGGTCGCGCTGCTTCGCCGCGGCGCACGCGATCGCTGACGCAGATCAGCCGGCACCGAGCGTGCGCAGGAACGCGAGCACGTCTGCGATGTCCGGATCGCGCAGCGGCTGAGCGGGCATGCGGCCGCGGCCGGCGCGCACGATCGCCGCGAAGTCTGTGGCGCGGAACAACAAGTAGCGGTCGACCAGGTTGGTGCCGAGCGAGCTGCCGCGCGCGTCGGGCGCGTGACAGGCCCCGCATGTCTTGGTGTAGAGCTCGCGGCCGCGAGTCGCGACGCCGTTCGCGTACGCGCCGTCGTCCGTGGGCTCGATCGCGGCGAGCGCGTCCTCGCTCGTCTCCGGCGGTACGTACGGCGCCGCGGAGCCGTTGTAGCGCGACGCGAGATACGCCGACAGCGCGGGCACGTCCTTGTCGTCGACGAGAGCACCCCAGCCGCTCATCTTCTTCACGGTCGCATCCCACTGCTTCGCCGTGAGCCGCTGCTGCGCGGGCAGGTCGGGACCATGGCATCCGGTGCAAGCGAGCGCGACCAGCTCCTCGGGCGTGTGCGCGGATCCAGCGCCGGCAACGCCAGCTTCGGGCGCCGGCGCGGGCTTCGGCGGCTCCGAGCTGGAGCGACAGGCCGCGAGCGCGAGTGCGAGGGCGAGCGCTCTCACGCGACCTCCCACGTCACGCGATGCCACGCGTTCCAGTGATAGCCGCTCGGGTTCCATATCGCGTGCTCCGGCTGCACCGCGCCGGCGGCGTCGGTCGCACGCACCGCGGCGCGATGCGTGCCGGGTGTCGCGTCGAACGCGAAGCGGAACAGCTGCCAGCGCCCAGCGCCGGGCTCGCCCTCGAGCTTCGCCGGTTGCCACGCGCCGTCGTCGAGCTGGATCTCGACCTTCGCGATGGCCGCGGCGCCCGAGAACGCGACGCCGACGATCTCCTGCCTGCCGCGCGCGACGTGCTCGCCGTCGCCCGGCCGCGCGATCAGCGACTTCACGGGGAACACGGTCAACGGCTCGGAGTTGTCCGGCGTGAGCGCGGTGCCTGGTGGGATCGGCGTCTTGGGCACGCGGTAGCCCTTCTCCATGTAGAAACCGGTCGCGGGCTCGGCCGCCGGCTCGACATGCGCGAGCCACTTGATCCAGTGATTGCCCGCCCACCCGGGAACGATCAGGCGAAGCGGTGCGCCGTGCGCGAGCCGCAGCGGCGCACCGTTCATGCGATATGCGATCAGCGTGCTTGGATCGAGCGCACGCGCGATCGGGATCGAGCGTTTGAAGGCGGGAACCGTCGGCTTCGGCGGGAGATCCGCGCCGGCGAGCTGGACGTGCGCCGCGGAAGGATCGAGCCCCGCCGCATCGAGCACGTCGCGCAGGCGCACCCCGGTCCAGCTCGCCTGGCCGACCGCGCCGTGACCCCACTGCACGCCGGGCACGCGCGGCACGATCAAGCCGCGGCCGTTGCCCGCGCACTGCAGCACGGCCGTCAGCGTCACCTCGGTGAAGCGCGCGAGATCGGAGACCGCGAGCTGGAGCGGCTTCTTCACGAAGCCGCCGCCGATCTTCACGTGCCGGTTCGCGACCAGCGCGGGCGGGCCGAAGTGCGAGCGGATGAAGAACAGCTCGGTCGGCGTCTCGAGCTGGTCGAACGCGGAGAGCGGCGTCGCGAGCTCCTGCGGACGCTCGCCATACGCGAGCAGCTTACCGCCGCCGGCGAACGCGCGCGCGACGATGGCACTCGATGCCGCGAGCGCGCCGAGCTCGAGAAAACCGCGGCGATTCACGTCAAGCGGCGACGCGCGAGTCGATTGCGAGCGCGAGCCCGACGCTCGCCCACGCCTTCGTGCCGCCTTCGAGGTTGTACAGGCGCTCGTAGCCGAAGCGCTCCGCGAGCTTCGCGGCCTGCATGCTGCGCACGCCCTTCGCGCACACGAATACCGTCACGACGCCGCGCGCAAGTGCGGCGTCTGGATCGGCGCGGAACTGATCCAGCGGCACGAGGCGCGCGCCCGGGATATGGCCCGTATCCCACTCGTCGGGATTGCGAACGTCGATCAGGTCCACGGTCTGGGTCGCGATCAGGTCGACGAGCTCCGTAGGAGTAACCGTGAGGACCATGGTTCCGTTATAACGGACGACCGCCATGGTTGGCAATAGGTCTGTTCAAGCGGATGCGGCCTGGAGCCGTCTCAAGGCGGTCACGAGTGCGTCTATGTCCTCGCGAGTATTGTAGAAAGCCAGCGAGGCGCGCACCGAGCTCTCCTGCCCGAATCGGCGCAGGATCGGCTGCGCACAGTGGTGGCCGGAACGTACGGCGATGCCATCGCGGTCGAGCGCCGCTCCGACATCTTCGGTGCGCTGGCCATCGAGCACGAACGACAACACGCCGGCCTGCTCGCGCGGCGCACCGATCATGTGAAGACCGGGGACCGTCGCGAGCTGTCCGAGCGAGTACGCGAGCAGCTCGTGCTCGTACCGATCGATCGTCGGCATTCCGATGCGCAGCACGTAGTCGAGCGCGGCGCCGAGGCCGGCCGCATCCGCGATGTTCCCGGTGCCCGCTTCGAAGCGCCACGGCGGCTGCTGGTAGATCGTGCGCTCGAACGTGACGTCCGCGATCATGTTGCCGCCGCCCTGCCACGGCGGCATCGCGTCGAGCAGCGCGCGCTTGCCGAACACCGCGCCGATTCCGGTCGGTGCGAACACCTTGTGGCCGGAGAACACGTAAAAGTCGCAGTCGAGTGCCTGGACGTCGACCGGCATGTGCGAGACCGCCTGGGCGCCGTCGAGCACGACAGTCGCGCCCCAGCGGTGCGCGCTCGCGATCATCTCGCGCGCCGGTGTGACGGTGCCGAGCGCGTTCGAGACCTGCGTGAACGCGACGAGCTTCGTGCGCGAGCACAACAGCTTCTCGTACGCTTCGAGGATGACGTCGCCGCGATCGTCGACGGGCGCGACGCGCAGCCGCGCGCCGGTCGCGGCGCACAGCTGCTGCCACGGCACGATGTTCGCGTGGTGCTCGAGATGAGTGAGCACGATCTCGTCGCCGCGCGCGACATGCTGCGGGCCCCATGCCTTCGCGATCAGGTTGATGCCCTCGGTCGTGCCGCGTACGAACACGATCTCGCTCGCCGACGTCGCGTTGAGGAACTTGCGCGTCGTCTCTCGCGCGCTCTCGTACGCGTCGGTCGCGCGCGCGGCCAGCGCGTGCGCCGCGCGATGCACGTTCGAGTTCTCGTGCTCGTAGAAGTAGGTCAGGCGGTCGATGACCGCGCGTGGCTTCTGCGTCGTCGCGGCGTTGTCGAGCCAGACGAGGCGTTTGCCCGAGTGCACGCGCTCCTCGAGGATCGGGAAGTCGCGGCGGACGATGTGTGGATCGAATGCTGAACCGCCGCCCTCGCGAGGCGCCGGCTCGTTCGTCGAGATCAACGAGACGCGTTCGATTTCCGGCGGCGCCAGCGCCTGGACCGATGGCTCGGCGTCGACGAGCAGCGGCAGGCGCTCGAAGCCGAACATCGGCACGTCGAGCGCGGGCGCGGCGGGCGGCGACTGCCACGCGCCGGTGCCGGCGCCGGGCGGCACGAACGAATCGGCGACGTCGACGAGCGCGAACGGAACTCGCACTTCACCGCCGAGCTCGTGCAGTGCAGGGGGAACGGACGGCGCAGTGGCCGCCGGTGTCGGCGCAGGCGGCGGAGCCGGCGCGGCCGCGAGCTCGGGCGAGATGCCGGGCGAGATGGCCGCCGGTAATCCGACCTCGCTTGCGGCGCGCTCCGGCGCAGGCATCGGGACGACCGACGTCGCGCCGAGCGGCTCGCCGATCACGCGTGCGATCGCGATCGCCAACGTTCCCGGATCGTCCGCGGACCACGCGGGGGCTCCAGCTGCGGCAGGCGCCGCCGCCGCGCTTGCCAGCCCGGGCGAGCTCGTCGTCGCGATGCTCGGCCCCAGCAGGCGAGCATCGTCGCGATCGACGAGCGTGCCGCCGATCGTGCGCAGCTCGTGCGGCGGCAGGTAGCCGGACGCCTCGTCGGTCATGGCCCGTATTCGTGGTAGCGATCGACCTCGACGCCTTCGAGCACGCCGAGCGCGTCCTCGGTCATCACGGCGGTCGAGCAGTACAGCGCGAGCAGGTACTGCGCGGCGCCCTTCTGGTTGATGCCCATGAACCGGATGGTCAAGCTCGGGCTCACCTCGCCGGGCAAGCCCGGCTGGAACAGGCCGATCACGCCGCGCTTCTTCTCGCCGGTGCGCATCAAGAGGATGTCGGTCTTCTTGCCGCTGACGTGCAGCTTGTCGCAGGGCACGAGCGGGAGGCCTCGCCAGGTCAGCATCGGCGTGCCGAACAGCGTGACGGTCGGAGGCGGCACGCCGCGACGCGTGCACTCGCGTCCGAACGCGGCGATCGCGCGCGGGTGTGCGAGGAACAACGCCGGCTCCTTCCACACCTTCGCGATCAGCTCGTCGAGATCGTCGGGCGTCGGCGCGCCGGCACGCGGCTTCACGCGCATGCTGTCGTGGATGTTGCTGAGCAGGCCATACGAGCCGTTATTGACGAGCTCGTCTTCCTGCTTCTCCTTGAGCTTCTCGACCGCGACGGTCAGCTGTTCCTTCGTCTGATCCATCGGGCTGCGAAACAGGTCGGAGATGCGCGTGTGGACTTCGAGCGTCTTGGTGCACGTGGACAGCACGTACTCGCGCGGCTTCTCTTCGTAGCGCACGTGATCGAGTGTGCGGTCCTCGTCGTCGTCGGGGCTGCACTTGATGTTGAGCTTGTCGTCGATGACGCGGTTGAGGCGATACACGCCCGCCTCGACCGGTACCCACGGCAGCAGCTGGACGAGCCAGCGCGGGGTGACGCCGACCCACTGCGGCGGCGTCTTGGTGGTGTTCGAGAGATTTCGCGCGGCGGTCTCGCCGAGAGTGCGCGGTTGCGAAGCGTCGGCCATGTTGGGCGCGTCTTAGCACGGCGGCGGTGCGTGCTTCGCGACGTAGGATCTCGCTCTAGAAGCGATCCCCGTATTCATCCGCGATCTCGGAATCCGTGATCGCGGACGCCGCAGATGAGCTGCGCAAGCTCCGCCGCGTGCGCGGCGATCTCCGGAACGGCCGTGGTCTCCCAGCTCGACGCGCGGCGCAGGGCACCGAGCGCGAACAACCGTTCGGACGGCTTGCCGTGGCGATCGACCACGCACCCGCGCTCGTCGGTCACGATCCCGAGTCCTGCGAGATCTGCCGCGGCGCGACCGGATTCGATCAGGCCGTGGACGAGCGGCGCGTCGGCTTCCGCGCGTGCGAGCGCGGGCCCGATGCAGCGGACGATCGCGTCGAAGCGAACGTCGCGCGTGCCGCCGCCGGCGAGCCGGAGCTCGACCTCGAGCCCGTTCGGTGTAGGTGCACAGCGCGCGACCGATCCGGCGACGCGCTCGAGTCGGCCTTCACCGCACCAGCGCTGGACGAGCGCATGGACGTCGGCCGGCGCGCGATGGCGCAGCACATCCCAGAACGGACGCACGTCGCGCACGAAGCGCGCGCGATCGCGGGGCGGAAGCCCGCGCCACAAGCGACCGACGTGCGGCCTCAGCGAATCGATCGCGTGCTGCCACGACACGCCGCGATCGGCGGCATCGGCGACGAGCCCGCGCACCCAGCCGATCAGCCGCCGCAGATCGCGTGGCGCGTCGGCCACGATCGAGTGGGGCAGCGCGCCGGCCAGCGACGGACGCGTGTCATGCGGCGCCGGAAGCAGGCCGCGACGCGAAACGACCGTTGCTGAACCGCGGAAGCCGTGGACACTCAAGAACGAGATCACGTCGAGCGCGGTCAGTCCCGAGCCGAGCACGAGCAGCCTGCCGTCTCTCGGCAGCGCGGCGAGCGCGCACTCGTCCCACGCGTCGATGATCCGCGGATCGTCCGGCAAGAGCGAGCGCGACATGCGCGGTTCGAGCCCGGTGGCGAGCACGACGGACGTAGCTGGAAAACAGCGGCCGTCGACGAGCTCGACACCGTCGTCGTTCACCGCGCGGACCTCGCCGCGGATCACGCGCAGCTTTCCGGAACAGGTACGGACAGCATCGGCGAAGCGCGCGACGACGTACGCTCCGTAGCGCGAGCGCGACAGAAATGCATCGGGTGTCGCTTCGGATCCCGCCCAGTGAACGAAATCGTCAGGGCGAGCCGGGTCGATGCTCATCTTCGACGCGGGCACGTTGAGACGGAACACCTCGCTGTCGACGCCGTACGCGATACCGCGGCCGAGCCACGGACCGCGCTCGATCATCGTCACGCGCAGATCGCGACCGCCGTGGCGCAGCAAGTGGAACGCGGCAGCTACGCCCGCGAAGCCACCGCCGACGACCACGACGTGATGGCCATCGCGAGGCGAAGGCGCGTCCACCGGCAGCGCCGGGCTATACGCGTGGAGCGTGAGCAGCGCATCCGAGTCGTGATTGCCCACCTGATGAACCAAGCCGGTCCCGACCTCGGCAACCACATCTCCAGGAGCCCAGCGGCGATCGCGTGCACCGAGGATCGTCTCGGTCGCACTTCCGCGGAGTACGCGAAACGCACATGCCGACCGGCCGTGGCCGTGTAGCGAGCTCGACTGGCCGGGGCGCCAGCACAGCAGTCGCAGCTCCCAGTGGCCGCTGCGCGTGACGAGGCTGCGCACGTAGTTCGCGGTGTCGAAGCGAATCCACGGTGCGACATCATCGATCCCGATCGAATGTTGAAGCGCGGCCGCGAGACTCGCGGGGGTGTGCTCGGCGCGCTCGTCGAGCGCGCGAGTGATGTCTTGCAGTGCGGGAGACAATGTCGGCACGCTCGTGGTGTCAGTTAGTGGCTGCACGTTCGCACGTGTTCAAGCGCGTGGGGCGATGTCCGCGATCACGGATTCTTGGATGACGGATGGCGCAAGCATCTCGTTAGCGCGAGCGTTTGTGACGGATCCCGAGGCGTCCCATCTTCGATCGCAAAGTATTCGGGTGAACGCCGAGCAACTGCGCTGCGCCGGCCACGCCCTCGACCCCTCCGTCGGTCCGAGCCAAAGCGTCTTCGATGTGGCGGCGCATCGCTTCGTCGAGCGTGGGGAAACGGCTCGATCCGGTCGCGTCGCGCGACGCGTTCAGCGCGGCGCGATGCCTGATCAACTGCATCGCGATCGCCGCGCATGCGTCGAGGAGCGTGTGCGGGTCGTTCACGGTCGGGGTTGCGATCATGGCGACGCCCACGGCTTCGCTCTCGGCGCGCAGCGGAACGATCCACCAATCGCAGCGCCGCGCAGACGGGATCCAGGTCGTCAAGCTCGCGATCGCGTTCGTTTTTGAAGTCCCGTTTTCGGGATCCTTGATCTCGATCCACGACAGCAGAACCGATAGGGCAGGTTCATCGATTTGCTCGATCGCCGCTGCATCGCCGACTTCGTGGGCCCCGCGCTCGACGATCGCGACCGTATCGAGCACGCGTACCTGCAGGTCGAGTGCGCGCACGACGATCGCGCTCGCGCCGAGGTTATCGAGCACGGCCGCCACGACCCGGACGAGCTTAGAGTCCAGCAGCATGGCCACGATATTTCGTTGCCACCCACGACATATCGCGGCGACGACGAAATATCGTGGAGACAATGACCCAAATTCGGTTAGTTAGACGAGGCTGCGCCAGCACGTCGGTCCGACCTCGTGCAGTTCGCGTACCTCGCTCGGTGCCCCGCTGGCGGTTCAGCGTCGGACCACAACACGACCGCGGCGACTACGCGCGTCTCTGGATGGCGCGCGGTCGCTCTCGAACGCCGTCTTGTCGTGGTTGGCGTCCGTCAGCTCGTAGGCTGCTGCACGAACGCGAGAGCACGCTCGAGCGTCATCCGATAACGACTATCCGATAGCGTCACGTCTGACTTTGCCGACGTTCGAACGCATTGAGCCACAATGCGCGAGTGGTATGACGCTCCTCAGCCGGTCTTCTTGATGTGTTCCTGATACGCCGCAACGAGGAATGCGGCGAGTGCACCCGCTAGATTGACCACCAGTGCGCCGTAAGGGGCGCCGAGATCGGCGGGGGCGTTCTCCGCTAGCCCATGGCTATCGCCACGCTCGTTCCGAAGCTCGCCCACGGTCGCGGCCAAATTTGCGCAGGCGCCAAGGAAAGACTTCAATTGTCCCTCGGCTGTGCTTGGGTGAACACCAACGGCACGTGCTGCTGCCGAGTACAGGTTCCCAAGCGAATCGGTTGCGCCGAATGCAATGCCGAGGCGACCCAGCACGTGCTTACACGCAGTTTCGAGCAACGACCTTGCAGCAGTCAGAGCCGCAGGCGGATCCGCTTCCCGCCGTTGCACGGCGCGCTGCCAAGCAAGCTGCACACGGTCGGCGCTCAACTCGCTCAGGGCCTCAGCGATGTCGTCGTCAGACGCATGACCCGCGCGCTCAGCAATGTCAAAGGCAGGCCCAAGCGCATCATTCACATGCGCTCGTCGTGCAGCCCAAACACCACCCCCGGGCGGGTCGGGAACAGCGTTGCGAACGTACGGCCAGAAGTCATCTAGGTCACGGCACTGCTTTAGAAACCCCGGCGCCACTGGGCCGATACGCGGATCAGCCAGTAGCTCCGCACGCAATTGCCGGTATTGCTCTGCGGCTTCATCGTCGAGACGATGTTCAATGCGCTTATAGAGGAGTGCCTTCAAAGCTGTAAGCCGAGCAACCAAGGGGCCAGCCACGCTCAACGTTACTCGAAGGTCGAGCGGTGAGCGAGTCGACAGAGCCGTGTTGCGACGCGCGGCCAGTGTCGACGCACCCGCAACATGACGGGCGTGCCTCGTCACGCGTGCTCGTATTGTTGCAGCGCCTGCATCAGCTCGGACCTGACCTGGGCGACCAGATCGTTCGGCGCGATCGCACGAGCGTGTGGACCCCACTCGAGGATCCATGACACGACCGGTGCGAGGTGCGGCGCTCGGAATCGGAGCCGCACGCGTCCGTCACTGAGCGTCTCGATCGCTTGGGTCGGATGCCATGTGCGCGATGAAACGAAGATCGCTTTGGCCGCGCTGAACTCGACGGTGACCTCGTACGGACCGTTTGGATCGCCGAGGTGCGGCCCGAAAGCGCCGTGGAGCACGTCCTCCATTCGAAAATCCGGCGGGACCGTGAACTCGTTCCCGCGCAGATGCTCGGCTTCGGCGAAGCGTTCGAGCGCGAACATGCCGCGAGGTGCGGTGGCGACGTCGGAGTCGACGTCCTTTAGACGCGCGCCGATCGCGTACAGCCCGTTGCGGTGCATGACCATTCCGAACGGTGCGAGATATCCGCTGCGTTACCTCGATGTCGAAGCCGGCATCCTGCAGCTCGGCGATGTCGCGGCGTACGGTGCGTTCGCTCACGCCGATCTCGTTGCCGACCTCGGTCACCCAGCGGCCGAGCTTGTAACCGCGGAGCACGTCCAGAACGCGCAACGCACGTGCGACCTGGCCGAGATCACCGCGCCGATACATCGCAATGCTCGCTATATGCCGTCGAGGAGGTAGGCCGAGAACGCTTTTCCGAAGCCTTTCTCGAAGGTTTTTGTGAAGCTTTGCGGAAGGATCTAAGGAAGGCTTTCCACATGGTTACCTAAAGCCGGGATCGGCAGTCCGCAAGGGTTGCGGAGCGGCTCCGTACATTAGCTGCATGAAGACCAACGCAGCTATCGCCGAGAACGAAATCGAACATCCGCCGCTCGCGCGAGACGCGCTCGGCAACCTACTGCCCATCCCGCCCGGGACGTGTGCGTGGCGCATCTGTCGCGAGACCGAGGGACGCCCGCGCGAGATCAAGGGGCCCGACAAGAAGCCCGTACGGTTCGCGCTCACGACCACGGTCGAGGAGCTCGTCGACCTATGCGGCCGCGACGTCTACCGCATCTACGCGCTCGACGAGGTCGGTGAGGATCTCGGCCACATCACCACGATCAACGCGGAGCGCGAGCACGAGCTGCGTAATGTCGGTGAAGTCGACGCGACGATGTTTACAGCGATGCGTGCGTCGACCGCATCGACCAGCGACTTGCGGTTTGCACTCGAAGCGCTCACGCAGATCGCGCGCATCAACGGCGAGGCGCTGCGCTCTGTCAGTCAGGCCCAGGCCGATTGGGTGAAGGCGATCGCGATGGCGAAGGGACTGCCGCGCAATGTCGCGTTTCCATCGCCCCGTGATGACGACGAAGAAGACGACGAGGACGAAGACGAGCCCGAGGATGTAGCGCCGGCGGTTGCGTCCGAACCCGTGAGCGGCATCGACGCATTTCTCAAAGCAGTGACGCCGATGCTGCCGCAGCTCTATGCGGAGTGGCGCGGGGAGAAGGTGGCCAAAGCCTCCACGGCAATGACCCATCTCGCGCGCATTCAAGGGCAGCTCTCCGGCAAGGAGAAGATGTTCCTCGAGACGCTGCTCACCGATCCGGTTCATGGCGACGAGGTCGCCACGTGGTTCGCGAGCCAGTCGGTGGAGGACGTCGTGGCACGGATTCGCTCCGAGACGGCGAAGGTGGCGAGCGCGCCCGCCAAGCCTGCGAACGACCAGACCTCCGCTTCGCTGCCAGTCGCGCCGTCGGCGGACATCGAGAAGCAGTTCAAGGAGAAGGCAATAGCGATCGCCGTGCACCTCGACGCGAGCGAGCAGCTTCGCCTCGTGCGCCTCGCGCCTCAGCTCAAGGCGCGCATCGCCGATCCGGAGGTCCGCAAGATCATCGACACGCTCCTGAAGATGCCCGTCGAGCAGGCTGCGAAGTGGATCCGGGAGCACCTTGCTGAGATCGAGAAGAGGTTCGCGTCGTGATTCCCGCCAGCAACACCAAGGTCCAGAAGGAGAGTCCCGTGTCCCAGCCCCAGCCCGCTAAGAGCTCCAATCCCGCCACCAACACCCAGCCTCCCGAAGCGAAGCCCGAGAAGAAGGGCGCGATGGATTGGCTGCGCGCGTTGTTCACGAAGCTCAACGACCTCGTCCGGGACGCGGCTCGCAAGATCGCCGATGTCGCCAAGCGCTCGCCGCTCGTGATCGCCGCTGCGGCAGCGCTCGCGATGCTGTTCCTCGCGTGATGCCATGAGGTCCACACGCAAGAAGAAGATCGAGCGCGAAACGCTCGACGCACTGCCGGCCGCGAGCACCAAACCGGAGCTGGCGCTCGTCCCGCAGCCTGTCGAAGACCGACACATCATCACGATCGACGGCCGCAAGAACCGCGAGCTGCTGCTACGGATCGCGCAGGGCGCGCTTCGCAGCGCCATCGACGTACTCCGTACCGAGATCTACGGGCAACCGCGACCGGTGGAACGGCGTCCGCTCGAGGTCGTCGAGCCCGAGCGGGACGTCATGACCGCCGACGAGGTCGCCGCGTTCCTCGGCGTCGATCGCAACACGGTCTACGACTACGCGAACCGCGGCGTGATCCCTCATCAACGTTTAGGGAAGCGCACCTTGTTCCGACGCGGTGCGCTCGTGTCATGGTTGGACTCGGCATGCAAGGCCACGTCGACTCGGAAAGGTTGAGATGCCGGTTCGACGTACACGGAACGGTCGGTGGATCTATCGCGAGGTCGTCAAGAAGCTGGACGGCAAACGCGTGCGACTCGAAGGCCGTGCTCCGAAACACAACAACACGAAGGTCGCAGCTCAGCAGGCGATGCTCGAACACATCGAGCGCACCCTGTATCCCGAGCGCGTACCGCAGCCCAAGGAGGTGCCGACGTTCGCAGAGTGGTTCAAGGGCAGGTTCTGGAGGGAATGGGTGATCGGTCGCCGCAACAAGCCCACCGAGGTCAAGAGCAAGGAGTTCATCTACGAGGGCCACCTCAAGCCCGCGTTCGGTAGGCTCCGGCTCGACGAGATCGGTCCCGGCGAGATTTCGGCGTTCCGCGCGTCGCTCGTGGAGAAGAAGCTCTCCGAGAAGCGCATCAACAACATTCTCGCGGTGCTGTCGAAGGCACTGAAGTACGCGGTCGACTGCGAGCTGATCGCGAAGTCGCCCAAGATCGGCCTGTACAAGGTCGAGCGCCCCGAGATCCAGCCGTGGGACTACGAGCAGTACGCTCGCATTCTCAAGGCGGCGAAGATCGAGGGCGCCGACTGGTACGCGGCCGTCTGTCTCGCCGGCGAGGCGGGACTGCGCAGCGGTGAAGTGAAAGCGCTGCGCTGGCGCGAGGACGTGGATCTGATCGCGAGAACGATCACCGTGAACCAACAGACCTGCTACGGCGAGACGACGACCCCGAAGGGCCGCACGCGGCGGACGATTCCGATGACCGAAACGCTCGAGAGGGCGCTTCGGGCTTTGGAAACGGTTCGCGAAGGCTTTGTCGTGCGAAACCTGGACGGCACGCAGAAGTCCGATGGCCAGGCGAACGCGGTGATCCTCCGGATCTGCCGCCGAGCCGGGCTACCGGAGAAGCGTTGGCACACGCTCCGACACACGTTTGGAACGCACGCGGCGCTGTTCGGCGTGAATCCGTGGCGCCTGCAGTCGTGGATGGGCCACAAACGGATCGACGAGACGATGATCTACGTCCACGTGGCGGAGAATCATCGGCGCGACATCCCGGAGCCGATCCTCGAAGCAGCCAAACCGGAGACGGATCCGGACCGCAGGGTCCTCGTCATGCTCGCGGCTCGTGGAGCAATTGCGCCACGAGGCGAGGTCGTCGCGATCGAGAAAGCCGCGCGCACGAACAAGATGTTGGGCGTTCGTGGCGCAAACGTGGCGCAAAACGCAGTACCTAGTGATCGATCCCGAAAGATCGTCGCTAGTTAGGTGGTGGAGATAAGGGGGATCGAACCCCTGACCTCGTGAATGCCATTCACGCGCTCTCCCAGCTGAGCTATATCCCCGTTACTGGAGCGGGTTGATACCGGCGGCGTTTGCGACTGTCAAGACGGTCAGGAGTCGCCGTCGGGGCGAGGCTTGGAGGGCACGTCGTCGGGGTGCATGTAATCGGCGAGATCGTCGGCGGTCGACTTGGACGAAGACGGCGGTTCGTCGAAGGTGATGCCGCCGCGGTGTGGGGTGTTGCGTGTGCCGCGGACCGTGGGGCGATCGAAATCCGCGTCGGGAGGAGGCGGCGCGACCGGGCGCCAGACGCGGTCGGCGGGGCGCTTCCTCGTCGGCGGCGCCCAGGTTTGCGCGGAAACCGTGCCGTCGGGCTCGGAGTCGTCACGCGAGCGGCGATCGAAGCGGTCCCGGCGCGGTGCGATCGCGGCGGATGCGCCGGCGTCGGCCGCGTCACCGTCGAGATCGTCCAGCCGTGCCAGCACGTCGCGCGCTTCGGGCAGCTCGGCGAGATCGATCTCGCCGCGACGGACCAGGTCCAGGACGATCTCGCCGAGCTCGGCGAGCGCGCCGTCGCGGCGACGGGACGCCAGCGCCTCGTCCAGTCGCTCGCGCCCTTCTCGAGCGCCGCGCTCGAGAACCTCGCGGGTCGTGCGCAGCAGCGTGCCGAGCGTGCCGCGTAGCTCGGGAGGGCGGAGACCACCGCCACGTCGTTGACGTGCCATGTGACGAGACTACCCCATTTGATCTACCGTGGCCTCGTGACGAGATGGGCCTCGCTCGCCGTGCTCGCCGTCGCTGTCGCCGTCGCGATCGCGGCGTGCCCGGCACCCGAGCCGCCGCCCGCGCCGATTCCGCCGGTGTCGACCGGAAAAGTTCGCGTGCGCGTGTTCACCGAGCCGTCGCCGGTCCGATCGGTCGGCAGCGTCGGCAAGATCGTGTTCGTCGCGACCGAAGACGCGATCGAGCGCTGGGACGACCAGGGCAACGTGCTCGCGATGACCTCCGACAACGGCTTGCCGGGCGAGCGCATCGTCGCGGTCGCCGCCGACGCCGAGCACAAGCGGTTGTGGATCCTCTCCGACGGCGGCTTCGGCACGTACGACACCGCGACGCAGGTCTACAGTGAGGTCACGCCGCCGCCGGCGGCGCTCGGCGTCGACTACGCCACGGTCGCGAAGGACGGCGTCGCGAGTGTCGCGCCGGCCGCCGACAACGGCGCGTGGCTCGGCACCGCGCACGGCCTCGTGTACGTCAGCGCGCGCGGCGGCTGGGCGCCGACCACGATCAAGGAGCCCGTGCACGCACTGCTGCGCGATCGCGCGGGCTGGCTGTGGATCGCGCAAAAGACCGGGCTGTACGCGCGCAAGCCGAGCGGCGACATCGTCAAGCTCGGCGCCGCACAAGGCGTCGAGATCGCCGAGCCGCGCATCCTCGTCGAAGCACCCGGCGATCGCACGCTCGTGATCGGCAGCGACGACCAAGGTCACGAGCGGATCGCGATCGGCCGCCAGACGATGTGGACGAGCTACCGCACGATGCCGGAGATCACCTGGGACGCGGCGACGCGTCGCGGCGGCGCGGTCGTCGTGCTCGGCGGCGGCCGCGTGTATCGACTCGCGCCGGCGGGCGAGGGCGGCGTGCGGCCGCTCGCGCGCGATGGCCTGCGCCTCGTGCCGCTGGCCGGCGGCACCACGAGCGAGTGGGCGATCGATCCGGTCGACGTCGTGCCGCCGCCCGGCGCGACCGCGCTCGGCGCCGAGGACGAGGAGCTGCTCATCGGCACGCGCGATCTCGGCACCGCGCGTTATCACGACGGCGACGCGAGCCCGCACGACTGGTTGCGCCGCAAGCAGATGTTCGAATCGGCGACCACGCTCGCGGTCGCGTGCGCGCGTGCCGACGATTGCTGGATCGCGACCGGCGCGCCGCAGGCGTGGCACTGGACCGGCGAGCGCTTCGTCGCCGGCGGGCCCGAGCAGCTCGTGCTCGCGGTCGCGCGCGATCCGGCGGGCGCGATCTACGCGATCCACCGCGCGGCGGTCGAGAAGGAGCTGCACGTGTCGCGCATCGACGGCACGACGTGGACGCCGGTGCCGAAGCTCGCGATCGAGACGCCCGGTGATGCACCCGACATCAGCTTCGCGAAGTTCGCCGCGCCGGGCCAGCTCTGGGTCGGCTTGCGCTACCGCGATGGCAACGAGCAGCACGCGTTCGGCATCGCGATCGTCGAGCCCGCGACTGGCAAGGTGACTTATCACCGCAACGAGATCGGCCCGCCCGACAAGAAAGGCCCGCGCATGTTGCCGGTGCCGGTCGGCGTCGTCGACGGCGACGTGCGCGGTGACACCGCGTGGTTCGCGACGAACGAAGGCGTCGCGCGGCTCGTCGGCGATCGCGTCAAGCTGTGGACCGAGGCCGATGGCTTGCGCAGCGAGCTCGCACGCTCGGTCACGATCACCGAGAACGGCGGCGTGGTCGTCGCGACCGGCGCCGGCGCCGGGATCTGGGATGGCAAGACCTGGTCGTTTCCGGCCGCGCTGCGCTTCGACATCAACGACATCGTCGCGACGAAGAACGGCCAGGTCTGGATGGCGACCGAGCGCGGCATCGCCGCGTGGGACGGCCAGAAGGTGCGCCGCATCGACGCCCGACGCGGGCTCGCCGAGAATCAGGTGCTCGACGTCGCGGCCGATCAGTTCGACCGCGTGTGGGCGCGCGGTCCGGGCAGCCTGACGATGATCTCTCAGTAGCTGACGGTCTGCATGCTCGCAGGCCGCGTGCGGTAATTCGCGTTGATGTAGTCCATCAGATCGAGCAGGTTGGTCTCCATCTGCGCGGGTCCGCCGAGCGGCGAGTCCATGTAGAACGTGCCTTCCTCGCAGCCGTCGCCCGGGCGGCAGCGGCCGTCGGGGAAGACCATGATGAACTTCTGGATGCGCGTCGCGAGCGGCTCGGTCGCGACCATGTGATCGGCGATCACCGCCGACAGCGAGACCAGGTCGCTCGGCTGCTGGCCGTAGCCGTGCAGCACGTAGACGACCGGATACGTCCTGCTCGCGTTCGCCGGATCGTTGTAGCCGGGCGGTAGATACAGCGAGAACGGGTTCATGCGCCCGGTGTGCGGTGACGTGAACATCTCGTTCGGCAGCGTCTGACCGCTATCGTACGAATCGTCGCGATCGCCGTCGGGCAAGCGCTCGTCGATGTACTTGAACGCGGTCTCGATGCGATAGATGATCTCGTTTGCGGTGCCGACGTGGCGGCCGTCGCCGTTGTTGATCTCCTCGGCGCTCGCGTCGGGATCGCCGTAGCGCAGATAGGCATTCTTCGGGATCTGATTCCAATCGATCTCGGTGAAGTCGTAAGTGTCTTCGTTGTCGCCGGGCACGATGCCGCCGAAGCCGTCGTAGACGCCGAACGGCAGCTCGCCGGTCGCCATCGCTTGGCCGACGCCGGCGTTCGCCGACACCGACGCCTGGAAGAAGTCGCGGATGCCGGCGTCGAACCACATCGAGAAGTGCGCGCGCTGATCGGGCGTGAGCGTCGCGAGCAGCTGCTGGACGTCGCTGCCGTACCAGCGCTGCACGTTCGGCGACAGGTCCCACTTGCCGTTGCCTTCGCCGTAGTCGTAGCAACCGGCGACGCCGTTCGGCGGCGTGTCGCCGGCCTGGCACGTGCCGGCGATGCCGTCGAGGCCGACGTCCATGAACGGCTCGCCCGGGTCGTAGTTGCCGTTGCCCTCGGTGCCGAGCGGGTTGCGCAGATAATGATAATCGTCGCCGTCCGGATCCGGGTTCGTGACCGGGTCGTAGCCGGGCTCGTCCTGGTCGGCGAGCCCATCGCTTCCGACATCGGACCACGGCTCGTAGGCCTGCGTGATCACCGGCTCGCCCGAGTCGCGCATGCCGTTGCCGTTGAGATCGACCGCGAGCAGGACCTGCGGCGGATCGGTCTGCGGCAGCGTCGGATCGAACACGCCGAGGCCGAGCGTCGCGCTGTCGCCGCCGTCGCAGTATTCGATCACCGGCTTGCTGCCATCGGGGTTGAAGTTCGCGTCGTAGAAGTTCTGCAGCACGACCGGAGACCCGCATTGCATCGGGCTGGTCTCGGCGAACGTCGAGAACAGCACGCCGGGCGGCGCGTACGGGTTGGCCGGGTTGTACGCCGCCGGATTCGACAGCGCGCGCGACAGATCGCGCGCGGCCTGCAGGTAGAAGCTGCGATCCGACGTCAGGCCCGTGCCCATGCCGGCCTGGTAGATCATGTGCTCGTAGTCGGAGGCGACCTCGAACTGCTCGGGCTTCGTCGACACGTTCGGGCACAGCTGGCCGAGCTTGCCGCTCGCCGCGGTGCAGAAGCCGCCGAACAGGAACGTCTGCACCATGTGCATCGTGTAGACGATCGACGGGCCGGGCTCGCCGCCGAGATCGGCCGAGATGTCGAAGCGATCGGGGTGGCGCAGGCCGATCGACATCGCCGCGTTGCCGCCCATCGACACGCCGATGATCGCGTTGAAGTTGAACATCTCGGTCGACGGCTGGCCGGCATCGGCCGACGCGACGACCTGATAGGTCGTCAGCTCGAGCGCGCGGAAGCTCGCGAGCGACGCGTAGGCGTCCTTGTCGTCGAGCTCGCGGTTCGATACCGCGGGGAAGTACGGCTTGCCGCCGGCGCGCTGGGCGACGATGCGCACGGCGCCGTTCGTCGCGCCCTTCGGCAGGCGCGCGGCCTTGTAGGGCACGGTCAGCGTGAACGCGCGATCCGACCACGTGCCCTCGTCGCCGAAGCTGATCGCGGGGCCGAGCGCGACGAAGCCATCGGGCACGATGTCGGACGCGCACGCGATCGTGACCGCGTTCATCGGCACGGTCGTGTCGCCGTCGGCCGCGATCGCCGCGCCGTTCAGATCGTCGCCGCCCTTCGCGGTGACCGAGCTGTTCGCGGTCAGCGTGCCTTGGGTGCCGCCCGTACACTTGATCGTGGTCGTGTGGTCGTCGCCGCATGCCGCGGCGAGGATCGCGATCGCCAAAAGGCCCCTCATGTGCGCGCAGCGTACACACAGGCAGCCGAAACTCCACTGGAATCGGATCGCGGCCAGAAATTGGCCCGCCTCGGGGCCGATCCGTAACGTCACCTATTAGATGAAGGCGAAGGCCCTGGCCGACATGCACGTGCCGCCGGCGTTGCGGCGGTGGGCATTGCGCCTCGGGCTCGCCGTCGTCGTCGCGCTCGCGCTCGGCAACCTGCCGGGCGGGCTGCTGCGGCGCGATCCGCGCGCGATCAAGCTCGAGCAGCAGCTCGCCGAGCAGCGCGCCGAAGCGAGCGCGCTCGACGACGACAACGCGCGGCTCGTGCGCGAGATCGACGCGCTGCGCACGAGCGTGAGCGCGATCGAGGACCGCGCGCGCGCCGACCTCGGCATGGTCTATCCCGGCGAGCTCGTGCTCGACGTGGAGGCGGCCAAGTGACGTCACGCACGTGGCGACGCACGCTGCGCCGCGCCGCGAAGGTCTCGGTCGGCGCGTGCGCGGGCGGGCTCGCGTGCATCGTGGTTGCGGTCGGCGGCGTCGATGGCGCGTCGCTGCTCGGCGCGCCGCACATCCCGCTCGCGCAGGCGATGGTCGCGGCCGGCGCGCTCGCGCTCGTCGCGGCGGCGGTGATCCGGCGCGCGCAGTACGTGCCGCCGTCGGCGCGCGCGCAGCGGGTGTCGCTGTGGCTCGCGGCCGCGACCGATCTCGCGGATCTCGAGCTCGCGCTCGCGCTCGTCGCGGGCTGTCACGTCGCGATCGCGACGACCGACGGCCTGCGCTCGCCGGCGTATCCGCTGCTGTACGGGCTGGTCGCGGCGGCCGCGACCGTGCTCGCGCGGCCGGGCGCGCTCGCGACGCTCGGCGCGGCGCTGTTCCTCGAGGCCGCGCTGCTCGTGCGCACCGGCATCACCGAAGGCGCGGTGATCGCGGCCGTGCTCCACGTGGTGTTTCTCGCCGGCGCGGCCGCGTCGCACGCCGTGCTCCTGCGCGGGCTCGCGAGCCGCTATCGCCGCCGCCGCGCGAAGCGGCTCGACGAGGAGCTCCTGTCGCTCCGCGATGCCGCGCGCGACTATCGTCTGATCGCGGCCGCGCTCGGCCCGGGCAGCCGTGCGCCGCGCCCGCGCGACGAAGAAGAGCGGCTGCTCGCGATCGGTGGCGTCGGCATGATCGGCGACGCGCTCGCGTGGGTGCTCGGCATGCTCAAGCGCGCGCTCGCGGCGCGCACGGTCGCGCTCGTGTGGGTCGAAGACGATCCCGAGCGCGTGAAGCTCAAGGAGATCGTCAGCGACGCCGACGACATCACCGAGCAGACGCGGCTCGCGAACGCCGGCGTGCTCGGCGCCGTGCTGCGCGATCGCCAGCCGCTGCTCGTGTCGGCGACCAAGCCCGGCCAGCTGCCGTACTACGAGGGCGGCCGCGCCGGCGTCGCGCTGGTCGCGGTGCCGATCATCGATCCCGGCGGCCTGGCCGAGCCAGGTCGCCTCCGCTCCGGGGGCGGTCACCTGCGCGGGATCGTCGCCGCCGATCGCGACGCCGCGTTCTCCGAAGCCGACCGCGACCTGCTCGCCGATGCGTGCGGCCAGATCCTGCGCGCGGTGCAAGCCGAGCAGGTGTTCCGCGCCGTCGAGCGCGCGAAGTACGAGCACGAGCGGTTCTACCAGGCCACCGCGATGCTCGGCCGCGCGCTCACGCCCGAGCAGGTGATGGAGACCGCGTTCGACGCGTGCGCGGCGATCGCGCCGTTCGACGTCGGTGCGATCGCGCTCTACGACAAGCACCGCGCACGCCACAAGGTCCACGCCGTGCGGATCGCGCCGACCGGCGAGGGCCTCGTCGATCCGAAGCAGCTCGCCGACCTCGAGTTCCGCGACAACGCCGGGCTCGCGTCGATGGTGGTCAAGAACCGCCATTACCTGCCGGCCGGTGGCGAGACGCGCGAGGGCGTCAGCGCGCCGCTGTTCACCCGCAAGGTCAAGCTCGACGACGCGAAGTCGCTGCTCGTGTTGCCGATGCTCTCGGCCGACGAGGCGATCGGCACGCTCACGCTCGTCGCCCGCGCCGAGAAGCGGTTCTCGAGCGACGTCCGCGACATGCTCACCGTGATCGCGAATCAGGTCGCGGTCTCGCTCCAGAACGGCCTCTTGTATCGCCGCATGGAGACGATGGCGACCACCGACGGGCTCACCGGCCTCACGAACCACCGCAGCTTCCAGGAGCGGTTCGAGGATCTCCTGCAGCGCGCGCAGCGCCACAACCACCGCGTCGCGCTGCTCCTGTGCGACGTCGATCACTTCAAGAAGGTCAACGACACCTACGGCCACCCGATCGGCGACGAGGTGCTACGGCGCGTCGCCCGCGTGCTGCAGGAAGTGCCGCGCAAGATCGACATCCCGGCGCGCTACGGCGGCGAGGAGTTCGCGGTCGTGCTCGACAACGTCGACGTCGCGCAGGCCAAGGCGGTCGCCGAGCGCATCCGCATCGAGATCTCGAAGGTCGTGGTCGAGACCGAAAAAGGTTCGCTCTCCGTCACCGAATCGATCGGTGTCGCGGCGTTCCCCGACGACGGCCGCGATCGCGCGACCCTCGTCGAACGAGCCGACCTGGCGCTCTACCACGCGAAACACACCGGTCGAAACCGGGTGGTGACGTGGGCAGAGGCTCAGGCCGCCAAGAGCAAGAAAGCTAGTTGAGCGGAGACCGGCTTACTTGTGGCCGTTGACCCACTCGGCCGCCTCTTCGACCTGGTGCTTGGCGGCTTCGATCGCGTCCTTCGCCTTCTGACCGTGACCGCCTTCGTCCTTCCAAACACCCTCGTTCGCCTTCTGCGACGCCGAGATCTCGTCCCACGCCGTGTTCAGGGCGTTGCGCGCCTTCTCCAGGTGCGGATGGCCACGGAGCGGGCCGGCCGCGAGGAAGCCAGCGGGGGCGGCGATGAGCGCGGTCAGCAGGACAATACGAAGCTTCGACATGTTCTCTCCTTAAGGTGGGTACAGCTTGGGGGCCTTCGTGCAGCACACGTGCCGCTGCAGCGACTTGGTTGCGGCCACTTCTAACATGAACACCCGGGGCACATGGCCACGCCGGGGCATCTCGGCGCGAGTACAATAGAGGCAGTGCCGTTGGGTCCAGCCGAGGTCGGATCGACCGCGAACAGCTACGAGATCATCGCCAAGCTGGCGACCGGCGGCATGGCCGAGATCTTTTTGGCGCGCAGCGCCAGCGCGGCTGGGGTCGAACGCTACGTCGTCTTGAAGCGCGTGCTGCGCCATCGCGCCGACGACGCCGCGTTCGTGCGGATGTTCCTCGACGAGGCGCGGCTCGCCGCGCAGCTCCAGCACCCGAACATCGCGCAGGTGTACGACGTCGGTAAGCTCGGCGACTCCTACTTTTTCACGATGGAGTACGTGCACGGCGAGACGGTGCGCGCGCTCTTGCAGCGCTCGCACGGCCTGCGCCGGCAGATCCCGCTCGGCGCGGTGCTCGCGATCATCGCCGGCGCCGCGAGCGGGCTGCATCACGCGCACGAGCGCAAGGGCCTCGATGGCAGGCCGCTCGGCATCGTCCACCGCGACATCTCGCCGTCGAACCTGATGATCAGCTTCGAAGGCCACGTGAAGGTCGTCGATTTCGGCGTCGCGAAGGCAGCGCATCGCTCGACCGAGACCGCGTCGGGCACGGTGAAGGGCAAGATCAGCTACCTCTCGCCCGAGCAGGCGCGCGGCGGCAACGTCGATCGACGCAGCGATCTGTTCTCGCTCGGCATCGTGAGTTGGGAGCTGCTCACGCTCGAGCGCATGTACCGGCGCTCGAGCGACTTCGAGAACATGGTCGCGATCGTCAACGAGGCGGCGGCGCCGCCGTCGTCGGTGCGCAGCGAGATCCCGCCCGAGCTCGACGGGCTCGTGTTGCGCATGCTCGACAAGGATCCGGCGCAGCGATTCCAGACTGCCGACGAGCTGCACGACGCGATCGAGCAGGTCGCGGTGCGAATCGGCACGTCGCTGTCGTCGTCGAGCCTCGGGCGTTACTTGCGCGAGCTGTTCGGCGAACGGCCCGAGCCGTGGGTCGAGATGCGCAGCCAGGACACGCACGGCGCGCAAGTGACGGTCACGAGCGAGCCGCTGTCGCCGTCCGCGATCGCGAGCGTTTCGAGCGGTGATGTCGATCTCCAGCTCGGCGGCGTGCCCGATCTGAGCGCGCCGAAGTACGGCGATTCGAGCGGCCATCGTCTTCCGAGCGAGGGCGTCGCGACGCAGCCGCGGCCGCGTGTCGATCCCCGGGAGGCCGTGACCGCGCGCGAACGCCCGGCGCAATCGCGCCCGCCCGAGACGCGACCGGGCGTCGCGGGGCCGCTGCCGCCGGCGAGCTTGGCGTTGACCGTCCCGATCGTGCACCCGCGCGTCGATCGATCGTGGTCGCACCCGGCGGTGACGCCGCAGCAGCCGGAGCCGCCGCCGCCCGTACGGCGCGGCGTGCCGCGGATCGTGTACATCATCGGCCCCGCGCTCGTGATCGCGATCATCATCGCGATCACGATGAGCGGCGGCTCGCTGCCGAGCTCGAGCTCGAGCGACGATCACGCCGCCCAAACACCGCAGGTCGCCTCCGACGAGCCCGTTCACGTGAAAGCGCCGGAGCCCGTCGCCGTCCCGGCCGCCGCGCCGGCCGATGCGACGGCAGCGGCGGTCGCGGCCGATGCCGCGGTCGCTGCCGTCGCGCCGACGCCGACACCGCCGACGCCACCCGTGCACGTGACGACTCCGCCGACCCCGCCGGCTCCGCCGGTGCGTTCGCGCGGTCCACATCCGCTGTCGCCCGAGGAGGAGCTGCAGAAGCAGTTCCGCGCCGAGCACTACGACGATGTCGTGCAGGCCTGTGCGGCGATGCCCTCGTTCGTCGCGCAGGATCCGGTCGCGTGCACGATGTCGGCGTGCAAGGTGCACGACTCCGCGCACGCGATGAAGTGGATCAAGTCGACCGGCGCCAAGCGCGTGGCGGTCTCGACGAGCTGCGCGCAGTCCGGCACGAGCCTCGAACCGGCGAAGCAGCCGGTCACACCGCCGCCGCCGCCGCCGCCGCCGCCGCCGCATGACACCAAGCCGCCGCAGCACGACACCAAGCGCGACTGCGCGGCGAACCCGCTCGACTGCCAGCACTGACCTCAGGGCCCGGCGATCGCTGTGGGCGAGATGACGCCACCAGGCACGGACACGCCCCAGAGCAGCACGAAGCCGACTCCGCCACCGCCGCCGGCGCCGCCGCAGGCTTCGACCGGATTCGTCGACGAGGCACCGTCGATCATCGTGCCCGCGCCACCGACCATGCCGGCCTCGCTGCAGGACGACGCGGCGCCGCCCATCGCCGGCACCGCATCGGGTTGCCCGTCCTGACCGGGGCTGCCGGTTCCGGCGAACGGCGCGCCGCCGCCGCCACCGCCGCCGTTCGCGGCGACCACGCCACCGAGCGCGATGCTCGCCGCGTCGAACCCGATGAAGCCGCCCGCACCACCGCCGCCGCCGCCGCACGACGTGTCGTTCGGCGCGCCGCCACCACCCGCGCCGCCCGCGTTGATCACGCCGCTGACGTGGATCGAGTCGAGCGCGGTGAGCTGGATCGCGCCTCCGCCCGCGCCGCCGGCGGAGAACGCGTTCGGATCGGCCGCGCCCGGGCCGGCCAGGCCGCTCGGTGCGCCGGAGCAGCCTCCGAACACGGTCGTCGGCGTCGCGAGCGCCGACCCGCCGGCGCCGCCGAGTGCGGAGGGAGGGTTGTCACCCGTGCCGCCGGAACCGCCGGCGCCACCGAAGCCGCCGCCGCCGCCGCCGCCGGAGCCGGCGGTCGCCACGCCCGTCTGGCCTTGCCTCGCGCCCGTGCAGAACGGGCCCGGATCGGATCCGGCGCCCGACTGCGTCGTGGTGCTGCTGACGTCGATCGTGCCGTCGATCTCGATCGTGCTCCACGACGCGACGATCAATGGCCGCGTGCCGACCACGCGCAGCGAGCCGGTCGAGCCCACCGTGAACGACGCGATCGAGATGAGGTAGGCCTCGACGCTGCTGCTGCTTTGCACGAGCACGGCGCCGGAGGGTGGTGCGGACGGCACCGTCGACGCGTCGAGCGACATCACCAGGCCGGTATCGGTCGAGAGCTGCCAGCTGCCCGTGACGTCGAGCGGGCCGTTCGGAGCGGGGATCGCGCACGGCGAGAAATGGTGCGCATGCCAGCTCCCGCAGATCGCGCTCGGGGCATCGATCAGCGCGCTGCCGCCGCCGTCGCCGCCGCCGCCGCCGTCGCCGAGCGCCGGCGTGTCGAGCCCGAGCAGCTGGCGGCAGCCACCCAGCGCGCTCACCACGACGATCGCGAACGCGAGCCTCACTCGGTCCATCGTAACAGCGGGGCGCCGGCCCCACACGTTCATCGTAACAGAGGTTGCACGTCGCCCCGAGTCGCGTGACGATCGCCGAATGCACCGCTTCGCGCTGGTTCTAGTCGTCGTGGCGGCCTCGCCCGCGTTCGCCGATGACGCGAAACAGCAAGCCGCGCAGCTGTTCGAGGAAGGTCGTCAGCTCGACAAGGATGGCAAGTACGCGGAGGCGTGCGACAAGCTCGCGCAGAGCTTCGCGCTCGATGCTGCGCCCGGCACCGAGCTCAACCTCGGCGACTGCCACGAGCACCTCGGGCACCTCGCGGAGGCATGGCATCGCTTCGATCACGCGGCCGTGCAGTTCGAGGCCGCGAAGGACGATCGCGCGAAGTACGCGCGCGAGCGGCGCGACGCGCTCGAGCCCAAGCTCGGGGTCGTCGTCGTCAAGCATCCCGATCCGAGCGCGGCCGTGACGATCGCCGGCCGCGCCGAGCCGACCACTGCGGCCGAGATCCGCGAGCACGTCGATCCGGGCTCGATCGAGATTCGCGTCGGCACCGAGACCAAGCGCGTCGACGTCGGTGCGGGTGCGACCGTTCGGGTCGATGTCGCGCCGGTCGTCGCGACGCCGACGGGCGGCGGCGTCGTCGGCACCACGCCGGTCGCCGGCGACACGTCGCCCGGGCCGCGCAGTCGCACGCGCGTGTGGCTCGCCGTCGGCGCGTGGGGGCTCGGCGCGGTCTGGCTCGGAGGGTCGTTCGTGATCGGCTCCGACGCGAACAACGATTACAAGCGCGCGACCGAGGGGCCGATACCCGAGTGCACGTCGCAGAGCGGCAAGCTCGTGTGCACGAGCGACGGCTACAACACGGTGAATCATTCGATCTCGCTCGCAAACGAGGCGACCGGGTTCGCGATCGTTGGCATCGTGCTCGGCGCCGCCGGCACGTACTTGTTCCTGACGGCGCCGCGCGAGCACTTGACCGTCGCGCCCACCGCCACCGCGAGCTCGGCCGGAGTGATCCTCTCGGGTTCCTTCTGACCCGGACTGGTTGACAGCGCACGCTGGCAATCGGACTGTCGCGACGTGGCCGTCAAGAATTACGTCTTGGATACGAACGTGCTGCTGCACGACGCGCGCGCGATGTACGCGTTCGCGGACAACCAGGTCGTGATCCCGATCTACGTGATCGAGGAGATCGACACGTTCAAGAAGGATCAGTCCGAGCTCGGCCGCAACGCGCGCCAGGTCGCGCGGCTGCTCGACGAGCACCGCAGCGAGGGCGGGCTCTCGCACCCGCAGCCGCTCGGCAACGGCGGCACGGTGCGCGTCGCGCTGTCGAAGAATCCGCCGAAGAACCCGAGCTACGACTCGCGGTCGATGGATCAGCGCATCCTCGAGATCGCGCTCGAGGTCCGCGACGCCGATCCGAAGGTCCCGACGATCCTCGTCACGAAGGACGTCAACATGCGCGTGCGCGGCGACGCGCTCGGCCTGCAGACGGCGGACTTCGAGCCCGAGCGGATCTCGATCGACGAGCTGTATCCGGGCAATCGCGAGCTGCTCGTGCCGCCCGGCACGATCGACGAGTTCTTCTCCCACGGCTCGGTCGTGGTCGACGCGCCCGGCGTCCACGCCAACGAGTTCCTCACGCTCAAGGACGACGCGGGCAAGTCGGCGCTGACGCGCTGGCACAAGGATGCCGGCAAGGCGATGCCGGTGAAGAAGCTCGACCGTGCCGGCGTGTGGGGGATTCGCCCGCGCAACCGCGAGCAGCATTTCGGCCTCGACCTCCTGCTCGACGACTCGATCAAGCTGGTCACGCTGGTCGGCAAGGCCGGCACGGGCAAGACGCTGCTCGCGATCGCGGCCGGCCTCCAGAAGGTCACCGAGGAGCAGGTGTTCGCGAAGCTGCTCGTGTCGCGGCCGATCTTCCCGCTCGGGCGCGACATCGGCTATCTCCCCGGCGACATCGAGGAGAAGCTGAACCCGTGGATGCAGCCGATCTACGACAACCTCGAGCTGCTCCTCGGCCTCAACAAGACCGACAAGAAGGACGGCCGCAGCTACGCCGAGCTCGTCGACCTCGGCTTCGTCGAGATCGAGCCGCTGACGTACATCCGCGGCCGCTCGCTGCCCAACGTGTACATGATCGTCGACGAGGCGCAGAACCTCACGCCGCACGAGGTCAAGACGATCATCACGCGCGCGGGCGAAGGCACGAAGATCATCCTGACCGGCGACCCGTATCAGATCGACCATCCGTACCTCGACTCGTCGAACAACGGGCTCACCACCGTCGCCGAGCGCTTCAAGCAGGAGGCGATCGCGGGCCACGTGATCCTCACGAAAGGCGAGCGGTCGCCGCTGGCGGAGCTGGCGACGCAGATCCTGTGAAGCTCGCGCTCGCGATTTTGCTCGCGGCCTCGGTGGCGCATGCCGAGCCGGGCTGGGATCTGAAGGTCCCCGAACGCGTCGAGCTCGTCGCGGGCGAGGCCGGCACGCTGCCGATCGCGATCTCGGTCGATCGCGGGCTCGCGATCTCGAAGGATGCCGGGCTCGTCCTCGACCTCGCGCCCGAGGGCGCGGTCGAGGTCCGGCGCAAGCGCCTCGGCCGCGCCGACGCGGTCGACCCCGACGCCGACTCGCCGCGCTTTGCCGTCGCGCTGCGCGCCGACGCCGCCGGCGATTTCCGGGTGCGAATGCACCTGAGGTTCTGGCTGTGCGGGCAGAAGAGCTGCCGGCCGATCGACGCCCGCCGGACCGTGGCGGTGGCGGTCGCCGCCGCCGCGGCGCCTCCCGCCCCAGCACCGACACCGTAGCTGGGCGTGGTGATAACGTAGGAGATCGGATGGAAAACGGGCGGCGCTACCAGCTCCGTCAGGACGGCAAGGAGATCGACGTCGTCGGCTCCCCGTTCGTCATCGGGCGCGAAGCAGACTGCGAGCTCGTCGTCGACGACGCGCTGGTGTCGCGCCGCCACGCCCGGCTCGTGCACACCGACGAGGGCCTCGTCGTCGAGGATCTCGGCAGCCGCAACGGCGTGTACGTCAACCAGGCGCGCATCAAGGCGCCGACGCTGCTCGCGCACGGCGACGTGATCGGCTTCGGGCTGAAGTCGTTCGAGGTGATCGACACCGAGTTCGCGCCGCGCCGCAAAGGCCCGACCCTGCCGATGCCGTTCCGCGAGTCCGACGTCGACGGCCCGCCGCCGGTCACGGTGACGCCGATGCTCGGCGTGCTCACCGAGCGCGAGCGCGAGGTGTTCGAGCTGATCGTGCTCGGCTACACCCAGCGCGAGATCGCCGAGCAGCTGCACCTGAGCGTGAAGACCGTCGAGACCCACCGCGCGCATGTCGCCGAAAAGCTGCGCTGCCGCACGCGCGCCGAGCTCGTCGCATACGCGATCACCGCGGGCATCCTGGCCAAGCCCGGGCGCTGACCCGATACCTACACGGTGGGATAAGCGCATCGGGGAAACCCCTCAGCAAAAATCAGGCTGGCGCCCGATTGTCGGGTCCCATACGGATCCGCGAGAAAAGAACCATGGGGTTCTCTTCCATCGAAGCAGGCGGAGTCGAGCCGCCTCGGATGCTCGGCCGCTACGAGCTGATCGGCACTCTTGGCACCGGCGGCATGGCCACGGTCTACCTCGCGCGCACGGCGGGCGAGGCGGGCTTCCAGCGCATGTTCGCGGTGAAGATCCTGCACCCGCACCTCGCGAAGGAGGCGGGCTTCATCTCGATGCTGCTCGACGAGGCGCGCATCGCGGCGCGCCTGCACCACCCCAACGTCGTGCCGATCGTCGACCTCGGTTCGGAGGCCGGCGCGCACTACGTCGCGATGGAGTACATTGAAGGCTGCTCGCTGTCGGCGCTGCTCAAGAAGAAGCGCGAAGAGCGGCCGGCGCGCTTCCTCGTGCCGCTCATGCTCGACGCGCTGGCCGGCCTCGACGCCGCGCACTCGCTCGTGGACGACGACGGCCTGCCGATGAACCTCGTGCATCGCGACGTGTCGCCGCAGAACATCCTGATCGGCGTCGATGGCTCGGGGCGCATCACCGACTTCGGCATCGCGCGCGCCGAGGCGCGCATCAGCGCGACGCGTCCGGGCCAGCTCAAGGGCAAGTACGCGTACATGTCTCCCGAGCAGATCCGCAGCAAGACGATCGATCGCCGCTCCGACGTGTTCTCGGCCGGCGCCGTGCTGTGGTCGATGCTGACCGGTCGCAAGCTGTTCCAGGGCGAGCACGACGCCGCGACGATGAGCAACATCCTCGAGCTGCCGGTGCCGCCGCCGAGCGCGATCGGGCTCAAGCCGCCGGCCGCGTTCGATCAGGTGTGCATGCGCGCGCTCGCGCGCGACCCGAACGTGCGGTTCCAGACCGCGGCCGACATGGAGGACGCGCTACGCAAGGCCGCGACGGCGTGCGGCGAGCTCGCGTCGCGGCGCGAGGTCAGCCAGTGGGTGGGCGAGGCATTCCGCGAGGAGATCGCGGAGCGCCGCGAAGCGATCCGCGGTGCGCTGTCCGGCGGCAGCGACCGCAGGCCGGCGCGCCTGCCGGGCGCGCGCCCCACGCTCGACCTCGGCGCGTTCACGCCGTCGGGCGTGAGCATGGAGATGGCGGCGACGCCGCTGCCGATCGCGTCGCCGACCGCGTCGGTGAGCCTCGACACCGCGGCGACGATCCCGCAGGTCTCGATGCGCCCGCCGTACGAGACGCAGACGCCCGCGGCGCCGCTGCCGGTCGTGCAGAGGCCGAGCCGCGCGCCGTGGATCGCGCTCGCGGTCGCGCTGCCGGTGCTCGGCGGCGGCGGCTTCGTCGCTTGGCGCGCGACGCAGGGCAAGACCGCGGCGCCGGCGCCGGCGATCACGCAGCCCGCGCCGATGGCGGCCGTGCCGCCGCCCGCGCCGACGCCCGCCGCGCCGGCCAAGGTCGACGTCGCGATCGATTCGGATGCGCCGGGCGCGCGCGTCGTGTTCCGCCGCCGCATCGCGGGCGCGCCGATGTCGACGAACATCACGCCCAGCGACATCGTCGAGCTCGTCGAGGTCTCGGCGCCCGGCTTCAAGACCGAGCGCTACTGGCTGACGTTCGACCGCGCGACGCACCTGCACGCGCACCTCGCGAAGGGCAACGGCATCGAGGAAGCGAGCGAAGAGCAGACGCTCATCGCGCTCGGCGAGACGTCGACGGTCGAGGACACCAAGCCGGCCGCGGCCGCGCCGGCAGCGCACGTGGTCGAGAAGACCGTCGCGGTGGCATCGGCGCAGCCGGCGGCGTCGGCTCCGGCGACGCCCGCCGCGTCGTCGGCGAGCGCGTCGACCTCGCCGGCGCCTCCGCGCCGCAGGATCGGCCGCGCGGCCGCCGACGACACGACCGTCGCGACCGAGCGCGTCGAGCAACGCACGCGCTCAGCGCCGGAGACCCCGGCGCTGGCGAGCGCGTCGACGTCGGCCCCGGCGGCGCCCGAGCCGCCGCCGCCCGCGGTCGCGGCGCCGCTTCCCGCGCCGGTCGCGCCGCCCGTACAGCCGGCGGTCCAGCCCGCCCCGGTTCCGGCTCCTGCTCGGACGGTCGCGCCGCACGTCGTCAATCCGGCGGCGTTCCGGGCGCTGATCGCCACGAGCACGCAGATCGCGCCGTCTGAGGTCGTGCAGTCTCAGATGATGCGTGACGAGAAGAAGAGGGCCGGCGCCGTGGTGAAGGTGTGCATCGGCACCGCGGGCGAAGTGACGGCAGCATCCATCGTGAAATCGTCGGGATACAGCAGCTACGACCAGGAGCTGGTCAGCGGCATCCGCGCGTGGCGGTTTCGCGCGTACATGGAGGGCGGCCAGGCCGTGCCGGCGTGCAGCGCAGTCGTGTTCTCGTTCGCGCTCAAGTGAAGTAGATCCGGGCGGCCGCTGGCGCGTTGTAAGCGGGCATGATCGTCCGCCAACGCGTCGTCACGTACGGAATCTCCACCATCGCCGCCGGAACCGTCGCGCTCGCCTTGTGGCTGCGCCCGTGGGCGGGCGGCAGCATCGTCGACGTGCCGACCGTGAGCCCGACGCCGGTCGACACCGCGAACCACCAGGTCGACGTCGTGTTCGCGGTCGACACTACCGGCTCGATGGGCGGCTTGCTCGAAGGTGCGAAGCGCACCGTGTGGTCGATCGCGACGCACGTGAAGGATGTCGACCCGCAGGCCGACCTTCACGTCGGCCTCGTCGCGTATCGCGACCTCGGCGACGACTACGTCACGAAGGATTTCGCGCTCAGCGGCGACATGGACGCCGTGTTCGCCGAGCTGTCGGCGTATCAAGCGGCCGGCGGCGGCGACACGCCCGAGGATGTCGATGCCGCGCTCTACGATGCCGTGCACAAGATGCAATGGCGCGACGGGGCGAAGAAGCTGATCTTCCTCGTCGGCGATGCACCGCCCGCGAGCCGCGGCGACGTGCCGAAGTTCGACGTCAGCGCGCGCGCAGCGGCGGCCCGGCAGATCACGCTCAACACGATCCGCTGCGGCGACGCGACCGATACCGCGCAGGCGTGGCAGCAGATCGCGTCGCTCGGCAAGGGCGAGTTCTCGACGATCGAAGAGAACGGCGGCGTGCAGCAGGTCGCGACGCCGTACGACGAGAAGATGGCGGAGCTGTCGGGTCGGATCGACTCGACGACGGTGATCTACGGCGAGCACGCGACGCGCGCGCGCTACGCGGCGAAGATGGCGGCCGCGGCGCCCGCGCCGGCCACGACCAAGGCCGACCGCGCATCGTGGTACGCGAAGGCGCCGGCGAAGAAGGGCCGCGACGACGCCGACATGGTCGCGGGCTACGAGAGCGGTGATGTCGATCTCGGCAAGCTCGACACCGACAAGCTGCCCGAGGACATGCGCGGCAAGTCGAAGGACGAGATCAAGGCCGAGCTCGACCGCCGCGTCGCCGACCGCAAGGCAGCGCAGGTCGAGCTGCAGAAGCTCGCCAAGGAGCGCGACGCGTACCTGAAGGCTCACACCGGCGCGTCGGCGGGTTCGGGCTCGTTCGACACCGCGGTCGAGGCCACGGTCGAGCACGAGCTGAAGTAGGCCTCGGACG